>OBJZ01000053.1_pt1 | contig 154111 bp, 133 predicted proteins | sample 1481641 | NCBI WGS metagenome assembly OBJZ01 (sample SAMN02364493, study PRJEB22542) | human gut metagenome | isolation source: fecal sample | host: premature infant | place: USA: Chicago, IL | collected 2012-01 | reverse complement strand
AGATCGACTGATCGACGTAGGTATGCACGACGTCCCAGCCGCGTTGCTCGGCAAGAGCTTCGCAGTCCTGACGCTGCCGGTCGATGGCGAGGCCGTCCATGGCAGCATCTAGCGAGATACGGAGGTAAATAGCGGCGCGTGTAGTCATACGCTATTCATAGCGCATTTAGGTTACATTGAAACGAAACTCCACGATGTCGCCGTCTTGCATTACGTAGTCCTTGCCTTCCATACGGACTTTGCCGTGCTCGCGGGCTTCGTGCATGGAGCCGAATTCCATCAATTCGTTGTAACTGATGATCTCGGCTTTGATGAATCCACGCTCAAAGTCAGTATGGATTACACCTGCTGCCTGCGGGGCGGTATCCCCCTTGTGAATGGTCCACGCCCGGGATTCTTTTTCTCCGGCTGTTAGGAAGGTCTGCAACCCCAGGGTGTCAAAACCTACGCGAGCCAGCTTGTCCAGACCGGATTCTTCCTGGCCGGCCTCCTGTAGCATTTCGCGGGCTTCGTCCTGGTCCAGTTCTACTAGTTCGGCCTCGAACCCTGCGTCCAAGAACACTGCCTCCGCAGGGGCAACAATCTTAGCTAGTTCAGCCTGCTTTTCTTTGTCCTCCATACCGGCGCTGTCCATATTGAACACGTATATGAACGGCTTGGAGGTCATCAGCTGGAATGTCTTTAACACGTCGGGATCCAGGTCCCTGTCCCCACTGACCGACGAGATCGTTTTGCCCTCTTCCAAGATTTTTTGTGCCTCAAGGGCGGTATCCAGGACAACCTGTTCAGTCTTCTTGCCGCGCACTTCCTTTTCGAGGCGCGGGATCATTTTCTCGAGAGTCTGCAGATCTGCAAGCACCAGTTCGGTAGTGATGGTGTCAATGTCGGAGGCGGGATCCACCTTCCCGTCGACGTGTACCACGTCCGGATCCTCGAATGCACGCGTAACCTGGCAGATAGCATCCGCCTCGCGAATATTGGCTAAGAACTGGTTGCCCAAGCCTTCGCCCTCGGAAGCCCCGCGGACAATCCCCGCAATGTCGACAAACGAGACGGTGGCGGGCACAATCTTTTGAGAATTATATAGTTTGGCCAATTCGTCTAGACGCGCATCGGGCAGAGGCACTACCCCCACATTCGGCTCGATGGTTGCGAACGGGTAGTTCGCCGCCAGCACGGTCGCGCGGGTGAGCGCGTTGAACAATGTCGATTTGCCTACGTTGGGCAGTCCTGCGATACCAATTGTCAAAGCCACGGGACCAGTCTAGCCGCAAAGGGAGTCTAGCCAAATCCGTGCCCCGTAATTTGCTAGCAGGTGTGGCCCGGCCCCGGCTTGCGTTTGCGTTCCTTCGGATCGAGCTTGCCAGCCTCCATCAGATCTGCGCGAAGGTTCTTGGGAAGCGAGAAAGTGACAGATTCGTCTACCGTGCGCACCTTTTCGACGGTTTCAAAGCCGCGTTCGCCAAGCCAGGCTATTACGTCGCGCACCAAGATGTCGGGCACGGAAGCGCCAGAAGTGAGCCCCACGGTATTTGCGCCTGCAAACCATTCTTCTTGCAATTCCCCGGCCTTGTCGATGCGGTGGGCGGCCCCGGCTCCCGCCTCGAGTGCGACCTCGACCAAGCGCACAGAATTCGACGAGTTCGCAGAGCCAACAACGATCATCACGTCTGCCTGCTTGCCAATCTGTTTTACCGCTCCCTGCCTATTTTGGGTGGCATAGCAAATGTCGCCAGAGGGCGGGTCAACTAAATTGGGGAATTTCTGGCGGAGCCGGTCTACGGTAGCTTTCGTTTCGTCTACCGACAGCGTAGTTTGGGACAGCCACACCACCTTATTTGGGTCGCGCACCTGCAGCTTGTCGATCTCGTCGGGGCCGTCAATTACCTGGATGTGTTCGGGGGCCTCGCCCTGGGTGCCTTCGACCTCTTCGTGGCCCTCGTGGCCAACTAGCACAATGTCGTAGTCGTCTTTGGCGAAACGGACCGCCTGCCGGTGCACCTTGGTAACTAGCGGGCAGGTGGCGTCAATAGTTTGCAGTTGCCGCGCCTTAGCGGAAGCATGTACAGCTGGCGAGACACCGTGGGCAGAAAAAACAACGCGTGCGCCCTCGGGCACCTCGTCCGTTTCTGAAACGAAGATGGCTCCCCGCTCAGACAAGGTTTCAACCACATACTTGTTGTGCACTATTTCTTTGCGCACGTAGATGGGTGCCCCGTAAAGTTCCAGAGCTTTTTCGACCGCGTCTACCGCGCGGTCTACGCCGGCGCAGTAGCCGCGAGGTGCGGCTAACAGGATCTTTTTCTTTTCGCTCACGCCCCTAATGTACCTACTTCTGCCAAGAGGTGCCCTCCAGTGAGAAATATTTCGCTAACGGCTCCTCTCAGGCCGAACTAGGGCAAAAGCTGTGGATAAAAACCGCCGGGTGCCAAAGTATGTAAAGCTTGGCCTTGTGAATACTTCTAACCTCGCCCCCAGGGCGTCTCTGACGACACGCGAGAACCCGTGGCCTTTAGCGCTGCTTTCTGCGAACATCAAAAAGTACGTAGACCGCATGTCGGCCCTGTGGGTTGAAGGTCAGGTTGTCGAATACAAGCGCCGGCCGGGCACTCGCATGGCATTTTTCACTATTCGCGACCTGAATCAAAACGTTTCCATGACGGTGAAGGCATTTGCTGGCGTAGTAGACAAGGCCGGTCCCGGGTTTGACGAGGGCGCCCGCGTGGTAGTCAACGCGAAACCCGACTATTACGAGGTGAACGGTTCTCTGTCGCTGTTCGCTCACGAAATTCATACCTCCGGACTCGGGGATCTTCTAGCCAGAATCGAAATGCTGCGCAAGGCGCTGGCCGCCGAAGGCCTGTTTTCTACAGAGCGCAAAAAGCCCCTGCCGTTTTTGCCGCAGGTAGTGGGATTGATCTGTGGGCGCAACGCCAAGGCTAAACACGACGTAGTGGTGAACGCGCAGGCCCGCTGGCCTTCTACCCGCTTCGAAATTCGCGAGGTCGCAGTCCAGGGTGAACGCTGTGTTGGCGAAGTGTCGGCCGCCCTCGCCGAACTGGATTCCAATCCGGCCGTACAAGTGATCGTGATTGCGCGCGGGGGCGGATCTGTCGAGGATTTGTTACCTTTTTCCGAGGAATCGTTAGTGCGGGCGGCAGCGGCGGCAAGAACCCCCATAGTTTCGGCTATCGGCCACGAGACTGACGCTCCTCTTTTGGATCTGGTATCCGACTACCGCGCTTCCACTCCTACCGATGCGGCGCGCAAGGTAGTGCCGGATGTTGCCGAACAGGAAGTGCTCGTTGCCGATATTCGCGCGCGCCTGTCGTACCTGTTGGGGCAGCGCCTTGACGCCGAGCTTACGGGCCTTGCCAATCTGCGAGCGCGCCCTGTGATGGCGCGTCCTTCGGCTATGTTCGACGTCGAGGCCGAGCGTCTGGCGGGGGCCCGCGAGCGCCTCCGTTTGCGTACCAGGTCGCTGGTCGAACTTGCTGAGGGGCAGATTCAAAGTGCTGCGCAAGCGCTGCGGGCCCTATCCCCGCAGAGCATTTTAGAGCGCGGTTTTACCGTGTTGCGCACCCCTTCAGGGCAGGTAATTACCTCGGCCAAGCAGGTCTCCAAGGGTGATCTGATCGAGGGGTTATTAGCTAAAGGACGCATGGTTGCCCAGGTTGTGGGCGCTACGCCAGGAAAGGAAGGTAACGAAAATGAGTGAGAATCTGCCTCCGGTCGAGGAGCTCTCTTACGAGCAAGCACGCGACCAACTAGTGGCTACTGTTCGGCAGTTGGAGGGCGGGCAAGTCCCGCTCGAGGACGCCCTCAAGATGTGGGAGCGTGGTGAGGAGCTAGCAAAGCACTGCCAGGCGTTTTTGGATTCAGCCAAGCAGCGTTTGGATGCGGCAGCCCCTAAGCAGGATTAGCGCCCTAGCCGCCGTTCGCGCTGGGAGTAGTCGCGCAGCGCACGCAGAAAATCTACCCTGCGGAAGTCGGGCCAGTAGGCCTCGCAAAAGTAGAACTCTGAGTGGGCGCTCTGCCACAGCAAAAATCCGGACAGGCGCTGTTCGCCCGAGGTGCGGATAACTAGGTCTGGGTCGGGCTGCCCCTTGGTGTACAGGTGCTCGGTAATGTCCGAAACCTTCAGGTTGGCGGCTACGTCCTCGAGGCTTTGGCCTCGTTCTGCGGCTTCCCGTAGGATCGCCCTAACCGCGTCGGCTATTTCTTCGCGACCGCCGTAGCCTATTGCCACGTTTACCTGCATGCCTTTGCACGAAGCTGTGGCCTGTTCGTTTGCCCGTAGCCGGGAGGCGAACTCTTCGGGCAGCACATCTTTGGCGCCCACTACGCGGATACGCCATTTTCCAGCTTGGGCTATGTGATCCACAGCCTCGGCAATGATCTCGAAGAGTGCGGACAGTTCCTGGGGGTCGCGCTTCAGATTATCTGTCGAGAGCATCCACAGAGTTACTACCTCGGTGCCAACCTCGTTTGCCCACCCTAGAAATTCTTCTATCTTGGAAGCTCCGCGCCGGTGGCCCGCGCTGGCCTCGATACCAACAGACTTTGCCCACCGGCGATTCCCGTCAAGGATTACACCTATGTGGCGGGGCATGTTGTCGGTGTCGATTTCACCGACTAGTCGCCGCTCGTATACCTCATATAAAACGTTGTAGGCCATGGCACCTCCGCTAACCAATCTAATGCACCTAGCCGGCCTTGTCTGTTTCAATTTCGCTAACCAATAATATTTGTGTGCGTTTGGCAGGTCCGTTTTCTCCTGGACCGTCTGGCTAAACCTGTCTCCCTACGCTAACGTAAGTTACGGTTAGGTAAGTTCGGAGGTTCCCTCTTGCACGCAAAACGAAATGGCGAGCGTTCGCTCTGGCACAGGCTCGATCCGCGCGAATCAACCGTAAAAAAACCGCTGTTGCGCGGGTGGTTTCACACTGTTGCAACACCCGTTTCTATGGCAGCTTTGCTAGTGCTAATAGTGCTTACGCCTACCGTTGGAGGGCGGGCAGCGGCGGCCGTATTTTTACTCACCTCATTAATGTTGTTTGGCATCTCTGGGCTGTACCACCGTCACTACTGGGGGCGCCTCGCCGACAAGTTCTTGCGCAACTGGGACCATTCCAACATTTTCCTGCTCATCGCAGGCACGTACACACCCATGGCAGTAGGCGTTTTGCCCGAACACGACACAGTGGTTTTGTTGCTCGTAGTGTGGATTGGAGCAGGTGCCGGCATAGCGTTGCAATGGTTGTGGCCGGCAGCCCCGCGCTGGGTTTATACCCCCATATACGTGATCTTGGGATGGGTAGCCGTGTGGTATTTGCCAGAACTGGCACACTATGGCGGCCTAGCTTTCACTTGGCTACTAGCTGCCGGCGGTATTTGCTACACGGTGGGGGCAGTCGTATACGGTTTCAAGTGGCCGGATTTTTCACCTCGCTACTTTGGTTTTCACGAGCTCTTTCACGCATTCACGTTGGCGGGATGGGTCTGCCACTGTATTAGCGCCTATTTTGCGCTGCTCAGTTAGTGACTTGGCTAGCTAAAACTGTAGTGAAAGCGACCGAGCTGGTATCCTAGGCGGCATATGTGCCCGGGAGCTCCCGGGCACCAGTGTTTTAGTTATGGAGGATGCTATGGCAGACACTACCTGGCTCACTAAGGAAGCTTACGACAAGCTGGTAGAAGAACTTAACGACCGTCGCGACGTACAGCGTCCCGCAATTGTAAAGCGCATTGACTTGGCTCGCCAGGAGGGCGACCTCAAGGAAAACGGCGGCTACCACGCCGCCCGCGAGGCCCAGTCCATGAACGAAACTCGCATCGCCCAGCTCGAAGATCTGTTGGAAAATGCCGAAGTTGGCGAGACCCCGGCAGACGACGGCATTGTCGAACCCGGCATGATCGTGAACGTAAAGATGGCGGGGCGCGAGATCCGCTTCCTGCTCGGCACCCGTGAGGCCTCAGAAGGCCTAGGAGTCGAGGTCTTCTCGCCTGACGCCCCAATCGGCAAGGCGCTAATTGGGCACAAGAGCGGCGAAACCGTCACTTACACGGCCCCAAATGGTAAGGACATCGAGGTCCAGATCGGGGAAGTTAAGCCTTACACCGCCTAGAGTTAGGCAAAATACTTGTGGGGACCAGCTGGTCCCCACAAGTATTTAATCCTCGAGTTTGGTGCGCACCTCACTCTGGAGCGCCTCACGATCCTCCTGGGCGACCTCGGCGTCCTCACCCACCGCCTTTTGCGCCTCTTGGGCGGAAACTACCTCAATTTCGACCTCGTCGGGAGCCGCGTTTGCGCCCTGCAACTTCTGGCGCATCTTTGCTGCTTCGCGCAGATTATTGGCCTTAGGCTGCAAGGACCTGGCTATTTCGTCGTCGAGGGTTCCCGGTGCCCCACCCGGCCTTTTCGGATCGTAGGCAAGGCGCAGGAAAGAGTCGTATCCGTGCAGGTACATGACCACTGTGTTGATAAATGCCATTAGCGGCACGGCGAACATTGCCCCGGCAATACCCATGGTGAAACCGCCAGCAGCGACCGCAAGTAAGACTGCCAGCGGGTGTAAAGACACAGCATTCGACATGAGCAGGGGCTGCAGCAGATTCGATTCAACTTGCTGCACCACTAGTATGGCAGCCAGCATTATTAGCGCCACGGTAATGCCCTGGTCGACTAGTGCTACCAGGACGGCAATTGCACCCGTGGCAATAGCTCCGACAATGGGAATGAACGCGCCTAAGAACACTAAAACAGCGATGGGTAACGCTAGTGGCACCCCCAAGATTGCGGCGGAGGCACCGATGCCCACCGCGTCAATGGCGGCAACTTCCATCTGCGCCTTGGCATATGAAGAAATAGTAACCCACCCGCGGATGGCAGCTTCATTTGCGGGATTGCGCGCCCCCTCGGGCATGCACCGCACAAAGAACTGCCAGATCTTGCGCCCATCTTTTAGGAAGAAGAACACGCAGAAAAGCACCATCAAAGCCGAAGTAACAATGTTGGTTATCGAGGAGGTAACCGCAAGTGCCCCGGAGGCAATGCGCGAGCTATTCGACTGCAAGAAGGAACCAATTTCGCCTTGTAGCTTGCGTACGTATTCTTCGATTTGGTGTTGGTCGAGCTTTAATGGACCATTCGAAATCCAGTCCACGGCATCATCTAAGCCACCTCGCGCCTTGGCGGCTAGCGGGCCGATGTTGTCAACTATCTGGCTCGAGGCCAAATACAGTAGCCCGCCAACTAGACCCAACCCAACTAGCAGTGCCACAACGGTGCCAACTGTGCGCCACGCCGAGGTGGAAGGGAACAGCCTCACGATTGGCTCTAGTAGCACGGTAAGCAGCAGGGCTACGAGCAGCGGGATCACCACCACTGTCAGCTGCGAGAGAAGCCAGAGCACGCAGGCGGCAGCAAAGCCCACAAGCAGCAGGCGCCACGACCAGGCGGCAGCCACCCTGAGCGTGGGAGATACCGCCTGGGCCGCGTCCTCGAGCTCCACTGTTTTTCCAGCTGAGTGCCGGCGGGGCTTGTACCTGTCAGCCTGTTTTTCGCTGCGCGATTCGCGAATCCGTTCTAGTGCCCGCTTGACTGTGCCGGCAAAGTCAGGGACGCGTCTTGTTTCTTTGTCTGCCATACTTCTTCCTAAATGTGCGATTGAATCAAGCTTATAGGTAATGCACTAACTGCCCCAATGTGGGATGTTTGGGGTAACAACAAGCTGGGAGGCCCAATGGTTACTTTTCCTTTTCGAAACAAACTATCTGCCGAGGGCGGGGTCCATCCCGTGCTGGGCACCGCACCCGAGGGCCCATTCGCACCCTCTGCAAGAATCATCGACTTAGCTATGGGCTGTTTTTGGGGCGCTGAACGCATCTTTTGGAACACGCCCGGGGTGGTAAATACCTCGGTCGGTTTCGAAGGCGGGCACGTGGCAAGCCCTTCCTACCGCCTGGTATGCACTGGGAAAACCGGCCACGCCGAGACCGTGCGCGTAGTTTACGATTCGGAAGAGACTTGCGCAGAAGAGATTTTAAAGGTGTTTTGGGAAAACCACGATCCCACCCAACTAAATCGACAGGGCAACGATCTGGGCACGCAATATCGCAGCGCTATATTTACCACCACCGACGCCCAGTTCGAGGTTGCAAAAGCCACGCGCACAGCATTCGCAAAAGTTTTAGCTGAGGCCGGCGAGGGCAGGATTGTTACCGAATTACACGCCCCTAATAGCGAACGCCTATTTTTCCCAGCCGAGGAAGAACATCAGGCTTACTTGTATAAGAACCCAAACGGATACTGCATGCATGGGCCGAACGGTTTTACCTGCCCCACCGGGTTGGTTTAGCAAAAATGTTGGCGGCCCGCGAGCCGCCAACATTCGTTCTTACAGGATGCCTAGTACGTCCGTTACGAACACTAAGGTGTCTCCGCCTTTGATGCCGGCCTGCGGAACCCCGCGCTGGCCGTAGCCGAGTTCAGGGGGAATTGAAAGTAGCACGCGCGTGCCTACTTTTAGCCCTACCAGGCCCCTATCCCAGCCTTGGATTACTTGGCCAACGCCCACCTGGAATGAGAGTGGCTGCCCGCGATCGTAGGAGTTGTCAAAAATGTTGCCGTCCCACACCTGCCCTAAGTAGTTGCAGGCAATGTAGTCGCCCTCTTCCACGGCCGGGCCGTCCCCCTCTTTGAGGACGGATACTTCGAGTTCTGCCGGCGGTTCCGGGCAAGCAAAAGTTAGCTTGGGCTTGGTTCCGAATTCGCCCTGCACTTCGGGCAATAGTTGTTCGCTCATGGTTTCAGGGTAATAGAAAACGCGCCCGAAGGCGCGTTTTCCAAAGATGTTGCGAGCTAGTTGCTACGAACTAGTTGTCGCGTGCCACAGCCAGCAGGCGCAGCAGGTAAACGTAGATGTAGACGGTATCGAGTACTATGCCGAAGGCGACCCGCCAGGAGAGTTCGGAGGCGGCCCCTGTTTCTACTGCTTGCCTGGCCACCTCGAAATCCAAGATCAGGCAGATGGCACCAACCACTACCGCGAAGATCCCCACCAAGACACCCAACGGGATACCAAACAGGGTAATCGAGTCAGCGCCCATCGGATTTGTAATAACGCCGAAGGCGGTAAGTAGCCACGAAGCAATGGAATATATCAAGATTCCGACCAGAGAGATCAGGGCAAACTTCATGAGTTTCGAAGACCCGCGCACGTAACCCGACTTAAATAGGATCAACGTGACCGCGAATATGGCTGCAGTAGCAACCACAGCCTGGACCACTACACCTGGGAACCTCTGTTCAAAGACCATCGAAATACCGCCGAGTGCGGCACCTTCAAGGACCGAATACGTAACAAAGAGAGCCGGGGTGATCTTCCGCTTGAAGATGCACACCATCGACACAACAAAAGCACCGAGGGCTCCGAGGCTGGCGCCTAGGGCAGCCACGGCCGGGATATAACTGCCGATTACCCAGACTGCTGCTGCGGCTACAAAGAGCAATCCGAGCATGATGCCGGACTTGTTGATTACGTCCTCGTAAGTAATGGGACGGGCTGAGGTCTGCGCTGGAGACCCCTGTGCCGCCTGCCCGGCCTGAGCATATGGGTCCTGCTGAGTGAATTGCCCCTGCTGCGGAGGAACGTAGCCTCTTTGAGCGACGCGCCCCCTGCGCAGGTCCTGTTCAACACCGTTGATTACGGGGTTTGCCATGAGCGTTTCCTTTGCGTACTAGTTGCGTTTCACCGCCATTGTATTAGCATCGGCAAATTTTGCTCGCCGAAAGGGCAACTTTTCACGCTCGGCAATATGAGCTAGCCCTCCCTGCCCCAACTGGCGGCGAAATGGAAACGAAACACCCCAACTAAATTAGTTTTTTTCACTCAATTACTATATAAATATCTCATGGAACAACGAAGGTAGAAATGTAGATATAGAAACCGCCCTCTACTAACGATGGTAGCTGTTACACGTTTTCAACATATTTGCATTTCACTCAGACCTACGTAGCATCACGCTCTGAGCTTATCGATGGAGACAAAATGGGGCTAAAAGTTGAGAATAAGACCTTTTTTCCGGACAGGGCTCGCGATCGCACTGAGCTGCTCAACAGTTACAGACACGTAGCCCGCACCGCCCAAAACTTCACGAAAAGGTGCAAGGCGGAACTGGTCGTAAATGGCGAGGTAGTAGACCTGCCAAATCCCCTTGGCGAAATTCTGATCCATGCGGCAAAAGCGCTCTCTACCTGGAAACCTATCACCTTGTGCCCACACGAAGAGCTCATCTCGCTGCAAGAAGCGGCAGACCTTTTGGGAGTCTCGCGCTACACGGTCGCCGAACTTTGCAACAGAGGCAAACTCCCCTGCCATACAATCAATAAATATCGTAAAGTGTATTTTGCGGACGTCATAGACTATCTAAATAAAGAGACTAACTTTTGCAACGATTCGCAAGGGGATTCGGTTACTTCCTCCAAGTTAGTTAAACTATATGAAGAAGATCCGCAAAAGGCTCTGTCACTAATTCGCAACATCCGCCAAAAATAGTCTGTTTCCAACCAGTAATTGGCCCCCAAGATTACCTTGGGGGCCAATTACTTTCACATTACAGGCTGATTAGAGGACATCCGCCAGCAAGTAATATGCCTAGGGGCAACAAGGGGCGCACTGCCCCTAGGCGAGCGGGAAAACTAGGCCCGCTTGCGCGCGTATGCGCAGGCACCGCCGCCGGCGAGCAGAAGCGCAAGCGACACCCCGCCTACCATAGCTGCGGTGGAACCGGTGTTGGCGAGAGCCTTCTTCTGCGAAGTTCCGGCAACCACCTTTACTACCTTCTTGACCTCGCCCTTCTTGGCGGCGGCCTTCTTGGCCTCTACCTTCTTAGGCTCAGCCTTCTTTTCGGCAACCTTCTTCTGGGCTACCTTGCCCTTTTCGGGGGCTGCGGGAGCAACCGCTGGCTTTTCTTTCTGAGCCTTTTCGGAGTACTTCCACAGGTGCTTCGGCAAGTAGTTGATCTTGCCTTCATTGTAGGCAACTACCTGCTTCATCTCGTCGCGAGTGAGCTTTTGGCCACCGAATGCCTGATCGTATTCCTTCTTAGCCTTGGCCCGAGCTTCCTGCACCTCCTTGGACTGAGCCCACTTCTCGTATCCAGCTGGTACCTTGTCGGTTAGTGCCTGCTGGTACTTTTCAAGCTGAGCCCGGGTATCCTTCATCTTGTCGAGGGTTCCCGGAGTGTGGCCGTAGTCGTTTTCCTCTTCCTTGACAGGCTTGTCGGTCGACGGCTTATCCGTCGAAGGCTTTTCAGCGGCAGGCTTGTTTTCAGTATTGGTCGCCGTCGTGTTGCTCGGGGCGGGCTGACCCCCCGGGGCCTCGTTAGCCAGGGCAGACAGCTGTGTCATTCCGCCCAACACCAGGGCGAGGGTCCCTACGGCGCAGGCCTTAGTAGTCTTACGCATCTTTCTTCCTCTTTCCGAGATTGAACATATATTAACGCGCGCGAAACTAATCTAGCGCACCGACCTTTTTTTATCCAGAAAATTTCCTATCTTTTTTCGAAAGTATGGCGAGGCAGACTTGCAAAGGTTTCTAAATTTGCAAGAAATGGCAAGAATAGAATTTTTTGCCACCGAATCACCCAATTCAACACCTTCGCTAGCTAATTTCCAGCAGCCTGAAAGGTAGAGACACAGCTAAGCAGAAAGCTTCTCACCTGCAACTATTCTGCGTTCACCCCGTCTCTTGCGACCTCTCGACTAGTTTTTAGACCGCACGCCCCCTTCTCAACAGTGCAACTCCCTGCCAGCGTTTAAGAATTATCAAAACTAACTATTTTGCCGTCCGCATACGTCTTTTCGAGATGAAATTATTAAAAGGTTGAGGTGATAATTTTATTCTCGAAAAGACAATATAGTTTGGCAATCGTTGCCAAGGCCGAGCTCCGCTCATTTTTTAAAGGCTGTCTTGCGTTTCGGCGTGGTAAGCAGCGTTTGCGATATGGCCTCGCGGGCGGAGCTTTCCCCCTAACATAGGTAGTGCCCAGTGTTGCGCCCCGTCGAAAGAAGCTATCTTGAATCATTACGCCCTCCAAAACGCCAAGGTCATTCCCGGGACCGGTTCTGCCCCCATCGAAGAGGGCACCGTTCTGCTAGAGGGAGCCAAGATCACCTATGCGGGCACTGCTGTGCCCGTACCGGCCGGTTATGAGCTTATAGATTGCACAGGCAAGACCGTGCTGCCGGGATTGATCGACTCCCACCTGCATTTCACAGGCAACGAGTCAGACGACGACACCCAGTGGGTTCTAGACGACCCTACCTATCAAACTGTTGTGGCAGTCCAGCAGGCCCGGGACGCCTTAGAGTCGGGCCTCACTACGGTCGCCGAAATTTCCCGCTCAGGCGTACAGATTCGCAACGCTATTGAGGCTGGCATAATGCGAGGCCCCCGCATGATTTGCACTGGCCGGGGTTTTTGTCGCACGGGTGGACACGGGGATTCGCACCGGCTCCCTCTAGAATTCAACGAATATTCTCACCCGTGGGCCGAACGGGTCGACGGCCCATGGGAGCTGCGCAAAGCCGTACGTCGCCGCCTGCGCGAGAACGTAGACGCCCTCAAAATCTGGGCCACGGGGGGCGGCATCTGGCGCTACGACGACAAGCTGGAGCAGCACTATACGCCAGAGGAAATCCAGGCTGTAGTCGACGAGGGGAATATGGTTCACGTTCCCGTTTGGGCCCACTGCGAAGGTTACGAGGGCGCCTTGGAGGCAGCCAAAGCTGGGGTACATCTGATTATTCACGGCCAGACATTAGGGTCTGAAACCCTGGACATCATGGCAGAAAAGGGCATCTATTTCTGCCCTACGATTCAATTCCTAGAGCAGTGGTTTAAGACCTATCCTCCTGAATATAATCCCGAACAAGATGAATACCCGGGCGAAACTAGGGCGGAGCGCGAACTGCAGCGCGTCTATGCCAACCTTCGCAAGGCCCACGAAAAGGGCATAGTCCTAACTACCGGTTCCGATTCCTTCTGCTCTTCGCTCACCCCCTACGGGACTACGCTACTAGGCGAGATTTATTCCTTTGTCGAAAAGGTTGGCTTTAGCCCACTTTTTGCGCTTACTTGCGCCACTAAGAACGGTGCGCAAATGCTCGGGGTGGACCAAGTCACAGGCACTTTAGAGGCCGGCAAGTGTGCCGATTTGATAGTGCTGGAGGGCGACCCCACACAAAACATTCGCGACCTAAGGGTGGAAAACATGTCGTGGATTTTCAAAGAGGGCGAAGTGGTGGCACGTAGATAAACCAGCCTCGAGTGAGCAGTAGAAGCAACTCGCAGCGTTCCATTCGGTAAATCAGCAGCTAACCCTGCAGAAGAGGGCGAAGAATGGCTGCTATTTCAACAAAACGCCGCAGCACTACAATGAATATTCGGGCGCCCGGCAGCCTCTAAGAGTGCCCCCAGTGGGACTCGAACCCACAACACATCGATTTTAAGTCGATTGCCTCTGCCAATTGGGCCATGGGGGCAACTAGTACAGACTAGCGCAAGTGTACACAATTTATAAACTTTGCTCGCAGACAAAATAGTTTGAAGGTGAATTTTTTGCGCGGATCTGGTTAGACTAGCCCGGTCAGAGAACTAGGAAAGTTCATGCCGCAACCGGCTGCTCGGCATTTGCTGGTAGCCCCTTACGACTCAAGGACAGGATGTCCGTGAAGAAGAAACTTTTTTCCTTTTCCGCACTCGCCCACCAGATGAGAGATGATGCTGCTGCCGGCAAGGCGCTTATGGCCGCCGCGGCCTTGGCATTGGTTTGGGCTAATTCGCCGATGCGCCACTCCTACGAGGCGCTTTCAGAATTTCTGATTGGCCCGGCCAGTTTGGGTTTGCAAATGTCGCTCGCGCATTTGGCTCAGGATGGCCTGCTGACGATTTTTTTCTTCGTTGTGGGCTTGGAACTCAAGCAGGAATTCGTGGCGGGCTCGCTGCGCGACCCGAAGCAAGCCGCCTTGCCGATGCTGGCGGCGGTGTTTGGAATGGCTGTTCCCGCCGCTATTTATGCTGCGTCCGTCACTGTGCTGGGAGCTCCGGAGGCCCTCAGCGGCTGGGCCATTCCGGCAGCCACCGACATTGCCTTCGCTATTGCTATTTTGGCTATTTTTGGCAAGGGCTTGCCTCCCGCGGCGCGCACTTTTTTGCTCACGTTAGCTGTGGTGGATGACCTTTTGGGCATTCTGGTTATTGCTATTTTTTACCCGCAAGATGCGCTCAGTTTTTCCAATTTGGGCCTGTGCGCGCTGGCAGTAGCAACTTTTGCGATGCTAGCTCAAAAGCGCATTTGTAAGTGGTACCTGCTAGCCCCTCTTGCGCTTGCAGCCTGGTATTTCATGTACCGCTCAGGTATTCATGCCACCATCGCCGGAGTGGCCCTGGGGCTGGTAGTCCCAGCTAAGCGCAAGAGGGGGGAGCGCGTCTGCCTCACCCACCGCCTTTCCACCGCGCTGAATCCACTGTCGGCTGGGTTTGCCGTGCCCGTGTTCGCATTCTTTGCAGCGGGGGTAAACATTACCTCCACCGAGGGCGGCGCAATTTCTCTACTCACCCACCCGGTTTCGGTTGCGGTGGCGCTAGCCCTGCCCTTCGGGAAGGCAGTCGGGATTTTTGGTTCTGTTGTGGCGCTAACTAAGCTTTCCCCGCTAAAGCTTGGGGGCGGGGTCGACTACCAGGACGTGTTGCCTCTTTCTTTCGTGGCAGGTATTGGGTTTACTGTTTCCCTACTTATTGCCTCTCTCGCCTTTCCCTCGCAGACCGATCTGACCGAGGCCGGCCGCCTGGGAGTGTTGCTTGGCACAGGCTTGTCGGCACTGCTTGGGGCTAGCCTGTTGCGTTGGCGAGTCCGCCAGCCTGTGCGCGGCCTACAGAAGGCTAAGCGCTATACCGTCTAGTATGTCGCGGCTTGAGCAGCGAACAGATTCGATACCCGATTTTTCCTGCACGGCCGCGACTATCTCTTTCCAGATTAACGCACCCGCTCCTATGATGTCTTCGCGCCCAGAGGGCATGTAGGGCAGGTGGGCCCGTTCACCAACTGTCATAGTTGCCATCTTTTCGCAGGCAGCAATCATTTCTTCACAAGTTAGCACCGCTTTGTCTAGGGCTTCCTGATTGTCGTAGCTTAGCCCTAAGGCCATCGCCATAACAGTGTTCGAGGTGCCAGCTACCCCAAGAAGACTGCGAGTCCTACTGAGGTCTACTTCGGCATCGGCAGCCCGAATTAGTTCGCGAGTCCGCTCCCTGGCCCGCTCACACGCACCAGAGCGCAGGTCGATTCCATCCTCGCCTGGAAAATATCGTTCGGTAAAACGCACCGAACCCATCTTTGTGGACAGCGATTTTTGTCCACTCCGATCCCCCAAAATGAATTCAGTGGAGCCGCCGCCAATGTCTACGATCAGAGCGGGAAAATCCGGTTCTGGCCCGCTGAGCGCTCCCACAAAGGACAGGTGGGCCTCCTGAGTGCCAGGAATAACCTCGGGGCGCACTCCCAGGATTTTTTCCACCCCATCCGCAAAGACGTCAGAATTCTTGGCATCGCGCGAGGCCGACGTGGCCACAAAGCGCACTCGCTGCGCCCCGAACCCCTCAATTTGGCGGGCGTATTCTTCGGTTGCGGCGAACGCCCGCCGCAGGGCCTGTTCACTTATTTGGCCGGTCTTTTCCAGGTTCTCCCCGAGCCGGACAACTTTCATCTGCTTGCAAAAAGAGCTGATTTTACCGCCCTCGCCCTGGGCCAATATCAGGCGAATCGAATTTGTGCCACAATCTATTCCCGCAACTTTAGTCATTGCAGTAGCACTGCTCCCTACCCCACATGCCCAGCTCGGCAATCTTTTGCAACGCCAAGTCTCCAACCGGATTTACGCCCTGTCCAGAAGCCAGCGAGTGCCCAATGAGCGCGTGCAGGCACTTCACCCTAGTTGGCATCCCCCCGGCTGCAACTTTCTGGATGGCTTCTGGGACCTCTACTCCCGCCAGTTTGGCAATCTGGCGGCGCTGCTCCAAGTAGGTTTGGTAGGCCTGCTTATAGCGCTGCGCAAAAGCTTCGTCTTGGAGCAGGCTCTGGTATCCCTCCATTTGTTTTTCGGCCTCGAGACGCGAGGCTGCCTTTACCAATGCGGGGTGGGAAAGGTAAAAAACCGTGGGAAATGGCTCCCCATTTTCCAACGTCGGAGCCGTAGCCACCACCAGCGGCTTGGAACAAACGCACCTGGCAGCAATTCCAACAACTCCCCTGGGAACCCGACCTAACTGGGAGCCCAATACTTCTAGGTCGGTTTCACTGGCCTGGGTAATGTTCACTGGGGAGCCTCCTTGTCTTCTTTGGGGGCCTGGGTGGCGCCCTCTTGTGGGGTTCCGCGCCCCGAGGAATGAGTGCGCTTGGGTGTGGTTGCCTTCCCTGCCGCCTTGGTAGTTTCCGACATGATCATAAACCACGGTTCCTTTGGGCCACGGTGGGGTTTTATTTGGGCGTCGCGCTTGTAGTTTTTACCGGGATCGACCACAACAAATTGGGTCTCACCCTTCTTCACATACCCCAGCCGCTGGCGGGCTTGCGACGCCATATAGGCAGGGTCGGACCACCTTTGCACCTGCCTGCGCAACTCGACGTTTTGGGCTTTGGCCTCTTCTAATTGGCGGTGCAAGGATCTGGCCTGTTCCATCTGGTCGAACAGGTTGAACAAAGGCGGCACCACAAATGCTCCCACGAGGGCGAGCACGCCAAGCATCGCCACAAACGAAACCCGAATGTGCGGGCCCTTCTTGAACCCAAGCGAGATAGTGCGTGCCCTCTGCGATTTTTTGGCGCCCTGGATGCGGGCACGCTCGACGGCCTCGGAACTGCGTCTAAAGCGCGAGGGCGTGGGTGCTTCGGCGTGCGAGTGCTGAACGTTACGCACAAATTTCGACGCCCCTGCCCCACGTGGTGGCCTCTTTCTTGAGGCCGGCCCACCAGGTGAGGCCAAAGCCTTCTTCATTTTCGAGGCCGCAGCCTGTTTTTGCCTGCTCCCGGCGGCAGCATCTTGGGTACGGGCAGGCTGTCTTTGTCCCCTCAGTGGCGGCCGTTTTGTACCCATGGTCCAATCATGCCAGTAACTCCCCAAATTTTTGTCGTGCAATGCGCACGCGGCAGACTTTGAGACAAAAATAAAACTGAGCCTGCCCGGGGTGGGGCAGGCTCAGCTATTAGCCTTTTACCTTAGGCTTTGAAACGCGGGAAGGCGCTGCGACCAGCGTACACAGCCGCGTCGCCCAGCTGGGACTCAATGCGCAGCAGCTGGTTGTACTTGGCAACGCGCTCAGAACGAGCCGGTGCCCCAGTCTTGATCTGGCCGGAGTTGGTAGCGACGGCCAGGTCGGCAATAGTGGTGTCTTCTGTTTCGCCACTGCGGTGCGAAGTCATGGTTGCGTAGCCGTGGCGGTGGGCAGTTTCGACAGCATCCAGGGTCTCGGTCAAAGAACCAATTTGGTTTACCTTCACTAGCAGCGCATTAGCTACGCCCTGCTCGATGCCCCTGTTCAAACGCTCCGGGTTGGTGACAAATAGGTCGTCGCCAACCAGCTGCACCTTGTCGCCTACGTGCTGGGTCAGCTTCGCCCAATCTTCCCATTCGTCCTCGGAAAGCGGGTCCTCGATGGAAACCAGCGGATACTTGTCGATCAGCTGATCGTAGTACTTCACCATGTATTCGGTGTCGCGGGCCTCGCCCTCGAAATTGTATTTGCCATTTTCGAAGAACTCGGACGAAGCCACATCCAGTGCCAGGGCGATATCGTGGCCGGGCTTGAAACCTGCCTTCTGAATCGCCTCGACGATCAGGTCGAGGGCGGCAGCGTTGGACTCCAGGTTCGGGGCGAACCCGCCCTCGTCACCCAAGCCGGTAGACAGGCCACGATCCTTTATGACCTTCTTCAAAGTGTGGTAGGTCTCGGCACCCCAACGCAGTGCTTCGGCAAAGGAAGGAGCCCCAATCGGGGCAATCATGAATTCCTGAATGTCGACGTTAGAGTCGGCGTGCGAGCCACCATTCAAAATATTCATCATAGGCACTGGCAGAACGTGCGCGTTCGGCCCGCCAATGTAACGGTACAGAGGAAGCAGGGCAGACTCTGCGGCAGCCTTGGCAACTGCTAGGGATACGCCCAAAATGGCGTTGGCACCCAACTTGCCCTTGTTATCGGTGCCGTCAAGATCCAGCATGATCTGGTCAATGCGGCGCTGGTCCTCAGCATCCTCGCCACGGATCTCGGGGCCAATCACGTCGACAACGGCCTCGACGGCGTCCTGCACGCCCTTGCCCTGATAACGGTTCTGGTCGTCGTCGCGACGTTCGACCGCCTCGAAAGCGCCAGTAGAGGCACCAGAGGGAACAGCTGCGCGTGCCGAAGCCCCATCTTCTAGCTGTACGTCAACTTCGACGGTGGGATTGCCGCGCGAATCCAAGATCTCGCGTGCGCTTACGTTAATGATGCTTGCCACGTGATACTCCAATCAGTTATTGGCCGCTAATACACTTCTAGCCTAGCCGCAGAGTGTCGCAACTCGCATTAGCCATCCCAGAAAAAAGATCGCTGGAAGCTTACTTGGCGCCCCCATGCTTGCCAGCGCCGACATAAGTCCCAGCGACCTTGTGGTTAAAGCTACTTCGCCACCACGACTACCTAGACCCCGAGGTGGGATCGGCAGCGGTGACCACGTTGGACGGAAGTGCATTGCCCGGACGCCCGTCCGCCCTCATCTTGCCGTAACGCGGGCTAAGAGAGATCTTGTGCTTCGCATTCTTTTCAAAAACTAGCGCCGACTTCTGCTGACCCAGCCCGTTGAGCACGGTCATAGTCTGCAAAAAACGCACAGACAGATCCGAAACCTTTCCCTGCTTGAACTGGCCTGCTTGCTGCTGCCTAGCAATCTGCTGACGCACCTGTGCCTCAGTGGCAGGCAGCTTCTGCTCCTTCACCACATCTTGCACGCCCGGGGAAACGGACAAGAACTGGGCCACATACATGTTGTTGAGCTTTTGCCCAGTCAGCTCGGAAAGCTGCGTGGCAGCCTGCGAAATCTGCTTGTCCGTGTAGCTCTTGCCGTCAATATTTAGGGCCGCCCCAGGGTGAGCTGAACAAGCCGAGAGGGCAAGCCCCACACCGGCTGCGGCAGCTAAGAACTTGGAAAACTTCACTGTGTACCTTTCCGTCTACTGCCCCAAGTGTAGCCGAGGTAGTTAGTGCTTAGCCCCCTGAGCAATAGAAAGCGTACGCGCAATTTCTTCGGGGCCGACCTCGCCCACCGTATTCGCCACCAGCTTGCCCTCCTTATCCAACACGAAATGCGCTGGCAGGGCCATCACCTGGTACCGCCTAGAAATCTTCGCATCCAAATCCAAAACCAGCGGATACACCTGCGAAAAATCCTTGGCGAAGGCGGCAGCATCGGACTTAGCCGAATCCTGATTTACGGAAATGAACTGCACCTTATTCCCATACCGCTTGGCAGCCTCATTTATATCGGGGGCCTCTTCCCTGCAGGCATCGCACCAGGAAGCAGAAAACACCAACCACACCGGCTTGCCCTTAAAATCCTTCAGCGACACCTGCTTGCCATCCAGATCAGTCCCCGTAAAATCGGGAGCTGGCTTTCCGTGAGCTAGCGTACCGGACGTTTTAGCGGCTTCCGCCTTAGAAGGCAGCGGCTGCGAAGACTGCCCGCCGCGAGTGAAGTAAACGGCAGCTCCCACTATCAGGGCAACGCCCAGCAGAAAAGCCACCACGCGCCCGACCTGTTTAATACGCATCGGAGTTTCCTTTCTTCTACAGCTTAGCTACAGCGCCAGCCCAGTCACCTTTGAAAGCAACCCTGCCGCCATCAAAATTCCTATGACCACCAGGCAGGCCCCCGAAACCGTGGTAGTCAGTTGATAGTGTTTCTTAAACCAGGTCAGCTTTTCGGTAACAAACGAAGAGCCCACTGCCACTGCAAGCAATGGCAGTCCCAGCCCCGCACAGAAAATTACCATGAGCACCAGCCCGCGCCCCATCGTGGCACTGGACGTGGCGAGGGCAATAACAGCCCCCAGAATTGGGCCTATGCACGGCGTCCACCCCGCCCCAAAAGCCAAGCCTAACAGGGCCGAGCGGCGATACGTGGGCGCATGGGCAGCATCCACCGCCACCCGAAAATTCTGGTTCAAAAAGGGAACGTTTATTATGCCTGCAAGTTGCAGGCCCATAACAACCAAGATCACTCCCCCGCAAACCCTAACAATCCCCCTGTACTGGCCCACCACTAGGCCAACCATTCCAACCAGGGCCCAAATGCCAACAAATACCAGCGAAAATGCGGCTATAAATACCAGTGCATGACTCACCGCACGCACCCGGTTAGTTTGTCCGCCCTCGACCTGGATACCCGCCATGTAAGCCACTATCACTGGAACTACAGGCAGGAAACAGGGCGAAACAAAGGCCAATATTCCACCTAAAAAGGCGGCGGTCACAGAAACTTCCACGGGCATCCCATCAGGTTGTCGGGCGTCAGTACCACCCCATACTACGCCTTAGGCTGGCCTAACCTAATTGTGGTTTTTTGCTCCCGCATCCGGATCGGCGTTTAGCGAAGACACCTTGGTGGACAGCAGCACCAATACCTCTTCGATCCAAGCAAGCAGCTCAAGACCCACAATCTTGGAGCCGCCAATCTTGCCATCGGTCGGGGCCGGCACCAACACTTGCCTTACGGCAGGCTTCATAACGGTGCCCGGATGAATTCGACGCAGCCGCAGCATCTGTGAATCCGCTAACTCGACGGGGGCAAAGCGCACATACTTGCCTTGCATAGCAATGTCATTGACCCCGGCCTCCCTAGCCTTCTGACGCAACTGGGCCACGGCAAACAGGCGCTTTACGGGCGCAGGCAAGGGGCCGTAACGGTCCAACAATTCCGCACGCACGCCCTCGCGATCGGACTGATTTTCCGCACTGGCCAACTTTGCGTAGATCTCCATGCGCAGGCGCTCGCCCTGCACGTAATCCTCGGGCACGTGTGCATCAATAGGAACCTCAATCTTGACCTCTTCCTTGGGAGCGGCTTGCTCCCCGCGAAACTCGGCCACAGCTTCGGAAACCATGCGCACGTACAGGTCGAAACCAATGCCGGCAATGTGGCCAGACTGTTCGCCCCCAAGAAGATTACCTGCCCCTCGGATTTCAAGATCCTTCATGGCAACAGCAGTGCCGGCTCCCAGATCCGTATTAGCCGCAATAGTCGAAAGGCGCTGGTGAGCCGTCTCGGTTAGCGGCTTGTCGCCCGGATACAGGAAATAGGCGTAAGCCCGCTCACGCCCTCGGCCCACGCGCCCCCGCAACTGGTGCAGTTGAGAGAGGCCCATGCGATCAGAGCGGTCCACTATAAGCGTGTTCGCATTCGAAATATCCAAGCCCGTTTCAACGATAGTGGTACAAACCAGCACATCCAGGTCGCGGTTCCAAAAGTCCATGATCACGGACTCCAACTGGCTTTCCGACATTCTGCCGTGAGCTATCCCAACCCGAGCTTCCGGCACCAACTGAGCAATGTCTGCGGCCACCTTTGCAATCGAATCTACCCTGTTGTGCACAAAGAAAGTTTGTCCGTCGCGCAGCATCTCGCGCCTGATCGCAGCCTTCACCTGACTATTGGTGTAACGGCCCACATAGGTAAGTACCGGATGCCGTTCTTCAGGCGGAGTGGCCAGCGTAGACATCTCTCGAATGCCAGTAACAGCCATTTCAAGCGTGCGGGGAATGGGCGTAGCCGACATGGACAACACGTCCACGTTGGTGCGCAGCTGCTTCAAAGTTTCTTTGTGCTCCACTCCAAAACGCTGCTCCTCGTCAATGATCACAAGCCCTAAATCCTTGAAACGCACCTGCCCGGTTACCAAAGAATGGGTACCAATCACCACGTCAATTCCCCCGGCCAGCAGCTCATCTTTTATCTGCTCAGCTTCCTTTTTAGAAGTGAAGCGCGAAAGGGCGGCAACCTTTACCGGAAAACCTGCGTACCGTTCGGAAAATGTCTCGTAGTGCTGCTGCACTAGCAACGTGGTGGGAACTAGTACCGCCACCTGCTTGGAATCCTGAACGGCTTTGAACGCTGCCCGGATGGCGATCTCGGTTTTACCGTAACCCACGTCTCCGGATAGCAGCCGATCCATCGGGGCGGGCTTTTCCATGTCAGCCTTTACCTCGTCGATAACGGTAAGCTGGTCGGGAGTTTCCACGTATTCAAAAGAGTCTTCGAGCTGGCGCTGCCAGGGCGTGTCCGCAGAAAAGGCATGCCCCTTAGTAGCCTGCCTGGCAGCGTAGAGGCGAATCAGTTCGGCCGCTATCTTGCGCGTTGCCTTGCGGGCCTTGGCCTTAGTCTTAGCCCAGTCAGAGCCCCCCATCTTTGACAGCTGCGGGGTCTCACCACCCGTGTATTTACTTACCTGATCCAGCGAATCGGTGGGCACCCAGAGCCGGTCCGCAGGACGGCCCTTTTTCGAGGGCGCATACTCGACTACCAGGTATTCGCGGGTAACCTGATCCTTGCCACGCCCCATTGTGCGAGTCGCCAGCTCAATAAATCTGCCCACGCCATGCTGCTCGTGCACAATGTAGTCGCCAGCATGCAGTGCCAACGGGTCTACACCCTTCTTGCGGCGGGCCGGAACCTTGTTCTTAACCCCTACATTAGACCTCGATTTGCCCGTAATATCTGCCTCAGACAACAGCACAAAATGGGCCTTTTCTGAAACGAAACCATTTTGAACCGCAGCAGGCAGCACGCGGACCACGGGATCGGCAAAGGGAGCTGTGCCAATCTGGTCCACAGTGCGCGCCGGAATCTGGATCTCGGCAAGGCGCGCCTGCAACCGGTTAGCACCACCTACCCCGGGAGTAGCACAAACCACCTGCCAGCCGCTGGCTATCCACCCCTTTATGTCTTTGCCCAGCTTGCGCGCATCTCCCCTATAAGCTGCAGGCTCTGTAGCTGCGACCTCAACAGCACGAATTCCCCCCTCGCCCGAAGCCCGCAGGGACGTAAACTCCCACCAGCGCATCCCTCGCTCAAGGGCTAGCTCTTTCGTGTCGGCAATATTTTCAAAAGGCAGCTCCTTCACGGAAAAGGGAACCTTTCCCCCGGCTGCCGCAGACGACCAGGCTGCCTCCATAAATTCTGCAGTCATCTTCAGCAGATCAGTGCTGCGCGCCTCAATGCGCTCCGGATCGTCGGCAACAATCAACGCGCCCTCAGGTAGCAGCTGCGCCAACGGCGTCATATCGTCTTTCAGCACCGGCATCAGCACTTCCATGCCCTCGGTGGCGGTGCCCTGGCTAATGCGCTCGAGCATTTCAGCAAAACCGGGCAACTGGTTCTGCAGGTTAGCCGCCCGCCGCCGAACGCCCTCGTCCAGCAATAACTCGCGGCAAGGAGGCGCCCACAGCCCATTGCGGGCCTTTTCAATAGTGCGTTGGTCCGAAACCGCGAAAGCACGAATTTCCTCGACATCGTCGCCAAAGAACTCCAGACGCAACGGATGCGACTCGGTAGGCGGAAACACGTCTACTAAGCCCCCTCGCACGGCCACCTCACCACGGCGTTCCACCAGGTCTGTACGGGTGTACCCCAACTCCAATAGACGCTTAACTAGGCTGGTCGGAGACACAGTATCGCCCTCGCGCACCACCGCTGGTTCGACCTCGGCAAGGCTTCTAGTCAACGGCTGCAGCAACGCCCGCACCGGCAGCAACAAAATCTTTATTGGCGGCGTATGGGCATCCCCCTCGACCGGATGTAGCAGCCGCCGCAGCACCTTCGCGCGCGTGGCCATAGTGTCGCTGCGCGGCGACAACTGCTCGTGTGGCAACGTCTCCCAAGAAGGAAAGACCGCAACCCCGTCAGTGAAATTAGCAAGCTCAGCCGAAAGCACCTCGGCATCCCGGCCCGATGCAGTGACAACGACGGTAAGCCCCTCATTCTTCTGGGCCAGCAAATCCACGAGTGCGGGCCGGACCCCCTTCACGGCGGTCACGACCAGTTCGCGTTCGCTCATATCCAGCTGAGGCAACAGCTCGCCTACCTGCTGACTAATTCCCGCAAGGCGGGGCGTAAAAATACTCATAAAACCTAACCGTTAGAGTGAAGACGCATCTGCGCCCCCAAAAAATCAGTGGTCACAACATCCTCGATGACATCCACGGCTCGCTGGGCAAGCACCTCGTACTCGGTAAGCTTCTTGCCAGCCATTTGAGCCAGGACGTAGTCAGCCGGATCCTGCCGGCCCGGCGGCCGCCCAATCCCCACGCGCAAACGCGCATAATCGCGAGATCCCAGGGACTTTGAAATAGACTTTAGCCCATTGTGTCCGCCCTCACCGCCCCCAGCTTTCAGACGCAGCCGCCCCTCGTCAAGATCCAAATCGTCGTGAACGACTAACAGCTCTTGTGGGCCGACCTCAAAATACTTCGCCAGAGCCGACGTGGGCCCCCCGGAAACGTTCATATAGCAGGTGAGCGTAGCCAGAATCACCTTCGGCCCGGGAGCGCCTCCCGGCCCCAGGCCCACCCTGCCGGTGGCAACAAAGGCCCCCGCCTTGTGCTTCTTAAAAGAGGCCCCAAAGCGCCTCGCGGCAGCCTCCACCACCAGGTGCCCCACAGAATGGCGCGTGCGCTCGTATTTTTGCCCAGGATTGCCAAGCCCAACAACCAACCAAGTCATATTCCAGTCCCTCCCAGGGCAACAAAAATCCGGGGCAGTCCCCCGCCCCGGATTTTATCGCGATTTTTATTCTTCGGAATCGCCCTCGGCAGATTCGGCTGCCGCTTCTTCGGTAGCTTCTTCTGCGCCCTCGCCGGCCTCGGGCTCGGGAATGTCAACTTCCTCGGGCTCGCGGACGGTCAGAATCTCAGCCTCGGGCTCAATGTCCAGCTCGACGCCCTCGGGCAGCTTAATGTCCTCGGCACGCAACGTGGTGTCGGCCTCCATGCCCTCGATGGAAACCGTGAGGAATTCCGGAATAGCAATTGCCGGAGCAATAACAGGCAGTTCGAAGGTTTCCTGAACGTGAGTAAGGCCGGGAGCGGGTTCGCCCTCGATCTCCAGAGGAATTTCGACGTTGACCTTCTCGTCGCGGGTAACCGCGAGCAAATCGACGTGCAGGATGTCCCAACGCACCGGGTGATGCTGGATGTCCTTTACCAGGGCGAGCTGCTCGGTGCCCTCGATGTCGAGGTCGATCAGAGCGTTAGCGTTGTCTTTTACGATCAGGAAAGTCTCGTGGGCAGGCAGGGTAACGTGAGTAGTCTTATGATCCTTGCCACCGTAAATTACAGCGGGAATCTTGCCTGCAGCGCGGGCGCGGCGGGCAAAGCCCTTGCCAAAGTCGTTACGTAGTGTAGCTTCAAGCTTATTTTCAGCCATGATGTCCTTTCGGGTAGTAGTGGCCCCGGAGGACGCAGGTACCCCTGCGGCCGCGTCGATAACGGAGCGCCCGAAGGCCTCCCTCGCCGAGGCAACTCAGCCAGTTTAGCGGCTCTGATGCCCTCAAAGCAACGGCCGCGAAGTAGATCACAAGAAAAGTACGCCCCCGCTACCAGCAGGGGCGTACCAAACAAATCTAGGCTACAGGACCGTCAAAAAGCGAAGTAACCGAACCGTCGTCGAACACTTCCTTGATCGCACGCGCAAGCAGCGGAGCAATAGAAAGAACGGTCAACTTTTCAAAACGCTTGTTCCCCTCGATCGGCAGCGTGTTAGTCACCACTACCTCGCGGGCACCACACTCGGATAGCCGCTCTACCGCAGGATCAGACAAGATGCCGTGTGTAGCGGCCACAATCACGTCTTTAGCCCCCGAAGCTAGCAGTACCTTCACGGCCTCGGCAATAGTGCCGCCGGTGTCAATCATGTCGTCAACCAGCACACAGTGCTTACCTTCGACCTCGCCAACTACCCTGTTGGCAACCGCATGGTTAGGTTTAGTGGTGTCGCGGGTCTTGTGCACGAAGGCCAAAGAGCACCCTCCCAGTCGATTCGCCCACTTTTCAGCAACTCGCACGCGCCCAGCATCGGGGGAAACAACGGTGATCTTGTCTTTGTCCGCACCCACGCGTGTCTTTACATAGTCGACCAAAACAGGCATCGCATACAGGTGGTCGAGCGGGCCGTTGAAAAACCCCTGGGACTGAGCCGCATGCAGATCCACCGACATGATGCGGTCGGCCCCAGCAGTCTTGAACAGATCAGCAACCAGCCTAGCGGAAATCGGTTCGCGCCCCTGGTGCTTCTTATCCTGGCGAGCATAGGGGTACGAGGGCGCAACCACAGTGATGCGCTTCGCCGAAGCCCGCTTGAGCGCATCAACCATAATCAGCTGCTCGACCAGCCACTTGTTCAGATCCTGAGTGTAGGACTGAATCACAAATGCGTCCGCTCCACGCACAGACTCGTTGAAACGAACGTAGATCTCGCCGTTCGCAAAGTCGTATGCCGTGGTAGGAAGCAGCTCAGTTTTCAGCTCTTTTGCCACTTCCTCCGCCAATTCCGGGTATGCGCGCCCCGAAACAACAACTAGTCGTTTCTCGCCGGAGGAGATGATGCCTGTCATCGACTGGTCCCTTCTAAAATTTTGCCTAGCCCTGCTTTAGCGACGCGAACGCCGTTCCGCATAGATCTTAGCCAAAGCACCCAGTTGTTCGGGTGTATTGACGCCTTCTGCTTGAACCGAATCTGCCAGAATGTGAGCTGCTGCCGGCAGCCCCCTATCCACTGCGATAGCGACGGTGTCTGTCAAATAGACTTCGCCCTGGTCGTTGTTCGTGTCCAAGTTCTTTAGCGCATCGGCAAGGAAAGTCGCATCGAAAGCGTAGATCCCCGCGTTTATCTCGTTTATTACCAGCTGTGCAGAGCTAGCATCGCGGTGTTCGACAATTCCCTTTACATTTCCGTCCGCATCGCGCAAAATGCGGCCGTACCCAGTTGGGTCGTCAACTTTAGTCGACAGCAAGGTGACGGCGGCTCCCGCCTCCTCGTGGGCTTCAATTAGGGCGTTTAGAGTATCGCCTTCGAGCAGGGGCACGTCGCCGGAAGTGACCACGCACGTACCCGTTACCGGCTTAGTTTCGGCTAATTTTTCGAGGGCGCAGGCCACGGCTCGACCAGTTCCTGGGATTTCGTCTTGATCGGCAACGACCGCCTGCGGGGCTACCTCGCGTACGTGGGCGGCAACCTTTTCGCGCTCGTGGCGCACCACCGCACACAGGCGATCCGGCTCAATCGACTGGGCTGCAGTTAGGGCGTGCCCTAGCAGGGTTTTGTCGCCCATTTCGTGAAGAACCTTAGGTAGGGTTGAATGCATTCGCTTACCTTGGCCGGCGGCCAAAATGATTACTGTGCGTTCCACTGGTCCCCCGAATGTTGCTTTGCAGCACCAGCCTTTGCTGGTAGCTCCGCCCCCAGGATTCGAACCCGGACTGTAGGTACCAAAAACCCGCGTGCTGCCATTACACTAGGGCGGAATGGTTCAAGCATGCCATGTTTTTCTCTATAGTAAAAACTGGCGGGCGAATGTCACATTTAGAAAGGGCACTAATTTTGGTTTCAAAACCGCGTATGAGCGGCCTCCAGCGGCGCGAACAGCTCATTTCTGTAGCCCGCCCGATCTTTGCTGCCCGCGGCTTTCAAGCGACCTCGGTCGAAGAAATTGCCGCTGCAGCTAAAGTCTCGAAGCCGCTGCTCTACGAACACTTCGGAGGGAAGGAGGGCCTTTACGCGGTAGTTGTCGACCGGGAGGTGTCCTCGCTGACCCACACCATCATTGGGGCCCTGGAACAGTCCACGTCACCGCGCCAAATGGTTGAAGCTTCAACAATCGCCCTACTCACCTACATAGAAGATAACGAGGACGGATTCCGGCTTTTGATGCGAGACTCACCCGTCTCGCGCTCGACAGGGCCCTACTCGTCGATCATGGGCGACGTAGCTGCCAAGGCCGAGTATTTGCTCGCCCAAACTCTCCAGGCCGTGGGTCTAGACACTGCGCCCTCGCCAATGTACGCGCAGATGCTAGTGGGCATTGTCTCGCAGGTGGGCCAATGGTGGCTCGAAGAACGCAGTGCCGACAAACAAACGGTAGCCGCCCACGTCATAAACCTGGCCTGGTATGGGCTGCGCGGCATGCGCCCAAACCCCAAGCTGGTCACGATCGATCCCGCCAGCGCCTAGCTCTTTCGTTTTCGCCCTCGCTGGTCTAATTTAGGTACGTGGCAAAAGCAGAGATAACCGACGAGGTAGACCGGATAGTAGCGGCCTGGGCCAAAGAAGTGCCCTCTTTTGACACTAGCCCCATGCACGTTCTTTCCCGCCTGTCGCGCCTGGCCCGGCACCTTGATTTGGCGCGCCGGCGAGCCTTTTCAAAAGCAGAATTGGAAACCTGGGAATTCGATGTTTTGGCGGCCCTACGGCGAGCAGGCAGCCCCTACGAGCTCACCGCCGGAAAGCTGATGAACGAATTGCTGGTTTCCTCGGGCACCATGACTAACAGGGTGGATCGACTCGAGCAAAAGGGCCTGGTCTGCCGCCGCGCCTGCGAAACGGACCGGCGCGTAGTGAACGTGGCCCTAACTGAACTGGGCATCCGCCGGGTGGAAAAGGCCATGGGCGAACTTCTCCAATTTGAGCAAACCGCCCTCAGTCCCCTCACAGAGGCGCAGCGCCGCGAACTCGCCAACCTGTTGCGCCCCCTGTTAGCCAACTTTGAAAAGTAGCCGGCTAGTCGCCCTCGACTTTCGAGGCGGCCTCTAGCCACTGTTCTTCCAGCTCGTCCAGGTCGGATTGCTTTTCCTGCAACCGCCTATTCAGCTCGGCCAGCTTAGAGATCCCTTCGGCGGATAGGTCTGCAGATACTTCCGCCATTTTCTGTTCGAGCTCAGCGATTTGGGCCTGGGCCTTATCTACCTTGCGTTCCAGCGAACGGGCCAGTTTGCGGGCCGCATACTGAGCGTTGCCATCCGAAGCCTCCTTCTTAGGTGCAGCCTGGGCTCCACCGCGCTTAGAGCGCATTTGCAAGTACTGGTCCACTCCCCCGGGCAGATCCAGTAGCTCGCCCGTTCCAAGCAAGGCCATCTGGTGGTCAGTGGCACGTTCGAGCAAATATCGATCGTGCGAGACTACCACCAGCGTGCCGGGGAAGGAATCTAGCAGATCTTCCATCTGAGCCAGGGTGTCTGTATCCAGATCGTTAGTGGGTTCGTCTAAAAGCAACACGTTGGGTTCGGACATTAATAGGCGCATAAGCTGCAGGCGACGCCGTTCCCCACCCGATATGTCACTGATGCGCGTCCAGGCGCGTTCTTTTGTAAACCCCAGCCTTTCCACCAACTGGGAGGCGCTTATTTCCTTACCCGCTACCACGATCGACTGTTTCACGTCGGCTACCGCCTCGACCACGCGCCTATGTGCTATCTGGTCGAGCTCGTGGGTAGCTTGCGACAAGGTGGCAAGCTGAACAGTTTTGCCACGTCGAATATGGCCCGAGGTCGGTTCCAAACTTCCCTGCAGTAGACGCAGCAGAGTAGTCTTACCGGCCCCATTTATGCCTACTATTCCCACGCGTTCACCGGGAGCCAGCCGCCAGGTGACACCTTCGAGGATGGGGTCTTGGCCGGGGTAGGAGAAAGTCACATTCTCGAGATCTATAACGCGTTTGCCCAGCCGGGCAGTGGCCATAGAAACCAGTTCCACGCTGTCGCGAGGCGGCGGTACGTTCTGGATTAGCGACTCTGCTGCCTCAATGCGAAATTTGGGTTTTGAGGTGCGAGCAGGCGCCCCGCGCCGCAGCCAGGCGAGTTCTTTGCGCAAAGCATTTTGCCGTTTCTCGGCTGCCACCTGGGCGGCGTGCGCACGCTCTTCGCGCGCCAAAATGTAGGCCGCGTAAGAGCCCTCGTAGATCTCGATGTGGCCGGCAATCTGCGGTTTGCCAAAACCGGGGTCGACCCCGGGGACAACCTCCCAGATGTAAGAACAGACCGCATCCAAAAACCACCTGTCGTGCGTTACTACCACTAGCGCTCCAACATTGTCCCGATGCGAGCGCAGATACTCGGCAAGCCAGGCTACGCCCTCGACATCTAAGTGGTTTGTGGGTTCGTCCAGCAGCAGCAGGCGCGGTTTAGCAACTAAAGCGGCGGCCAGGCACACGCGTCTGCGCTGGCCTCCCGAGAGCTCGCCGGCCAGCGTGTCGAGGCTAATCCCCTCTAGCAGTCCGGCGTGGATTGAGCGTACGTCGGGATCGGAAGCCCATTTATATTCGGGCGCATCCCCGTGCAGCACTTCGCGTACGGTGGCTTGCGGATTCGGCTGGTCCACCTGCCCAACCAAGCCAATGTCTACCCCGTCGGTCACTGTTCGCAGGCCAGAATCCAGCTCCTGGCTGCCGGCTAACAGGCGCAGCAACGTAGACTTTCCGGCCCCGTTTGGCCCAAGTACCCCAATGCGGTCCCCGTCTGCAATCCCGGCCGTAAAATCAGCTAATATTTTGCGGGAGCCCGCTAGCGCTCCTGCATTTTGCACACCTAACAAGTGAGCCATCTATTTTCCCTCAATCCTTGCCCCCAGGGCGGGCCCTTGAGTAACAATTGCGCGCGCAACGGAATCTAACTTTTGCAGTTTTGCAGCTATTCGCCGCCCGGATTCCCCGTCTGGTGCCAACGCCACCACTGTGGGTCCCGACCCTGAAACCTGCGCGCACAGTGCGCCCGCGCTAGTTGCGGCCTCGATTACTTCGGCAAGAGCGCCCCGCTCTGCAACCGCGGCCGCTTGCAGATCGTTGAACATCATTCCCGCAAGGCGGCGCGGGTCAGGATCTATCAACGCCTCCCCAAGCTGGCCCTCTAGTGGCCTGAGGGAGGTGGCAGGCAGCACCCAGCTCGGGTGGGTTGGGCGAGGTAGCTGGTCAAAACGTTTGAAGACGGTGGGAGTAGAGAGACCGGCTCCGTTGGCGCAGGCAAAGACCCAGTGGCGCCTGCAGGCAGGTACAGGGAAAAGGTGATCCCCGTAAACTGTGCCGAGGGCGGCGTTGCCGGCAAGTGCAAATGGAACGTCAGCCCCGAGCGTGCGCGCTAGCTGCTGCCAGTCCCCTTTGACCCCGAAGGTTGCCGCCGTAGCAACAATTGCTGCTGCAGCATCTGCTGATCCTCCGGCCATGCCCCCTGCTACCGGGACTCGTTTCGTTATTGTCAGCGCTGCCGCGCTCTCTATACCCGCCTCTCGCAGCACTGCCTTGGCGGCTTTTACTGCAAGGTTCGCATTTGTGGGTAGTTCCAGCAGTTCCTGAGGCAGCGCCAGTTCCTGTCCGGTTTCGCTGAGCATGCGCGTACGCACCGACCAGGCCGGAGCGGGTGCTATTGCCACCTCTTCGCGCAAATCTACGGCCATAAAAACGGTGCGCAGTGGGTGGTAGCCACGTTCGTCGGGGGCACCGCAGGCTAAGGTTACGTTTAGTTTTCCGGGCGCAGATGCCTTCACGAATTAGCCTCTTGCGAAATCTTTACGAAGTCAGCCACAGTCAATGTTTCCCCACGACGAGCCGGATCGATGCCGGCTTTCTGCAGCACTTCGGCGGCAGCGTCGGCGGAACCGAAATACCCTTTCAGAGCCTGCCGCAATGTCTTGCGCCGCTGGTTAAACGCGGCATCTATCAGCGTAAACACGCTGGTCCGATCCGCCTTGGGACTGGGCGTGCGACGCAGGCGCACCAGCGCAGAATCTACGTTTGGGATTGGCCAGAACACTGCCCGCCCTACGGTTCCGGCGCGCTCTGCTTGACCGTACCAGGCGGCTTTCACGGACGGCACCCCATAGGTGCGGTTGCCTGGGCCGGCCGCCAGCCGGTCTGCGACCTCAGATTGGACCATAACCAGCACGGTGTGCACAGACGGAAGTGCCTCAAGGAGCGTGAGCAGCACGGGCACAGCAACGTTATAGGGCAGGTTCGCCACGATGTGCGTGGGTGGTCCAGCAAAAATTTTCGACGGAGGGCCAGCTACGATCTTTGCCTGTTCGAGTTTTTCCGCCGCCGTAACTTCCATCGCATCTGCTAACAGCACCCGCAGACGAGACCCGGCCTCCGCCTGTCTGGCGAGGACCGTTTGTGGGAGCGCCGCGGCAAGCCGGGGATCTATTTCTACGGCAGTTACGCCGGCGCCGGCCTCGAGCAGAGCTAACGTAAGTGAACCGAGCCCCGGACCTACCTCGAGCACGTGCTGGCCGTCTACGTTGCCTGCCTCGCGCACGATTTTCCGAACAGTGGAGGCATCGTGAACAAAATTCTGCCCTAATACTTTGGTTGGCGTCACTCCTATGGCTGAGCAGATTTCGCGTATTTCGGCTGGGCCTAAAAGGCCAGCTTCAAGGGAAGAATTGTTCACGCTCATAAGGTTACACGGGGTTCGAGGGCAGAAAAAGTTGGTTTTAACGCAAGGTTGGCACCCTGCGAAAAGCAAGGTGCCAACGCTTGGCTGGAGGCTGAATAAGACTACTTGAGGGTGACGGTGCCGCCGGCCTCTTCCAGAGCAGCCTTGAGTTCTTCTGCCTTCTCCTTCGGAGCGCCTTCGAGGATGGCCTTAGGAGCGGAATCAACCAGGTCCTTGGCTTCCTTCAGGCCGAGCGAAGTGGCAGCGCGGACAGCCTTGATGACGGCGATCTTCTTGTCGCCAGCAGATTCGAGGACTACGTCGAATTCGGTCTTTTCTTCGGCTGCGGGGGCATCGCCTGCACCCGGGGCGGCAACGGCAACGGCGGCCGGAGCAGCAGCTTCAACATCGAATTCTTCTTCGAACTTCTTGACGAATTCGGAGATTTCGATGAGGGTCATTTCCTTGAAAGCATCGAGTAGCTCGTCGGTAGTGAGCTTAGCCATTTTGGCATCCTTTCGGTTTGTCCTGCTTCGCGAGCAGAGGTTTTCTTTTGTGGCCTAACGGCCGGGTTTTAGCAGACTAAGCTGCCTTTTCCTGCTTCTCGCGCAGGGCGTCGATGGTGCGCACCGTCTTGAGGGCGGGCGCATTGAAGACCTGTGCAGCCTTGGCGATAGGAGCCTTGAGGACTCCTGCAACCTTGGACAGCAGAACTTCGCGCGACTCGAGGTCGGCGAGCTTCTTGACGTCTTCAACGGTAAGAGCAGTGCCATCCATGACACCGTTCTTCAGTACGAGTGCTTCGTTGTCCTTCGCGAAGTCACGCAGTGCCTTCGCCGCATCGACGGCTTCGCCGGAAACAAATGCGATAGCGGTAGGTCCGACTAGGTCCTCGCTAAGGCCTTCGACGCCAGCATTTTTGGCTGCGATACGGGCAAGCGTGTTCTTCACGACGGAATAGGTAGCAATACCAGTAAGCGAGCGGCGCAGCGTCTTGAGCTGCTCCACGGAAAGCCCACGGTATTCCGTCAGCAGCACCGCGTTAGAAGAGCGGAAGAGCTCTTCTAGTTCGGCGATTGCCGCAGACTTTTCAGGCCTTGCCATAGGCCCTCCTTCCGATCGTGCCACAGGCCGGAGGGGGATATAGAAAAACCCCGGGCATAGGTGCCGGGGCATACAAGCAGAAGCTATAGCGCTTTGGTCACCTACGCCGGCTCCATCCGGATTTGAGTCCACGCTTTGCGGACACCTGCGGTCTTGGGCGATTACTAGGGTAGCAGTGGGGCGCCCCTGCACCAAGCCTTCCTAGTTTTTTGTGCGCAACGCTACACCCACCACTGCTGGTAAGCCAGATATGCAGACATAACTACCACCATCGTCAGTAGGGCTAGGCGGATCAGCTTAGTTCCGCCTTTGACTACCGTCCGCGCCCCGAGTTGCGCTCCAATTACGTTTGCGACGGCAAGGGCAAATCCTAGCGCCCACCAGATGTGCCCGGCGAGGGCGAATACCACCAGGCCGCCAATGTTGGTACAGGTGTTTACTACTTTCGCGAGAGCTGCAGAACGCAGGAAGCTTTGGCTTAGCAGGGCGGTAAATCCCATAATCAAAAACATCCCTGTGCCCGGGCCGAATAGTCCGTCGTAGACCGCTACAAGGGCCACCAGCAGGAATGCGCCTATGCGTCCTCGGCGGGAGGGAGTGCGCGTGGTTTCTATTTCTTTTCCAAACGAGGGCTTTAGCGCAACGAATGTTCCGGATAGGAGCAACAGGACGATCACTATGGGCCGCATGTAGTCCGAGTTGATTGCGGAGGCAGTAGCGGCTCCGAGGCCCGCGCAGAGGACGGCCACTGGGCCATATTTGATGAGCTGTTCTTTAGAAACTCCGACGTTGCGGGTTAGCGACACGGCCGCCGATGCGGTACCGCATACGGCCGCGAGCTTGTTTGAGGCAAGCGCAACGGCCGGGGCAAGGTGTGGCATGGTGGACATGATCAGCGGAATCAATATGAGTCCGCCCCCACCTATCACCGCGTCAATCCAGCCGGCGACAGCTGACCCTACTAACAAAATTGCCCACAAGGAAATACTCACGCGTGCAATATTACGCGCTCATCCACAACTGAATATGCAGCGGAGACCCTTCTTACATTTCTGGTTTTCGCCCTTCAGTCCCAAGGCGCAAGATTGGGAGCCTCGGGTAGGTAGGGTGCGCTCTGGGTGCGGACGGGCATTGTTGGTCAAGAGCTTGGTGAGTAGGGTGCGCTCTGGGTGCGGAAGGGCATTGTTGGTCAAGAGCTTGGTGAATGGGGTGCGCTCTGGGCGCGGAAGGGCATTTGCGCGAAGCGCAAGGGCAGGAGAGCACCCTACTCACCTAAGCGTGCGCCGAACAAACCTTTGCGCGAAGCGCAAGGGCAGGAGCGCACCCCATTCACCAAGCTCAACGGACGGGCATTTGCGCGAAACGCAAAGGCGGGAGCGCACCCTACCTACCTCAGCTTGTGGGCGCGGAGATGCCTATTACGGTATTTATCGCACAAAAAGAGCACCCCTTTGGTTGGGGTGCTCTTTTTACCTGCCTATGGGATCGACTCAGTGAGCGTCACCTAGCAGGTCGCGAGTTAGAGAGGCATCCAGCGGAATACCGGGGCCCATGGTGGTGGACACGGTAGCCTTCAGGATGTAGCGGCCCTTGGAGGAGGCCGGCTTCGCGCGAAGAATTTCGTCAAGAACGGTCGCGTAGTTCTCGGTGAGCTGCTCGGCAGTGAACGAGACCTTGCCGATGGCGAATGCCATGTTGGCGTGCTTGTCTACGCGGTATTCGATGCGGCCAGCCTTGATTTCTTTGACGGCCTTTTCGACGTTCATGGTCACAGTGCCGGTCTTGGGGTTCGGCATGAGGCCGCGGGGACCTAGCACGCGCCCGAGGCGGCCGACTTTGCCCATCATGTCGGGGGTAGCCACTGCTACGTCAAAGTCGGTGTAGCCCTTCTGGACCTTCTCGATAAGTTCATCTGCGCCGACTTCGTCAGCTCCGGCATCGATCGCCTGCTGTGCACGCTCGCCAGCGGCAAAGACCAGGACCCGCTGGGTCTTGCCAGTGCCGTGCGGCAGGGACACAGTGCCACGAACCGCCTGATCGGCCTTGCGCGGGTCAACCCCTAGACGCATGACAACTTCGACGGTCGCATCGAACTTAGTTGTGGACGTTTCTTTGGCCAGCTTCATGGCCTCGAGGGGTGCGTATAGCTCGCCCTTGTGGACCTTTTCAGCTGCGGAACGGTAGCTCTTAGAGCGTTTCATTCTGCTTCTCCTTGCAGTTGTGGTGAACGAGGTGCTCTACCTCTTCCACTCCCCTTTACGGGATCTTTTAGGTTGGGTTACTTGCCTTCGACGGTGATACCCATGGAACGGGCGGTGCCGGCAATGATCTTGCAGGCGGCGTCGATGTCGTTTGCGTTCAGGTCTTCCATCTTGGTCTGCGCAATTTCGCGCACCTGATCCATGGTGACCTTGCCAACCTTGACGGTGTTCGGGGTGCCCGAACCCTTGTCGAGCCCAGCAGCCTTCTTGATCATTTGGGAGGCCGGCGGAGTCTTGGTGATGAACGTGAACGAGCGATCCTCGTAAACGGTGATCTCGACTGGAACAATGTTGCCACGTAGGGATTCGGTGGCGGCGTTATAGGCCTTGCAGAATTCCATGATGTTCACGCCGTGCTGGCCTAGGGCCGGGCCGACGGGAGGTGCCGGGTTTGCGGCGCCTGCCTGGATCTGCAGTTTGATCAGGCCGACAACCTTCTTCTTAGGTGCCATGTTGGGTCCTTCTCAATCTGAGTACGTAGCGGGATTTCCCCGCTTGTGTTTACATGTTGCGCCCTGGCGATGGGCACAGGAGTCGATCTTAGCGCTCGGGGGCGCCAAAATGCGACTTGCGTGAGTGAGTTCACGCAAGACTTTGTTAGTTGGACTTCATTACCTGGTTGAAGCCGAGTTCTACTGGGGTCTCGCGTTCGAAGATAACCACCAGAACCTTGAGTTTCTGATTTTCGGGCATGATCTCGGAGATTGTCCCCTGCATGGTGGCGAAGGGCCCGTCGATGACGGTGACGGATTCGCCGACCTCGTAATCCACCTTGATTGGTAGTGGTTCTTCCTTCTTGGGTTTTGCCTGCCCGGCTTCGAATTCGGCTGCCGCCTCAGATTCTGGGGTGGGCGCGAGCAGGTTCACTACCTCGTCTAGTTGTAGTGGCACGGGGGCTTGCCTATCGCCGACGAAACCGGTCACAGCCGGGGTGTCTTTTACTACACGCCAGGCGTCGGGGTTTTCTTGCACCAGTTCCATGCGAACGAGGGCGTACCCCGGGATGCGCACCCGGTCCACTACCTTGCGGTTGGTGTTCTTTATTTCGATGACCTTTTCCATGGGGACTTCTACCTGGTAGATGTAGTCCTCCATGTTGAAGGTTTGGATTCGCTGTTCCAGGTTTGCTTTTACTCTGCGCTCGTAGCCGGAGTAGGTGTGCAGCACGTACCAGTATCCGGGCAGAAATTCGAGCTCCTCGCGCAGTTGCTCGGCAGTGGCGCTAGTTTCGCCATCCTGGCCCTGATCGCCCTCTTTTTGGGTGGCTTCCGTGGGTTCGCCTTCAGCTGGAGCCGCTTCCCCTTCGGAGGACACGCGGCCGCCTTCGGGCTCTTCACTAGCTTCGGCTGGCGCGGCTTCGACAGCGGCCTGTTCGCCCTCTTCTGGCGCAGCTTCCGCCTGCTCGACCTTGGGGGCCTGGGCGGTTTCAGGTTCTGTTGCTTCAGCGCGAACTTCCTCTTCGGGAACCTCGTTTTGTTCTGACACGAAATACTCCTAGACGCTAAAAGATGAGCTTGACGAGGGCGGAAAACCCGAAGTCCACCAGGGCTATGAAGGCCATAATGGTGACCACGAAAATAATTACCACCAAGAAGTAGGTCCACAGTTCGTCGCGGGACGGGTAGACAACTTTCTTTAGCTCTGCAATCACCTGGCGGAGGAACAGGGCAACGCGGGCGAATATTCCCGTCTTCTCTTGCTCAGTTCCTTTTGCTGTTTCGGCCACGTTCACCTCACTGGTAGCGACTCCGCTTTACAGGTGGGAGCCGGGTTTTCTTTTTCCAACTGATCCCAGCTTACCCGGGAACCTGCCTAAGTGGCAGGGCAGGAGGGACTCGAACCCACAACCGCCGGTTTTGGAGACCGGTGCGCTACCAATTGCGCCACTGCCCTAAAGTTAGCTCAGTTAGAACTAACTAGCTCGTTTACTCTAGCGGAGTTCGCCCACCTGATCAAAATCCTCACCAGAAACTGTGACTTTTCCCCTAGAGGGCAGGTCCGTGCAAGTAAACATGAGCTCAAGTTTGTTTGAGTGGCTGGCAAATAGACAATTCGTTAGGTCGGGTGAAACATGGCAGAATGAAGCCATGGCAAATGTTACCTCCCGCGTATCCAAACGGATCGGCGCAATTGCAACTTCTGCCACCTTGGCAGTTTCAAATAAAGCTAAAGCTTTGAAAGCGCAGGGCAAACCTGTAATTGGTTTCGGCGCTGGCGAACCCGATTTCGCAACTCCCGACTACATTGTCGAGGCTGCCATTGCGGCAGCGAAAGATCCAGTCAACCACAAGTACAGCCCCGGCCGCGGTCTTCCCGCGTTGCGCGAGGCAATTGCTAAGAAGACACTTCGCGATTCTGGTTACGAAGTGGATCCCGCCAACGTTCTTGTTACTAATGGTGCTAAGCAGGCTGTTACCCAAACGTTCGCCGCCCTCCTTGATCCTGGCGACGAAGTGCTACTGCCTACCCCCTACTGGACTACTTACCCCGAGGTCATCAGCCTATCGGGCGGTGTCACAGTACCCGTGTTTGCTGACGCCGACCAGAACTTCAAGGTGACAGTCGACCAACTCGAGGAAAAGCGCACCCAGAAAACAAAAGTAGTCCTAATCTGTAGCCCCACTAACCCAACGGGCGCGGTCTACACTCCGGCCGAGCTGCGAGCAATTGGCCAGTGGGCATTGCACAAGGGCGTGTGGGTAGTAGCCGACGAGATCTACGAGCACCTGCTTTACGACGGCGCGCAGCCCGCTCACATTGTCAAAGAGGTCCCCGAATTGGCCGACCAGACGGTGGTGATTAACGGGGTGGCAAAAACTTATGCCATGACCGGCTGGCGGGTGGGGTGGATGATTGGTCCCACTGACGTGATTACTGCGGCCGCAAATTTGCAGTCACACCTGACCTCTAATGTTTGTAACGTGGCCCAACGGGCCACCCTCGAAGCAGTGTCCGGCCCCCTCACAGCGGTCGAGCAGATGCGCGCCGCTTTCGATCGCCGTCGCAAGAAAATGGTCGAAATGTTGAATCAGATCGATGGCTTCGAGGTACCTACACCGCGTGGAGCGTTCTACGTGTATGCCTCTGTAAAAGGCGTTCTCGGGCGCGAGATTGCCGGACACACCCCTACCACCTCCGCCGAGCTAGCTCAGCTAATTTTGCAAGAGGCCGAAGTCGCTGCAGTTCCTGGCGAGGCGTTTGGCCCTTCCGGCTACCTGCGTTTCTCATATGCTCTGGGCGACGACGATCTGGTAGAGGGGATCTCCCGCGTACAAAAACTGATAGGCACCAAGTAGGTCGAGGATCTTGAGACTACGTCACACAGCGGCAATCGCCACCATTTTGGTGGTGATTGCCCTGTGCGTGCTTGGTTTCACCTACGCCGACATCCGCAACCCCGATCCTCGCGACGAGGGCACAATTATTCAAATTGACCGGTCGGTGTCCTAAGTGGCGGCAAAGCGCACTAATAAGAGACTTCCGCTTCGCCCTCTTGGCAATTTCCGTTCTCGCCTCACCACCATGACCCTTTCAGTGGCGGTAGTGTGCGTAGCATTCTTGGGGCTGACACTTATGTTGTCTGCCATGGCTACCGCAGCCTCGCGCGAATTTCGCAACGCCGACACCTTTCGGGATTCGGTGCACACATTTGCCGAGGGCGCAAAATTTCCTACTACCTCGAATGCCGTATACGGCTACCTGTCTAGGCGCAACCCCTTTGATTACTCCGCCTACCTGGGCTTTTACAACGGAAATCTGGACGCTCACCAGGGCAGGTGGGGTATCCCAGCCTACAACGATTCTCAACTGCTAGCGGCTCTGCACAACTATTTGCCGGCCAGACGGGGCACCACCCAGGTGGTAAAAACCTCCCGCACCCAGTACCTGGTAACCGTGCTTCCCCTGCAAGTAAAGGGCGACAAGCCTGGCGCACTGGTGCTGGTTCAAGATCGCAACGCCCGCCTATGGGAGGCGATGCAGTTCCTGTGGCTCTATTTCGGTTTCGCCGCTACCTCAATCTCGCTGCTATACGTAGGTATTCGGATTATGTCCGGAATAATGCTGCGCTCTTTAGAAGAAATGGTAAAGGTATCGCAGGCCACCGACAAAGACGATCTTTCACAGCGAATGCCGGTTTCGTCCTCGAGGGAACTGTCGATCGTAGCTTCTTCTTTCAACCAAATGTTGGATCGGCTCGAGACTTCTTTGGAATCGCAGCGCAACCTAATGGACGACGTTGGGCACGAATTGCGCACCCCCATCACCGTAGTGTCCGGGCATCTACAGGTAATGGATCCGCACGATCCCGACCAGATCGAAAAAGTAAAAAAGCTAGCGTTAGACGAACTCGCGCGCATGGAACGGCTGACTAACGACGTAACTACAATGGCGGCAGCTGGGCGTACCGGTTATTTCCAATCCGACCCGATCGACATGTTCGACCTCGCACTAAACGTTTACGAGGGGGCTACGGCCCTTGGGGAGCGCAAATGGAAGCTGGGCGAAATAACTCCCTTGGTGTATATCGGGGATGCCCAACGCATCCAGCAGGCTTGGATGGCATTAGTGTCGAATGCGGTGAAATATTCGGGGGCGGATAGCACTATAGAAATCGGTCTCACTACCTCCGACTGCCCGCCCCTGTTAGATGAAAGCGGCCAGGTAGTTGCCACCAATGTTATAAGGCGCACCAATTCCAAGGCGGGGCCCAGCCCAGTCTTGCCAGAGCGGCCTGATAAGAATTGTGGAATAATGCGACTTTGGGTAAGGGATAACGGGATCGGCATTCCAGAAGATTCACAAAGTCGGGTCTTCGAACGCTACATGCGGGCGGATTCGTCGAGGCCGGGATCCGGGCTTGGGCTAGCTGTCGTAACCGCAATTGCAACGGCGCACGGTGGTTTCCTCGAGCTGCGCTCCAGGGAAGGAGTAGGGTCAGTTTTCGCTATCGCACTACCGACCGACACGTCAACCGCCGACATTGAAGGGAACGTGGACGAGTGACAAAAATACTCGTTGTTGAAGACGAAGCAGGCATTTCCTCCTTCATCGCCCAAGGCCTTGAAAAAGAGGGTATGGAGGCCGTGGTCGCCCAGAGCGGCGGCGCTGCCATAGATCTTGTGTTGGGCGACGAATTTGACCTGGTTATATTGGACATTGGCCTGCCGGACATGGATGGGTTCGAGGTGCTTAAGCAGATTCGCGGCCAGGGTGTGACCATGCCCGTCATAGTCCTTACCGCCCGTTCATCTGTCGAAGACACGGTGGCGGGGCTCGAGGGCGGCGCCGACGACTACATGCCTAAACCGTTCCGTTTCGAGGAGCTGGTGGCGCGCATTAAGCTGCGCATCAAGCAGTCCGGTGGAGCTAACGGCAATGCAGAAAACCTTATTACCGTGGGCAACTTGGAGCTGGATACTCGACGCCGCCAGGCTGTGGCCGACGGGAAAAAGGTGGAACTGTCTTCGCGCGAGTACACTATGCTGCAGGCTTTCATGGAGCACCCCGACCAGGTGCTGTCTAGGACGCAGCTACTCGAGATGGTGTGGGGGTACGGCTTCGATCCAGGTTCCAACGTAATCGACGTTTACGTGCGCTATCTTCGTCGCAAGATTGGCGCCAAACGCATCGTCACTGTTCGTGGCATGGGCTACAGACTGGCGATCATCTAGAAATCTTTCCCCGCTCCAGTCGCAGTTGTATAGGCTGGATAGATGATCAGGAAGTCCCGGCACAAAGTTGTACTAGATTCGTGGGTGGTAGACCAGGCCAATAGGAAGGCCGGCACCGCGGCAGTGTCAGTGCGTCGCATTGACGGGGTTTTTGTGCGCTACCATCTGGTTACGGCTAAGTCTTCGGTGGCTACTCCCCCTACTTTCGTTCTGATTCATGGTATCGGGGTGTCGGCCCGTTACTTCGTTCCTCTGGCACACGAACTTTCTAAGTACGGGAACGCAATCCTGTTTGACCTGCCCGGTTTCGGAGGGCTCCCGAAACCCAGCGAGGCCATGGATATAAAGTCCTTTGCGCGCACCGTGGCCGCTACTTTGAAAACTCTTGCGACTGAGGAACGCATTTCTACCCCGGTGGTGGTGCTCGGACATTCCATGGGAGCGCAGGTGGCTATGGAACTGGCTCGTATCTGCCCCGAACTAGTAGAGGCAATAATGTTGCAGGGAGCGCCGGTAAATGCCCGCGAGCGATCCCTGCACGAGGCTGCTTTGCGATTCTTGCAGTCCAGTGCTCACGAGCCCATAAAGCTGGGTTTGATCGCTGCACGCGCCTACCTGCTTTCGGGGGTGGCCTGGTTCTTAGAGACGCTGCCCGCGATGATGAATTTTGCGATCGAAGATCGCATTGAAGAATATCAGGGCGAGCTGGTGATCTCGCGTGGCGAATACGATTCGATTGCTCCCAGGGGCTGGCTGGCCGAGCTGTGTAGTTCTCGAGGTGCCGAGGGGCGGACCCGTCTGGTGGAGGTTTCTGGCGGGGCGCATTCCGTTATTTTCAAGTATGCCGACGTTGTGGCCGACGAGTTGGCTCAACTAGCCCACGCCCGCTCTCGCGCTAACAAGTGGGCTACAGATTCGCCCTCACCTTGGATTCAACTGCGCGTAGGCGACTACGAAATTGCCGAGGGCGGCGATCTGCCTCCTTTGCACAAGCTACGTCAGGTCGTGGAAACGGCTACCGACTATGCCCTAGGGGCCCTCGTGGCAATTCCTAGGGCAGTTGCAGCGGACTTTTCGGATGCTCCCGATCAAGTGTCTAAGCTTTCCTCAAAAGTGCCGCTGCGGGGGCCTCTGAGCGGTTTGGAATGTTGGATGCTTCCCGGGGTTTGGGAGCAGCCTATGGCAATGTCTGCCATTGCCCGGGACATTGTTGCTCGCGGTGGGAAAGTCCGCATGCTGCCGCAACTGAAGAATATGCTCGGGCCTGTTCCGGATTTGGCCAAACTTGTAGAAGAACGTCTGCGCGAGACGGATGCTAGAGGCATCGTGTTGGTAGCCCATTCGAAGGGCGGCTTGGTTGGGCGGCGCGTGCTGGCGGGACCGGAGGGGCAACGAGTGCGTGCAATGGTCTCACTTGGCGCCCCGTTTAGGGGCAGCCCTTTGGCGAACGGTTTTTTGGGAACGGCATCGCACACCTCCGATTTGCGTCCATCCGGGTTGGAAGCTGAATGGCAATCCCAATCGTTGCCGCAGGTAGATGCCCGTATTATTGCGATAAGTGCCCGGTGGGACGAACATGTTCCGCCCACCGAGTTACCCGGCGCCCAAAACGTAGTGGCCCCTACCATCGGGCACATGCGCCTGCTTACCTCAAAGCAGGCGCGGGCCCTGGTAATACGGGCCCTGACGGCGATGGCAACGCCACGGGATTAGAGCGCTACGTTCACAGCTACCGGTTCGGGAACTAGAGACACCCCGTAGGTGGCGCGGACGTGTTCGCGCACGTACCGGCTGAGTTCGGCAACTTCCTGGGCGGTGGCGCCCCCTCGATTAGTGAGGGCGAGTACGTGCTTTGAGGACACGGTTGCCCGCCCCGTGCTTCCAGGTGCTTTAGCGGACTTTCCAATGCCGGAGTGGTCGATTAGCCAGGCTGCAGAAGATTTTATTTGTCCTTTAATCTGCGGGCCCGTCCCGGTTACAGAATCGAGCAACGAATGGTTCTGCACCGCAAATTTGGGGGCTTCTTCTGGCAGCGCCGCGGCCGTTTCTTCGCTCATTATCGGGTTTGTGAAGAACGAGCCAGCGCTGGCAGTGTCGGGATCTGAATAGTCCAAGACCATACCTTTTGAACGGCGTAAATCTAAGACTGCCTCCCGCAGTGCGGCCGAGCTTACGCGCTCGCCTATTTCAACCCCTAGGTGATTTGCCAGCTGCCCGTAGCGCACCGGAGCGGAACGGGTCGCATGCATCATCTGGAATTGAACTTCCAAAACTACGTAACGGCCCGTGGGACCCCAGGTTTGGCCACCGCCGGCGTTGGGATCAGTAAGGGACCTTTTCAACACCGAGGTGCGATACCCCAGCTTCAAGTCGGCAAGGGGAAGCATTCGCCGGGCACTGCGCGCCCTGTCCCAAACGGTAACGAGCGCCAGGATGTCGGCCGCCTCAGCACCGTAAGCGCCAATATTTTGCACCGGAGCAGCCCCCACGCTGCCTGGAATCCCCGACATTGCTTCCGCTCCAGCCCAGCCCCTGCTTATGGCCTCACAGACAAAGTCGTCCCAGGGATGACCCGCTACTACAGAAACGGTAGCTCCCCCGCAGGCGGATTCATCCGGAACCCGAATTCCCCGTCTGTTGTCGATCAGCACTACCCCGTCGAAAGGATCGTCCGAGGCAACAATATTGGACCCCCCGCCCAGCACCAGCAGAGGCTGACAGGCAGCATCGGCAGCCCTCACGGTATCGATTATTTGTTCTTCCGTGGTCGCAACTACAAGCTCTTTAACCTTGCCCCCAACCCCCAACGTGGTCAGCTGCGCTAGCGTGGCCGTGCCAGCTTCGATAGCCGCCTGCCTGCCCGGTGCGCACCATGGCACAGGGGACGGACGCGCGCATCCGGCCTCGGAAGGAATAGGCCCACAAGAATCAACAAAGTCCATACCATCAACCTTATAATGCCCGCGGGGACGAAGGCATAAAAAAACTCCCTGCCAAGGGCAGGGAGCCTAATCGAAAATCAGTTAGCGCGTCTCGCGGTGCGTAGTAGCCTTGCGGCAACGCGGGCAGAACTTGGACAATTCCAGCCGATCCGGGGTATTGCGCCGATTCTTCTTAGTGATGTAGTTGCGCTCTTTACACTCCGTGCAGGCCAGAGTGATCTTAGGGCGCACGTCCGATGACTTGCTTGCCACGATTCATTCCTCTTTTCGCTTGACCGCCGGAGCGGATGGCTATTTTCTGTAGTAGCGAGGGGGAGACTCGAACTCCCGACCTCACGATTATGAGTCGTGCGCTCTGACCGGCTGAGCTACCTCGCCACTGGTTCTAAAAGAACCTGAGCCCCGAACGAGATTTGAACTCGTGACCTCATCCTTACCAAGGATGCGCTCTACCGCCTGAGCTATCGGGGCAACAGTGAACAAGCTTAGCCCGCCGATCTTTGCTGAGCAAGATCGGGGCCCTGCGAGGCTCGTCACTTAACCAGTAGCTACCTACTGACCGTGGCGGGTGAGGGATTCGAACCCCCGAAGGCGAAAGCCATCTGATTTACAGTCAGGTCCATTTGGCCGCTTTGGTAACCCGCCAGTGCGTTTTCACGCTTGCGCCGTAACGAACGGTGCCCCGAAAGAATAGCAAAGTTCCACTCCCAAATGCTAATCGCCAGGACGTGACAGTTGCCACTAGTAAATTTTGCGAGTAATTTTCAGTGCAGCAACGCTTTGGCCAAAAACTGATGAAGGAGACAAAATGGCAGGCCAATCCTCATTTGACGTAGTTTCAAAAGTCGACCGCCAGGAAGTAGACAACGCGGTTAATCAATGCGCAAAAGAAGTTTCTTCGCGCTACGACTTCCGCGGAGTTGACGCCTTGGTAAAACTGAACGGGGACACTATCACACTCGAAGCGAACACTCCCGAACGCGTAAACGCCATAATAGACATCTTAGAATCAAAACTTTTTCGCCGCGGCGTCTCGCTAAAGGCAGTAGATTTTGGCGACAAGGAGGCCAAACCTTCTGGGAAAATCTGTCGCCTAGTGGGAACTCTGCGCGAAGGAATTCCCCAGGAAACAGCCAAGAAACTTTCAAAGATCATCCGGGACAAGGGGCCAAAATCTGTCAAAGCCCAAATACAAGGCGACGAATTGCGCGTATCTTCAAAATCCCGCGACGACTTGCAGGCCACAATTTCGCTCCTCAAAGAGGCCGACGTGGACGTAGCACTGCAATTTGTGAACTATAGGTAAAAGTTTTGGGCCCGGCACGTGCCGGGCCCAACCCTAGACATTACTTCTCTACGTCACCTATTAGATCTAGAACCTCGCCCTCGGAAAGTTCGTTGCGAGAAATGCGAGTCATAGCCTCCCTGGAAACCACCTTTACCCGCTCACGGGGGCCACGTCCGCCCTCGACCTCGCCGAAATCCTTCCCCAACTTCTCTTCGTAGGCATTGAGCAACTCCCAGCCCTGCCAGGTAGTAAAGCGCACGCCTCGTTCTTCCAGCAGGCGCACCATAGCATCGTGGCCAACTGCCTTCTGATCTTTGGCGTGCAGCTTGCCCTGGTTACAATCTTCAACCAGGTGGCCGATAGTCTGCTGGGCATCGGACTTGGTCGAACCTATGAGCCCCACCGGGCCACGCTTTACCCAGCCAGTTGCGTACACCCCGTTCAGCGGCTCGCCGTCGGGGCCAATAACGCGTCCTTCCACGTTGGGAATAATGCCGCGCACCTTGTCGAAAGGCAGCCCCTCGACAGGCGAGGAGAAATAGCCCACCGCCCGGTATACGGCCTGTACCGGCCACTCGGTGTATTCGCCCGTGCCCGATACCGTGCCATCGCCATTTAGCTTCGTGCGTTCGGTGCGGAATGCTTTCACGTTTCCGTCCTCGTCAGGCAAAATGGCGACCGGAGCCTCAAACAGGTGAATATGAATGCGCCTGGACGCAGTTTGCTCGGCCGGATCGGTAGTGGCGTAGTTAGTCAGCGTCTTCACAACCTGGCGCGCCTGGTTAGAGGCCTTCAGCTGCTGCTGCGAGCCCTCGTCGAAATCGAAATCTTTCTGATCGACAATCACGTCCACATCTGGTTGTTTGCCCAGTTCCCGCAGCTCCAGGGGGGTGAACTTGACCTGAGCCGGCCCGCGCCGGCCGAAAACGTGCACGGTCTTGATCGGATTCTTCTTTAGACCTTCGTAGACGTTTTCGGGAATCTCGGTGACCAACATGTCCTCGGCGTGCTTAGCCAGCACCCGCGCCACGTCGAGGGCAACGTTGCCCACCCCAATTACAGCTACTTCTTCGGCCTCCAGGGGCCAGGTACGCGGGTAGTCCGGGTTTCCGTCGTACCAAGACACAAAGTCCGCAGCCCCAAAGGACTGGGGCAGGTCAACCCCGGGAATATCCAAAGGACGATCCCGGTCAGAACCGGTCGCCATAACCACCGCATCGTAGTGTTCTTGCAGGTCCTCCACCGTTACATCGTGGCCAATATTTACGTTGGCGAACATGCGAATGTCTCCGCGCTGCAAAATTCTAAACAGCGCCAAAATGATCTGCTTAATGCGCGGATGATCAGGGGCTACCCCGTAGCGAACCAACCCGTACGGGGCTGGCAGCCGTTCAAACAAGTCAATCTGTACATCCAGCCCGGACTTGGCCAAAATGTCGGAGGCATAAATGCCGGCTGGGCCGGCTCCAATAACAGCAACGTTCAGCGGACGCTCACTCATACGGGCCTTTCAATTGTTTTTTCTTGTCAGTAACACTATTTGTGTCAGTTTAGTGCACCGCCGAAGCGGAAAGTAGTTTTAGTGGGCTTAGCCACGCCTGGACCACCATAGTTCATCGGGGTCTGTAGGCGGTTTCCAAAATACCGCAACAGCTAGCCCCGCCAGTGCCGCAACCAGGGCTGCAACTCCGAGTACCAGTGCGAGTATCTTGTTCACATACACTTGACTCAACCTGGCCAACAAGAACAACCCTATTGCCACGCAAAACAGTGCAAATGCCGGCCTATTCGCGAAGCTACCCATCTTTCCTCCCGCGTTCTACCCTACAGGTCAGTGCGCTAGATTGCCTTTCCCGCCGTGGGTGTCGGGGGCCGTGCCTTTTGTTCCTGCTGCGAGGATTCGGTTCGTGCGGCGCGAGGACACCAGCATATCTGCGGTCAAAAACATTAGTGCTACCCACACTATGGCAGTGCCCAACCAGCGCGCCAGCGGCATGTGCTCGTGGAAAATGAATACCCCGATTATCAGTTGCATGACCGGCGAGAAGTACTGGATCATTCCCAGCACACCAAGCGGCAGCCTGGTGGAAACCCAGGCGAACATGGTTTGGGGCACTATGGTCACAATTCCGGATCCGGCAAGTAGCGCCATCATGATCACGATCTCGCGGGTTCCTCCCCCACCTGACAGAATTTTCGAAACCACATCTTTGCCCTGACTGGTCAGGTAAAATTCGTAGACTGCAAGAGGTGGAACGATCGCAGCAGTTTCAATCACCATCCCGGCTACCGGGGGCGTTGATGCAGCCACCTGTTTTTTAGCCAGCGAATAAAAAGCGAAGCACAGCGGTAAGGCTATGGCAATCCAGGGCAAATACCCCATGCCTACTACCATCACCACGATCGAAGCTATTCCACAAAAAATGGCTGCAGCCTGCAGCTTCGACACTTTTTCGCGCAAAACTACGATTCCAAGTGCGACGGTCATGATCGGGTTTATGAAATAGCCTAGGGCAGCGTCTACCGTTCGGCCTGAATTGACCGCGTATACGTAAATCGTCCAGTTCGCGCACACTAAGAACCCGGCAATTATCAACGTCCCTACCGCCCGCCGGTTATGGAGAGTTGAACGTAGATTGCCCATCTTGTGTGTGCAGGCTAAAAATACAATTACTGCTGCCAGGCCCCACAGGGCGCGGTAGAAAACGATTTCTACCGCATCTGCCTGTGCCAGCCAAATGAAGTAGAGGGGGAACATTCCCCAGATCACGTAGGCAGCAATACCTACTAGGTAGCCGGTTTTGTCTATTTGGCGAGCTTGTTCGGACATTTTCCTTACTATTCGAATTAGAGGAGGATTTTGGCGTCGGGAATTTTACGTGCCCACGTTAGGTACAACGCCAAGCCAATGAGTGCTAGGCACCCGGCAAGCGAGAACGTGAGCTGGTAGCCGAGGAGCGGCAGCACAGCCCCAATTACGAAGGGACCTACCCCGGTTGCCAAGTCGATGAGTAAGTAGTAGCTAGACACTGCCATGCCTGCCCTGCGCTGGCCAGCCTTCGCAACCGCACTGGCCTGCCCGGCCGAAATTCCAGTTCCATAGCCAAGGCCCAACAGGGCGGCCCCAGCCAGCAGCGTTATCGACCCGTGCGCGTTGGCGGTAAGCAGATAGCCGCACGTAAAACACAGCAACGTGGGAATAACCACCACGTCGTCGCCGCGCCTGTCCTGCACTACCCCACCAATCGGCCTCGACAATAAAATAACTGCCGCGTACACCACGAAGTACCAGCGGGCGGGCCCTTCAAGCGAGCGGTGAGCAGCAAAGGGCTGCAAAAACGACAGCAAAAAGCCGTAAGCCGCGGAGCAGCACGAAACAACTAGGGCAATCGGCAAGGCTTTGGGCGCCAGCCACTTGTTTATGCCGTGTTCTGGTTCTTTTTCCTGCCCTGGTTCAGCCACTGACAGCTGCTTCCAACACGCCAGAGCCAGGACGGTGGAGGCTCCCGCAATGCCCGTCGAAACGCCAAACTGGATCGCGTACCCATGTGGCAGCGAAGCCAGCCACATACCAACGAAGGGAGCAATTCCGGTGGCCATAGAGGTTCCCGTGGAAAACCATCCGGATCCCTCCCCGCGCCGCGCCGGAGGCACGGTACGCATGGCGGCGCCTGCCAGAATCGTTGCGGTAACTCCAAAGCAGAGTCCGTGAAAGAGACGTATAACTAGCAACACGGTCAGCGACGAAGCCAAAAAATATGCCCCGGCGCTACACACGAACAGGGCAAAAAATATGGCCGCTGGGCCACGCTCTCCGTATCTTTCTAGGGCCCTTCCGGCGATTATTCTGCCGAAGCAGCCGCCGAAAATAAAGATTCCTGAAGTCAATCCTGCTGCCGAGGAGCCTGCAGCAAATTCTGAGATCGCGTATCCCACCATGGTCGACATCAAGAAGTACATAGTCGACATTACGAAAAATGACGAAAATGTAAGCGATATGAAAGATGGGGTGAACAGCTTTGGGGAATTACTGGATTTACTCATACCCTTTTCAGTATAGGGATTTGGCTAGTAATTCCAAGGCTGGGAAGCCATTTGAGGCTTAACATACAAAAGCGCCCAAAAGGGCGCTTCTGTATAGCTTTTCTTGCCTAAGACATGCGATCTACCAGCAGGTCTGCGAACTCGCAGAGTGCGGAGTGGGCGTCGGATTTGGGCAGCGCCTCCAACACTTGCTTCGCCTCGTCGGCCCACTGGCGTGCCAACGCGCGAGTTTGTTCCAGCACCGGGTGTTCACGCAGCAGCCCCACGACTTGTGCCAGTGCCGCATCGTCTTCCAGGTCGTTTTTGAGAAGACGTAAGATCTGGGTTCCCTTCGCGTCCAATTCGCCTTTTGCAGCCTGCGACTTGAGCAGGAGCGTGGGAAGAGTATCGACCCCTTCGCGCAGATCGGTACCCGGGGTTTTGCCAGAGGTTTCGGGATCCGAAGCCAGATCGATTACGTCGTCGGCAATCTGAAATGCAACGCCCACCTTCTCGCCATACTCAGCAACGTAGTTGGCTACTTCTGGTCCGGCTCCACTCATCTCGGCGCCGTAGCGGGCGGATTGAGCAACCAGCGAACCGGTCTTGTCAGCGAGCACCTGAATGTAAAAGTCCACCGGATCTTCGTCTTCGTTTGGACCAAAGGTCTCGTTTAACTGTCCCATGCACAGCCGCTCAAAAGTGGCCGCGTGCTGCATCACGGCCTCCGGACCGAGCTTGGCCACGCGCCGAGACGCCCTCGAAAAGAGCACGTCCCCGGCCAAGATTGCGCGGTTGTTCCCCCAAATCCGCTGGGCTGCGGGCGCTCCCCTACGCGAGGGGGCGCTGTCCATTACGTCGTCGTGATAGAGCGTTGCAAGGTGGGTTAGTTCCACCACCACAGCAGCGTCCAACACGCTGTTAGAGGACCTGCGCGAGGGCGATCCTAGCTGAGCACAAAGCAACACCAGCATAGGCCGCATCCGCTTCCCTCCGGCGGCCATCAGGTGCGCGGTCAGATCGTCGACTAGCCCGCGCGCCCCCACGACAGAGTCGCGGAGGCGGCGCTCGACCTCGTCCAGAGCATTTTCGAGTTCGCTCTGCAGGTCAGCTGATTTTAGAGTTACTGCAGTTTGGGTCACGGAACGAAGATAGTCGCATTTGCCAAGAAATTCAGGACCGGCGCGGGAAGTACGCCAAGTAGCACGGTTAGAACTGCACAAAGAATCACAACCGGCATAACAATGCCCTGAGATTTAACGACCTTGGAACTGGTCGCCGGCTCGTCCATAAACATGGTGCGTGCAAGGTTGAAGTAATAGAACGCTGTCATCGCGGATGCTACTACCGCGATGATCACCAGCGGCCACAGCCCCGCCCTCAGCCCGGAGGCGAACACGACGAACTTGCCAATAAATCCTGCCGTAAGGGGGATGCCCGCAAACGACATCAGGAAGACCAACATCGAACCAGCTAGCAGCGGGTTTTTCCGCCCAAGCCCGGCCCAGGCCTCAATGCGATTAGCCTCGCCCAATATCTTGCCCTCCGGATCCTGCTGACGTACCAACGTCACAGCAGCGAAAGCGCCGATGGTAGCGATCGCGTAAGAAAGCAGATAGAACATCACTGCTGCCGTCGACTGGTCGTCTAGCGCAATGATTGCGATCAAAATGAAACCAGCGTGAGCTATGGACGAGAAGGCCAACATGCGTTTGATGTCTTCTTGAACAAGGCCCCAGAAGGTTCCCACAAACATGGTCAAAATGGCCACTATCCACATAAAGATCACGAGGTTCCAGCCGAGCTGTCCGGCAATCACGAAGTAGAAGCGGACCATCGCCAGAAATGCTGCGGCTTTTACTCCTGCTGCCATGAACCCCGTGATTGGAGTCGGTGCTCCCTGATACACGTCTGGAGTCCACGCGTGGAAGGGCGCTGCCCCGACTTTGAACAGCAAGCCTACTGTCATGAGTACAACGCCTGCTAGCAACAGCCAGTCCAAATCCCCGCCGGCCATGGGCACCGTCTTGGCAATCTCGCTGAGCGAAAGCGAGCCCGAATAGCCGAACAGCATTGCCTCCCCCATCAGGAAGAAGCCAGAAGAAAAAGCCCCGAGCACGAAGTACTTGATAGCGCTTTCCTGGCTAATGCGCCGCCTGCGTCGAGCGGTGGCACACAGGATATAGAAGGGAAGTGAAAATGCTTCGAGGGCGATGAATAGGGTGAGCAATGAATTCGCTGCGGGGAACACCATCAATCCGATTAGCGAAAACAGAGCGAGGGGGAACATTTCCGAGCGTTGGTAACCAACGTGTTGGGAAAGTTCTTCAGCTCGCGAGCCCGGAACGTCTGCCGGCTGGGCGGCAAATGAGCCGTCCCCGAGCTCAGTCTGGTCAGCCATGACAAGTACCGACAGCAGACCGATTATCAGCATTATCACCTGCGCCCCAAAGGTGAGACCATCCGCGCTATATTCGCCTGCTCCCACAGTTTGAGGCATTTTCCCGTAAGTCTCGAGCCCCAGAATTGTGAGGGCAATTCCAGCACCCAGGATTGTGATGACGCTCCAGACCACCTGAACCTTACGGCGGATGGCGGCCGGAACAAAGGCTTCAATGAGCACCCCCACGATCGCGCCGGCGAGCAGCACGATTAGCGGCGACAAAATAAGCCACTGACTAAATTGGGTTGCTTGCATGTTATTTCCCTTCCGTGTCTACACCGGCGGGGCCAACTTGCACCGGAGCCGGGACTACTTGGGCTGCGGTAGGCTCAACCAGGGTAGTTACGGCCTTGGGGAAGAATCCCAATGCCAGCATGGCTGCTAAAAGTACCCCTACAACGCACTTTTGGCTCCCGGTTAGATCGTGGAGCTTTTGCCGCTCCGGATTCGGCGGGCCGGTAAAGATCCGCTGGTAGGGAATCAGCGCATACAACACCGCCAGGATTACCCCAAATACCGCAAAAAATGCCACCACCGGTTGCACCTTGTAGGTGCCAACGAAGACCATGAACTCAGCCGGGAATCCGGAAAGTCCGGGCAGGGCTATGGCTGCCAGAGCAGAAATCAGCCAGGTGCCAGCCAACACCGGGGTTATCCTCTGCAATCCCCCAAATTCAGCAATCTTCTGGGTGCCGGCCTGGTTTGTCATAAAGCCCGAAATTAGGAACATGCCGGCAATGGACAGACCGTGGGCGACCATGTAAACCATCGCCCCGATCAGCGCGGTCTGGTTTCCAATGAAGATAGCCATAACCATGAGGCCAAAGTGGGACACAGATGTAAACGAGATTAGCCGCAGCAGATCCTTTTGCCCTATGGCTGCAATTCCACCCCAGAGTACCGAGACTACGGCAACGATCACAATTGGCAAGGCTGCTCTGTGCGAAGCGCCTGGGAAGATAGCTAAGCACATGGCGATCATGCCGTAAGTGCCAATCTTATCCAGGATGCCCACTAACAGGGTGGATGTTCCCGGACGGGCGCTTTCAGCGGCATCCGCCAACCAGGTATGTACCGGCACCATGGGAGCCTTGATCGCAAAGGCAGCGAAGAAACTGAGGAACAGTGCCATCTCGATGCCGGCGGATACGTGCAATTGGCCAGCCAGATTTTCGATCAGGAAGGTACCGCTCGGCCGCGGTGCCACCACGTAAAGCCCAATTACCCCGGCTAGCATGACCAGACCACCAGCCAATGAGTACAAGAGGAACTTGAGTGCTGGCGCACGTCCGTTACGGCCGTAGCGCCCAATCATGAAGTAAACCGGGATGAGCATAGCTTCGAACGCCAGATAGAACAGGAAGACGTCGCGAGCGGTAAAGATCAACACCATGAAGGCTTCTAGCGCCAAGATCAGCGCTACATACCCGCCCTCGGCCTTTTCAGTAGAGGCGTAGTACTTGCCTTCGCGGGAGGAGGCGACTATTACCAGCAGCGTCAGCAGTGCAGACAGCAGAAGCATCGCCAACGAGAGGCCGTTGACACCAAGTGCCCAGGAAACCCCCAACTGGCTGATCCACGGATACGTTTCGGCCCACTGGTAGGCACCAGCCTTGCCATAGTCAAAACTTGCTGCAGCGGCAATAGCTCCAAGAAGAACAATCCCCGAAGTAAGGATGCCAATTAGGCGGCCACTGTTGCGCAGAGCAGGAACCAACCATAGCAGCAAGGCTGCGATGGCAGGGATTGCTACTAACAGTGTAAGTAGCGGGAACGTCGCGTTAATAACTTGCATATCTTACCTACCGCCTCAGAGCCTGGTTCCGAACACGGCAACAAGGGCAACCAGAACGCCGCAAGCGATGTACGCGGCGTAGGAGCGAATGTGGCCGTTTTGAATTTTGCGGATGAAGTTGCCAAGCCCGAGCGAGCCTTTTCCGAGCCCACCCACGATTCCGTCGATGCCTCCCTTGTCGGCAACTGTGATGCCCTTGGTAAGGGCAATACCGGGGTGCATAAATAGGGATTCGTTGATTGAGTCTTGGTACAAGTCGTTGCGTGCAGCAACAACGAGCGGATTCGCTGCGGGAGCAATCTTCGGCACGCTCCTGCGTCCGTACTTGATCCAGGCAACAACTGCCCCAATAAGCACGACGGCAAGAGTACAAATGGTTATTGCGAGGGGGGCCAGCACGGGTTCGCCGTGGGAGGCTTTCCCGGTAACAGGTTCTAGCCAGTTGGCGAAGAACCCTGTGGGTGCCACCGCCGCACCAAAGCCGATCGCAAATATTGCCAAAATGATCATTGGAATGGTCATCAAAGGACCAACTTCGCTTGGGTGCACCTGTCCACCATCGTTAACCGTGGTCCAGCGGGCTTCGCCGTGGAAAGTCATGAAGAATAGCCGCGACATATAAAAGGCCGTGATCCCTGCCCCAACTAGAGCTATTAGCCCAAAGATCCAGGCTCCTGCAGTGCCGAAAGCATCGGGCACAAACGCGGATTCGATGATCGGATCCTTGGTGAAGAAGCCTGTGAACGGGGGGATGCCCAGAATCGCTAGCCAGCCCATCATGAACGTAAGCCAGGTGACCTTCATTACCTTCGACAATGCGCCGAAGCGGCGCATGTTTACCTGCTCGTTCATTGCATGCATGATCGAGCCGGCTCCCAAAAACATCAAAGCTTTGAAGAACCCGTGTCCGACCAGATGCAAGATCGCGAAGACCCAGCCAATTGGGCCGAGCCCCGCCGCCAGCATCATGTAACCGATCTGCGACATGGTAGATGCTGCTAGCACCTTTTTCATATCGTCCTTTGCGCAGCCGACAATGGCTCCGAACAGCAAGGTAATGGCCCCTACTATTGCTACCAGCAGCTGAGCAGTTGGAGCCGCCGAGTAAATGAGCCCGGAGCGGACCATCAAATAGACACCGGCCGTGACCATGGTAGCCGCGTGGATGAGCGCTGAAACCGGAGTGGGTCCGGCCATTGCATCGCCCAACCACGCTTGTAAGGGGAACTGCGCCGATTTACCGCAGGCGGCCACTAGCAAGAAGATGCCAATAATTGTTGCCCAGTGGCGTGTCATAGTACCGTCAGCGGCGCTGCCAAGCACATCTGTAAAGGCAAAAGAGCCAACCACCTTGAACATAGCCATCATGGCCAACAGCAAGCCCATATCGCCCACGCGGTTCATAACGAAGGCCTTCTTTGCCGCTGTGGCGTTCTCAGGAACGTGGTTCCAGAATCCAATCAGCAGGTAGGAGGCCAAACCGACGCCCTCCCAGCCGAAGAACAGCAATAGGTAGGAATCGCCAAGCACGAGCGTGAGCATCGCCGCAACGAAGAAGTTTAGGTAGGCAAAGAACCTGCGCCTATCTGCGTCATGTTCCATATAGCCCACCGCGTAGACGTGAATGAGGGAACCCACGAAGGTAACCAGCATCACGAAAGTCATAGAAAGCGGGTCTAACCGAAGTCCCAATTCAATGGTGTTGTCTGCTCCGAGCCCTGCCCATTCGAACAGTTTTACATGCAGCGCCCTAGAACCGGGAGCCAGGGTGTAAAGCTGCAACACAATAAGCAGGCCCACGACGAAAGAGGCCCAAGAGGCGACGACGCCAACCCAGTGCCCCCAGCGATCGCTAGCCCGCCCGGCCAGCAGTAGCAGCCCTGCGCTCACAAGCGGCAGTACGATCATCAGCCACGCGTAGGCGGCCGCACCGGTGGCTACCCCAGGTGCCATAGCATTCATTTGAGCTAGCCTCCTAGTTCTTCATCAAGTTCAGAGCATCAACCGAGGTGGTGCGCCTGGACTTGAAGATCGATACGACAATGGACAGCCCAACCACTACTTCGGCGGCAGCCACAACCATCACGAAGAATGCCATGGTCTGGCCTTCTATATTGTTGTGCATGCGCGCGAAGGTGACGAGCATAAGATTCACTGAGTTGAGCATTAGCTCTACTCCCATGAGGGCGATCAATGCAGTGCGCCGAGTAAGTACGATTACGGCGCCGATGGCAAACAAAACTATTGCCAGCACGACGTAGTTAGTGAGGCTCACTTATCTTCGCCTTCCTTTCCCTGGACGGGTTGGGGGCCGGCGGCCTCCACCTCGCGTTTGCCGGGCTGCCGCAGACCGGTGGGGGCTCCCTGACCGGGCATACCCCAGGCTCCGGACCGGCCCACTGCCTTGGTAGCAGCGGCGCCGTGCAGCCCTTTCGACTTATCCCCGCTACGCTCTTCACGCAACGCAGCCGCCGCTTTGGGCTCTACGGTTGCGAGTGTGCGGGCCTCGCCCCGCGCGCGCAATACCCGCGATACAGAAGCTTCGATAGGTTCGCCTGTTTCGCCAGAAATGGCGGGGACATCGACCGCGTTGGTAGTGGCATAGACACCGGGGGCGGGCAGCTGCCCGAGGTGTGTGCCGTGAGTCCGCCACGCATTCCACCTGGCTGCCAGCGTGTGGCGCTGGTCTGCCTTGGGTAGCAGGCGATCGGCGTGGTTCAGCAGCATAGAGCCAACTACTGCAGTGATCAGCAGAACGTCGGCAAGAACTAGCGTGTGGGTATGTTCGGTGAAGATTGAAATGCCAACAGCCACCGGATTGTCGGAACCGGCCGCATCTGCCAGGCGACCAAACACCGGCAGTTTAGAGGCAACAACCGCGCAGGTTAGTAGAGCTATAAGACCAGCCCCAGCCAACCAGGCGAACCAGCGCAACCCGGTCGAGGACTTGCGATAGTTGTCGGAAGCCGAGACCCCGACCATCATTACGACGAACAAGATCATCATCATGATCGCGCCGGTGTATACGACTACCTGTACTACCCCCAAGAAGAGTCCGCCCTGCTGGATATACAAAAGAGCCAGAATGAGCATTGCGGCGACCATGCAGACTGCAGAGTGGACCGCCTTCCGGCACAGTGCGACTCCCAATGCGGCCAACACCAATAGTGGGGCTGCAATCCAAAACATGACCGTTTCGCCAGTAGAAATTGTTTGCGCTGCTAGCGGCAGGACCGTGTTCACAGTGCTTCCTCCTTTACCGCCTTAGCAGTCGAGAGCGTGGGATCTTCCGGGCGATGGTCCTTGACCCATGAAATCTGTGCCTCAGTTGGGCCAGAAACGGCTCCACGGTAGTAGTCACCGTCGGTGGTGCCCTCGACCATCGGGTGCGGGGCGGCAAGCATGCCCTCCTGCATTGGGGCCAGCAGCTGGTCTTTTTCGTAAATTAGCCGGTCGCGATGCTGCTCGGCCAATTCGAAATCGTTAGACATAGTCAGCGCCCTGGTAGGGCACGCTTCTATGCAGTAGCCGCAGAAGATACAACGCAAGTAATTAACCTGGTAGACCCTGCCGTAACGTTCCCCTGGGGAATATTGTGCGTCGGGGCGATTTACAGCGGCCTCGACCAAAATTGCGTCCGCCGGGCACGCCCAAGCGCACAGCTCGCAGCCAATGCACTTTTCGAGGCCGTCGGCATAGCGGTTCAAATGGTGCCTGCCGTGAAAACGCGGCTGCACATAGGGACCCTCGAAAGGGTACTGTTCAGTAACGGTGGGGCGGAAGAAAGAGGAGATGGTGACTCCAAATCCTGCCCATGGCGAAAACAGTTTCCCTAGTGGCCCCTTCGGATCATGCTCGTAGCGCATGTCCTCGCGGGTGGGATTTCGTCTACTCACTTGGTTCACCTTCCTTCCCTGCTCCAGCAAGGGTTACCTCAGCGCGCCCAGCACGCGGACTTACCGGCATTTGCTGGCCAGGTAGCGGTGGCAGAGGATATCCCCCTGCCATTGGATCGAACGGCTCATCGGGCCCGGTGTCGTGTTGTTTTTGCCGCCCAGTCAATCCGATTACCACGAGCGCAACTAAGAAGACGACGGCAATTCCAATGAGCATCTGCACGAGGGTTACGTGAGCGTAGAGGCTGATTCCACGCATGAGGGCTACGATTACGACCCACCCCAACGAGATGGGGAGCAGAACCTTCCACCCCAGATTCATGAGCTGGTCGTAGCGAACACGCACCAAGGTGCCTCGCACCCAAATGATGCAGAAGGCAACCGCCCACATCTTGATGATGAACCACAGCATCGGGAAAAAGCCAGTGTTTAGGACCCCGCCCAAAATGTATTCCCCAAATGGGAAGCGCCAACCTCCCAAGAACAAGGTGGTAAATACACAGGAGACGTTGAACATGTTGATGTATTCAGCCAAGTAGTACCAAGCAAATTTCATCGACGAATACTCGGTCTCGTGGCCGGCAACCAGCTCGCCCTCGCACTCTGGAAGATCGAACGGCAAGCGGTTGATCTCGGCAATGGCGCTAATGAAGTAGATGCAGGCCGCCGGGATGAGGGCGAAGCACCACCACACGGGAGACTGGGCTGCCACGATCTGGGAAGTACGCATGGACCCAGACACGATGAACACGGACACCATTGCCATTCCCATGCCCAGTTCGTAGCTGATGACCTGAGCCGACGAACGCATAGCCCCTAGCAGCGGGAGCGTTCCCTTAGAGGACCATCCGCCCAGGATAATCCCGTAAACTCCCAGCGAGGCAATCGCCAACACGTACAACCCGCCAATAGAGGGATCCATTAGTTGCAAGGGGGTGGAGTGGCCAAGAATGTTCACGTTAGGCCCAAAAGGAACCACCGCCAACACCATGAAAGCTGTGAAAGCAGCGATCAGGGGGCCCACCAGATACAAGATTCGGTCCACGCCCTCTTTGTTAAAGTCTTCTTTGACGAGTAACTTCACCGCGTCGGCGACCGCCTGCAGAAGCCCGAATGGGCCGTGCACATTCGGCCCTGGGCGGGTCTGCATGCGCGCTAAACCGCGCCTTTCGACCCACAGCGCCATAATCACTGTAATGAGCAAGAAAACAATGATGAAAACCGCTTTTATGAGGGTTAGCCACCAAGTTTCCTGGCTAAAGTCTGCCGGCTGGACCTCATGTCCTGCCGTAGAAAATATTGTCAGAGCGTTCACCGGGTCACCTCCGAGGCAGTAACGCTTACTACAGCGCCACTACCGACGCCGAGTGTTTCGTACACGTGGGAGCGGTCGGAGCACTGCGGCAACCAAACCACCCGATCGACCATTTCGGCTACGTGAGCGGGCAGTGTAATAGTGCCCGCCTCAGTAGAAATATTCACCTCGGCACCTTCGGGCACACCAAAAGACTTGGGTATCCACGCCACGGATCGACGTGCGCTCCCTGCCAAAGCAGAGTTGCCCGAAAGAAGAATGCCATTGTCGAGCAGCGGCTTGTGCGTAGCAAGCACCGCCTGCCCCTGCCCAGGCGCGGCCAACGCGCCAGCGCTCACGTGCGGGTGCAGCGCCCTCTTACCTTCCCAGTTCATCAGCACATTGGCCTCGTTGTGTACATCCGCTAAAGAAGCTAACGAAATCGGCCGTTCCATTTCAGTGGCCAGCAAATCGAGCACCTCACGATCGCTCATTGCCGGCGACGAAAGAGACTGCCCGAACGGACGCAAGCGCCCTTCCCAGTTAATGAACGTGCCGGCCTTCTCGGCTACGGGAGCTACCGGCAACACTACATCGGCTATCTGAGTCAGCGGGGTTTGTAAAACCTCGAGACTTACAACAAACTTACAAGATCTAATTGCCGCCAACGCATCGACCGGCAAATCGCGGGTATCGATTCCACCGGCAACTAGAGCGTCAACCTTGCCGGAGGCTGCCCCCTGCAAGATCCCCTCCAAATCGAGGCCGGATTCCGTGGGAAGCTGACCCCACAGATCCTGCAAAGAAGTGCGTGCAGCCGGATCAGCAACCGCGCGGCCAAACGGCAACACCGACGGAAGCAGCCCCGCTTCGAGGGCTCCACGTTCGCCGGCTCGCCGGGGCACCCATGCCAGAGCTGCCCCGGTGCGCTCTACGAGTTTCACTACCTCAGTAAGCAGACCGGGTACCTGGCTGGCACGTTCGCCAACTAGCACGATGCCCTCTTTTAGCCCGTCGGCAATATAGGACTGATCCCCGCTAGCGGAGCTATCAATCGCTGCTAGCACTTCGGGTTCAGTACCCGGGGCCGCTGGCACGTGCACGGCCCCCATCTTGGCGGACCCCGCTGTGAAAATAGGTGCCACGGTAGCAACCTTGAGCCCCTTGCGAGAGGCCTTGCGCAGACGCAAGAACAAAGTAGCGCATTCGTCCTCGGGCTCTAGCCCAACAAGCAGTACCTGCTTTGCCTTATCAAGATCCGCATAGGTTACGTCGAGTCCGTTGCCCGCCACCGAGGAGGCCAAGAACGCCTCTTCTTCGGCCCCTGCGAGCCGGAAGCGAGCATCCACGTTATTTGTGCGCAGGCCCACTCGAGCAAACTTAGACCAGGCAAAAGCGTCCTCGAAAGTGAGGCGCCCGCCGGGCAGCAAGGCAGGGTTTTGCGCCTTGGAAAGACCTCGGGCCGCCTGATCTAGAGCATCGGCCCAAGAAGTGGGGACCAACTCGCCGTCCTTGCGCACAAGGGGCATGGACAGGCGATTCTTACCGAACTGCCACTGATAGGCGAAACGGTCCTTATCTGAAATCCATTCCTCGTTCACTTCCATGTCGCGCCCGGACAGACGACGCACAATATTGCCGCGACGCACGTCGTTGCGGAGCACTGCGCCAGAAGCATCGTGCTCGGTTACCCCCGGGGTAGAAACGAGGTCGAACGGGCGGGCCCTAAACCTGTAGGTTGCAGAAGTGAGCGCCCCCACCGGGCAAATCTGGATTATATTGCCAGCAAAGTAAGAGGAGAACCGGCGCCCGGACTGGTCTTGATCCGCCGGATAAATCTGCCCGGTATGGTAACCCTGCTCAGCACCAGCTGCGCCCCCAGGGCCCGAAAGCTCAGCTGAGGCAACACTAGAGCCTGCCTGTTCCGCAGACGCAATGCCCAGCGACTTCGTGTCGAAACGACCAATCTGCTCGCCCATGAAAACGTGGTTGTCACGCGGGGAAGACCCACCGCCACGCCCCTGCAGATCGATGAACGGGTCGCCAGCAATCTGCTTTTGGAAGCGCACACACCGCTGGCACAAAATGCAGCGGTCGCGGTCGAGCAAAACTGTCGAAGTTAGCGATACCGGTTTGGGGAAGGTACGCTTTGCTTCGCCGAAACGCGATTCGCCCTGCCCATGGGACATCGCCTGGTTCTGCAGAGGGCATTCGCCGCCCTTGTCGCAAATTGGACAATCTAGAGGGTGGTTGATCAGCAAGAACTCCATAATTCCGTGCTGAGCCTTCTTCGCCACCTCAGAAGTGCGTTGGGTATAGACCTCCATTTTGGGAGCTACTGTCATGGTGCATGCCGGCTGCGGCTTAGGCATCTTTGCAACCTCGCCTGAGCGGTTAGGCATAGCCACCTCTACTAGACACTGACGGCAAGCCCCAGCGGGATCGAGCAAGGGGTGGTCGCAGAAGCGCGGAATGTGAATCCCAAGCTTTTCCGCCGCCCGAATAATCAGTGTGCCCTTGGGTACTTCGACGCTCTGGCCGTCGATCTTGATCGAAATCAAATCGCTCGCTTCGCTCATCGGGCGCCTCCTTCACTGAACTTGGTGGATGCTTCGTAGGGGAACAGCTCCCAGGCGGGATGCCTGTAACCTGCCTCGAATTCCTCGCGGAAGTACTTCAGAGCCTTGGGAATTGGAGTAGCCGCCGCGTCACCGAGGGCGCAGAAACTGCGGCCCGCGATATTAGACGAGATGTCTTCCATGAGCTCCAGGTCTCCCGGGCGGCCCTTGCCCTCGAGTAGACGGTGCATAATTTGCTTTAACCAGTAGGTCCCCTCGCGGCAGGGAGTGCATTTGCCGCAGGATTCGTGCTGGTAGAAATCGATCCACTGGGTAATGACGCGAACGACAGAAACCGTTTCGTCAAAAACCTGAATGGCTCGAGTCGCAAGCATCGAACCGGCGGCTGCCACGTCTTGGTAGGTAAGCGGCACATCCAAATGCTCAGGGGTAAAAATCGGGGCGGACGAGCCACCCACAGCCCAGAACTTGAGCTCATGCCCCTCGCGAACGCCTCCACACATTTCGAGCATCTCGCGCATGGTGATTCCGAGCGGCGCCTCGAACTGGCCGGGGTGCTTTACGTGCCCAGAGATCGAGAAGATACCGTGACCGCGTGATTTTTCGGTGCCCATACAGGCGTACCAATCGACAGAATTCTTGAATACCCCGGCAACTTGGGAAATGGTTTCTACGTTGTTCACCACAGTTGGGCGGGCATACAGACCCGACACCGCCGGGAATGGAGGCTTCAAACGCGGGTGTCCACGCCGCCCCTCCAACGAATCTAACAGTGCAGTTTCCTCGCCACAGATGTAAGCTCCCGCCCCTGCGTGAGCCACAATCTTAAGATCCCCTAAAATGCCCGCCTGCTCGGCCTCGGCGATAGCGGAAAGAATGCGGCGGTAAACATGAGCTACCTCGCCACGCAGGTACAAAAACGCCTGCTTACAACCAATAGCATGGGAAGTGATGGCCATGCCCTCGATGAGGCAGTGCGGATTTGCCATAATCTGCGGCATATCTTTACAGGTTCCTGGCTCCGACTCGTCGCCATTTACCACCAAATATCGGGGACCGCCGTCGTCAGGTGGCAAGAAAGACCACTTCAGACCCGCCGGGAATCCGGCGCCGCCACGACCGGCCAATCCGGAAGTTTTGACCGCGTTTACTACGTCCTCGGGCTTCATCGCCCGAGCCTTCTTTAGCCCCTCGTAGCCGCCGTGAGCCCGGTAATGTTCCAAGGTCCACGACCGGTCCTCGCCCCAGTGCTCGGTGAGGATCGGCGTAAGAGTGTCAGTGGTTATTCCGTTCACTTGTCCTCTTCCCCTTCATTTTCAGCCTGCTCGCGCGCGGCCTTAGCTGCGGCTATTGCCTGCTCGTTATCGGGTGCCTTCCAACCCTTTTCGCGAGCAATGCGCTGCCCTAACACGGACGGCTCGCCCGCAGAAGGGCCCTCGTGCTGATGCCCGTCCAAAAACCCTGCCAACAGGTGCTCGTTCTGGGTAAACGTGGGACAAACCTGCGGCCCGCGGGTGGGATGAATAGGCCGGTCAGCCTGAATGTCGTCGACCAAATCCAAAGCAGACTGAGGCGTTTGGTTGTCAAAGAATTCCCAATTGACCATCACCACCGGGGCATAATCGCACGCCGCATTACATTCGATAGCTTCGAGCGTGATCTTGCCATCTTCGGTAGTCTCGTCTGTGCCAATCCCGAGGTGGCTAGACACCGCCTCGTAAATGGCATCCCCACCCATTACTGCGCACAGCGCGTTCGTGCAGATACCGAAATTGTATTTGCCGGCAGGGTGGCGCTTGAACTGGGTGTAAAAAGTGGCCACAGCCGAAATCTCACTGCGCGACATATCGAGCATTTGCGCGCAAAAAGCAATGCCATTCGCGCTCACATAACCGTCTTCGGACTGAACCAAGTGCAACATCGGAATTAGCGCCGATTGCTGGTGTCCCTCCGGATAGCGGTCCATGATCTGGCGGGCCTCACGGCGCAGCCGCTCTTCGACCTCGGGCGAATAGTTACTCATCAGCGGTCAACCCCTCCCAGTACCGGATCAAGCGATGCCAGCGACACAATGAGGTCGGAAATCATCCCGCCCTCGGCAAGTAACGAAAGCGACTGCAAATTCGAAAAGGACGGCTCCCGGAAATGCACCCGGTAGGGGCGAGTTCCCCCATTCGATACCACGTGGCAGCCCATGATGCCCTTGGCATGTTCGATAATCTGCGTTGCCTGCCCCGCGGGGACCTTGAAACCCTCGGTGACTAGCTTGAAGTGATGTATTAGGGCCTCCATGGAAGTGCCCATTATGTGCTTGATGTGTTCGAGAGAATTCCCCTGCCCGTCGGCGGCTACCGACAGCTGGGATGGCCAGGCGATCGACTTATCTTCGACCATTACCGGCTCCCCCTCGCACTCGTCCAAACGATCCAGCACCTGCTCAATGATGCGGAATGACTGGTAGCACTCGTCGAAACGAACCCTAATGCGCCCGTATGCGTCGGAAGTCGTTTGAGTGCACACGTCAAACTCAAAATTTTCGTAACCGCAGTACGGCATCATCTTGCGCACGTCGTAGGCATAGCCGGCAGCGCGCAGCGAAGGCCCCGTAAGCCCCATGGCGAAGATAGCCTCTGGGGAAATGTACGAAACCCCTTGGAAACGGGATTTGAATATGGGGTTATCCATGATCAGATCCTCGAGCTCGCCAAGGTCGCGGCGTACCTTGGGAAGCTGATCGCGCACATATTCGGTGGTGCCCGAAGGAAGATCCTGTGCCACCCCGCCCACGCGAAGGTAGGCGTTATTCATGCGCAAGCCCGTCACGCGCTCGAAGATCCGGAAGATCTCTTCGCGGCCTCGGAAACCAATTGTCATCAAGGTAGTGCCACCGAGTTCGTTGCCCGTAGTGGCTATGGCTACCATGTGGGAGGCGACGCGCGTCAACTCCATCATTAGTACGCGAATGAGTTGGGCACGCTCAGGAATCTGAGCGGTAATCCCCATGAGCTTTTCGACGGCCATCACGTAGGCGCCCTCGTTCAGCATCGAGGCCACGTAATCCATGCGAGTGCAGAATGTGGAGCCCTGCGTCCAAGTGCGGTATTCCATGTTCTTTTCGATGCCGGTATGCAAGTACCCGGTACCCACGTGAACCTTGCGAACAATTTCGCCATCAATTTCGACGATCAGGCGCAACACCCCGTGGGTGGAAGGGTGGACCGGACCGAGATTGACCACAATGCGCTCGTTGACCAACTTCTCGTGAAGAGACTGCTCCTCGATCTGCTGAGTGAGCTCGTCCCAATCACCCCCCGACGAAGTGAACTCGGGGAGCCCCTCGTCGTCTACTACCGGAGGTGCAGCCTGGTAAAGCGGCGTTGAATGCGACATTAGTTGTAAGACCTCCGTACGTCAGCGGGCGGAACTGTAGCGCCCTTGTATTCGACCGGAATGCCACCCAGTGGATAATCCTTGCGCTGCGGGTGCCCCACCCAATCGTCGGGCAATGCGGTGCGTGTAAGCGACGGGTGCCCTGTAAACACGATGCCCATCAAATCCCAGGTCTCGCGCTCGTGCCAATCGTTGCCGGGGTATACCGAAACGACGGACGGGATCTTGGGATCGTCTTCGGGGCAGCTGACCTCGAGGCGCAGCTGGCGGCCATGAGTAAATGAAAGGAGCATGTAGCAGGCGTGCAATTCCCGCCCAGCATCTTGCGGGTAGTGCACTCCGTTTACGCCCAAACACATCTCGAAACGCAAATCCTGATCGTCGCGGAGCATCTGGCAGACCTGCACAATGTTTTCGCGGCTTATGTACAAAGTTAGCTCGTCGCGATCCACCACCACGCGCTCGATTACCTTGCCAACTTCGAGGCCGGCCTCGCGGATATCTTCCTCGAGGGCGTCTACCGCGCTGTCGAACCAACCGCCATAGGGGCGCGTGGATTCGCCGGGAAGGAATACCTTTTGTTCTAGCCCGCCAAAACCCGTGGTATCGCCGGCATCAGCAACGTGGAATAGCCCCTGGCGAACCCCGATTAGCTCGGGATTTGGATTGGCACGCTCGGGGCTGCCTTCCGAGTGGGAGGGAACGATATTGTTTTCGCTCATGCCAACAGTCCCTTCTGCATATGGGTAGGAGTAGCCTCGAGGGCCGCTTTCTCGGCTAAACGGGCAACCTCGCGGCGGCGCTTTTCGGTAAGCGGTTCTTGGAAGTGAATCTGATCGTGCAACACTAAAATCGCGTTGATAAGTGCCTCAGGCCGAGGCGGGCAGCCAGGCAGGTACACATCGACGGGCACCACGTGGTCGCAGCCTTGGATTACCGCATAGTTGTTGAACATGCCGCCCGTAGACGCACAAGCCCCCATAGAAATGACCCATTTTGGCTCAGGCATGGAATCGTAGACGTTGCGGATGATAGGAGCCATTTTGTGCGCCACTCGACCGGAGACGATCATCAGATCTGCGTGACGCGGCGAAGCACGGAACACTTCCATACCAAAGCGCGAAATGTCGTAGCGGGGAGTACCTGCAGACATCATTTCAATTGCGCAGCACGCCAGCCCCATAGTCACAGGCCAAACCGAGGCTTTTCGGGCTAGACCAATGAGGCGCTCCATTGAGGTAATTGCAAAACCGTTCGGCAGATCATTTTCCATCTGCTCGCGGCGGCCACCAACTTCAGCCATTCTCAACCCTTTCCTAGTCCCAGTCCAGACCGCCGCGACGCCACTCATATACGTAGGGCACCACTAGAAGCAGCAGGAAGATCATCATTGCAGCTAACGAAATAAGCCCCAGGTGTTGGCCGTTCGGCAAGGCGCCAAACTTGTTCAGGGAAACAGCCCAGGGGTACAAGAACACGACTTCGATGTCGAAGACGATGTAAGTCATTGCCACGAAGTAATACTTAATTGGAAACCTGCCCTCGTGGGCGGATTCAGCAGCGATCGGGTCAATGCCACATTCGTAGGTCTGTTCCTTAGTGCGCGAGAACTTCTTCGTTCCCAAAAAAGCCGACAGCACCAAGCCACCCACCGCCAGCACGAGGGCGGCGGCAGCCATAATCAGAAACTGTGACATGTTGCCTCCATCTTTTTATTTGGCGTTACAAACGCCCTGTCTTGAAAACCGTGAACGCTCGTGACTTTTATTCGAGCGTAAATCATAACGCTCATACTTTCGGCACCAGCCTCGTTAGAAGGGCAATAAAACGATCGTCGATGGAGCCGCCGTGCCGTTCATATCCGTCGGACAAAAGCTTGTGAACTGCAACCATGAGGCGATCGAGGGGAAGCCCATAGCGCGTGCAAGCCTGCATTATTTTTGGTCGTTCAATTAGTTTCACAAACACCGTTCCGAGCCGGTAATAGCCGCCCCATTCGTCACTCAGGTGTTGCACAAATACTTCCATGGCCGAATCAAAGCCGGCTACGCTGTTACGCGCGAAGGCCAGTTGGGTGGCCTCGGCAAGCATGCGCGCCCCCGCTAATGCGGGAGCAATCCCCTCGCCGTTGAAGGGGCTTACCATGCCAGCCGCGTCTCCCAGCAAGGCCAACCCCGCTTCGTACTGCGGTTTGCGATTAAACGCCATTGGCAGGGCGGCCGATTTGAGCGCCCCCACCTGATTGTCGCTGTTGTAGCCCCAAGCAGCAGGGGTAGCACCGGTCCAGGAGTTGAAGATTTGCTTGTAGGGCAGTTTAGTTGCCGCCGAGGTCGAAGACACAGACCCTAGCCCCACGTTCACCACCCCACCGGCTAGCGGGAACATCCACCCGTAGCCGGGAAGCAGGTTAGATTTGCCCGGTTTGCCGTCCCACAGTTCGAGCTGGGATTCCATGTTCGCTTCGTGCGCCCGCGGGCTGCGGTAGTAAGTGCGCGCCGCCACACCCATGGGCCGGTTTGCCAATTTCACACGCCCCACTTTTGTGGCTAGCTTTGCAGCTACCCCACCACAGTCGACTATTAGGCGTGCGCGCACCTGAAATTCTTCTGGCATTGCCGAGACGCGCTCCCTATCCTTGCGGGCGGCCTCCAATTGCGCTGGGCTATGCTGCGCTTCAGCGGGGGTGAGCGCGTCATAGAGCTCTTGGTCTTTGACCTTGGGGCCCTCTAGCGGATCGGCCTTGCGCTGCACTTGTACCCCAACGACGCGCCCAGAATCGTAGATGGCGCCCGTTACATTTACACCTTCCCATACCTGCGCCCCTTGGGCGCGGGCGTGCATAGCTAAAGATTGGTCCAAGGAAATGCGAGGGCGAGCAGACCCGAATCCGGGGCGGGTGGCCTGCTCTGGCCAAGGCAGTTCTACCCTGTTGCCAGCACCGATTACCACTAGCCCGGCATTCTTCTGATACCCGGGGTCAGTTCGTGGATCTATGCCCATGCGCAACAGTTCTGCGACCGCAGCCGGGGTAAGCCCGTCCCCGCATGTTTTGTCGCGAGGGAAAACGGCCCGCTCGAGCACGATCACGTCTAGGCCGGCGCGGCACAGATAGTAAGCTGCGGCTGATCCTGCAGGTCCGGCGCCTACAACAACTACGTCAGTTTCGACGCGGTTCTTGTCAAACCCCAAAGTCGTTTCCTTTTCCGATTCTTACAGTTCCACCACTTGCCACAGGGCAGCAAATGTCAGCTGAAAGAATACTCGGAAGTACTTTAACCCGCTCTAGGGCCGCATAATGCCTGTTGTCAGGCCTTACCCAGGGCACGTTCGGAGACCGTCGCCCACCTGATTATGCAACGGCGATGTTGTCTATTAAATGATTCGCGAAAGGCCAAGTTAGCGCAGCTAGGACTCAGATTTGCAGTGGTTTTACAGCCGAGTGCAGGGCCACTACCCCAAGGGTCAAATTCTTCCACTGGGGGTTATCCCATCCGGCATGGCGCATAAGCCTGGCCAAAGTGGGCTGGTCGTACCAATCGATAATGGAATCAGCCAGATACGCGTAGGCGGGGTTGTTCGAGCCCGCCTTCTTCGCAATACGCACAAGCACGTGCCGCAAATACCAGTTATAGACCTGGCGGAACCCTCCGACCGACGGACGCGAAAACTCGCAAATCAAAATACGCCCCCCGGGGCGAGTGACTCGAAGCATCTCGGATAGAGCCTTAGAGGTGTCTTTCACGTTGCGCAGCCCAAAGCTGATAGTTACAGCGTCGAAAGAATTGTCGGCGAAGGGCAACGCCATTGCATCACCTGCTACAAAGTCAATATCCGGATGACGGCGCTTGCCCTCGGTGACCATTCCAATTGAAAAATCACAGGCCACCACGTTAGCTCCACTTTTTACATATTCAGCGGTAGAAGTACCCGTACCCGCCGCCAAATCCAAAATCCTTTCGCCCTCGCGAGGGTCCAACTTCTTGCGCACCTGCAGACGCCAAAGCCTGTCCTGCCCCAGAGACATCAGATCGTTAGTTATGTCGTAACGGCGTGCCACCTGGTCGAACATGGAGGCCACGGTTTCCGGATCTTTCCCCAGATCCGCCGCCACCTGGGAACTACCTGCAGGGGCGGAGGAGGAAAATGCGCGCTTAAAGCTCTTGGTCATGAGTTTTATTCTGGCACCGCAAGCGGACAATGTCATGTTTACTGCGTAGTATGTTCGCGGACCATATCTTTTGTTAGCGGAGGTAAAAATTGGCACCCCTATCGTTGCCGGGCTCGAAACTAAACGTGCAAAGGCTCGCCAACCCCTTGCCAATAGTCCCCGAACTGTTCGGCTTTATCCCCACCTCTTCCTTGAGCGCTTGGGTAAGCTCCGACCTCGCCCTAATCGGTTGGGGAAAGCGCAGGATGCATCGCGAACCGGGGACCACCGCAATAACCGACGCAGATTGCCGCTGGAATAATTTCAGCCCAAAGCTACCCCAGGAAAAATCTCTGCCATTTGAATTGCCAATCGCCTTCGGCTCGTTCGGTTTTGCCAGTGGCGGCTTGCTAGAAATACCCGCCAATTTGCTGGTCGCAACCAGGCAGGACACCTGGCTCATTTCTTACGAGGGCGAAGACCTGCGGCCCCTCTTCCCCTCGCCGTCAAAGCTCCGCCAATTAGGCTCTAAACGGCTCGCCGCATTGCCGCCTCTAGGCAAAGGCGCAGAGCGTCCGGGAGCACTCACGGGGGCTGAGTGGGCCGAAGCTGTAGCTAACGTGGCAGCCCGACTGCGCCAAGGCGAGGCTAAAAAAGTTGTCCTAGCGCGAAACAAACGAATCACCACCGCCACCCCGATCGATCAGCGCGGGCTGTGCGCCGCCCTCTTTGCCGCCTACCCGACCTGTTGGATATACGCGGTTCAAGGACTCGTGGGGGCTACTCCCGAGCTGCTGGCGTCGACCTCGAACGGAAACTTGTTTTGCCGCGTTTTAGCTGGCACTGCTGGCCCCGACGAGGGCGCCAAGCTTCTGGCCTCAGCGAAGGACCAACGCGAACACGAAATAGCCGTGGCCTCGGTGCGCGAAGCACTGTCTCCCCTGACCACCGAGCTGCAGATCCCCGCCGCCCCGGCCCTACTGCGCCTGCCCAACGTCTGCCATCTGGCAACAGACGTGCACGCCAAAACCAATAGCTCCGCACTGGCAGCCGCAGGTGCCCTCCACCCCACCGCCGCAGTCTGTGGCACCCCCACCGACGTCGCCCGCAAAATACTGGCCGCGGCAGAACAGATGAACCGAGGTCGCTACGCAGGCCCGGTGGGATGGGTAGACAAGGCTGGAAACGGCGAATTTGGCATCGCCCTGCGTGGAGGCCAAATACTGGAGGGCGCCCGCCAAATCGACATTTATGCGGGCGCCGGAATCATGCCCGAATCCGACCCGCAAACCGAGCTGGCCGAAACCGAGGCAAAGATGCAGCCTATGGTAGCTGCGCTGGATTCGCTGAGCTAGCTGCGCGAGGAATCCTGAGCCCCCAAAGTCACCTGGACGTCCTTCTTCTTGCCGGCACGCACCAGGGTGAGTTTGACTTTGTCCCCCGGCGCATAGCGACGCACGTAGCCGATTAGCGAATTCCCCGAAGAAACCGACTTACCGTCTACCGCAACGACCACGTCGCCACTTTTTACATCCGCCTTAGAAGCTGCCTGCCCGGGAAGCACCTCGGCAATTTTGGCTCCTGCGCGAATGGTGCCGTCGACTCTAGCCGAACCGTTCGTAACCATTACCCCAATGTAGGCGTGGAGAACCTTACCCTTTTGTAGTAGCTGCTGGGAAACCTGTTTCGCCAGATCAATTGGAATAGCAAACCCCAGGCCGATGGACCCCGAGGATTCCCCCGCGCTGTCGGACAGGGAAGCAATCGAAGAGTTGATGCCAATTACTTCGCCGGAGGCGTTGAATAGCGGGCCTCCGGAGTTGCCAGGATTGACTGCCGCGTCCACTTGGATCGCGTTCGTAACCACCTGCTCGCCCCGTTTAAATCCCGAGGATTCTTGTTGCACAGAGACGGGCCTGTCGAGGGCGGAAATAACGCCCGTGGTCATAGTCGAGGAGTACCCGAGCGGATTGCCGATTGCCGCCACTGGTTGCCCCACGGTTAGCCCTGACGAAGCCCCCAGCTTTGCCATCTGCAAGTCTTTGGGCGGATTTATGGGTTTCAGTACCGCCAAATCGGTGGTGGGATCCGTGCCTACTACCTCAGCTTCAAAAATTTCGCCTGAGGCGGTGGTGACCGCGATGCGCCCGCCCTGGGCAGCATTGGCTATGACGTGGTGATTAGTCAGAATGTGTCCGGCGGAGTCGAATATCACTCCCGAACCGTCGGCGGCGGATTGACCGTCGGAGACCTGGATTGCAACTACTGCCGGAGTGACCTTTTTAGCCACGGTCTCCCAATCTGTAGCCTTAGTGTTTTTCGCCTGCGAAACCGGCGCCTGCGTGGCAACCGAAGCTCCGAGCGAGTTAGAGGTGGCTTTTACAACCCCCACCGCTCCCGCCCCACCGATGAGCGTAGCTACTACGCCGGTGGCGATGAGCGCCCCCCATCCCGGCCGCGACTTTTGTTTGGGTTGCCTGTACGCCTGGTTGTAAGTGGGCTGGCCGTAGGCGCCGTAGGGGTGGTTGTTGTAGTGGTAGCCTTCCTGGCCGGTATCAGTGGCAGCCCACTCTTGGCCAATGCCTTGGCGCGAGGGCGTGGCCGAGCCTGCTTCTTGCCTCTGGGTTGGACCGGCCCCCGGATTGGCAAAGGGATTTGAGCTAGGGTGCGATTCGCTGGCGCCTTTTGCGGCGCCCGCACCCCCACCTGCACCATTCGTAGATGCAGGAGTTGAGGAACCGGCTAGTTCCGAAGCACCTGCCGCTGTTTCGTTTTGGTGCTGCTGGTGGCCGTTGGGGCCGAAAACGTTGTCCTGGCTCATCTATTCCTCCGTGTCTTAGCTTTTCACCCTAAGTCAAACAGGTGCGTATTAGTGGCTGCTATAGCACTGCTGTGACCATTCTATGAAAATAGGGGCGCGAGGGCGGCCTCCATTTTTTCGCTGAGCGCTTGGTCGAGCTGCCGCAGGTTGGGCACGGCTGTGTCGATCTCGAGTATGCTCACTCCGCGCACCGGCATGGCGAGGGCGCGTTCTAAACTTTCGAGAGTGGGTATTACCTGGTAGGTGGCACCGAGCCCCCGCGCTAGTGCCGGCAGCGCGAAATCTTGGGGGGTGGCGAAGAATCTAGCGAAATCTTGCCGGTGCAGCTGCCCGCCGTGCTCGAGCCCCGCAAAGATGGATCCGCCGGCATCGTTTAGTACGACGATTTGTAGGTCGACCTGCTCTTCGTAGCGGCCATTCAATAGTCCCCCCAAATCGTGCAGGAAGGTCAGATCGCCCACCACTGCGCGCACCGGTTGGCCGGTGCCCGAAGCGAGTCCGCGAGCGCAACTGAGCGTTCCGTCTATCCCAGCCAACCCGCGGTTGGCCAGGGCTTGCACCGGGGTGGCAGGGGTAGTTCCAGCCCGATCCACCAGGCGGATTGTGTTGGAGGCTCCGAAGAGCAACAGGGGGGCGTGCCCCTCCCCTTGGATGCGCCAGATCGTGGTCGCTACCTGGAGTGGGTCCAAAGGTTCGCCGGCCTCGGGAATCTGGCTCAGGCGCGAGGTGAGAGCTTTCGCTGCAGCGGCTTCGGCGGCGCGCCACTTGTCGGGTAGAGGCGCTTGTCTTTCGCCCTCGCCCCCACTTAGGTTCGTTTTCCCTGGCGCCGCTTCCGCCTTGGGAACCTCTTCGAGGACGGTAGCTACCGTGCCCGCCACGTCGCAGTAGCGGCCGGTCGAATCTGTAACCGCAACAATATTGAGGTCGGTGCGCGAGAGCAGTTTTGTTATTGGGCGCGAGAGGGTGGGGTGCCCGCATACCAGCACCTGTTCGATTGCTGGCATCTTGTCCAGGTAGTACAGGTAGTGCGCGAGTGCCGGCCCGTAGCATGCGGGCGAGGTGGGTTCTGCCAGCAGCGGCCACCCTTTGGCACGGGATAGGGCTACGATCTGCTCCCCACTCCCCATGTCATCCCCTGCGACAATCACCGTGTTGGCATTTGGGTCTAGCCCCTTGGGCCACCCGCGTCGGCCGAGGCCGCTTCGCTCGCGGCGGGGCCGGGCAATAATTTTGGGCTCGGCTGCCTTTCCGGCCAACGGCTCGTCCAAGCACACGTTCAGATGTACGGGTCCGGGCCTGCCTCCCTCGCCCAAGGCAGCATCAACTAGGCGAAAGATCTGCCGCGCGAGCGCCCTTCCACCCTCGCCGCGGGCTGGCAGATCGGCTTCGGCGCGAACATTTTGCCCGAACATGCCCACCTGCCAAGTGGTCTGGTTTGCTCCTGTGCCCCGCAACCTGGCGGGCCTATCTGCACTGACGGCTATCAGGGGAATTCCGTTTGCGTCGGCTTCAGCTAGGGCTGGGTGCAGGTTCGAAACCGCAGTTCCCGAAGTGGTACATATCGCCACTGGCGCCTGCTTTGCCTGCAATTGCAGGCCTCGGGCAATCCCGAGGGCGAAGAATCCAGCCGTGCGCTCGTCTACGCGCACGTGAAGCTTCAGTTTGCCCGCGCGTTCGGCTGCCGCTGCCGCATAAGTCAAGGGGGCATTTCTGGAGCCTGGACAAATAACCAGGTGGCATACCCCCGCCCCGATTAGGGCTCCTATCACGTCGCGGGCGCGGCTGGCGGTGGGATCGTTGCCGTATGTTTCTTCGGCTGCACCGAAATGCATTAGTACCTCATCATTTCTTCCAAACGTTTCTGCCAGCGCTCTGCCAGGCGCGGGGCGGATCTAATCTTAGCGGTGTCGACTTCCGCCCTCCCTACGCTTAGTCGCCCGCCCCGGGGCAGCCTACTTTGTTTTGCGACGTCGCCGGTAAACAGTTGGACGGTTGCCAGCCCGCAGGCGTGGTCTAGGTGATCCAGTGCGGCCGCTGCCGCAACCCCAGCCGATATTCCAACCGAGGTGTCCAGGGCTGAAGAAATCACCAGTTCGAGGCCGGTTTCGTGGGCGATTTGGACGGCCCGGTCGATGCCGCCCAGCGGAGCCACCTTGACCACGGCAACGTCCGCCGCCCCCGCTTTGGCAACCTCCAGGGGGTCCCGTGCACGGCGAATAGATTCATCTGCCGCAATGGGAACTTCCACGCGGGAGCGCACCCTAGCCAGCTCTGGAACTGTTTTGCAGGGTTGTTCGACGTATTCCAACCCAGCCAGGCCTCCATCGCGAGCGGCGGCGGTAAGTTCCCTAATAGCCTTCACGGCTTGTTCTTCGTCCCAGGCTGCGTTCGCGTCCACACGCACCTTTCCGCCCTCGCCAAGTGCCGCGGCTACTGCGTGCACGCGCTCACAGTCGGAGCGTAGGTCAGAGCCGGGGTCTGCTACCTTCACTTTGGCAGTTTTACAGCCCGCGCTGTCGCGAACTAGTTGGGCGGCCACCGAGGGCGCAGTCACAGGAATCGTGACGTTTACGTCTACTTCCTGCCGCTTGGGGCGGGGGTATGGGCTGGTGGCGGCTTTCAGCCCCGCTTTCAGCCAGCGAGCGGATTCGCGGGCGTCGTAGTCCCAGAAGGGGGCGGCCTCCCCCCAGCCAGCTTCGCCCTCTAAAAGGAGGCCTTCACGCACCGAAATGCGCCGGAACTTTCGGCGCAGGGGAAGCGAATATGCGAGCACTCGCTTCAGCTGTGGAAAAGGGTTTTTCAGCTCAGTTAGCACCACATTCTGCTCGAGCGATGCCGTGCCACTTCCGGCGCCTGCTGCGCGTTTTTCAGTTGGCATCGCGCGCCCACTTCGGGTAGAGGGGGGCGGGAATGGAGAAGTTTAGCAATCCCCACACTACGGCCACGGCCCCAACGAGCACTAATAGTACTGCAACCAGCGACAGGATTAGGCCGCATATCCCGTGCACCATTTGGAATAAGCCAACTAGGGACAGACCCAAGACTGCTAGTCCTATGCCTGGGAACAGCAACAGGGCAAAGTGCGCGTCGAACATTCCCTTCCCCTGCACCCAGGCGCGGGCTCTAGGCGAACTGCCGCAGCGGAACCATGCTGAAACCGCGAGCGCTGCTATTGAAAAAATCAAACCAACAAAAATCACTGTTTCCCCTTTCGCCCTAACAATGCTAGCCGGCCTTGCTCTAAAGCGCCGCTACACTTGTGCCATGAGCACGCTCCCATTTGTTTCTGACACATTCGACCCGGACCGTTGGCGCGAGGTCGAAGGATTCGATTTTTCTGACATCACTTACCACCGTGGTATCTCGCGCGGGCAGGTTGACGGGTGTCCCGCTGGCCAGGATTTGCCGGTGGTGCGGATTGCGTTCGACCGGCCCGACGTGCGCAACGCATTTCGCCCTCTTACCGTGGATGAACTGTATAAGGCGCTAGACCATGCACGCATGACTTCGGATGTGGCAGCAATCATTCTGACTGGCAATGGCCCTTCTGCGCGCGATGGCGGATACGGGTTTTGTTCCGGGGGCGATCAGCGCATTCGCGGCAAGGATGGTTATCGTTACGAGGTCGAAGGGGCCGACGCGGGCGCGCAGCTAGCGCAGAGGCGTGAGCAGATTGACCCCGCCAGGGCGGGCAGGCTCCACATTTTGGAGGTGCAACGGCTGATCCGCACTATGCCCAAGCCGGTTATTGCTGCGGTGAACGGGTGGGCTGCCGGAGGGGGCCATTCGCTCCTGGTTGTGTGCGATCTGGCGGTGGCTTCTTTAGAGCACGCCCGCTTGATGCAAACGGATGCGAACGTGGGTTCATTCGATGCGGGCTACGGGTCGGCGCTGCTTGCGCGGCAGGCTGGCGACAAGCGGGCCCGCGAGATTTTCTTCCTGGCCCGCGAATATTCTGCTGCCCAGGCCGAGTCTTGGGGGGTGGTAAACGAGGCGGTCCCCCACGCAAAGCTCGAGGAGGCCGCGTGCACCTACGCCCGCATCATTGCCACCAAGTCTCCGCAGGCTATCCGCATGCTGAAGTTTGCCTTCAATATGGTCGACGACGGCATTGCGGGCCAGCAGGTATTTGCCGGGGAAGCTACCCGACTTGCCTACATGACTGACGAGGCGCAGGAGGGGCGCGACGCCTTCTTGGAACACCGCAGCCCGAACTGGTCGGATTACCCTTACTACTACTAGCCAAGTATCTGCGCAGACCCCAATATTTTTGGCAAACGGATGCAAAACTGCCGGCCAAACAGATGTGAATAAGACCAACTACTGCTGCCAGGTGCGCCAAGAGCCGATAGACTAGGCGCGCACTCTACGAAAGAAGTTTATGTACAAAAGAATACTTACCGTAGCTATGGCCTTCGTTGGCATCACTGTTGGCGCCGGTTTTGCATCCGGCCAAGAGGTGGTGCAGTACTTCGCTGGTTTCGGAATTTGGGGAGTTGTGGCCGCGCTGATTGCGGCCGTTATTTTCGCAGTTTCGGGCTTAGCTTTTGTTCAGCTCGGTTCCTATGTCTTGGCGAACGACCATTCTGACGTTTTTGGCGAGGTTACTCACAAGTACGTAGCGATCTTTTTTGACGTTGTAATTACTTTTTCGCTGTTCTGCATTGGCATCGCCATGATGGCCGGGGGCGGTTCCTCACTCAACCAGCAATTTGGCCTGCCCGTGTGGGTGGGCTCTACCATTTTGCTCGCTTTAACCATTGGCATCGGCTTGCTCGACGTGGACAAGGTAACGGCTGTGATTGGTGGCATTACACCGGTTATGATCGTCTTTGTAATCATTGCTGCTGTTTATGCCTTCTCGCACATGCACCTGTCCTTTGCCGAGATGGATGCGGCTGCCAAGTCCGTTCATACTGCGGTTCCGCACTGGTCCATGTCTATCTTGAACTATGTGCCACTCGCCCTCGTTTTGTCGGTGTCCATGTCGATTGTGATTGGGGGCGACATTGCCAATCCCAAGATCGCCGGCTGGGGTGGGGTAATTGGCGGCTTCGTATTCGGCGCCTTGATGGTGGTGGCAACATTGGCGTTGCTGTCGCGCATCGACGTGGTGGCCGGCGACGATTTGCCCATGCTCACCTTGGTCAACCAAATTCATCCGTGGCTCGGCGCACTCATGTCCGTGGTCATTTTCTTGATGATCTTCAACACCGCGATTGGCATTTACTACGCTCTGGCAACGCGCTATTCAAATAATTCTCGAGGGCGATTTGTCACCTTGTTGGTGGCCCTTCCGGCTGCTGGTTTTGCCATTTCGTTTATGGGCTTCCAAAACGTAGTTTCCTACGTGTACCCAGTGGTCGGCTGGGTGGGGCTGGCACTCACGATTGTGCTGTTGGTGGCCTACTTCAAGACTCGTTCTGACATTCGCGAAGAAACCACTAGACGCGGGAAGATCTTGCGTTTGTTCCGCCTGAAGATGCGGAACGACAAGCCGTTTTCTAAACGCCACGAAAAGGCGCTGCAAACCGCCCTGGAAGATTCCCCTGCCGATACCCAAGATCTGCATTCTACGATTGGCACTGCAGCTGTGGACCAGCTCGAAGAGGAAAATGTCGACTACGACATTTTGCCTGAAATCGAAGAGGCTCAAGAGGACACGAATCAGGATGCGGCGGACGCAGAGGAACCCCCAGCTGACTCTGCGAAGAGCCAATGATTACTTTCGTCTGCCCGGCTACACAGGGCATCGACGTCCTCTACCAGCAGATTGAAAAGCGGTTGCGCGCTCCCGGGCATTTTGAACCGCTGATGCCCGTTGCCCCCGGAGCGAGCACCACCGTGGTAGCTGCCCGCGCGGGGCATCTCGACGGGGTCGATTTCATTTTGCAGACTTCGGGCTCTACCACCGGGGCTGGCCATCTGGTGGGGCTTGGAGCGGGGGCCTTCCTTGCGTCTGAAGCAGCCACAGCTGCCCGTTTTGGAGGGCGAGGGCGCTGGTTACTTACCCTCCCTGCCCATCACGTGGCAGGTTTTCAGGTGCTTGCCAGATCTTGCGCAGGCGGTACCTTCCCGGTACTTGCCCCCTCCGAGCTCCCCTTCCGGGAACGAAAAATCGCCACCTTGGCTCCCCGGGGAGGCTTCGTTTCCCTCGTACCCACCCAGTTGAGTGATCTTTTGGAGGGCGACCAAGACCTCGCACCCCTTGCCGAGCTGCGTGCCATTTTGGTGGGTGGGGCGCCCTCTTCTGCTTCCCTACTGCGCCGTGCCAGGCAAGCCGGACTGCCGGTGGTCACTACCTACGGCATGACCGAAACTGCAGGTGGATGTGTTTACGACGGCTTACCTCTGCAGGGCGTTAGCGTTTGCACCGAGGGCGGGCGTATTCGCCTAAGCGGGCCTATGCTGGCTGCCGGTTACTTAGACGAGCCGACCTCTCCTGCCTTTTCTACCAGTGGGGGTAAGCGCTGGCATGTAACGAACGACGCCGGGGTTTTTGACGGACACCTAAAAGTGCTGGGGCGTTTGGACGACGTGATTATTTCCGGAGGCGTAAAAGTCTTTGCCAGGCAAGTTGAAGAAACTCTGGCTACCTTTCCCGGTGTCCGCCGGGTGGCGGTTTTACCCGTCGAGGGCGGCCGCTGGGGCCAGCAGGTAGGGGCCATTGTCGAAGCCGATTTTCGGGTTGCAGACCATGCCGAGGAGCTTCGCTCCCACGTGGGCGCTGCCTTGGGCAGGACGGCAGCCCCGCGCATATTCGTCCAACACTCGGTGCCAATGTTGGCCTCTGGAAAGGTGGACCGCCTGGCGGGGCAGGCTTTGCTGGATGAGCCTGACTGGGTGAAATAATTGAGCTTCGTCCCGCTTGCTGGGAAAGGAATTTTATGAAAACTACCGTTTCTGATTGGCTTGAGGGCGCCCGCCTGCGCACTTTGCCCGCCGCAGCGGCCCCCGTGCTCGCCGGGGCCGGGCTCGCGTATGCCGGGGAGGGATTTTCTTTTCCTCGGGTTGCATTGGCTTTGGCGGTGGCATTGCTGCTGCAGATTGGCGTCAATTTTTCTAACGACTATTCCGATGGGGTGCGAGGAACCGACGATTTCCGTACCGGCCCGCCCAGGCTCACCGGCGGGGGAAAAGTGTCCGCAAAGGTAGTGTTGGCGGTGGCCTTGGGCTGTTTTGCTGCTGCAGCGGTACTCGGTTTACTTCTGGTGGCTCTCACGGGCAGATGGTGGCTGCTCGGCCTGGGGTTGGCTGCGATAGTGGCAGCCTGGTTTTACACAGGCGGCAAACACCCCTACGGGTACATGGGTATAGCCGAGATCTTTGTGTTTGTCTTTTTTGGGCTGATGGCAACCGTAGGCACGGTCTACGTCTGCCTACTCTCCGCTCCTTTTGGTTCCTGGCTGGTTGGGGCGGGCATGGGCCTTTACTCTTGCGCACTGTTGATGGTCAACAACATTCGCGACATTCCCACTGACAGGCAGGCCGGCAAGAAGACGCTGGCGGTACGCCTGGGCGAGGCGAGGGCGAGGCGCACCTACGTGGGCTACCTGGTGCTTGCTCCCGTGTGCATCGGGGTGGGCTTGGCCGGGCACGTACTTGCCATAGTTGCGGCTGTGGTCTTAGAGGTGTGCGGGCTCATTTCCTGCCTGCCAGTAGTTCGGGGAGCACGAGGGCATTCCCTCCTGCAGGTACTCACTCGCACCGGGCAATTGACCTTGGCAGCCGGCGTTGTCACCTTGCTAGTGGCTTTGCTCTGACCTGTCCCCCGCTTCTCGGCTGGCCTTGCCCGCTTGCTCTTTCACTTTGGGCCCGCGGGCCGAATGTAAAAGTTAGGGGCTTGATTGCGACTGTCGCAATCAAGCCCCTATTTCTGTCCGGTTATAGCTACCTGAAGCTACCGCTAACAGCACCCCGAGGAAACATTCTCCTCGTCGAAGTCGGCGCGAGCCCGCCAGAAGGCACGCTCACTCATGGGCTCGTGGTCGGGATGTTCCAACCGGTGCCGTTCGACGTATTTGTCGTAGGCACTTTCGCCGGTAAAGTCGCGCCACAGCGAACGCAGGTGCGCCAATTTTTCTTTGAGTGCCATATTTCCTACTCTACGGGTTTAGCCCCAGGAATCAGCTTCGGGTCGCCAACCACACGGTATTCTGCAACCAGCTTCTTTTCGAGCTTAGTAGCAATGAGGTGTTCGGGAGCGTAGAAGTTCGACTCGACGAACGGATCCTCGGAGGTAGTGACGTCGCCGGTGCGCAGGGTCTTCCAGACGCGGATGCCGGCGCAGACGATCACAAAGGCTACCGCTGCTACGAACACGATCGACAGGGTGCCCTGAATGAAGGTGTTGCGAATAATCGCCTGAGTAATCTCGGCCTGCTCGCCGGTCTGGCCGGGCAGCGCTGCGCGCGCTTCGCGCCACTGCTGCCAGTAACCAACCTTGGCGTCAGTGCTGAAGATCTTCTGCCAGGAAGCGGTGAAGGTGACTACCGTGTCAAAAATGAACGGGATAGCGGGAATCCAAGCGTACTTGGCATACCCCTTGCGAATCACCATCACGAGCACCACCAGCAGTGCTACTGCTGCGATCAGCTGGTTCGCAATGCCGAAGAGCGGATAGAGCGTCTGAATGCCACCGCGCGGATCCGTGACTCCCATTAGCAGCAAAGAACCCCAGGCAGCAACGACGACGCCGGTGGAGACCCAGGCGCCCACCCTCCAGGAGGGGTCTGCGAATTTGGGGATCATGTTGCCGATTGCGTCAGAGAGCTGGAAGCGGGCTACACGGGTTACCGCGTCCACTGCCGACAGGATGAACAGCGCCTCGAACATGATGGCGAAGTGGTACCAGAAGCCCATCATTGCCTTGCCGCCGCCGACTTTGTGCAAAATGTGCGACATGGACACAGCCAGGGTGGGAGCACCACCTGTGCGGGAAACAACTGAGGGCTCGCCAACGTCTTTGGCGACCTGCTTGAGGGCGTCGGCACCGTGGAAGGTCTTGGGGTTGCCAGCGTCGTCCCAAGATTCCCACTTGGCCTCGATGGGCTGGCCCTTTACGTTAGTTACCCCCAGGTTGCCGAGGGCGGCATTGGTGATTTCTTCGCGGTCCTTGGTCACTTGAGTCACCGAAGTGCCAGCAAGCTTGTCGACAGTGGCGTCGGAGGTGTTCATTGCGAAGTAGATGCCCTGGTTTAGGGAGGCGGCAGCCGCGAGCGCCATGATTGCCACGAAGGATTCCATGAGCATGCCGCCGTAACCTATCATGCGGACCTGACGTTCCTTTTGGATCATCTTGGGGCTGGTGCCCGAGGAAACCATGGCGTGCATGCCCGAAAGGGCGCCGCAGGCAATGGTGATGAACAGGAACGGGAAGAGCTCGCCGGCGAATACCGGGCCCGAGGTGGACAGAGCGAATTCGGTGACCGCGGGCATCTGCACGATTGGGCGAATGAACACAATGCCGAGGGCGAGTACGCAGATAGTGCCGACCTTCATGAAGGTGGACAGGTAGTCGCGCGGAGTGAGCAATACCCAGACGGGAAGAACTGCCGCTAGGAAACCGTAGATGACCATTGCCCATACCAGGGTGGTGGGCGAAAGGTGGAGGAACTCACGCCCCCAAGAGGATTCGGCCACGTAGCGGCCCATGATGATAACAACGATCAAGAGGGTGCAGCCGACCACCGACACCTGGGTGATCTTGCCAGGTTGTACGTAGCGCAGCCACAGGCCCATGCAGATTGCGATTGGAATTGTGGACCCGACCGAGAAGACGCCCCACGGGGATGCGGCCAACGCGTTTACACAAACCATGGCCAGCACTGCCAGCACGATCATGAGCATTACGAATACCACGATTGTGGCTACCGTTCCGCCGATCTTGCCGATCTCGTCGGTAGCCATCTGCCCTAGGGAGCGCCCGCCGCGACGCATCGAGAAGAACAGCACTAACATGTCCTGAACTGCACCGGCGATGATGACGCCAAAGATGATCCACAAGGTGCCAGGCAGGTACCCCATCTGCGCAGCGAGTACGGGCCCCACAAGCGGGCCCGCCCCGGCGATTGCCGCGAAGTGGTGTCCGTAGAGGACTACGCGGTTGGTGGGGTCGAAGTCTTTGCCGTTGTTGATCCGCTCTGCGGGGGTAGCGTTCTTATCAGAGGGACGCATGATTTTGCGCTGAATATATAACGCATAGAAGCGGTAGCCGATTGCATAGGAGCAGATAGCGGTAATCACGAACCAAATCGCGTCTACCTTTTCGCCGCGCACGATGGCGAGCATCGTCCAGCCTACTGCGCCGAGAAGAGCAATAGCTACCCACAGAACAATCTTTGCCGGAGTCCACTTGCTGTGGGGCTTTACACCTACCGGCACTCCATCCTTGTTGCGGATGACAAGTTTCTCTTCTTCTGCGGTATAAGATGGCTTATCAACCTGAGATGTGGTTGCCATATTTTTCTCGCTTTTCTAGATGGTATTTACCATATGCCTGCTCGTCGCCGATCTAGCTCAGAGCAAACCAGTTCGATAATACTTAGGCGAACCTAAAACACATAGGTCCGAATGCCTAAAACCGCTCTGTTCCAAGCATTAGTCCAAGTCAGACCCCAATCGGCTAGTAAAGACGCTACTGCATAAAAGTCCGCATCGCAACCACCACTTTTCTCTTCCATTCCATTTTGCTATGCCTATGTATTAGGCTGGCCGAGTTGACGCTTTTGGAGGTTATGTGACTTGTACCTTGGCCGACACCGCGCTCTTGGACGGTGCTACTTCGCGGTTTTCCATTCACGGCTCTAATCTGACCCCAGCCTCATTCGTCCAGGTAGACGGCAACCCCAGCGCATTCGCGGTCCACTACCGCGAGCTCGACGGGACTCCCCGCGAGGGGGTACTCCAGCTGGAAGGGGCACGGGCCCGCTTCAAGGTGGACGGTAAGGACATGCACTACACCGACCCGGATTCCTTCAAAGATTTAGGCCCTGTGCAACCGCTGCAAAACTGGTACGAACTAATCATTCGCCATGACGCAATTGGCAATTCTGTAGCCCGCGAGGCCGCCTACGAGTCCAACCAGCCTTGGGGCAAGCCCGGGATAGAGGGGGACCTGGCCAGAGTAGAGTTAGACATCGTCGGTTTCGGTAATATTTACACCAATACCTCCAATTTTGCGCACGCTGCTGCTCTGCAGGATTGGCTCGCGAAATCTTTAGCGAAAACCGTGGCCCAGGTGCGCGTGCGCGCTTTGCGCCCCGGCTCGGTTTCTGCAAACGAAATTCCCGCTTCCTCCTCGCTCGACGTAATAATGGACGGGTCCGAGGTCGAAGACTACGCCCTGAATGCGGGTGTGCAGTACGCTCCCCTCGCGCCAGCCTTAGCCGACGTTTCCTACGTGGGCCCCACCCCCGCCTACGCAATCTTCACTAAACAGCTGCCCTACGCCCTCGTAGTTCCTGCCAAGGACCAGGTGCTACTGGCGCACTGGGACCAAGACGGGGCGGCCTTCGGCATCGAAACCGAGGCAGAAGCCACCATGGTTCCCTTCAACCGGGCGCACAGGCGCCACCACGAGCGTTGGGCCCGCTGGTACGACATGCGCCAACCGCTCACCGATGCTGAACTCGACGCTCATACCCGTGCCGTGGAAGGGCAAATGGCGCAGGCAGCCGAAAAATACTTCAAGAAGGAGGACTAGTGCCCACCCGCACAATGGACGATGTAGACGTCGACCAGCTGATCGGCTCTGGGGGAAACCTCTCGCGCTGCTGTTACGAAGAGGGGTACTGTTCCGAAAGTCCCACTCACGTAATAATCGCCCGCGAAAACGGCCGGCCCGTGCCACTCACCTACTGTCAGCGCCACTACGTACTCTCGCTAGCCCACTACTTAGAGGTGCACGCACAGTTTTGCGACGGTGAACTTAGCGACCACTATGTCGGTTGGGGTCCGCTGGACAACATCACGTACTTACCTGGCGAAGATCCACTTTCCCTGTAGCACACTGGCAGTTAACCGGGCGTAAACCTCTCCCTGTTTGAATTTCCCGAGGAGGCGAAATGACAACGGGAGTTTGGATTATTGCAGCACTGGTATTGGCAGGGCTAATTGGCAGCCTTTGCTGGTATAGCCACACCAACAGGGTGGACAAACGCAAAAACACCGACTGGAAATATTCGCCGCGCGCGTAGATAGCTGCCCGGCGGGCCCGTTTTCTTTAGACTGGGCCCATGGTACGGGTAGCAATGGCAATACTTACGCTAGCAGTAACAATCTACGCGCTGGCCGACTGCGGGCGCACGCCCTCGCAAAAAATGCCCGCAGGGCTACCGAAGGGCATCTGGATGCTGCTCATTGTTCTGACCTTGCCGTTGGGTGGACTCGGTTGGATCGTGACCTCCAGGGTGTTGGCAGCCGAAGCTAACGACGGGAAGGTTTCTACCACCATGTGGTCGGCGGCTACCCCCATCAATTTCCGTCGCAACGCTCCCGGCCCCCGCCCCAAAGAACTGGCTCCCGACGACGATCCAGAATTCTTGTTCAAGCTGAAGCGGGACATGCAAAAGCGTCGCGACGAGGAGGATGGCAAGGAGGCCAACTAGGCCAGGCGCGCCTCAGACTCGCCGGGCACCATATCTGCGGCCTTGCCTAGCATGTAGCCGACCGGCTCCGAATAGGTCAGCGCTACCAAGGTGTCGCCCTCGAACGTAAACGAGGTTAGTGAGGCTAACGAGCACTGCCGCCTGCGGGGATCGTGCCAGAGGTGGTGCCCTTCTACGAAACGCCGCAACGTCCAAATCGGCAGCTGATGCGACACCACTAGGGCCTCTCCCCCACTGGCCAGTGCTTTGGCATGAGCTACGCCGGCAACCATGCGGCGCGCGATCTGTTCGTAGGGCTCACCCCAGGAGGGTTCGAACACGTTGCGGTAGCGCCACCAATATTTGGGGCTGGCGAGGGCGCTCCGATTCGCATTTACGGCCATTCCCTCGAAAGTGTTGCCGGCCTCGACCAGGCGCTTGTCCGAAAGCACCGGCAACCCGTACAGCTTCGCTGTGGGGGCGGCGGAAGCCTGGGCACGCAATAGGGGCGAAGCCACCACCGCCCGAATATCCGCGTCGATAGACTTGAAATGCTCGCCCACCCCGGCAACCATCTTCTTGCCTAGTTCGGTGAGCCCAAATCCTGGACGGCGCCCGTAGAGAATTCCCTGAGGATTGTCCACTTCCCCGTGGCGCATCACGTGCACAATAGTTTTGTTCATGCAACAACACTAACGGTCAATATAGGGTTAAGACGTGACATACACCGGAAATGATGCAAAGACCCGGGCGGGCGGTGCCCAACGGCGCATTGCAGCATTTTTTGACGTCGACGAAACCCTGATCCGCGGCTCCTCCTCGTTCATATTGGCGCAAGAACTTTGGAGACGCGGCATAGTAGGTTGGGCCGATCTGGCAGTAGCCGCTAAGGGTGCCTGGAAATACATGCTCTTTGGCGAGGACAAGAAGGAAATTGATGCGCTGGTTCAGCGCGCGCTCAAATGTTTGGAAGGCCATTCCGAGGCGGAAATCATCGCCATTGGCGAGGAGATTTACGACCAGTTCTTTGCCTCGCGAATATTCCCCAGAGCTAAGGAGCTCTTAGATAACCACCGCGCCCGCGGGCACGACGTGTGGCTAATTTCGGCCACCCCCTCGCAAATTACTGATCTGTTGGCGCGCCGTTTGGGGGCCACCGGGGGAATTGGCACTCAGGTGGCTTTAGACGAGAATGGACGCTGCTTAGCTAGGCTGAATTCCCCGCTAATGCATGGCGCTGGCAAAGTTGGCGCCGTACACTGGCTAGCCCGCAAACGCAACATCGATTTGGACCTTTCTTACGCTTACTCAGATTCTGTAAATGACCTGCCTCTGTTGCGCACGGTTGGCCACCCGGCTGCTATCAACCCCGACACGAAGTTGCGGCTCGCAGCCCTGGCGGCCGGGTGGCGTATCTACGACATGCGCTGGCGCAAACGCGGAGAATTGTCCTCCGGGGCCAAAAAAGCTGCAAAACGATCGGCAAAGATTGCGGCTGCCTACTGGCTGGCGCGCACTCTAGTGCGCCAGCTAAAGCGCCTAGCTAAGCACAGGTAACCTGCCGACGTCGACACATCGACAACGCCTGCTCCGGTTTGGCAAGTTGGATACGCTCTAGGCGGGGACCGGCATTGGTGTCGCGCTGGGGTCAGAAGGATGCGCTCTGGGCGCGGACGGGCATTTGCGCGAAGCGCAAGGGCGGGAGCGCATCCTTCTGACCCCAGCGTGCGAGGGCCGGCATTTGCGCGAAGCGCAAGGGCGGGAGCGCACCCCACCTACCCGAGTGCGCGCGGGCGGGAGCGCACCCCACCTACCCGAGTGCGCGTTGGCGGGAGCGCGCACCACTCACCCAAGTGCGCAAGGGTGGGAGTGAAGACTGCAGGGTTTTAAATGGCAAAGGCCCGGGGTTGCCCGGGCCTCAACACCTTATTTCTTGTTACGACGCTGGTGACGAGTCTTGCGCAGAAGCTTGCGGTGCTTCTTCTTTGCCATGCGCTTACGGCGCTTCTTAATAACGGAGCCCATAGGTGCCTCCTAAATAATCGGATTCGTACAGCTTCACATGCCATCGGGCACGTAACCTAAAAGATTCTACCCGCCAATTGCCGCATTGCCACTATCAGACCAGTCACCAATGCTGGCATCAATGAGCTGATTCACAGCTACCTGTGGCACTCGGTAGGACTTTCCGACCCGCACTGCGGGAATGTCTCCGTTGTGGATCATCCGATAAACGGTCATTTTGGATACGCGCATTAGTTCAGCCAGCTCGGCTACGGTTACGAAGCGGGGCGGCTGCTGCGACATTTAAACTCCACCTTGACTGAGAGACCTACCGACGTTGTGACGGCACAGGGACATTGTATGCGATTTTGGCTTCCCTGCACACCGGTTTAGAACATTGTTAGCCCTAAGTAGCGTTTATAGGTACCCTTGGAACTGCGCCAAATGGGCGCACACGTAAGCTATTAGTTCACACCGAGGAGGCCGCCAGGCGATGGCGCGTCGTGCATATTCAAGGCCCGCTGGCCGCATTCGCGCACTTGAGGTGCCTAAAGACGCCATCGAAGAGCCCCCTTCGTTAGACTTTTCCCGTACCGACAATGCCACCTCAGCCGACGTATCCACCTCGTTCGGGAGGATCAAGCTTTACGTTGACAAAGTTGCTAAACAATCCCCGGCACGCTTAGCGATTCTTACCTTTTTAACCATCATCGCGGTGGTTACTGTCGCCCTCGAACTGCCCTTCGCCACCCAGAGCGGGCACCGCGCCCCCTTTGTTGACGCGCTCTTCACGGGCACCTCCGCGGTATGTGTGACAGGTCTAACAACTGTGAATACTGCCTCTTACTGGTCAGTATTTGGTCAAGCCGTCATCTTAGTGGCGATCAAAGTTGGCGGCCTGGGAGTGATGACTCTCGCTTCGATCTTGGCCCTGGCAGTATCCCGTCACATCGGGCTCACCCAGCGCATGTTGGCTGCAACCGAGACCAAAACAGACTCGCTAGGGGCGGTAGGTTCATTAGTCAAAGCTGTAGTCGTCACTTCTTTCACCATGGAAGGGCTGCTGTTCATAATCATGCTGCCCCGTTTTGTGATGCTAGGCGAAAACTTTAAAACGGCCGTGTGGCACTCGTTCTTCATGGCAATATCGGCTTTCAACAACGCCGGATTCGTAGTTTTGCCCGAGGGGATGAACGCCTACTTTGCTGACTGGTGGATAATGATGCCCATAATCGTAGGCATGTTTGTGGGCGCCCTAGGCTTTCCCGTGACTTTAGACATAGCCCGCAGGTGGCGCAATCCCAGGCTGTGGACCTTGCACACTAAGATGACGTTGACCACCTACGTGCTGCTAATCATCGGGGCGGCAGCCATCTTGGGGGCCTCCGAATGGGACAATCCCCAAACGCTGCAACCCATGCCCCCACACGCCAAAATGCTCACCTCGCTGCTGTTGGGTGTCAACTCGCGCTCGTTAGGCATATCTACAATCAACGTTGCCGACGAGACCAGCGCCACCTGGTTCTTACAAGATATTTTGATGTTCATTGGCGGCGGGTCAGCCTCTACGGCAGGCGGCATCAAGGTAACCACCCTGGCTGTTATGGTGCTGGCAATTGTTGCCGAGGCTCGAGGCGATCGCGACATCGAGGCTTTTGGCCGTCGCATTCCCCCGCAGACCGTGCGCCTTTCGGTGGCCGTGGTTTCGATCGGCTCACTACTCGTTGCAATCTCGATCTTCGGCCTGCTCGTCTTCACCAACTTTTCGCTAGACGAAATCAGCTTCGAAGTGATCTCGGCCTTCGCCACGGTGGGGTTATCTACTGGGATCACCCCCCTGTTACCAGCGGCTGGCAAATACCTTTTAACTGCACTAATGTTTTCTGGGCGCATGGGCACTATGACCGTGGCGGCCGCCCTCGCCCTGCGCGAACGCCGCCGGGTGATCCGGATGCCAGAAGAGCGTCCGGCAATTGGTTAAAGACGGGTTTAGGATAAAGGCATGGCTAAAAAGGACGCCCCCGAGGCATCGGCAACTTTAGTAATTGGTTTGGGTCGCTTCGGCTCGGCAGTCTCGGCCACACTTGACTCACTGGGGCGCGAGATTTTGGCTGTCGAAAAGGATCCCACCATAGTCCAACGTTGGCAGGGCCGCCTGCCCCTAGTGGAAGCCGACGCCTCTAATATGGAGGCGCTAGAACAGCTGGGGGCTCGCGAGTTCCAAAACGCAGTAGTTGGGGTGGGTACCTCACTAGAGGCCTCCGTACTTATTACTGCGAACCTAGTAGACATTGGCATGCCCTCCATTTGGGCCAAGGCTACCTCGCGCGAACATGGGCGCATTCTAAAGCGCATTGGCGCCCACCACGTGGTCTACCCCGAATTCGATGCAGGCCAGCGCACCGCCCACCTGGTTAGCGGCCGCATGCTCGACTACATCGAGATGGACCGCAAGGGCTTTTCAATCGTAAAGATGCGCCCCCCGCAGGAATGCTACGGCTTCACTCTGGACGAGCTAGACATCCGAGCCCGCTTTGGCGTGGTAATCCTGGGCGTAATGAGCCCGGGGCAGCCCTTCGAATATGCCACCGCCCAAACGCGCATCGACAAAAACGACATCATCATTGTTTCCGGGGACGCCGAGCTACTGGAACGCTTCGCTGAACGCCCCTAACCTCATCTGTGGGTGGGGCGCGTTAGATTTCTGGTATGGCCAAAAATAAGACTCTTTACCGCTGCAGCGAATGTGGGTGGACCTCTGCCAAGTGGGTTGGCCAATGCCGCCAATGTGAACAGTGGGGCACAGTCGACGAGGTCGGGGCCGCCCCGGCTGGAACCAAGTCTGCTGCCACGGCGCCGCGCCAGCAGGCGTTGCCAATTGAGCAAGTCGACATCACTTCGGCCACTGCCCGCCCCAGTGGGGTGAGCGAATTGGACCGAGTACTAGGCGGCGGGATCGTACCTGGCGCAGTCGTGCTGATGGCGGGGGAACCTGGGGTTGGCAAATCCACTTTGTTGCTCGACGTGGCGGCTAAGGCTGCCAGGCAGTCCCGTGCCGAGGGAGGTGGGAAGGTCCTGTACATTACCGGCGAAGAATCAGCTTCTCAGGTACGTTTGCGTGCCGAGCGCATTGGAGCTTTAGATCCCTCCCTGCTACTGGCTTCTGAAACTGACCTGGGTACGGTTCTGGGGCATATCGAGCAGAATTCGCCCTCGTTGGTGGTTGCCGACTCAGTACAAACCTTTGCTTCAGCCCAAATTGAAGGTTCCCCCGGCGGGGTAGCCCAGGTGCGCGAGGTTACCGCCGCGCTAATTCAGGCCGCAAAATCCCGCAATATCCCCGTCCTGCTAGTGGGGCACGTAACCAAGGACGGAGGTATTGCTGGCCCGCGCATTTTGGAGCACTTAGTCGATGTGGTCTGCCAGTTCGAGGGCGACCGCCACTCCAGGTTGCGCCTGTTGCGGGCCGTAAAAAACAGGTACGGCCCCACTGACGAGGTGGGCTGTTTTGAATTGGGCGAACGCGGCATTGTGGGCCTAGAAGATCCCTCTGGCCTGTTCTTGTCCCAGGACAGGCAGGCGGTTCCAGGCACGTGCGCTACGGTCTCTTTAGCTGGCCGCCGTCCTCTGCCCACCGAGGTGCAGGCGCTGGTGGCCCCCTCCGTTTCCGGGGGCTCGCCCAGGCGGGCAGCGGTGGGGCTAGATCGCTCCCGCGTGGCAATGACATTGGCGGTTTTGCAGGCTCGATTAGGTTTGGACTTAACCCACCAAGACGTCTACGTGTCTACGGTGGGTGGGGCAAAAACTGCCGAACCGGCAATTGACCTGCCAACCGCTTTGGCGGTGGTTTCTGCTTCTACCGGGCGGGTTGCCGATCCCCATCTAATCGCCTGCGGGGAGGTGTCCCTAACCGGCGAACTACGGGCATGCGTGGGGCTGCAGCGGCGTCTTGGCGAGGCCGCCCGGCTGGGTTTCCAGCTGGCGATTGTGCCCGCCCAGGGGGCAGAAGAGCTGGCGGCACCAAAAAATATGCGCTTGCTTCCCGTAGCGAACGTGGCCCAGGCGGTTGGGGCGGCGTTGCCACCGAGCCATTCCTAAGCGGTAGGGTTACTGGCCCTGCGGGGTTTCTTGGCTCTGAGGGGCCGGCGCGCCCTCAAAAGTAACTATCGACTGTTCCCCTGGGAATTCCTTGTTCCCAAAGACGGGAATGAGCTTGTAGGTGCCAGCTTGGGCTGAGCCGGTTGCAGCACATTTTTTGTCGGCTGTACTCCCATCCCAGGCTAGAGTCTTTTGCCAGGTTTGATTCTTGTCGAGCAACAGGGTTTTCTTGGGAAGATCCTTGTTGCACGGCAGCGAAAAGTAAGTGTCTTGGTCACCGCTTTTTATGTGAACTCCCACCTTCGCGAAGGAACCGTCCGCTATGCAGGGGGTCTCGCCGGTGTTCTTGACCGACATCTGCAGCCCAACTTCGCTACCTACCTGGTAGACGGTTTGTTCTGGAGAAACCCTAATTTCTAAATTCTTCAGCTGACAGTCTTTTGGCATGTACACCTGCGCCTGCGATTTCGCCTTTGCGGCGGCTTTTTGGGCGTCCTCGGCGAGCTTTCCCTTAGCCCACATCCAAACGTAGACGCCCCCGGCTAGCAGAGCTATGAGTATGGCCAAAGCCACCAGGCGGCGCACCCAGAACTGTTGGCGGGTAGGGCGCCGGCGTTGCCGAGGTGCCCCCGCAGGCCGGTTAGTTTGCCGCCGTGGGGAGGGGCGGCGGCCCCTGTTTGTGCTAGAGCCAGCGTTCTTTCTTGGTTTCGAGGTCGTTTTGCGGTTGCGTTTGGGCTGGCTCATATAGAAGACGGTACCGGCCCTGCCAGCGCGCGCCCACCTGGCGCGCCGAACGAAGGCGTTTAGGCGGGTTGGGCGCCGCGCGGACGCGACGTTTTCGAATCGTCGTCATCATCGTCGTCGTCAATGCGGCACCAATGTTGCACTAGTAGGCCCACCCCTAAAAAGGCCAGCGCTGCAACTAGCGCCACCGCAGAACTGATAGCCGCACTGTCGCGGTGGGCCCCCAACTGGGTGAGGGCGACGGCAATGCCCGTTGCGGCAAACCCGGCTAAAGCGGACCCAAAAATTGCCGCACTCTGAGCCATAAGGGCAATATTGGCGGCCATGATTGGACTCATGTGCGATTTCTTTTTGCGGTAGGCAAGAACCCTGCGGCCCGCCCAGAACAGAGCCAACGCCATGACGGCAATGACTCCCCCGACGATCGGGTGCAGGCTGGGAGGCAGCTCCCCTACAGCCAGCAGTACTGCCGACAGGACGAGGTTTAGCGCCGCTCCCCCAACTGCCAGGAGCGCTAGCGCCCACCATTTCAGCTGTACCACTAGTTTTCAGTTTCCTTACGAACCGGAGACGGGGTGGGTTCCCGCCGCAAAAATTCCCACATTTGCCTGACCCAACTGACCTTTTTGGCGGTTTTGGCCCTAGTGGGCGCCCCTTCCTGGGCGGGGCTAGCCCCGTCGTCGTCCACAACCCGGATGGTCTGGTTTCCCCGAACTACGGCTTCCCACGAGGGCAGGGGTACCGTGCCCGTGAAGGGGGCAGGTTCACTGTTTCCAGCCGCAGCCTCGACTACGTCCAGCCAGTTTTCCCACACGTGCTTAATGCCGCCCCGATCGGGGGCAAGGCGCGCTAGGTCTGCTACCTGCTGGTTTTTCAACACTGCGTTCGGATCCATGAGCGACCAGGGCACGAGCACGAAGGCACGCTGGTGGGCGCGTGGGTGGGGCAAGGTTAGCGCCGGGTCCTGGCTAACGATTCCATCGATCGTGACGATGTCTATATCCAGCGTGCGCGGCCCCCAATGCTCGGTGCGCACGCGCCCGTGACTATTTTCGATTCGCGCGCACTCGTCCAGCAGCTCGCGAGGCGAGAGCGTGGTAGTAATTTCAAGTACCGCATTCAGATAGTCGGGCTGAGCCTTCTGCTCTGGGTCAATTACCGCAGCACTGCGCACCAGTGGCGAAACCCTTACCAGGTTTATTCCAGGAACCTTTTCAAGGTCGGCCACCGCCCGCCGCAACGTGACGACCGGGTCGGCAAGGTTGGCCCCCAGAGCCAAAACCGCCCCGCGGGCGTGTCCAGCTTGTTCTAAGGCTCCCTGGCCTGGCGCTGGAATCGACTCGGTAGCTTTGTCTAGGTCCGGCGGAAGTGGGGCAGCCTCCCCGTTAGGCAGGTCGCCGCCCTCGGCCGCAGCAAGGTCGGTGATCACCTGGTCCGTTTGAGCCCCGCGCCAAATGGTGACCGTTACGTCTTTTGCTTGAGCCTCGATCGGGGCCTCCGGCTTGTGGATGCGCACCCGGGTGGCGGCCGCACCTGATTCGAGGGCCACTCGCGCTACGTGTTCTGCTACCTGTTCTATAAGGTTCGAGGGCGGACCTGCGAGCACCGCCCGCACCTTTTCGGCAAGCACCGAATAGTCGATCGTGTTTTCTAAAGCGTCCGTGCTGCCCGCCCTTTTGGTGGAGGTAAATACGTCCACGTCGGCTGTAAAAGTCTGGCCCGTTTGCCGTTCGAAGTCGTAGACGCCGTGTTTTCCGAGGGCGGTAATGCCTACCAGCGAGATGCAATCTTTGGGAGCGCTCATTGCTTCCCCTCTAGCTCGCTCATCAGGTCGAGGGCGGCGCGAGTGCGGGCCACATCGTGTACGCGCACCCCCCACGCCCCACTGGCGCTGGCGAGGGCGGAAGTCGCCGCCGTAACCAGGTCCCGCTCGTGCGCCTTTATGTTGCCCCGGTTGGCCGGCGCCTGGGTGCCGGCAGGGACCGCGCTCTCTAAAAAGCGTTTGCGAGACGTGCCGATGAGTACTTTTCCGCAGGGGCTGGCGGAGGCTAATTCGGCGGTGGCACCGAGCAGGGACCAGGATTGGGCGGGAGTTTTAGCGAACCCCAGGCCCGGATCCCAGATGATTCGGGAGGGCGAGACGCCGGCGCGAATAAATTTGTCGGTGTTTAGGCGCAGCTCGTCGATTACTGTGGGCACTACGCCTTCGGGATAGCTGGCGAGTTGGTCCATTGTGTCGGGGGTTCCGCGCATGTGTTGCAGTATGTAGTCGCAATCGGAGTCGGCAATTACCGAGACCATGTCTGGGTCGTAGGCTCCGCCCGAGATGTCGTTTATTATCTGCGCCCCTAGATCCAGCACGTATTCGGCAGTGGCAGCGTGAATTGTGTCGACCGAAACGGTAATGCCCGAGCTCACGAGTTCTTGGACTACCTGCCCGACGCGCCTAATTTCCTCGGTGGGGCTGATGCGGGTTGATCCTGGCCGCGTAGATTCGCCACCCACGTCAATGAGGTCGGCACCTACGCGCACCGCATTCTTGGCGTATTCGATTGCCTCTTGGGGACGCTGGTGGTCGCCACCGTCCGAAAAGGAATCGGGAGTTACGTTGCAGACCGCCATCAACAAGGTTTTCATACTGGAGCTACTCACCCTTTAACCCTAGCGAAAACAGACAATCTTCGGAGTAGTCGACGCGGGCGCGGACTCAAAACCGAAGTCCCATCGGCAAATCATGGCAAATCCTGTTTTAGCTCTTATTTGGGACAACAATTTCGCGAGATTAAAATTACTTAACTCAGCAACTAAATCTTCTCCCTCTCACCCTAGCCGGGAATCTCACAAAGGCCTACAACTAGCACCTTCGCATAAGAATGCGAGTTAGCCATACCACAAAGAAGCAGTTGCGCATGGGCTTTTACGGCAAATTTGCAAAAGTGGTGCTCGCAACACATTAAACCCTGTATGACCTGCATGTTTTACATCTTTTTTACGCACCATATCCCATTTGATCAGCAGTTATCACCTGCAGCTTTGACCGACTTTAGTCCTTTGCGAATCGGGTTACAGATGTAAAACTGGGATCGGCGTAACACGGTTCTACAGTCGTGTTTGCTCTGACGGCATTGAATGTTGTCAGCAGATTTTAATACTTACTTCAGAAGGGGTGAGTTCTTTGGCCAAACAGGGCAAAGTAGCGCTTAGCTCTACACTGTTTGAGATAGAGAATGAATTCGTTCCGACCGACCGCGAAGTGGTCTGCGTCGAGGACACCGACTACACCGATGTATCTGTAGTCATTTTAGACGAGGAAGATCTAGGAAACGGGACTCTCCAGCGGATTACCGACACTGGCTGGGGGATCCCGGTATTCTCCGTTGCTGGCGACAAGAGCCCTGAATCCTTCGAAGGCATTTACGGCGTTATTTCGCCCGATGCTGGCCAGGCCGAATTCTACGGTCGCAAGATCGAAGAGGCTGCCCGCAAGTACGACGACAAGGTCCTGCCTCCGTTCTTCGGCTCGCTCGTGAAGTACCACGAAAAAGGCTTCACCGCCTTTGACTGCCCCGGACACCAGGGTGGCCAGTTCTACCGCAAGCACCCCGCCGGGCGCCGTTTCTTCGACTTCTACGGCGACAACGTCTTCCGCACCGACCTTTGCAACGCCGACGTTTCAATGGGCGACTTGCTGATCCACGATGGCCCGCCGGCTGCCGCAACTCAGAACGCTGCCAAGATTTTCAACGCTGACAATACTTGGTTCATTCTGAACGGTACTTCCGCCTCTAACCAGGTGGTGCTGAACGCCCTGCTCACTCCCGGTGACATGGTTTTGTTCGACCGCAACAACCACAAGTCCGTCCACCTGGGTGCTCTAACCCAGGCCGGTGCCGATCCCGTTTACCTCGAGACCGGGCGCAACGCCTTCGGCCTCATCGGCGGTATCGATTCGCACTGCTTCGACGAGGATTACCTGCGCGAGCGCGTAGCTAAGGTAAACCCCGACAAGAAGGACGAAAAGCGTCCGTTCCGCCTCGCTGTCATTCAGCTGGGCACCTACGACGGCACCATTTACAACGCCCGCCAGGTTGTCGACAAGATTGGCCACCTGTGCGACTACATTCTGTTCGACTCCGCTTGGGTCGGCTACGAACAGTGGATTCCTATGATGGCTCCCTGCTCGCCGATGAAGCTGGAACTTGGACCAGAAGATCCGGGCATCATCGTCACCCAGTCTGTACACAAGCAGCAGGCTGGCTTCTCGCAGGCCTCGCAGATCCACAAGAAGGATTCGCACATCAAGGGCCAGGACCGCTACGTCAACTTCGACCAGTTCAACGCGTCCTACATGATGCACGCCTCCACCAGCCCCTACTACCCGCTGTTCGCATCCTTGGACGTCAACGCCCAGATGCACGCCAACGGCAACGGCGAGAAACTGTGGGCTGACGCGGTTCGCGTGGGTATCGAGACCCGCAAGATGATCCTGCGGAACTGCCATCTGATCAAGCCGTTCGTGCCGCCGACTGTAGATGGCAAGCCTTGGGAGGACGCAGACACCGAGGAGATCGCTAAGGAACGCAAGTACTTCGAATTTGTTCCCGGCGAATCCTGGCACGGCTTCGATTCTTACGAGAAGGGGCAGTACTTCGTCGACCCGATGAAGCTGCTGCTTACCACTCCCGGCCTGATCAACAAGACCGGCGGCTTTGAGTACGAGGACTTCGGCATTCCTGCCAACATCCTCTGCTACTACCTGCGTACCCAGAATTTCATTCCGGAAAAGAACGACCTCAACTCGATTCTGTTCCTGATGACTCCGGCAGAAACCCTCTCCAAGATGGAGGATTTGGTTTCCGCTCTGGTCCGTTTCGAGAAGCTAGTTGACGAGGACGCCCCGCTGGCCGAGGTGCTGCCCGACATTTACGCCGCCAACCACGAGCGCTACGAGGGCTACACCATTCGCCAGCTTTGCCAGGAGATGCACGACTTCTACAAGGATCGCACCGTTGCCCAGCTGCAGAAGGACATGTTCCGCGAGGAACACTTCCCCGAGGTTGCTACCAGCACCCAGCAGGCAAACTTCGCGTTCCTACGCGGGCAGATCGACTTCATTCCGATCGAAGAGGCCGAAGGCCGCGTCGCTGCCGAGGGCGCTCTGCCCTACCCTCCGGGCATCATCTGTGTTGCTCCGGGCGAGGTATGGTCCGACACCCAGCTCAAGTACTTCATGGCCCTTGAGGAAGGCATCAACGTGCTCCCCGGTTTCGCTCCCGAACTCCAGGGTGTCCACATGGTCACCGAGGAAGACGGACGCCAGCGCGCTTACGGCTACGTGCTGAAGGAAGAAGCACTCAAAGAAAACTAAGGCAACCCTTTTAGTACTCTCATCTCGCAGACACAAGGAAATATATGTCAGACACTAAAAGCGCTCCTGATAAGAAGCGCATGAGCGTAGTGCAGCTGACGGTGCTCACCATGGTTAACATGATGGGCTCTGGCATCATTATGCTCCCCACTAAGCTGGCCCAGGTCGGTACGATCTCGATTCTTTCGTGGATCATTACTGCTGGTGGCGCGACTTTGCTGGCGTACGCGTTCGCGAAGGCGGGCCGCTACACCAAGAAGCCGGGCGGCATGGGCGGCTACGCAGAATACACATTTGGTAAGTCAGGTAACTTCCTAACTAACTTCGCCTACTTCATTTCGCTAGTGATCGCTAACATCGCAATCGCCATTTCGGCGGTTGGCTACGCCCTCAGCCTGTTCCAGGTTGACACTGGCAACATGGACAAAGGCCCGCTGCTAGTTGGCGTTCTTACCATCGTGACGCTTTGGCTAGCCACCGTTTTGAACTTCGGTGGTGCCCGCATTACCGGCCAGCTTTCGACGTTCACTATCTGGGGCGTGATCATTCCCGTCGTAGGTATTTCGATCATCGGCTGGTTCTGGTTCAGCGGCCACATGTGGGTTGACGCTTGGAACCCGCACCACATGGGTACCTTCCCCGCGATCAGCGCCTCTATCGCAATGACCCTGTGGGGCTTCTTGGGAATCGAGTCGGCGTCGGCCAACTCCGACTCCGTCGAGAACCCCGAGAAGAACGTGCCCCTGGCAGTTCTTGGTGGCTGCCTGGGTGCGGCCGCGATGTACATCGTGTCCACCAACGTCATGTTCGGCATTGTCGACTATAAGGACCTTGCTAACTCCAATGGCCCGTTCGGCCTCGCGTTCTCGCAGATGTTCAACCCGACCATCGGCAAGATCGTGCTGGCAATGATGGTGATCTCGTGCTTCGGCTCCCTGCTGGGCTGGCAGTTCACCATTGCCCAGGTGGCCCGTTCGCTGGCTCTGGAAGGTATGATGCCGAAGGCCTTCACCAAGGTCACCAAGGCAAACGCCCCTATCGTTGGCATGGTCATTATTACTATCGCCCAGACTCTGCTTTCGCTGATGACAATCAGCCCAAGCTTGTCCGAGCAGTTCGAGGTACTGGTAAATCTTGCGGTCATCACAAACGTGGTCCCCTACATCCTTTGCATGGGTTCACTGATGGTTATGCAGAAGGTTGCCAACGTACCGAAGCGCGAGGCACGCGTTACCAATACCATCGCGATTATCGCCGGCATTTACAGCTGCTACGCGCTCTACACTGCGGGCGAGTCTGCGATGATGGGCGGCGCCCTAGTCTTCTTCTTCAGCTTCTTGCTGTTCGGCCTGGCTGCTCCTAAGGTCATGGACCTGAAGGGCTACAAGCACGAAGTAGACGAAAACTCTAGGCTGTCTGACCACTACTCTGCCGATAAGGACGATCTGCTCACAAGCGGTTCTTCCAAGGTAGAGGGCGAGCCAGAAGCTCTGTAGGCTTAGCCTAAACCACAAGAGTGTGGCGTGGCGGCTCCTGCCGTCACGCCACACTCTTCATCTGTGGCCCGCATAAATAACACGTCAATATTCCATCTTTTCCCCCACGAAAGCACCCGTAGATGTTTCCCACCCCCCTCAGATCCGCCGGCACACTTCTGCCCAGCTTGGGGCTGATTTTAGCCACCTCAATTTGGGGCTCCATGTTCTTTATGATCAAGAAAGTAACCACCGAGTTGCCGGTGTTTGACTTTCTGGGCTGGCGCTTCGTGCTCACAGCGGTCTTCACCTTCTTGATATTTCGCCGGCGAGTCCTGTGGGCTTCTAAAACGGCCTGGTGGTACGGGCTGGCGCTAGCCTGCCTCTACGTGGGAGCCCAGTACCTGGAATCGATAGGGCTGGCGTCAGTAGATGCTTCCGTATCCGGTTTCATAACCGGCATGTACGCGGTGATAACTCCAGTTTTGCTACTCCTCATGTACAGGCAGCCCCCCCAAGCCCATAGTTATCTACACCTCTGCGGTAGCTACCCTGGGACTGGCGATCTTGTCACTGCGAGGCCTAAGTTTTGGCCTCGGCGAAACCTATACGCTGGCCGGTTCCGTGTGCTACTCGCTGCACATCGTATTGTTAGGTCGCTTTTCCAAGCGAACTGATTCCCAAACATTGGCCTCAACCCAACTCATCATGATGGGCGCGCTGTCGCTGTTGCTTGCAGCGCCCGGGGGAATACAGGTACCTAAGACGGCCTTCACGTGGTTCGCCCTGTTTTATATGGCTCTGCTGGGCGGATCACTGGCCATGCTCTTACAGACCTGGGCCCAGTCGCGCATCAGCCAGACCAGGGTCGCAATCATCATGACCTGCGAGCCAGTATTCGCCGCCGTCACGGCAATTATTTTCGGAGGAGAACCACTCACCTTGCGCCTAGTAATCGGCGGAGGCCTGATCGTGGCAGCAATTTTAGCTTCAGAACTCACCTCAGCCCGAAAAGCAAAAACCCGTGCGCGCGTCGAGAGCAAAAGCTAGCCGAACGCCCGCCCCCCCGCACGTGCCCCGCTCCACTTCTGTAAAGAACAAACACAGGTGCCGCCGCAGCTGCGCAACCCCGGGGCAAGTAAGTTCTAACCGGTAATGAGCCGCAAAACTTCGGCTCTGGTAGCCTGGTTCCTGCGCATCTGCCCGCGCAAAGCTGAAGTCACAGTCTTAGCCCCGGGCTTTTTAATACCTCTCATGGTCATGCACAGGTGCTCGCCCTCTAAAACTACCGCTACCCCGGCAGCGTGCAGCTTCTGGGAAAGGGCGTCGGCAATCTGGGCAGTAAGACGTTCTTGCACCTGAGGTTTGCGGGCAAAGCCCTCGACACACCTAGCAATTTTGGACAAACCGGTAACCTTGCCGTGAGCGGGCAAATACGCCACATTTGCCATCCCAAAGAACGGCAGCAGGTGGTGCTCACACACTGAGTAGAAGGGGATGTCGCGAATCAGCACAATCTCGTCAGTGCCAACCTCGAATTGTTTCTGGAGGTGTTCGGAAGGATCCTCGTGCAACCCCACCGACAGTTCCTTCCACGCCCTGGCAACCCTGTCGGGAGTTTCTTCTAATCCAGGACGGGAAGGATCCTCCCCTATCGCACACAGCAGCTCGTAAGCTGCTCTGCGCGCGCGCTCGTAATCGAATTCTCTACTCATTACCGTATTTCGCCAGCTGAAACTATTTAGTCGACAGCAGAGTCAATCTGCGGGGGAACCGGTTGGCTGGGAGTCTGGGCGTCAGATTCGTTGCCGATCGGATTGCCAAACGTGGCGCCCTCCACAGCAGCGTCCGCGTTGTATGCCCAAGTCTGCCTCTGGGGCTGCTTACGCACGTCAGCGAAGATCTCGTTGAGCTCATTTTCCAGAACAGTTTCCTTATCCAACAGCCTTTCGGCAAGCCGATCGAGGACGTGCCGGTTAGCAGAAAGCACCTGCCAAGCTTCACGGTTAGCCCGTTCCAGGAGTGCCTGCACCTCGTGATCTACGAGGGCGGCGAACTCGCCAGACATGCCAGAGCCCGATGCCATCTCGCGCCCCAAGAACGGCTGCGTGTCCTCGGAACCGAGTTTGATGGTGCCCACCTTCGAAGACATCCCGTAGTCGGTGACCATCTTGCGAGCAGTCTGGGTGGCCTTGTCAATATCGTTGGAGGCGCCCGTCGAAGGATCCTGGAAGATCAGTTCCTCGGCTACGCGCCCGCCCATAGCGTAAACCAATTCGTCGAGCAGCTGGTTGCGAGTCTTCGAATAGCGATCCTCGTTAGGCATCACCATGGTGTAGCCCAAGGCCCGCCCACGCGGCAGAATAGTCACCTTGGTAACCGGATCCGTATAACGCAGCGCAGCCGCCGCCACCGCGTGGCCGCCCTCGTGATAGGCGGTAACCAACTTGTCGTGGGCAAGCATGACCCTGGTGCGCTTTTGGGGCCCCGCAATAACCCTGTCTATTGCCTCGTCTAGAGCCCTCTCGTCTATCAAATCTGCGTTCGAACGGGCGGTTAGCAACGCTGCCTCGTTCAGCACGTTAGCCAAGTCAGCACCCGCAAAACCTGGCGTGCGCTTGGCGATCTGGCGCAAATCCACCGAATCGACCATCGGCTTGTTCTTAGCGTGCACCTTCAAGATCTGGTAGCGGCCGTTGATGTCGGGGGCCTCCACCGAAATCTGCCGGTCAAAACGGCCCGGGCGCAGCAGCGCCGGATCCAGCACGTCCGGACGGTTAGTAGCCGCAATCATTATGACGTTTGTATTCTCGTCGAAACCATCCATCTCGACGAGCAACTGGTTCAGGGTCTGCTCGCGCTCGTCATTGCCGCCCCCCATGCCGGTGCCGCGGTGGCGACCCACAGCGTCAATCTCGTCTACAAAAATAATTGCCGGCGCATTCTGTTTAGCCTGGTCGAACAAATCGCGCACGCGCGAAGCCCCCACGCCCACGTACATTTCAACAAATTCCGAACCCGACATGGTGTAGAACGGCACCCCGGCCTCACCTGCCACAGCCTTGGCAAGCAGAGTCTTGCCGGTGCCCGGAGGGCCATACAACAGCACGCCCTTAGGAATCTTGGCTCCCAGCTGGTGGAACTTGCCCGGGGTAGACAAAAATTCGCGAATCTCTTGCAACTCTTCGACGGCCTCGTCGACACCAGCCACATCAGAAAAACGCACCTTGGGTGCATCCGCATCCTTCATGCGGGCCTTGGACTTGCCAAAGTTCATAATCTTGCCGGCCCCACCCTGCATGCGGGAAGTGAGGAACCAGAAAATCCCCACAAACACGGCAATCATAAGCAGCATCTGCACGATGCCCTGCCACCACGACGGCACCGGGTAAAGCGAGTTGTAGCCCTTGTCCAACTTGGCCTTGGAAACCAGCTCAGACAGCGCCTTCGCCTGCCCATCCGTGTACTGGAACTGCACCTTCTTGGCAGGCTTCGGGGCAGAGGCCATGAAAGAAGAATTCTGCGTGCGCACCTTGGGCTTGTACGCCTTCTTCAGGTTCAAGGTGACCTGGTGCGAACCGTCGTTCACCACAGCCCTAGAAACGGTATCGCCCTTCAGTAACTCCACGCCCTCGGAAGTGTCGATCTCGGCAGGAGCGAAAAGACGCGTTGCCGCCCAAATGATCAACGCGATAATTAAAAGCGGCAAAAACCACGCGAGATAGTTGCGCTTGGGCGCCTTTTTCTTAGCCGTTGCCATTAACTATTCCCTTCAAGATTGACACTATGCACAAAGCCTAGCCGGAAGTCCAAGTGCGAGAACAAAATATGCGCTAGCGGTGAACACTACTGATACACGTGCGGCGCCAGCGTTGCCACGAAGGGCAGATTGCGGTAGCGCTCGGCAAAATCGAGCCCGTAGCCCACCACAAACTTATTGGGAATGTCAAAGCCCACATAGCGCACGTCCAAATCGGCCTTCATGGCTTCCTTTTTGCGTAGGGCGGCAGCGATCTGGACCGAAGCGGCCCCCCTGGCCTTCAAATTAGTTACCAGCCACGAGAGGGTAAGGCCAGAATCAATAATGTCCTCGATAATGAGCACATCGCGGCCCTGAATGTCGGAATCCAAATCCTTCAAAATGCGCACCACGCCCGAGGACTTAGTGCCGGAACCATACGAGGAAACGGCCATCCAATCCATTAGCGTCTCGGTGTGCATTTTGCGCAGCAGGTCGGCAACCACCATAACGGCACCCTTCAGGACGCCAACCACAATTGGCCGTTTGCCCTGGTAGTCTTTGTCAATCTGCGCTGCTAGCTCGGACAGGCGAGCCTGCATTTCATCTTCGGAGATTAGGATTTCTTCGAGGTCCGTGCCCATATCTTTTGCATCCACTCTCCTAATGATAGGCACAAGCGCGCCCGCGTGCGGGCCAGCCGCCGTTTAGTAGAACAAGATCACCTTTGCAGGGTTAGGATTGCCCGTCCGGCCGCGCGCCAGGCCTTCCCTCCGCGCACGTGCGCCGGCCCCTGCCCGTGCCAATCCTGTACCAGAGCGTCCATCGCCTTTAGGTGCGCCGCGGTTAGTTCTGTCATCCCCAGCTGGGCTCCCGCTGCTCTAAGCACCCGCCTGCGCAAGGCCGGAGGAAAACTCTTCAGCTTCTTCGCGTCTAGCTCTACCCGGTCGGGTTCGACGCGGCTAACGGAAGCAAAAATGCGATCTGCCACCTGCTCCAAAGCTTCGTCGTCCTGGCGGGCAAGCACCGCGCTTTTTGCCAGCGCGGGGGCCGCGTCCTTGCCGAGGGCGGCCGCCAACGCAGGCAGCGCACGTTCCCTGAGCGCAGCCCGCCGCAGTGCCTCGCCGGAAGCCGTCTTCCAGGGGCCGTCGGCTTTATTAGACGGATCCAACACGTAGTCAAGGCCCAACCCATGGCAGCATGCCTCAGTGTCGGCCCTGCGCAACTCCAACAGAGGGCGAATCCGCCCGTGCAGGTGGCCCCCCTCAAAACCTTTGCGCATCCCTGCCAGCGAATGGGTACCGGACCCGCGTGCCAAAGATAGCAGGACGCCCTCGGCCTGGTCGTCTAAAGTATGGCCGAGCCAAACCGGGGCCTGCTCGGCTCCCAATTCCCGCCGGGCCTCGCCGAGACCGGCATAGCGCGCCTCCCGAGCGGCCGCCTCTGGGCCGCCCTCTTTGCCAACATTTACCTGCTTGCGCACAGCCTTGTCCGCACCCAGAGAAAGAAGCTTGGCAACTACTGCCTCGGCCTCGCGCGTAGATTCTTCGCGAATCCCGTGGTCAACCGTGACCGTGTACACCTCGTGGCCCGCACGCGAACCGGCATCGATGAGGCAAGCGGCCAGCGCCAACGAGTCGGCACCACCAGAGCACCCCACCACTATCGGCAGGGATGGAGCCAAATCGTCAAAACGCGCCACCGCCTTGCGAATCGCCAAAGATACCGGACGCACCTGCGCATTGGGGGTGGCGCCCACCAGCTCGCTAGCTTTCTTCATAACCTCACTTCAACTCTGCAAATTCGGTTGCCACTGAATCGATCGACTCGACTACCCCACCCGCGCCGGTGTCGTCGTAGCCGTTGACCACAATGGAAAAGGCCAGCGACCGCCCGGAGGCCGTGCGCACGTACCCGCTCAGGGAACGCGCCGAATCGAGCGTGCCAGTCTTAGAACGCACGTTTCCGGTTGCCGCCCCATCCGTCATGCGGTTGTGCAGTGTCCCATCCAAACCCGCTACCGGAAGCAAAGACGGCAGCGAGCGCAGTTGCGGATTCTTAGAAACCGCGGCTTCGCGTAGAACTTTAGCGAGGGCGTGGGGGGTAATTTTGCCTTTGTCAGACAGTCCCGAGCAGTCGCGGATGGGGGCCTCAGCGCTGTCGACGCCCAAATCCGAGATGGCCTCGTGGACCGTTTTCACGGCTGCGGCGAAGGTGGGTTCTTTACCTTGGCGCACCAAGGTGGCGCGGCAGACGGTTTCGGCTAGGGTGTTGTCTGATGGTTTCAGCGTTTCGCGCAGCACGTCGGTGATGGGGGCGCTGCGTACGGAGGCAACTACCTTTGCTCCCTGTGGAGCTTTTGCCTGGACGGGCCCTTCGACGCTGATGCCGGCTCCGGCCAGTTTGTCTTTGAAAGTTTGGGCTGCCCGCGCGGCAGGATCGCTTTGGAGGTCGTGCCGGGAGGTATCTTGGGCGGCGTTCATTCCCAGCCCTTGGATTTTAGTTACGAATTGCTCGTAGCCGTTCCAGTCGGGGCTCAGTTCTTCCTTGCCGAAGGCCGAGGTGTCATACCCCAATTTCACAGAGGCTATCGCTTGTTTCTTGAGGGCGGCCGCGGCTTGGTTTGCGAGGTCGGCAAGGCCGGCGTGCCCATTGGTCAGATCGGGGTTGGACTTGCCGGCCCCCAACATTTCGTCGCCTCCGGCAACCAGCGTCAGCTTATTTCCGTCTAGTACGGCTTTGGTTTCGAAGGTGGTCCCGCCCGGGAGCGTTTTTAAGGCCGTTACGGCTGACAAGATTTTTGTCGAGGACGCGGGCGTGAGTGCCGTGGAGCCGTTCACGTCGGCAAGCACTTTGCCCGTCTGTACGTCTTGCACGGATACTCCTACGCGCAGCCCCGGTTGCTCGCCTGCTTTTTTGACTGTATCGGAGGGGTTTTCTTGTGCGTCTTCGGCTGTGGTGCCGGCTTGGGCGGCGGCGTCGTGGGCGGCCTTCTTTATTTTTCCTGACAGGGATTCAGCCGTTTTCTGAACTTGGGTTGCATCCGGCAGAGGCGCTTGCCCGTCTGGGGTAAAGTCTGGTTCGCCAGCTGTGGCGGTGCGCGCTTTGGGGAGGGCCTGCGGGGTGGGAGGCGGCGGGGACACGGTGAACACGCCGGGCACAATGTCGTAGGCGTCCAGGGCCCCGTAGGTGAGGGAGCCCCCTACAAGCAGAAGTGTGCCGATTGTGGCCGCAGCTACTGTTTTTCGCATCTACTGCCTCGCAGTTCTGTTTCGGGTAACGACCTTTCTTACTGTACCGGTACCATTGGGTTATTATCGCATCGACCCAACTGTTTGAAAGGGCTCTTAAATGGAGTTTGATGTAACGATCGAGATCCCGAAAGGGAACAGGAATAAGTACGAGGTTGACCACGAGACCGGCCGTATACGCTTGGATCGTATGCTTTTCACGTCCACCCGTTACCCGGATGACTACGGTTTTATCGATGGCACGCTTGGCGAGGACGGTGACCCGCTCGACGTTTTGGTACTCCTGGAGGAGCCCACGTTCCCCGGCTGCGTGATTCGGTGCCGCGCGTTGGGCATGTTCCGCATGCGCGACGAGAAGGGCGGCGACGACAAGGTGATCGCAGTGCCTACTGCCGACCAGCGCATGGCCTGGCGCACTGAGCTCGAGGACGTCTCTGAGTTTCACCGCCTGGAAATTCAGCACTTCTTTGAGGTGTATAAGGATCTAGAGCCCGGCAAGTCCGTCGAGGGCGCCCACTGGGTTGGCCGCGAGGAAGCTGAAGAGGAAATCCGCGTTTCTATTAAGCGCGAGCAGGATCGCATCGCTGCCGGCGGGCACGCGGTAAATCCCGTTCCGGTGATTGCCCCCGAACCGTAAGAATACCCGCGGCTTCGGTGGCAGGAGCGGACGAGCTTTTGTTCGCTGCCCAAATGGTTGGCTACACGCGCCGCCCTGCCACCGATGCTAGAAGGCCGGGTTCTGGCCTGCGCCGAAAGGCGTGGGCCTTTTCTTTGCCCGCACTTTTTCGCACCTAAAACCAGTGTTAAATGGGGTGCCCCTTTGGCATCTGAGATACTGCCAAAGGGGCCTAATATGGGGAAGTTTTATTTCAGTTCCGGGTGTCCTTCGGTAACGCGCGCAACGTCGGCACGATTGGGCGAGAATGCCCCAAGCCTAGATACGGTCAGCCCAGAGGTAACGGTGGCCTGGTGTAGCGCTGGTATTACGTCAGCCCACTTGGCCTGCCGCAAACGCCTACGTGCCTGCCCGCTTCCGGCCAGATCGGCGTCCAGGAGTGCGGATATTAGACCGGCCATGAAGGAATCGCCGGCGCCCACGGTGTCGCCGAGTTCTACGTTCAGCGGGTCGATCACCAGCATGTCGCGTTCGCCTGCCATGCGGGCGTATGCCCCCCAGGGGCCGCGCGTGGTTATTACCATTGCAGGCCCTAGGGCCAGCCACGAGCGCATGACTTCTTCAACTGCCCGCTCCGGGTAAAGCCAGGCCAGGTCCTCGTCGGAAGCCTTCACAATGTCGCAGAAGCTGACGATTTCTTCGATTCGGGCGCGCACCTGTTCAGGGCTTCCCATCACGGAGGGGCGAATGTTGGGATCGTATGAAACAGTGCCGGTAAGCGCCGCTTCTTTTACCAGACGCAACACCTTTTTCCCGCCCGGTTCTACAGTGGCTGCGAAAGAACCGGTGTGCAGGTGGTCAAAGGAGGCACTGGAAGCTCCAGCAGGCAGGTCCCACAGCAGGTCAAACTCGTAGGTGGCCCGCCCTTCGGAATCGACGTGGGCGTAGGCAACCGTAGTGTGGTCGGCGCCCTCGGTCCCCTCTAGAACGTGTACCCCACCCTCGTCGAGGGCGGCGCTCAGCTTTTGCCCGCGCTCGTCTTTGCCCCACCATGAGCACAGCGTGGTGTCGTGGTCCAGCTGTGCTATGCCGCGAGCTACGTTTAGCAGGGACCCGCCGATGTATTCTTTCGCATCTCCATCGCGTTCGATGCGGTCCATAAGGGCTTCACCAACGCAAAGCACACGCCGGTTTTGACTCATGTTTTACTCCTATGCAGGGCGGACACCAAGGGCCATCAGGTTGCCATAGTACAGGCCAACGCGCCTGACCGTGGCACCGGGGTAAGGTGCCTCAATAATTTCCCCGCCGCCAGCATAGACAGCCACGTGGTAGACGCCCCCGCCATCGCCCCAGAACACCAGGTCACCCGGGCGCAGATTGTTGATCGAGACGCCGCGCCCCGAGTTTACGCCCCAGGTGTACTGCTGCTGCGCTGTGCGCGGGAGGTCGACGCCCACTTGCGCCCAAGAAGTCATGGACAGGCCCGAGCAGTCGAGGCCCGAGTAGCGAGCTGCACCGCCCCACACGTACGGGACGCCAATCTGGCTGGCAGCTGCGGCCACCACCGCATCTCCGCCTCCTGAGGGAGCAGGAGCAGGTGCCGGGGCCGGCGCGGGAGCAGGTGCCGGAGCTGGGGCCGGGGCAGGCGCTGGGGCCGGCGCGGGAGCGGGAGCCGGAGCCGGGGCTGACTGCTCTTCTTCTTGAGCAGCCTCGGCCTGTTGCGCCGCAGCCTGCTGTGCCGCTACGCGGCGAGCTTCCTCTTGCGCGCGCTGGGTGGCTAGGGCGCGGCGGGCAGCCTCAGCTTCGCGAGCTCGCCGTTGCCGATCGAGTTCTTCCTGCCTCTTAGCTTCGAGTTCGGCGGTAGTTCCGCGCGCCTTCGCTAGCTGGGCGATCAATTCTGTGCGCCGCTGGGCCGTAGACTGACGGGCCGCAGTGGCCGCGTCTGCCGCCTGCTGCGCAGCGTTAGCCCGGTTTTGCATGGCCTGGGCTGCTGCCCTCTGGGTTGCCTCAGCCTTGTTGGCGCGCTCTTCGATTACGTTTGCTACCTGCTGCATTGCCGAGAAGGTCTGCATCTTCTGGTCAGCTTTACCGCCGAAGAGCTCAATGGCTACCCGACGCATCTCGACGGTCTCGAGCCCATCCGCGTTCAGGTAGGGTGCCACCGAAGCCAGTGAACCGGATTGGCGGTATACGGTGGTGGCAACGTCCCCCAAGGATTTGCGAGCTTCTTCCACTTTTTTCTTAGCTTCGTCAGCATCTTTGCGGGCCTTCTGAGCTCTTTGCGAGGCAGCGTCTGCCGCAACCGAGGCCTGCGCAAAGCGTTCGCCGGCGCGCTGAGCTGCCACGATCGCCTCTTCAGACTTAGCGGTATTTTGCGCCAGTTTTACTTCAATGTCAGCTACGGAACCTTCCGCGTTCTTTTCAGCTTGCTTAGCTCTAGCAATATCGTCGTCCGAGGGCGCCGCTAGCGCGACTGCGCCGCCAAGTCCGGACAGGGCAATCCCACCTATGACGAGGCTACTTACAAGGGTGCGCCCGCGCGCAGAGAATTTTTTGGCACTCACGTTTCGTCTCCTAGAGGGTGTCGTCGCGGTACCAAGATATCGGCTCAGCAGACACAATAGCCACAGGTCCCACAACAACAACAATTTTCACAGTAATAACATACACTGCATTAGTAACATTTGGCTAGCTTTTGCGATGTCAACTTCCACCCAACACGCCGCCTCCGGCCAATTTAAATACGACCAAACAGCCCTTCGTCCTCGAAAGGTAAAATATTCCGTCCCACTAAGCGGACATTTTCAAAATCGAACTTGCGCATCCGCCAACTAGGCAGTGTATGGTTTTGCCATGTTCACACGAATGTTCAGCTGACTGCGCGTCAGCCAAAGCTCAGAAGCAATACAAAGCTAAAGAAGCCGTACATCGTGTCTGCCGTGCAGTCCTCAAGGGGCCTTGCACGGCATTTCTTTATCTTCATGGGGCCCCTCGAAACCACCTGAAACTATAAGGAACCCTCATGTCTTGGAATTTTGAAACTAACCAAATCCACGCCGGCCAGCAACCAGATCCCACCACTGGCGCCCGCACCCTGCCGATCTACCAAACCACATCCTACGTGTTCAAGTCCGCCAAGCAGGCTGCAGATCGCTTCGCCCTCAAAGATCAGGGCCCAATATACTCGCGACTGACAAACCCGACTTGGGATGTGGTCGAGGCACGACTAGCCACCCTCGAGGGCGGCGTGGGCGGGTTGCTCACGTCGTCTGGGGCAGGCGCAATTAGCCTCACCATTTTGACGATCGCCCAGGCCGGGGACAACATTGTGGCTTCGCCCTCGCTATACGGCGGCACCACGAACCTGTTCGTTCACACCCTCCCCAAGTACGGCATCGAAACCCGGCTAGTTGAAGACCCCCACGACATCGAATCGTGGAAGGCCCTGGCCGACGATCGTACCGTAGCCTTCTACGGCGAAACTATTCCAAATCCCGCCGGCGACATCCTAGATTTGGAGCCCCTAGCTAAGGCTGCCCACGAGATCGGCGTACCCCTGGTAGTCGATAACACCGTACCCACCCCCTACCTGCTGCGCCCGATCGAATGGGGCGCCGACATAGTGGTGCACTCGGCAACCAAGTACTTGGGCGGGCACGGAAACTCGGTGCTGGGCGTGATCGTCGACTCCGGCAACTTCGACTGGACCAAGGATCCAAAGCGCTTCGTCCAGTTCAACGAACCCGACCCCTCCTACCACGGCCTCACCTACGGGCCCGATCTGGGCAACCAGGCTTTCATACTGAAAGCTCGTGCCCAGGGGCTGCGCGACCTCGGCTTTAGCGCCTCTCCGTTCAACGCCTTCCTCATTGAGCAGGGCATCGAAACCCTTTCGCTGCGCATCGAACGCCACGTAGACAACGCCCTGAAGATCGCAAAATACCTGGAAAAGCGCAAGAACGAGGGGCGGGGCGTCGACTCGATCAGTTATTCGGGCCTGGAATCCAGCCCCTACTACGAGCTCGCCAAGAAGTACACTCCCCGCGGCCCGGGCGCACTGGTAAGCTTCGACATTTCTGGCGGCCGGACGGTAGGCGAGAAATTCGTTGACAACCTGCCCCTCTTCTCTAACCTTGCCAACATTGGCGACGTGCGTTCGCTCGTGGCACACCCGGCCTCGACCACCCACTCGCAGTTGGACGAAGAGGGCCTGAAGAAGGCCGGAATTACCGGTGGCACCATCCGCCTGTCGGTTGGCATCGAAAATGTCGACGACCTGATCGAAGCCCTCGAAACCGCCTTCAAGGCAGTGGGCCTGTGAGCGAAGATCCATGTTGTGAGGGGTGGGAGGAGCTTCCACCCCTCACGGTGCTTGCCCAGCGCGCCGCCGAAAAGGCCGCGCTGGACCGAGCCGCTCCCGGCATTTCCAGGGCCCAAGCCCCTCTTCCATTCGATTCGTTGCTAAAACAGCAACCCAATTGGGAAGCAGGAAAAATCACCGATCCTGGCGAGCTTGCCCGCAGCGGGCACCTGCCCGTGACGGGAGCTTGGCGCGAGGGCGACGCCCCCGGCCCCCGTATGTACGCTGAGCTCGGCCCCCTCTCGCTAGAGGGCGGCGGGCATCTGCCCGCAGTCCGTTTAGCTTACGAAACCTGGGGGAAGCTAAACCCGGCTCGCGACAATGCAATCCTTATTTTGCACGCCCTCACCGGCGATTCGCATGTGGCTGGCCCGGCCGGCCCAGGCCAACCTACCCCGGGTTGGTGGGCGCAGGCAGTGGGCCCTGATTTACCCCTAGATACCAATAAATTTTTTATCGTGGCCCCCAACGTGTTGGGCGGGTGTATGGGCTCTACCGGCCCGTCTTCGCTCGCGCCAGACGGGCGCGAATGGGGTTCTCGTTTCCCGCAGCTATCCACCCGCGACATGGTTCGCGCCGAGGCCCGCCTGGCCGACCTGCTGGGCATCGACACCTTTGCCGCAGTAGTTGGGCCTTCTGCCGGCTGGCACCGCGCCCTCGAGTGGGCGGCCACCTACCCCGAGCGGGCTCGCGCCCTCATTTTGGTAGCTACCTCTGCCTGCACTACCGCAGAGCAAGCGGCGTGGGCACATGCCCAGATTGCAGCCATAGAACTAGATCCACATTTTGCTGGCGGTGACTACTATTCCAACCTCGAAGGGCCGGTACGCGGTTTGGGACTCGCCCGCGAGATCGCCCACACCACCTACCGCACGCCGCTGGAACTAGACGAACGTTTCGGCCGCGAGCGCCAGGGAGACGAAGATCCGCTGGCCGGAGGGCAACTAGCTGTACAGTCCTACCTCGACTACCACGCGCGCAAGTTGGCTGCCCGTTTTGATGCGGGCTCGTACAGGGTGCTCTCTAAAGCGATGATCACCCACGACGTGGGGCGAGACAGGGGCGGAGTGCAAGCCGCCCTATCTGTGTTTTCTAAACCCACATTAGTTGTGGGCGTGGATTCTGACCGACTGTTCTACGCCCGAGATTGCAAGAAAATGGCGGCGGCGTTCCCGGATGGCCGTTACCGGCAGATTTGCACCCCGTTTGGCCACGATGGGTTCTTGATAGAATTTGCCCAAGTAAATGCGATCTTCGCAGATTTTATGAAAGAGCTAAAATGACAGATTTTCGCCCTCTTCCTACCGAGGTTCCAGATGAGGCTGCGCCACAGGGGGAATGGGGGCCCGATATTTTGGGGCCTGGTTTTGTGGCTCAAACGTTGCCGTTGCAGGCCGATTTTGAGGGCCCGGTAGTTGCCACTCTAGTTCAGCATAGGCCCAGCGAGGATCCAGAGGCCATAGCCGGTACCCCTTCCGCTCCCGGGTTTGTGGCTCTATACGTGCACGGGTGGAACGACTACTTTTTCCAACGTGAAAAGGCTAGGCACGTGGCCGCTGCAGGCGGCGCGTTTTACGCCATTGACCTGCGCAAATATGGTCGTTCCTGGCGTCTTTACCAGTCGTTTGGCTACGTTGATTCCCTACAGACTTACGACGAGGATTTGCAGGCCGCCCTCGCTGTAATTCGCCAGCAGCACCCGCACCTACCGCTGGTACTTATGGGGCACTCCACGGGGGGACTGTCGGCAGCGCTGTGGGCTAACCGCCATCGCAACCAGGTAGCCGCGCTGGTACTAAATTCGCCGTGGATCGCCTGGCAATACGACAACACCTCTAAAACGGTGGTGGCCCCACTGGTACGGGCTTGGTCTTGGCGTTCCCCCCGCCAAGTAATGCCTATGCCCGAGGGCGAAAACATCTATGCGCATTCGCTTGCCGGTTGGGATAGCAGTGACGGGCCCCTGCCCGAGCGGCTGGTACCGTTCCGCCAGGATCCTTCTGTCAGGGGGTGGGATTTGATCCCACAGTGGAAAACCTCGAAGTCTGCTCCGATTCGTCCGGGCTGGTTGCAGGCTATTTTGGCGGGCCACACGGAAATCGCAGGCGGGTTGCAGCTTACCTGCCCCACGCTGGTGGTTACCTCGGTGGGTTCTTTTGGGGGGAAGTGGCAAGTATTGGCTCGCCGGCGCGATGCGGTGTTAGACGCGGATAAGGTGGCAGCTACCGCTTACAAGCTGTCCACTAATCTGTCGCTTCACCGTTTCGAGGCGCTCCACGACGTGACTTTGTCGGAGCCAGATGTGCGCGCGCAGGTGTGGGAGTGCTTCCACAGGTGGGTGGCGGCAGCACTGCCGCAGGCCGCGAATCCGCCCTCGCTTTTGGCGGAGGCGGCCTGCCGGAAGCTTTGCCCCTAGAGTGGGTGCCGCTAGCGACCTTTGGACTCGCGGTCGATCTCCTCGTTAATTTCCAATATGGCTTCGGCCAGCGAAGGCCCTTCGGCGTGCCCTAGGCGGAAGTGATCCCAACCGTCAGCTTGAATTCCTAGTAGCTTTTCTAGGGCAGCGTCTGCGTTGTCGGTTTCGCCCCCACCCGGGTAACGAATCTTGCCGTTGGCCAGCAGGAGTGCCTCTTTTGCCGAATCGGCGCCCACCGCAACAATCAGGGTGTCGGAGCCCAACACGGTGGCGATTGCGGCTAGCCCTTCGGCATCGTGCCCTAGCACAGCCGGGACCTCTTTTTGTACGGCCTCGTGTTCGCCGGTAGTGGCCGGTGGTTCCTGGCCCTTCTTGTCGAAGCCCTGGGCAACCACGGTATCCCCTACGGCGTAAACCTGCGGATAGTGGATGCCCCCGATGATGCGATCTTTCTGCTTCGGAGAACGCATCTGTTGTTCTTGTACCGGCTGGCGCGCAGCCTCTGCCTCGCCCTGCTTGCCTGGCACCTGCCGCGAGGTTGAGCCTGCCGGTTGGGCCTGCACGGGGGTGTTCTGCCCGCCTGTCTTTTCCAGGCTAGCGTTCCCCCTCTGTTCGGGCCCGCTGATGCGCCCGGCATCGGTAGAATACTGCGACAGCCTGGGCCTGCGCGAAGAGCGCATCAAAGCAGGATTAGGCGACCAGTAGCTAGGCCCGACCGGTTGTACGTCCAAGAAGCGCCGCCCGTTTGCCATAGCCCGCATGGCAATTTCGTGCACCTCGAGCCCGGAAGAAAACAATACATCCAAAGAGGGGCGCACGGCAGGGTCGATGTTCGCAGCAACAATGATCATACGCGGGCCAGGCTTGGCGTCGGGAGGCATCGATTCGCGAAACTCTGTCCACCCGGAGCGGAACCGTTCGGCCCCGCCCGGATACATTTGAGCCAAATCTAGCCACCCCATTGACGAGATGTCCCCCAGCCTAGAGAGGGCGGCAATGAGCGAAATCGCATCGAGGTGGCCCAACACTTCGACGGCTACTACCTGCCCGGAGGCATCCAGGGCGGTAAGGCGGTGTGGGCCAGAGACCTCGTCGGCCTCGTCGTGATCCCACGCCACGGGAAAAAGGGGACGCGATATTACCTCTAGGACTTGTGCCCGAACGGATTCTAGAACCTCGGCGTTGAACCCGCGTTCTATCGGACGGCCGAACTGGGCTGGAACCAGCCGGCCTTGATCAAGTTCAAAAAGTGGCATTATCGCTCCTTCTTGTGGCACACGTAGTTTCTATTGTTCCACGGATCGGATCAGTTTAGTGCAGATGTTTCAGCCTGTCCCCCGGCGCCGCCAAGAGGGTTGCCAGGTGCACGCCTTGGCGGCCGGCCAGTTGGCGCGCCTGGGTGCGGCACGAAAACCCGTCGGCCAAAAATACGGCGTTAGGTTTCGCCCTCAGGGTGGGAAGAAGGGAGTTTTCTGCCACTTTCACCGACATTTCGTAGTGGCCGGCTTCCATCCCGAAATTGCCAGCTAGCCCACAGCAGCCAGACAGTTCCACTATTTGGGCACCGGCTTTTTGGAGAAGGTCGCGATCAGCCTGCCACCCCATCACCGAATAGTGGTGGCAGTGCGGTTGGGCAACCACTTGCAGTCCCTTCAGGGAGGGCGGCTGCCATTTTTGGGGGCCAAGTGGCGAGGGCGCACTGAGTAGTTCTGCGAGCGTGTACACTCCCTGCGACACGGCTTTCGCGCGAGCATCGTCCGGAAGAAGGTCGGGCAGATCTCCGCGCAACGCCGCCGTACAAGAAGGCTCTACCCCCACGATCGGAATCCCTGCCACGGCGAAGGGCGCCAAGTTTTCCACTAACGCTTCCAGGTGTTTTTTCGCTGCGGGTAGCTGTCCGGTTGTGATCCAGGTGAGCCCACAGCAGCTGGGCGGAGCAAGTAACACCCTGTAGCCGGCCTCGGAAAGAACCTTTACTGTGGCTTTGGCGCCCTCAGAATCCAGGTGTTCTGAGAACGAATCCGCCCATAGAACCGCATATTTTGTAGAGGCGCGGGAGCGGGGCAGCGCCGCTTCCAGCCCCACTTTTTTGGCCCACTTTGAAAAGCGTTCACTCACTATGGGCGGCATTTGCCTGCGCGGATCCAATCCCCCTGCGCGAAATAACACCTTCCGTGCCGGAGTTGCCATGAGCGCATTTATAGCCTGCGCGAGGCCCGGGATCGCGGTGGCTAGACGCAGCCAGCGCGGCAGAGCTCCCAGCAGGTAGTGCGTGCGAGGGCGCAATCTGCCCCGGTAGTGGCGGTAGTAGGTTTCGGAGCGGTACTTGGCCATGTCGACCCCCGCCGGGCAATCAGCGCTGCAGGCCTTGCAGGCCAGGCACAAGTCCAACACTTTGAGCACTTCGGGGGTGGAAAATCCTTCTATAAGCTTTCCATTTGCGGCTTCCTCTAAGATGCGGGCGCGCCCTCGGGTAACGTCCTGTTCGCGCCCGGTCGCCGCAAACGAGGGGCACATGAAGTTTTTGCGGATGCCAGCCCTGCACTTGCCTACTCCGGTACACCGGTGCAACGCCGTGGTGAAGTCGCCATGATCGCCCTCGAACGCAAACCCTCCCTTTAGGGCGGGCAGCTTTTTCGCCTGAGGGCGGCGCAAGTTTTTGTCGAGCGGGTCCGGGTCTACTATTACCCCCGGGTTTAGCAGCCCAGCGGGATCAAACAGGGTTTTTACCTGCCGAAAAATACTGATTGCAGCGGGGCTATAGAGGCGTTTTAGTAGTTCGGAGCGGGCCCGCCCGTCTCCGTGTTCACCCGATATTGAGCCGCCGTAGAAAGCCACCGCATCTGCGGCATCCTCTAAAAATGCGCGCGTGCGGCCCACCCCACCCGGTTCGGCCAGAGGAAAGTCGAGGCGAACGTGTACGCAACCATCGCCAAAGTGCCCGTAAAGCAGCCCGTTTATCCCATGTTTTTTCATGCAAGCGGAAAAATCTGCCAGGTAGGGCGCCAATTTTTCTGGGGGCACCGCCGCGTCCTCGAAACCGGCCCAAGCCTGTTCGCCTCCGCTCAGGCTGCCGTCGGCTTCTCGCACCAGGGGCGTGCGCCCTCCCAGGCCGGCCCCGTCAGCACGAATCCGCCAGAGCGCGGCCGCCTCTTCGCCAGGGGGATAAATTGCCACCGCGTCGGTAGCCGCGGCCTGCCCAATGCGGCGGGCCAGCGCCAACGACTCGGCGGGGGTAGGTCCAGAGACCTCGCACATTAGCCAGCCGCCGCCCTCGGGCAAAGCCGGGACGGGCCCCTGTTTTGCCTCCACTACCTGCACCATGCGCCGATCCAACCCCTCTACAGAAAGAGGGCGGAATTTGAGCAGGGCGGGCACGTCGCGGGCTGCTTCGACCATGTTCGCGTACCCGAGCGCCATTAGCACGGGCGCCGCAGGCAGGGGTACCAGTCGCACTTCGATTTCGACGACGGTCACTAGTGTTCCTTCCGTGCCCGTCAAAAATGCGGCCAAGTTCCGCCCGGCCTCGGGCAACGCCATGTCCAGCTGGTATCCGGAGACCTGGCGCGAAAAACGCCCGAACTCGGTGCGGATAGTAGCCAGATTCGCGTCAATAAGCTCCTCGAGTCCCTCTGCCGGAGCCAGCGAATCAGTGCGCGCAGTAAACCGCCGCCCGGCCCCGTCCACGCATTCGAGCGAGAGCACGTTTACAGCCGTCCTCCCCCAGGCCGTAGCATGCGGCCCACAGGCATTGTTGCCCACCATTCCGCCGATAGTACACCGGTTCTGACTAGATGGATCCGGCCCAAAACGCAGCCCGAAGGGAGCCGCAGCCGCCTGCAGTGTGGCCTCTACGCAACCGGGTTGGACCCTGGCAGTGCGGCCCTTGGCATCTATGTCCAACACCTTGTTCATGTGTTTACAAAAGTCGATTACTACGCCCGGCCCTATGGCATTGCCAGCGCAGGAAGTCCCCGCTCCCCTGCTGGTAAGTGGGAGCTTGGCCCGCAATGCCGCCCGGATGCCCGCCACCGCTTCCGCCTTATTTCTAGGGAAAAACACGGCAGCGGGCACCACCCGGTAGATGCCGGCGTCTGTCGAATACATGCCCCGAGTCAGTCGACTGGTGTCCAACTGGCAGCGCATATGCTGCGGCAAGTACTCGGCCATGAGCGCGGCTTTACCTGCTTTTGGTGATTCCATGCCTCCATGGTCTCACCTTTTGCTACCGCTCAGCGGCGGCGCACTAGACCTAGACCGCCCAGGGAAAGCAGAAGGGCAGTCAACGCGGTTACCCCGAGGGCGCCGGCACCGGTAGTTGCTAGCGCTGAGGGGCTTTGCCCCGAGGCAGCAGGGTGGGACTCTTCCGGCCCCCGCTCCCCAGCGCCAGCCTCATTGTGGGACTTGCCGGTGTTGCCCTGGTCTTTCCCGCCTCCTGGCAGATGTTCGCCACTGCCCGGCGCGGGTTTTGCGGGCACAGCAGGACCGGCGTGTCCGCCAGATTGTGGCCCCTGCCCCTTGCCGGGCGCAGGGTGGCCACCCTCATCTGCCGCTGTCGCATCCGGCTGCGGGGAGGCCGCTTCTGGCGGCAGCACTCGCAGGGCCAACACGTGTGCCGAATTGGCAAAGCCCTCCCGGCCTTCGCCCTCTTCAGAAATCACCCCATCTGCACCAACGGCCAGGGTGGGACCGCCAAGCACGTCCCCTACGAAGCCCACTGCGCGGCCGAAGCGCGCCTGTTCGCCGGTAGAAACCAGTACCTTCACCTTGCTCCCGCTTGCCTGCATTCCTCCCTTGGGGAGGGGCAAAGTGGTGGGAGTCTGCTTGAACAATGAGAGGTCGAACAGGTAGACGCGCCCATCTTTTTTGGCGGTGGGAGCTCCCACGGCAATCAAGGTCCGTTTTTTAGTTGCCAGCGCGTCTACGGCCCAGCCGAAGCCGGAGCCTTTCTGAAGACCGCGTACAACCCGCACCCCCTGGTTTTTTGCTCCATCCGCAACAGAAACTACCTGCTTAGAACGCCTCTCCTTGCAGCCGTATACCAACAGCACCCCGCCTTCGGACTGGTGTTGGATCTGTCCGCCGTCGTAGCCGATTACAAAATCTGCCAGCCCGTCGCCATTGGCGTCCCCAACCGGGGCCACGGAGGTACCCGCACCCAACCTGTGGGAAGCACCCGGAGCCATGGTGAGCTCGAAGGAATTATTTGCCCCCACATGGACTTGGGGTTCCTTGGAACCGTAGACCACCCAAGCCTTGCCAGGGTAGATGCCTGCTTCGCCCTCGGACTGGAAATCAGTGAGCACCCAGTCAAGCATCCCGTCACCGTTGGCATCCCCAATGGGGGCAGCCTGGTTCAGCAGGTGCCCGTCGGGTGCGTATATGGTCTTCAGCACTCGCGCGGCAGGCGCTTTCATCTGCTTCATGTCCACATTCGTCCCATTTTTTTGGCCTGCAAACACAAACAGGGCGCCTCTTTGTCCGCTCTGACCTGCCGCCAACGAAGCGTTCCCAACCGTCACGGCAAGGTCGGCCAGCCCGTCGCCATTGGTGTCCCCGGCGCGAGAAATTTGCACCGGCGAAGAACCATATTCCGGCAGGTCAATCCACCAGCCCTGCCGGGGTTGGAGGTGGTTTAGATCCACCTTGCCCAAATCCTTGCCGCCGTATACGACCCAGGCGCGCGCCATGGTGTGCGAGTTGAACGCCAGGTCGTCAATACCGTCGCCGTTAGTGTCCCCCAGGCAGGCCACAGACAGCCCAACCGAGGAATCGGTGCCTGGATCTGCCGTTTCCTTGGGCCCGTTGAGGGCAATCGTGTCTTTGGCCGGTACCTCTTTACCCCTGGTGCCACCGGGAATGATCTGCACCCCACCGGTAACGTTGGGCAGCCACCCGTGGGTGGGGGTCGAGTTCATGTAGAACGGATCGAACTTCCACTCCGAGCGCGTGGGCATGCCGGCAATGATGTCCGCCTTTCCATCGCCCGTTACGTCACAGCGTCCCTTCGCTAGCGAGGAGCCGAGGCCGGAGGAAAACTCTCCCATCCAGATCTTCTTTTCCTCAGTGTCTACAGGTTTCACGGCTGGAGCACGCTTTTCTGGCTGCGGCGCCGGTACAGGCGGTTCAATCTTGTCGTTCTTGAGCTCGCCTTGGCGGGTCAGGTCGATCGTCCACACGTCCACTTTTCCGGTGGAGTTTACGGTGAATATGCCGCTGAGGGAGTCTTCGCCACGCCTAGGCATTACTCCCACTGCTACGCCAACGTCATCTTTTTCGTCACCGCCGGCTAGCCACAGCTTGTATTTTTCGCCAATGCCGTCGATACCACGCCCTGAGTTGTAATTCTTGTTTAGGGCCTCTTGGGATATGACGAGGGCGCCGGTATGCTCTTCGTCGACGGGTTTACCTATTACTAAGGCGCCGGGCTTGTCGCCTCCGTCAACCCAGGCCAGGGAGCTGCCTAGCTTAGCTCGCAGGGGTGCCCGCAGAAGGTACCCAACCTGTTTTCCGTCTGCTGTTACCGCCTTAGCATCACGCGAGGTGACGTCTACTTTGACGTCTTTCGAAAGGTCGGTTATTAGGGCAACTGAACCGGTTTCGTTCCCGGCCATGGGAGCACCTATGGCGAGGTCGTCGTTCTCGTCCCCGTTAAGATCCCCCGTAGAGGTGATGGCAGCGCCAAAGCGGGATTCGGCAGAGCCCGTTATGGTTGCGCTCACCGCCCCGGAGCGAGGTTCGACAATCAGCACTTTGCCCACTGCGGGCATCCCTACCGCGAAGGTTCCGTCAGTTAGGGCCGCTACTACCTCGATTTTCGCGCCGAGGTCGATGGGCTTGCCTTGAATTTGTCCCGTCGCATCGTAGAAGTAGAGCTTATTGCCTGCCGCTACGGCGAGCCTGTTGCCGCTACCGGCTATGGCACTTACATTGGGCAGGTCGATTTCGGCGGCTTTCTTCAGCCCGGCCGCGTATATGAATACTTTGTTTTTTGCTGCTACGGCGATCCTGGTGGAGTCTGGCAGGCACGCCGAAGCGATGCCGTAGCCTTCTGCTTCCTCCGATACCGCCTTGGCCGAATCTTGATCTTCAATGTTGCGGGTTACTTCATCCGTGTCTGAGCCGTAGGGGATGAATGGAACCATGTAGGTTTTGTGCTTTGTGGGATTGGTGAAGATCATGTCTGTCAGGTCATCGCCGTCGATGTCGCAGCTGACGGGTGGCACGGTACCAGCGTCCGGGTAGGTGACGCGGTCGGTGCGGCGGGCTACGTCGGTGAAGCGGGTGCCATCTACCACCGACCATTTGGGTAGATTCGAGTCTGCGCCGGTGGCCGGTTTTTCACCGGCACTGGCTGCCGGAGTGGCAAGAGTTGCGCAAATTAGAGCAGCAGTTAGGCCTATAGCGCCCCTACGGAGTTTATGGAAACCCACGCATGGTCCTTTCTCTAAGCAATTTTAGTTTTACTTAGGGTAGCCTAACCTGCCTGGGGCGCTGGCACCACTTCAAGCCCTAGAGCCGCTTTTTGCGGTTTCCAGGCCCGCGAGCCTAGGGCCGGAAGGCAGGGAAGGTAATGTGCGCCCAGGGCCCGTACAGGAATTTGCGCAACGCACAAGGGCAAGGGACAGGGAAGGTAATGTGCGCCCAGGGCCCGTACAGGAATTTGCGCAACGCACAAGGGCAAGGGGCAGGGAAGGTAATGTGCGCCCAGGGCGCGGACGGGCATTTGCGCGAAGCGCAAGGGCGAGGGCGCACATTACCTTCCCCATGTCAGTCACAGCAGAGGGCGCCACCTAGATGAGGTGGCGCCCTCTGTCAGATTTGTTCAGCCGGTTTTATTCGGCCTTTTCGCGTAACGCTGCGGCGCGTCCGGCCTCTAGGCGAGCAACCGGGACGCGGAATGGGGAGCAGGACACGTAGGCCATTTCCATTTCGTCGAAGAAACGGACTGACTCGGGGTCGCCGCCGTGCTCGCCGCAAACGCCGAGTTTAATGTCAGCCTTCGTGGAACGGGCATTTTCTGCGCCGATTTCGACCATGCGGCCTACCCCGCGCCGGTCGATGGTTTCGAAGGGAGATACCCCTAGGATGCCTTTTTCTAGGTATTCGGGGAAGAACACGCCCTCGACGTCGTCACGGCTGAAGCCCCAGGTGGTTTGCGTCAGATCGTTGGTGCCGAAGCTGAAGAAGTCTGCTTCTTCGGCTAGTGCTTCGGCGGTGAGTGCCGCGCGCGGCAGCTCGATCATGGCGCCAATCGGTATGTTCAGCTCGACGCCGCATTCTTGCTCGATGGAGGCGATGATCTTTTCGGCTTCTTCGCGTACGTAACGTAGTTCGTTTACGGAGCCGACCAGCGGCACCATGATTTCGGGACATGGATCTTTGCCAGCCTTCTTGAGCCGGGCCGCCGCCCCCACGAGGGCGCGAATTTGCAGTTCGAAGAGGCCGTCGAAGTAGAGGCCCAAGCGGACGCCGCGCAGGCCCAGCATGGGGTTGGCTTCGTGCATGCGGCGTACCGCGGTGAGCATCTTTTTGTCTTCTTCGCACTCCTCACCTTTTGCTTCGGCTACCGCAACCTTTACTTCGAGGTCGACTAGGTCGGGTAGGAATTCGTGTAGCGGCGGGTCGATTAGGCGTACTGTCATGGGGAGCCCGTCCATTATGGGGAGCATTTTTTCGAAGTCGCCGGTTTGTAGTTTTTCGAGTTCGTCCAGGGCTTCTTGGCGCTCGTTCGAATCTGGTTCGGAGAGGATGGCTCGCTCGATCAGTTTGCGTCGTTTACCTAGGAACATGTGCTCGGTGCGGCATAGCCCGATGCCCTGGGCGCCGAAGTCTACGCTGCGCTGGGCGTCTTCTGGGGTGTCGGCGTTGGCTCGCACGTCGAGGGCGCGCCTGGAATCGGCGTGTTCCATTAGCCTGGCCACGGCGTGCACCAGGTCTTCGTCTTCCTTCTGGCCCTTGCAGGCTTCGAGGCCCGCCTCGAGCCCGTGGGTTAGGTAGGTGGTTACTGGCGAATCTTCGACTGCGACTTCGCCCTCGAATACTTCGCCTGTAGTGCCGTCGATTGCGATGATGTCGCCGGAGTGGAACACTTTGTCGCCAATGCGAAGTTCGCGCGCGGTGGCGTCGATGCGCAGGGCTTCGGCACCGCAAACGCAGGTTTTGCCCATGCCGCGGGCTACCACGGCGGCGTGGGAGGTTTTACCTCCGCGGGCGGTGAGCACGCCCTCGGCTGCCACCATTCCCGGCAGGTCGTCGGGGTTGGTTTCGCGCCGTACTAGGATCGCCTTTTTCCCTTGGCTGGCGTAGGCTTCTGCCTGGTCGTTGTCGAAGACTACCCCGCCTACGGCTGCCCCTGGCGAGGCGGCCATGCCTTTGGCGATCATGGTGCGTTCGGCGGAGGCGTCGAATTGCGGGAACATCAGCTGGGTCAGCTGGGCTCCGCTGACGCGTTCTAGAGCCTCGTCTTTAGTGATCAACTTTTCGTCTACCAGCTGGGTGGCGATGCGGAAGGCGGCTGCGGCGGTGCGCTTGCCTACGCGGGTTTGCAGCATCCACAGCTTGCCGCGTTCGATGGTGAATTCGATGTCGCACATGTCCTTGTAGTGGGTTTCTAGGGTGCGCATGATTCCCAGCAGTTCGTCGTAGGACTTTTTGTCTTGGGTTTCGAGGTCGGAGAGCGGGTGGGTGTTGCGAATGCCGGCTACTACGTCCTCGCCTTGGGCATTCATTAGGTAGTCGCCGTATACGCCGGAGTGGCCTGAGGAGGGGTCGCGGGTGAAGCAGACGCCGGTCCCGGAGGTCTCCCCCATGTTGCCGAATACCATCGTGCAAATGTTGACGGCCGTTCCAAGCGAGTGGGGGATCCGTTCGCGGCGGCGGTAGATGCGGGCGCGCTCGGTGTTCCAGGAGCGGAACACCGCCTCGATGCATTGGTCTACCTGCTCGCGGGGGTCCTGGGGGAAGGGGTGGCCGGTTTGTTCTTTGACGATGGTTTTAAATTGTTCGGTGAGTTCTTTTAGATCGTCGGTGGTTAGGTCCATGTCGAGTTTGACGCCGCGCTTTTCTTTCATTTCTTCTAGCGCATCCGAGAACAGTTCGCCGTCGAGGTCGAGCACGGTTTTGCCGAACATTTGCACTAGGCGCCGGTAGGAATCCCAGGCGAAGTGGGCGTCGCCTGCAATGTTGGCTAGCCCTTCTACCGATTTGTCGTTGAGGCCCACGTCTAGGACGGTCTCCATCATGCCGGGCATCGAGAATTTTGCCCCTGAACGCACCGAGACGAGTAGTGGATCGGTGGCGTCGCCAAGTTTGCGGCCCAGTTTGTCTTCTACGGCGCGCAGGTAGCGGGTTACTTCAGTGCCTAGCGATTCGGGTACTTCGCCGTCTTTGAGGTAGGCACGGCACGCATCGGTAGTAATGGTGAATCCCGGGGGGACGGGAAGTCCCAGTCGTGTCATTTCCGCCAGGTTAGCACCTTTGCCACCTAGCAGGTCTTTCATGTCTTTGTCGCCTTCAGAGAAGTCGTAGACGTATTTGACCATCGTTAATTGGCCTCCATTGGTTCAATTTTGATGAAAAATGCTGTTCGCTTCTTCCTGGTAGATTCTAGCAACTTTGGGACGTAGGACACTCTTTTCGAAATATTTGTTTATGACTCGCAAAATTAGAGGGATCGCTCTCTACATTCTCGGTGATGTAGGTCCCACCCAAGTTTTTACCGCCCGGTAGGAACTAGGCGCAAGAAAGTGGTGGAACCTGCACGTTAGGTCACGTTTTAATAACGGCGTATGATGTTGATATGTCGCAGAAGGCACCTCGCAGGCACTCGCCACAAAAGAGTATGCCCCCTGCCCCCTACAGCGGGATTCGCAGGGCGCGTTCACCTAGGCGCCCTGCCGCCTCGACACCGCAGCGCAACTCGTCCTCGAAAGTGACCGCCAGGCGAAGCACCTCTAAAACTAGTAGACACTCTCGCCCTCATTTTCCCCACCTGCTACCTGCGGCTTGTGCCCTAGCTCTGGTGTGCGGCGCAGCGTTAGCATGGGCTGCAGGCGAGCGCCCTTCTTCTTCCCCGAAGGCTGCCTCGATAAATCCGCCCACCACTATTTCTAAGTCCGTCCCCCGCCTGGGCGAGGGCGCCCCCAAGCTGAGCCTGTCCGTCGCCTCCCAGCTTTCAGGCAACACCGTTCCCACCGGCTGGAACGGCACCGCCATCCCCGCTTCTGGAACCGGCAACCACCCCCCCGGTGGCGGGCACCTTGGAAGGGCCGGCGGGCGCGCAGAAGTTCACTTTTAGCGTCGAGGTGGAACAGGGCCTGCCGATTGACAAGAAGGTGGCCGCCGATTCCATTTATCAGATTTTGAACGACCCTCGCGGCTGGGGCGAGGGCGGCAAACGGTCTTTCACGCGCACCGATGCCAACCCGCAGTTCCGCATCGTCTTAGGGTCACCAAAGCTCATCGATTCTCTGTGCGCTCCCCTAGATACCGACGGGGAATACAGTTGTAACAACGGCCCCTACGTCGCCCTTAACGCGAAGCGCTGGACATCCTCGGCGCAGCTCTGGCGCGACCACAAAAAGAGCGACGACGAGTATCGAATTTACCTAGTTTCACATGAGGTCGGTCACTTTTTGGGCAACGGACACGATTTTGAATGCCGCGACGACGGGCTGGCTAAGGTCATGATGCAACAGACCGGAGGGATGGCTGCCAACTGCCAGCCCAACGGCTGGATCAACCCCAACGCCAAGTAATTCCCTTAGGTCCGCCTAGCCTAATCCGGCTCCAGATTTGCTGTTCTCCCCACTCGCATTTAGGGAAGTTTTTCCTACAACACCACATTTTCGCATTGTTGCATTCACGATTTCATTACGCCTATCATCAAATTTAGATAGCGTTGCCTAACCTTAATGGCGCGCAACTTTTCCTACCACTAAGAGGTGAAGTCCCGTGACCCCTACACGGTCCCTAAAGGCGAGTTCTCGCCCTCTTCTGCTACTACTTTTTATAGCTCTACTGATCTTTTCGCTCACTCCGAACGCATTAGCCGACGAGGGCGGAAAATGGGGTGCCGTAGCAGAGCGCATCAACACTAACCTCGACCAGGCTCAAAAGGCTTTCGAAAGTGGCAACGTTGAAAAGGCCAAGGAGCACGTGAAGGAGGCCCGCTACGGCCAGTTCGTGCGCACCGGCTTTGAGACCGAGGTAAACGCAAAGGTTTCGGGTGGGGATGCCTCCCACGCCGACATGGAGTTCGGGGCTCTAGGGCAGGCGCTCAACAAGGGCGACAAGGCCAAGGTCGCCAAGATTATCGACGGACTCAAATCGCATATTAAAGACAATGCCACCGCACTCGACGGCGGCACCGTAAAGGCCAAGGACCTGCGCGTTTCCGACGGCAAGTGGGGGCAGGTAGCGCAAACCATGAACGGCATTTTGGACAAAGCTGTTCAAGAATCCAAAAAGGGCAACGCCGAAGCCGCCAAGGACAAGGTCAACGAGGCCTACTACGGCCACTACGAAACCACCGGCTTTGAAAAGATGACGGGCGCGCGCGTGAACGGGGCGCGAGTCTCGTCCATCGAATTGGAATTCTCGCTAATCAAAAAGGCAATCTCCGAGAAGAAGACCGACGAGGTTTCCCAGCGCATCGACCAGCTAAAGCCACAGTTGATCGAGGATGCCAACAAACTCGACGGCTTCGACGGCTCCGGCAAGTCCACCGGCGGTTCCACCTCAATCTTTTTAGGTTCCTTCCTGGTGATTTTGCGTGAGGGCATGGAAGCCATCTTGGTGGTTGCTGCGGTAATCGCCTACCTGGTCAAGGCTGGGCACCAGAACAAGACCAAGTATGTTTGGCTGGGCGCGGGCGTGGCGCTACTCATTTCTATTGGGTTGGCAGCGGCGTTCTCAGAACTTGCCTCCCTAGCTGGCAAGAATCAGGAGCTCCTTGAGGGCCTCACCGCAATCGTTGCGGTAGCAATGTTGATCTGGGTGTCAAACTGGATGCTCGGCAAATCCAACCAGAAGGCCTGGGACAAGTTCATCAAGGATAAGACGGACACTTCCCTAACCCGCGGCTCGCTGGTTTCGCTGGCGTTTGTCGCATTCTTGGCAGTGCTCCGCGAGGGCGCAGAAACCATTCTGTTCTACCAGCCCGTTATCGCTATGGCCGGCGACGACATGCACCTGGTGTGGATCGGCCTCGCCGTGGGCGTGGTGTGCCTAGTAATCATTTACGCCCTCATTCGAATCTTCAGTGTGCGCATCCCGTTGCGCCCCTTCTTTATTGTGACCTCCATCTTCCTAGCGATCATGGCGTTCACCTTCACCGGCTCGGGCATCAAGGAACTGCAGGAGGCCGATGCACTTCCGGCTACTCCGCTTGATGGCTGGCCCACCGTAGACCTCTTGGGGATCTACCCCAGAGTCGAGAACCTTGCAGCGCAAGCTCTAGTTCTCGTGATCATTGGCGGTCTGTTCGCGTATGCCTATCTGAAACAGCGGTCTACGCGCGCCCTCGATGAAACCAAATAGTTACCGTCTCACAACTATGGAGATATAAATGAAAACCTCTCTGAAGCGCCTGACTGCGCTGGTGGCGGGGCTTGCCCTGGCGGGCTCCATGACCGCTTGCTCGGCAGGTCACGACAAGGGTGCCGATTCCGCAAAGGATACCTCTACCTCGCAGAAGGCCGACGACAAGTCGGACGAAGGTAAGGATGACGGCGGCGACGCAGGCTTCAAGGAAGAACCTATTGGTGAGGACGTCTACCAGGGTCCGATCAAGATTTCGGCTGTGTACTTCCAGCCGGTCGAGATGGAACCCAAGATGGGCGTTTCCGCAGCTGAAGCTTCCATGCACCTCGAAGCTGACATCGCCGCAGTCAAAGACAACAAGCTGGGTTACGGCGCCGGCGACTTCATTCCTGGCCTAACCGTCAAGTACGAAATCCTAGGCAAGGATGGCAACAAGGTCCAAGACGGCACCTTCATGCCGATGAACGCCTCCGACGGCCCCCACTACGGGCTGAACCTGCCCAAGCTGGAAGCCGGCGACTACACTCTGCGGGTAACCGTGGAATCGCCCGAAAAGAACGGCTGGATGCTGCACACCGACAAGGAAACTGGCGTTCCTGGCAGGTTCTGGACCAAGCCGATCGTGGCTGAGTTCAAGAACTGGCACTGGGATCCGTCCAGCTCCCCGTGGTGGTAAATCGATCTGAGTAGAAGGAGACACAGTGCTCGCACAGTTAGTTCAAGTAGTTGCTTCGCTGCTACTAGTAGCCCTAACCCTAGGAGCACTGTCCCCTGCTCTGTCACTTGCTGGTGGTGGGGACCCGGCCCGTCCGGGTTCCCACCCCGTCTTGTGGGCAACTGTTGTGGGAGCGTTGGCGGGCCTCGCAATGATCATCGTCCACTTGTATTCGATTGTTCGTTTTGACCGCCAACATTTAACTCTTACTACCCTCGAGCCGACCATCGCCCTGGGCGTTGCAACACTGGTGTTGTTGTGGCTCGGCGGGCTAAAAACTTTGCGGGCCCTTCCGCTTTCCCCCACCGACCGACCCGTGGGACGCACCCTGGCCGTGGCGGCGCGCCTTTGCGGAGCCGGCTGGATTGCACTCACGGTGTTCCGCGCCAGCCAACAGGTGTACATGCAGGCACGCACGTTAGTGCCCGTAGGGGCAACCTTCTTTTCCACCCCCACCTTCTTGAACCTGTTGGGCTACGTGTTTGCCCTCGCGTTCGTACTGGTGGCGGGCTTAGCGGTAGCTAAAATGTGCCGCATCCGCCCAACCTACGCCCTCCCCTTAGCCACCGCGCTCATGCTATTGGTAAGCGCCTCCCACGTCTTCTTACTGCTACGCCTGCTGTACGCAATCCGCGCCATCTACCTGGTGCCCGCGGGCGTTTCCGTTCTGACCTTCCTGGTGAACAACGAACCACTTTTGACCTTCGGTGGAATAATTATTGTTTTCAGTGCCGCCCTGCTGCTTTTGTTCCGAGGGCGAAGCCTGAAGGTTGCGGGCCCCAACCCGGCCGCAAAACGACTTGTAAAAGCGCGGGCGAGGGGTATGCGCCGCACCGGCAGGGTCGGCCTCGTCTGTGTCTTCCTTTCTGTGGCCGTACTTACGGTTGGCTCGCACTTTGCAAACGGCGAGATTCAGCTTTCCCCACCCGAAGAATTCCAAAACGCGGGTAACAATGTGGCGATTTCGCTCAGCCAAATTAACGACGGGCACCTGCACCGCTTCGAATATCCCACTAAGGACGGTACAAAGGTCCGCTTCATCGTCATCAAGAAGGCCGGCAGTGCCTATGGCGTGGGGCTGGATGCCTGCGACATTTGCGGGGCTTCCGGCTACTACGAAAAGGATGGGCACGTTATTTGTAAGCTCTGCGAGGTCGCCATGAACATCGCGACCATCGGTTTCAAGGGCGGGTGCAACCCCATCCCACTGGAGTATTCAGTTTCCGGCGGGAAACTGACCGTACCGAAGGCTGCCCTCGAGAATTCGGCCAAGATTTTCAAGTAAGGCGGAGTTATGTTTTTGCGAATGATAAGAGGGGCCCTGTTCCGCCAGCGCGGACGAAGGCTCATGATTATGGCCACCGTGGCGCTCGGCGCTTCAGTGGCAACGGCAATGCTGTCTGTAATGTTTGGCGTTGGCGACAAGGTGTCGCAGGAACTTAAAGCCTACGGGGCCAATATTGTGGTGCGGCCTAAAGGAGCCGCGGTTATCCAAGACCTGTACAACTTCAAACAGGAACAAAAGCAACAATCCTATTTACAAGAATCGTCGCTAGGCCACATCAAAACCATCTTCTGGACGTACAACATTTTAGACTTCGCGCCCCTGCTAGATGCGGACGCACAGGTGCAAGGCAAGAACGTTAGGGTCGTGGGTACCTGGTTCAACAAACATATGGATCTGCCCTCTGGCGAAAAGTTTGACACCGGCCTGCAGCATCTGCGCGGCTGGTGGAAACTGAGCGGTTCCTGGCCCAAATCCGGCGACAACGCCGGCGCAATCGTGGGTGCCAAGGTGGCTGCGGCCGAGGGCATTAAAGTTGGCGATTTTCTAACCGTCACCAAAGATGGGCACACAGCCAAAGTCCAAACTCGTGCAATAGTAAAGACCGGCGGCGAAGAAGACCAACAGGTCTACACCGATATTTCGGTTGCCCAAGGCTTGCTGCAAAAACCCGGGGCTGTGGGACAGGTGGAAGTTTCCGCCCTCACCACCCCCGACAACGAGTTGGCGAAGAAGGCGGCAAAGGACCCCAAGTCCCTTTCCATTTCCGAAAAGGAAACCTGGTACTGCACCGCCTACGTGTCCTCTATCGCCTACCAGATTGAAGAAGCAATCCCCGATTCGGTTGCCCGCCCGGTGCGAGCGGTAGCCCAATCCGAGGGCATCATTTTGGAAAAGACCCAGCTGCTCATGGTGCTTGTAACCATTCTTTCCATGGCGGGTTCTGCCCTCGCGATCGCCAACTTGGTAACCGCAAACGTAATGGAGCGGGCCCGCGAGATTGGTCTGCTCAAAGCATTAGGCGCACGCGACCGGGCCGTAGTTGGCCTCCTGCTCACCGAGATCGTACTCATAGGCCTTATAGGCGGAGTTGGCGGCTACGTTGCCGGCATCGGACTGGCCCAACTGATCGGCCATCTGGTGTTCGGATCTGCAATCACAGTAATCCCGGCGGTGGCCGGAATCGTTGCCGCGCTGGTGCTGCTAGTAGTTGTGGGCGGGTCCATTCCGGCAATGCGTTTCCTCTTGAAGCTACGCCCCACAGAAGTGCTCCACGGAAGGTAAATCGTGAATAAACGGACAATGTTCCTGCGCATGGTTATGGCCTCTATTTTGCGCCGGCGCTCGCGCGTGCTGGTAGCTATGGCGGCTGTAGCGATTGGGGCCACTACGCTTTCTGCACTAGCCACTATTGCGGTGGATGTGCCGCGGCAGATGGCCCGCGAAATGCGCTCTTACGGCGCCAACATGGTGGTTTTGCCCAACGGCGAGGGGAAGACTTTGGATACCAAGGTAGTGCCCGAAGTCTCGAAGCAAATCCCCTCCGGTTCCCTAGTGGGGGCCGTCGGCTACGAATACCAGCCCATAACGATCAACGATCTGCCCTACGTTTCCGTGGGCGCGGACCTGGCGGCAGTGCGCAAGCTCTCTCCCTTCTGGTATGTGGACGGGGCCTGGCCAAAACGCGAGGGGTCAGTGCTGCTGGGAAAGCAGATCGCCAACGCCACCGACGCGAAAGTTGGCTCGCAGATTGAGCTGACCCGGCTGGTTGAGAAGCAGAATTCGGCCTCGCCCGTGCAAAAGGACGGCCAAATTGATTATTCGCAATCTGCCCCCGGAGCGGGAGCCAAGACCCAAAAGCTGACGGTAAAAGTTGCCGGCATTGTAGAAACGGGCGGCCCCGAGGACGGTTTCGTCTACATGTTCCCGCCCGACATGCAAAAGCTCACCGGCCACCCCTTCGCCCTGACCGTGGCCGAATTTTCGGTGGCTGCCTCCTCAGACACGTTGCAGTCTTTGGCCAACTCGATTTCGAAGAACGATTCCTACACCGCCACCCCGGTGGCGCGCCTGGCCCATTCAGACGCCTCGGTGCTAGATATGCTGCGTTCACTGATGGCCATCATCACGGTTATTGTCTTGGCGCTCATCATGATCGGCGTCTCCACCACGATGATGGCCGTTGTTACCGAGCGTCGCAACGAAATCGGCCTACGGAAGGCTCTGGGAGCCGAAGACCGCTCGATCGTAACCGAATTCCTGGGCGAGGGCGTGGTCCTGGGCCTCGTGGGAGGCGTAGTTGGGGCCGGGCTCGGCTTTGGCCTGGCTCAGGTGATCTCGCTAAACGTTTTCCACCGCACCGTGGCCCTGCACTTTTCTGTAATAGCTGCAACTATTGTGGTAGCCGTCCTCGTGTCCACGCTGGCTAGCGCTATCCCAGTGCGCAGGGCAGTTGAAGTTGATCCCGCCCTAGTGCTGCGCGGAGAGTAAGGAGTAAAAGTGAGTGAGAATACCCTCTTGCAGTTGCAAGGCGTATCAAAGATTTACGGGGAGCTGCACGCCCTCGACAACGTGGATCTGCAGGTGCAGACCGGGGAGTGGCTTTCCATCGTGGGCCCGTCTGGGTCCGGCAAGACCACCATGATGAACATCATTGGGTGCATGGATACGGCCACTAAGGGGCAGGTGCATTTGGATGGCCACGACATTTCGAAGGCCACCAAACACGATCTGACTCAGCTGCGGCGCGAAACTATTGGTCTTATTTTTCAGCAGTTTCACCTGATCCCCCACCTGACTGCGCTCGAGAACGTGATGGTGGCCCAGTACTACCACTCCCTGCCTGACGAAAAGGAGGCTCTGGCAGCCTTGGACCGGGTGGGGCTGGCGGAGCGTGCCGGGCACTTGCCCTCGCAGCTTTCCGGTGGCGAGCAGCAGCGCGTATGCGTGGCCCGGGCGCTCATTAACTACCCGAAGCTGGTGCTTGCAGACGAGCCGACTGGCAACCTCGACGAGAAAAATGAACGGATCGTGCTGGATATTTTCAAGCAGTTGCATGCAGATGGCACCACTTTGATCGTGGTAACACACGACACTACGGTGGCCAGCCAGGGGATGCGCGAGATTCGCCTGGACCACGGCAGGGTTGTTGGCGAGAGCCACCACAAGATGGGCGAAGGTTTTGACCGCACGGGCATCGGTTCTATTTTGAAAGAGGCAAAATGAGCGCAACAGGCGCGACCAGGGCACTTCAGTTAGCAGCTTTAGGGGCAGTGGGGGCGGCAATTTTGAGTGCGTGCACTCCCCCGCAGTTGGTGGACATGTCTAAGCCTCTAAAGGATGGCACCTACGAGGGTGCTTCGAACCCCGATGAGCAGGGTGCTGTGGGTACCGTGCAAATTACGGTTTCCGGGGGCAAGATCACGGATGCTAAGTACCAGACCAAGACTTCTGACGGCCATGTCAAAGACAAGGATTACGGAAAGACCCGTGGGGGCGAAGTAGGTAATCAGGAATACTATGAGCGCGCTCAGGCGGTGGTGCGTTCCTACGACCAGTATGCCAAGAAGTTGACCCAGGTGGGCGACCCCACCAAGGTGGATGTTATTTCTGGAGCCACCGTAGCTCACTCGCAGTTCTTGCAGGCCGCCGTGCGCGCTATCTACAAGTCGCAGGGTGTAAAGGACACGGGTGCTGTCGACAGCATAGACGTGCCTTCGCTGAAGTTGGATGACAAAGACTACTAGGGCCACTCTTTCGGAGCGGTCGCGTTTCACGTTGCCCACCATGGGCACCGTGGCAACTATTACTACGCCCGTTCCGCTGCCTCAACGTCTCAAGGAGCGCATCGGCAGTGAGCTGGCAACCTTGGAGGGGCGGCTTTCGAAGTTTCTGCCCGGCTCTGACGTGTGGCAGCTAAACCAGGGCGGTTGGGTGTACGTTCACCCTTCTACAGGGGCGTTGCTGCTTGCTGCCCGCCAGTTTGCTTCTCTTTCCGAGGGCGCGTTCACCCCTCTGATCGGCGCTCTGGCGGACTTGTGGGACGTGAAGGCGTACCTGGCTTCCGTGGCGGCGGGGGTGGATCCCGTATTGCCGGAGCCAGAGCAGATTGCGAGCGCCCGGGCTGCCTGTAACCCTAACCTGTTGGAGCACGGCGGCGGGTTGAACTTCCGTCTTCGCTCGGGGGCCAAGATTGATTTTGGGGGCATCGGCAAGGGTTTTGCCGCCGACAGGATTCGCGATCTTTGCCAAAGGTGGGGGTTAGAGCAGGCACTGGTGGACATAGGTACCTCGTCTGTGGCCGCGTTGGGTGGGCCTTGGCGGGTGGGGGTGCGTGCGGGCACCGACACCATTTCTGAGGTGGTTGAGCTTGGCGATGGACAGTCGCTGTCTACCTCCGGCGACTATTTGCAGCGGCTGCCCGAGCTGGTTTCTGGGCAGGTGGTCCACCACATAATTGATCCGGCTACGGGGCGCCCTGCTTCCAGTGGCATTCGCCAGGTCAGCGTGGTTTGTGCAGATGGGGTAAGGGCGGAGGTCTGTTCTACTACCGCTTTGGTGGGCAAACGCCCTCGGGCGCTTTTCGAGGGCGTGCGGGTGGTCTCGGTCAGTCGCTAACTACAGCCACCGTGCGCCCAGCTATTGGCGCAAGCGCAAAGGGGCACTCGTATAGGCGTTTCAGTAGCTGTTCCGTCAATACTTGCTGTACCGGCCCAAAGGCGGCAACTTGCCCTTGCCGCAACCCCAACACTTTGCCCCCTAGCAGGAGGGCATGGTTGGGATCGTGTGTACTTAGAACAATCGTGTTGCCGAACTGGGCGTTTAGCGTGCGCAAACTCGTGAGCAGATGGTGGGCGTGGGCGGGGTCTAGGTGGGCGGCAGGCTCGTCTAACACGATCATTTCGGCATCTTGGGCGAGGGCGGCTGCCAGAGAACACAGTTGGCGTTCCCCACCCGAAATCTGGTTGTACCCTTTGCCTGCAAGGCTCGCTATCCCCATCGCCTGCAGGCATTCGTTGGCGATCTGCCGGTCTTTTGCCGAGGGCGAAGCGAAGTAGCCGAGCCTGCCTGTGCGGGCCATGGTTACTACCTCGAGCACAGAAAAATTGAAGGCGGGGCGCAGTTGCTGCGGCACGTAGGCCACTTTGCGGGCAATCTGCTTTGGGGTGAGCCCGGTGATGTTTTCCCCTTGCAGCAATACTTCTCCACTCGTTGGGGCCAGTGCCCCAACTAATATTTCTAACAGCGTGGATTTACCGATCCCGTTGGGCCCTAGCAGGGTCAGGATTTGCCCGGCTTCAAGGTGGAAAGAAATCTCGCGTAATACCTGCTGCGAGCCGTAGCTAAAGCACAGGTTCTTGACTTCTATCATTCGAAACTAACCCGCCCTCGTACAATCAAGAACAGGAATACGGGCACGCCCACTATGCCAGTTAGGACGCCAAGTGGGAGCTCCCCGCTAGTTAGGGTGCGGGCTAGCAGATCGATTCCAAGTAACATGGTTGCCCCCATCGATAGTGAGGCGCCAAAAACTTCGCGCATGTCGTTTCCAACAATCATGCGCGCGAAGTGGGGTATTACTACCCCAACCCAGCCTACGATGCCGGCCACCGAGATGACCACAGCGGCCAGGATTGAGGCGGCGAACAGGGCAATGCCACGTTCCCGGGATACGTTTATGCCTATTGAACGGGCAAACTTGTCGTCAAAACTGATGGCGTTCAGGCGCCACAGCAGGGCTGAAAGAACCACCGTAGCTCCCAGCAGGGCCGGCAGAATGGAGGCCAGCTGCGAGGTAGAGATGGAAGAGATAGAGCCCATCAGCCAAAAAACAATTTGCGGCAATTTTTCGTAAGGGTCGGCCACAAACTTCAAAAATGACACCAGCGAAGCAAAGAATGCGCCCACTAGCATGCCCGCCAGGATCAAAGTGACCGGGCCCGACCGGGACGCTTTAGCTAGCAGGAAGGTCAGGGCAACGGACACGACCGCCCATCCCACGGCACTTACTTGGACCAGCACAGAAGAAGCACCCAGCACAATGGCGAGGGCGGCACCGAAGCCAGCCCCGTTGGCCACTCCCAGCGTGTAGGGAGAAGATAGTGGGTTGTGGAAGATTGCCTGGTACACGGCCCCGGCTCCCGCGAGCGCTGCCCCTACCAGTGCGGCTGCCCCGATGCGGGGGAAGCGGACTACGTACAGTACGGTTGCCGTCTGCGGATCGGCTTTGCCAACGAGTGCAGCAAGTATTTGGGGGATTTCGATTGGGAATGCCCCGATAGCCGCCGAGACCAGGGCCAGGCTAACTGGTAGGGCAACGAATCCGCAGGCCGCGCCCAGGCGAGCGGCTTTACTCACTTACCTTGCCTTTGAACGGAACGCCGTAGAAGGTCTTGTAGAAGGCTTCGGCCCTCTTTTGCACGTAGCTTGCGCTTACTAGGTCAGGGTAGAACTTGTGGGCGAAGTAGGGTTCGCCCAGCGCCATCGAGTCGGTGTCGGGGTTTCCCCAGGGCTTCGTCCAGTAGGGGGCTTTGATTACGTTGCCGTTCTTTACGGCACGCATTTTCTGCCATTTCGGATCGGTTGTAACCTGTTCGTACACTTCCGGGTAGCGATCCTGCACCACCACGTAATCTGGGTCCCAGGCTAGGGCTTGTTCGAAGTTGTACTGTTTGTAGCCTTGAATGTCTTTCGCAGCCACGTTTACCGCGCCCGCGCGCACCAGTTGTGCCCCCACGTACTTGTCGTTGCCGTAGGTTTGGCCGCCCTCGTTGGCAACTAGCACGGTTTTGGGTGCAGTAACTTTCCCAACCTTACTTTCCACGTACTTGCGCGATTGGGTGGTAAATTCCCAGAGCTTGTTGGCGCGCTCTTGTTTGCCAGTCAGTTTGCCCAAGGTTTTTACCGACCATTCCAGGCCGTCGGTGTAGGCCTTGTCGGAGTTGGCCAGGCGCGGGTTTTGGGCTTCTTTTTGTTTGCCTTCGGCTCGCAGCGACACCGTGGCGTAGGGAATGTGTAGGCTCTCTAGCTTTTTCAGGTCGGCGGGATTGGCCTGGGAGGCCACTATGACAATGTCGGGTTTTAGAGCGGCCACGTTTTCGACGTTCATGGAGTCGAGCTGGCCGGGGGTGGCCAGTTTCTGAATGCCGGGAAAGACATCTTTCATGTATTCGCCCAGGTTGCGTTCCCATTTCTTTTCGATGCCCACCACCTGTTTTTGGGCGCCGAGTTGGGCGAGGATATCTACAGAGTGGTGCTGTAGAACCACCATGCGCTTCACGGGAACTTTTACTTTGACCTGGTGGTCAGCCTGGTCGGTGAAGCTGATTTCTTTACTTGGCTGCTGGCTTTGGGAGGCTGAGGCTGGCGGTTTGGCTTGGCTGTCGTTTGCCTCTTGGGCGCACCCTGCCAGCATTGGAAGCAGGGCTAGGGTCAATAAGCTGGCAGTTATTTTGCGAGGGCGCATATTCGCTTCTTCTTTCCTTTTTGTTCCGCAATTTCGACTAGAAAGCATTCACATTCAATCATAAATGGATCCCTGTCCCCTACTCGCGCCCCTCGGGTTTGGGAGCATTTGTCGAGGGCGGTAAGGCGCTGCTGCCGGGAACAAGAGCGCCGCTTCGCCGCCTAAGCGCCCCGCCAAACTGGTCTAATTAAATTAGCTTTTTCTGGATCTTGCGTTATACCACTAAAGGAGGCAGGATCTAATCATGGCTAAAGACACTGTCGCTAAGGGCGACGCAGAAAAAGAAGTTCGTACTGGTTCCCCGCTGGTCAAGCGCGGCTTGGCTGACATGCTCAAGGGCGGAGTGATCATGGACGTGGTCACCCCCGAGCAGGCTCGCATCGCCGAGGACGCCGGGGCTGTTGCGGTTATGGCACTAGAACGCGTGCCTGCCGATATTCGCGCCCAGGGCGGGGTGGCTCGCATGTCTGACCCCGATCTGATCGATTCCATTATCGACGAGGTTTCTATCCCGGTCATGGCCAAGGCACGCATCGGCCACTTTGTAGAAGCGCAAGTGCTCGAGCACCTGGGCGTCGACTACATCGACGAGTCCGAAGTGCTCTCGCCAGCCGATTATGCCCACCACATCGACAAGCACGATTTCAAGGTCCCGTTCGTTTGCGGGGCTACCAACCTGGGCGAGGCGATCCGCCGCATCGCCGAGGGCGCGGCCATGATTCGTTCCAAGGGCGAGGCCGGCACTGGCGACGTGTCGGAAGCTACCACTCACATTCGCACAATTCGGGCCCAGATCGCTAAGCTACAGGCCACCTACAACGCTAATCCCGAGGAATTGTACGTGGCAGCCAAGGAATTGCAGGCCCCCTACGAGATAGTCGAAGAAGTGGCGCGCAACGGCAAGCTGCCTGTTGTGCTGTTTGTTGCGGGTGGGGTTGCCACCCCGGCTGACGCGGCAATGATGATGCAGCTTGGCGCCGAGGGCGTTTTTGTTGGTTCGGGCATTTTCAAGTCGGGCAACCCGAAGGCTCGCGCCGAGGCTATTGTGAAGGCTGTGGCCCAGTACGACGATCCGGCGGTTGTTGCCGACGTCTCCCGTGGGCTGGGCGAGGCAATGGTTGGGATCAACGTTTCTGATTTGCCCGCCCCCCACCGGCTAGCGGAGCGCGGCTGGTAATGGCAGGGTCTGTAACGCCCGGAGTTCGCAGTGCGGCCTCCGGGCCTACTATTGGGGTTTTAGCCTTGCAGGGCGGGGTCGCTGAGCACGCGCACATGCTTCGCCAACTGGGCGCAAACGTGAAGCTGGTGCGCAAGCGCGCCGATTTGAGCTCCGGCATAGACGGAGTGGTATTGCCGGGCGGGGAATCTTCTACCATCGATCGGCTGCTCAGGATTTTCGACATGAAGGCCCTGCTGGGCGATTTGTTGCGGGATGGACTGCCTTGTTTGGCCACCTGTGCGGGCATGATTTTGCTGGCTCGCGAGGTCGTGGATGCGGCACCTGGGCAAACCTCGCTAAAGGTCTTGGACGCCACCGTTTCGCGCAACGTTTACGGCAGCCAGACGGCCTCTGCGGAGGTCACGTTGGATACCCCATTGGGGCCGGTTGTGGGGGCTTTCATCAGGGCCCCTAAGATTGTGCGGGTTGGCGAGGGCGTGCAGGTACTAGCGCGCCGCTACCCCGCTCAGGGCGGTTTGGATCCCGAGGGCGACATTGTGGCGGTAAAGAGCAAGAACATTGTTGCGCTTTCGTTCCATCCCGAGCTTACCGGCGACGCCACGTTCCACGCCGATTTGCTTGAGCGTTTGCGCTAACGCATTTTTCCAGCACAGCGAGCCTTCTACGCGCTAGCCGGAAGCGCACGGCTGGGTGCCCCGGGCAGTGCTCGAACGTGCCTAGTTGCATGCGCTGCTAGTTGCATCCGGGCGGGAGCGGTTGCGGATCCGCAAACCAGCCTTTGGGCATGGGACCGGTATAGCCTTCGGGTACATACAGGCAGCTGGGGTCGCTTGCTAGCGGATCCCCTGTTAGTGCGTAGGCGCTCGAGCGGGAGCCGCCGCAGAAGTGGTTGTATTTGCACACCCCGCATTTGCCTTTGAAGCCGTCCGGTGTGCGCAGTTGCCGCATCACGGGCGTGTTGGCGTACAGGTCTGCCAGAGGGGTCTCTTTGACCGAGCCCACGTGGATCGGTAGGAAGCCCGAGGGGTAGACGTCCCCAACGTGGTCTATGAACACGAACCCTGACCCTGAGTTGATTGCCAGTGGGGTGCGGGGTTTGCGGGGTTTGCGCGGGTGGGCTCCTATTAGTCGCGTAGTTTCTTTGGTGAGCCAGTGGTAGAGCTCGCCCCGTTCGGGAAGGGCAGTGCCTTTTTCGTGGGCTTCGTCGCGTTGGAAGGCGACTCTGCGGTATTGTGGCGCCTCTGTAGTTTTGATGGCGATGCGGTCCGACACGTCGTGGAGCCAGTGCAACACGTCTTCGCGTTCGGCTGGGCTCAGCATGTTTAGCTGCGCTCCCCGCCCGGTGGGGACAAGGAAGAAGACGTACCACATGAACGCTTCTAATTCTATGGCTTTTGCCAGCATGGCTGGGGCTTCGTGGATGTTGCCGCGCGTTAGGGTGGAGTTTATTTGCAGGCGAAACCCCACCTGGTTGATCATGTGTGTAGCTTCGACGGTTTTTTCAAAGGTGCCAGCTATTCCGCGAAAGGCGTCGTGGGTGGCGGCAGTTGCCCCGTCCATGGATACGGACATGGCTTTGCCTCCGGCTTCCCTAAGGGCTTTGAGCCTATCCATGGTGAATAGTGGGGTAACCGAGGGCGAGATAGAAACTGAAAGCCCCAGCGAGGTTCCGTAGCGAACCAGTTCTACTAGGTCTTCGCGTTCGAAGCAGTCGCCTCCGGTAAACACTACTAGCGGGCGCGGTTTTTCGTAGGCGGCGAGCTGGTCAAGCAGGTTTTTGCCTTCTGCTGTGGTCAATTGTCCCGGGGCTGCGTGCGGTTGCGCTTCAGCCCGGCAATGCTTGCAGACGAGGGCGCAGGCCCTGGTTACCTCCCAAATTGCGATAAAGGGCTTTTTCGTTAAGTCGTGTCTAATTTGCCTAACCACCGGATGCTTGCGTGTTTTCCCTGTTACCGCAGCATTTGGGTGGTTTGACATTGGTGGCTCCTTACAACGAGTTTTTGACGCATTCATTTTACTCGTCATAAAAATAGGTGCGGGTGAAGTATCCTTCACCCGCACCTAGCTAAGCCAGTCTCTCAGTCCTCGCTACTAGCTGCCTGCCCCTGGGAAAGCTCGGGAGCGTTTGCAGTACCTTGATGCTTGAACTGGAATTCCAATGGATCGTTCGGGTCGACATCTACCAACACCGATTCGCCATCCTTGAAATCTCCGAACAATATCTTTTCAGATAGCGGATCTTCGATCTCGCGCTGAATAGCCCTGCGCAACGGACGCGCGCCAAGTACCGGATCGTACCCCTTGTCGGCAAGCAGCTCGCGGGCGGCCGAAGTCAGTTCTATCTTCATGTCGCGGTCTGCCATGCGAGCCGAAAGCTGGCTCATCATCAGATCCACAATCTTTACGATCTCGTCGCGCTGCAGCGGCGGGAACACCACCACCTCGTCGACGCGGTTCAAAAACTCGGGGCGGAAGTGCTGCTTCAGCTCCTCCGACACCTTCGAGCGCATCCGATCGTAATCGGTAGACAGATCGCCGGCAGCCTGGAACCCAGTCATTACCCCCTTGTTGATGTCGCGGGTACCCAGGTTGGTGGTCATGATGATCACGGTGTTCTTGAAGTCCACCAGGCGCCCCTGCGAATCCGTTAGACGGCCGTCCTCTAGAATCTGCAGCAAAGTGTTGAAAATGTCGGGGTGAGCCTTCTCGACCTCGTCAAACAACACCACGCTGAACGGCCGGCGGCGCACCTTCTCGGTAAGCTCGCCGCCCTCGTCAAAACCAACGTATCCCGGAGGAGCCCCGAACAAACGCGACGAGGTGTGCTTCTCGCCAAACTCGGACATATCTAGTTGGATCAGCGCGTCCTCGTCACCAAATAGGAACTCAGCTAGAGCCTTGGCAAGTTCGGTCTTACCAACACCCGTGGGGCCCGCAAAGATGAACGAACCACCGGGGCGCTTCGGATCCTTCAGACCCGCGCGAGTACGCCTAATTGACTTGGAAAGCGCCTGCACGGCCTTGTCCTGGCCAATAATCCGCTTGTGCAGCTCATCTTCCATGTGCAACAGCTTGGTAGATTCAGTCTCAGTCAGCTTGAACACGGGAATGCCCGTAGACATGGCCAACACCTGAGCAATCGATTCCTCGGTAACCTCGGCAATGCGGTCCATGTCCCCGCTCTTCCATTCGCTCTCTTTGGAAGCACGCTGCTCCGTGAGCGTCTTCTCTTGATCGCGCAGCGAGGCGGCTGCCTCGAAATCCTGATCGTCAATGGCCGACTCTTTCTTGCGGCGCACATCGGCAATTTTCTCGTCAATCTCGCGCAGCTCTGGCGGGGCGGTCATGCGGCGAATGCGCAGGCGGGCTCCGGCCTCGTCAATAAGGTCAATGGCCTTGTCGGGCAAGAAACGATCGGAAATATAACGGTCAGAAAGAGTGGCCGCAGCCTTGATCGCCTCGTCAGTAATGATCACCCTGTGATGCGCCTCGTAGCGGTCGCGCAAACCCTTCAGAATCTGTTCAGTCTCTTCGACCGTGGGCTGCTCCACACGCACCGGCTGGAAACGCCGCTCCAGAGCGGCATCCTTTTCGATGTGCTTGCGGTATTCGTCGTTAGTGGTGGCCCCAATAGTCTGCAGCTCGCCGCGAGCCAGCATGGGCTTCAATATTGAAGCCGCGTCGATGGCTCCCTCTGCGGCACCGGCCCCCACCAAAGTGTGGATCTCGTCGATGAACAAAATAATGTCCCCGCGCGTGCGAATCTCTTTCAGCACCTTCTTTAGGCGCTCTTCGAAATCGCCGCGGTAGCGCGAACCAGCTACCAGCGAGCCCATGTCCAGGCTGTAAAGCTGCTTATCCTTCAAAGTCTCGGGCACGTCGCCAGCCACGATTGCCTGGGCCAACCCTTCCACCACCGAAGTCTTACCAACCCCGGGTTCGCCGATCAGCACCGGGTTGTTCTTGGTGCGCCGCGAAAGGATCTGCATGACCCTTTCCATCTCGTTCTTGCGCCCAATCACGGGATCCAACTTTTGCTCGTGTGCAGCCTGGGTAAGGTTGCGCCCGAACTGGTCCAAAATAGCCGACCCGGACTTTTGCCCCTGGGGCGAGGACGAGCCTCCGACCCCCACGGCCTCCCCGCCCTCGGCGCGGCCCCCCTGGTAGCCAGAAAGTAGCTGAACTACGTTGTGGCGCACGGTTTGCAAATCTGCACCCAGGTTGGTGAGGACTTGGGCGGCCACGCCCTCGCCCTCGCGAATAAGGCCGAGCAGAATGTGTTCGGTGCCAATGTAGTTGTGGCCGAGCTGCAAGGCCTCACGCAGCGAAAGCTCCAAGACCTTCTTAGCGCGCGGCGTGAAGGGGATGTGGCCCGGTACCGGCTGGTCGCCTGAGCCAATGATGGTAACTACTTCGTCGCGCACCTTGTCGCGGGAAACGTCCATCATCTCGAGGGCCTTGGCAGCTACCCCTTCGCCCTCGGTAATGAGCCCCAACAGCAGGTGTTCAGTGCCGATGTAGTTGTGGTTGAGGTTGCGTGCCTCATCCTGTGCCAACACGATGACGCGGCGGGCACGATCAGTAAACCGCTCGAACATGAAACTCCCTTTTGGCGATTGCAAAAACTGTTTCCATTATGGAGGCTGGGCGCTTGTTCTTGCGGCGATGTTCGCTGCCAGCACAGGTTGGAGGGGCGCAAATCCCAGCTTTTTTACGCGTTAGTTTTTGCTGGCACTTGCGCGGGTCGGATCATTGCGTAGACGCGAATTCCTGGCAAAGTATCCACGTCAGCAACTGTTTCAAAGCCGAAACGCTTGTAGAGGCGCTGACTGGCGGGGGTTGTAGATTCCAAAAATACAGGGGTGGGGTTGGAATCTATTAGGTCGAGGCGGTGGCGCAATAGCTTGGAGCCCACCCCTTTGCCGCGAGCCGCCGGGGAGGCCGCTAGGGTGCGCAGGTACCAGTGTTTTTCGCGAGGGCGGAAGGCTTCTACCTTCTGCTCGTGGAAGCGTTCGCGGCGCCCGTTTGGGGTAAGCCTTTCGAAGAGGTCGAGTAGAGTGTTGCGTACTTTGTTTACTTTCCCGTTCGGAGATTGTGAGGTGAGCGCGCCAATTACCCGCCCTGTCTGCTGGTCTATGGCCACGTCCAAAGTAGAGATGTAGCCGATCTTTAAACCTAGCGTTACATCGGCGGCCATTAGCTTGCGGCAGGCCTTTTCGCTGGGAAACATGGCCCTACAGGAGGGATCGTTAGCGAAAGCATCTGCGAAAATCTGTGCGGCTTGTTGAATTTGCTCGTTATTTCTTGCTTCTTGGATGCGAACCAATTTCTATTATTCCTACCATTTCTTTTCTATCCGCATAACAAATCTATCAAAGCGCCATAAAAACGCAAGACTTTGTAGGGCGAATCACCTCGCCATGGAAGGCTTTTGCCGCAAAATAACGCTAGCGTGCGGGCTCTTGGGCGGCAGTAAACTATAAGCCACCCTATTTTCCCTGCGCCGTTACTATATTTTTTCTCCGCCACTTTCGAAGTTATTTAGAAATAAAAATGTCAAAGTAAAAGTTAGATTTTGCAGATTTATTATGTCGCGCACTGCACCAAAGTTGGGATGCCGCTGAGGCACATATATCCCCGCGCCGTAGTCAAAGCGACCGGGGACCGCCTAGGTATTTTTACGCCAAGCAATTCCCCGTCGTAATCGACATTGGGCTGCAACAATATGCCCAGGCGAGAGCGTCTGATCTGCTTGTTCCAATGCCCATAATTGGAACGCAGGTCGTCGGCCCTGCCCGCAACTACAAAATGCAAGAAGGGGCCTGGATTTTTTACTAGCCCTTCCAGCTGCGCACCCGCAGGATCTAATTGTTCAGCGTCGTCAACTAAAACAAATGTGGGAATAGTTTTCCCAAGTAGGTTTGCCCAAAGCTCCCCACAACTGGCAAATGGGTAGAAACCGTCTAGTTTAGCTTGGGCCAACGGCGTCCGTCTGCCCCCAACTCCATATATTCGCCCCGGTATGCCCAACTTGTCGAAGCCTTCCCGAATCCCTTGCGCCACCGTGAGCAGCACGGAAGATTTGCCGCTTCTGGGAGGGCCAGCAATCAACGCGTGTTCGCCCTCGTACATCTGTAGGCAAGATACAGACATGTCCTCTTCGGCTATGCCGATAGGGATTCGGTACGGCTCCGTTGCCAGATCGACGGAGCCCACTACCTGATCTTTAGAGACGCGGTGTGGCAGGGCCCCAACAGCTTGTAGCTTTGCAGAATTGGGCCACCGGCTGGAAATGCTTGCTACTGCTTGCTCGATTGGCTCAGGATACCTTGCTATTTGCGTCTGCAAACCATTTTCGGCTAGCACGCACCTACCAGGCACTTTGGAGGGAATTTGCTCCCTGCCTATGCCGCCAAAAGAATAGTCGTATGGATCCGCAAGTTGAAATAGCCATTTTTGCGTAGTCACGTCGTCGATTGCGCTTGGCACAGCTTTTATTCTGGAGGTGCCCAGCGCAAAATGTATGCCTAACGCTTGCCCGTCGGCATACACCCTGTATAGGAGGTCGAGCAGCTCCAGGCCCACGTAGTCGGAAAACTCTTCCCGCAAGGCAGCCAGTCCATCCAGAATTACTACCAGTTTGCGCCCCGCAGGTTCCCGTTTCCGCTCCGTCAACTCGCGCGCCAAATATTTTATGAACCGTTCACGCATCTCTCCTGCGGCAGCGCCAGGGCCCACGTATGCCACCGTGTGAGGCAATTTTGCCAACGGTTGCAACTGCCCCGCCCCCATGTCCAAGACCGCCAGGTCTAGCTCTTCCGGGCTGTGCTGAGCACACAGGCTCAAAGCAATAGAGCTGAGGGCTGTGGTGATCCCTGATCCGGGAATTCCCGCCAACAAAACATTGCCTCGATCCATGTCCCAGCTGGCAGGGATCTGTCTCTGTCGATCCGGGTCATCCGACAGGCCAATGCTAAGATTGCCATTTGTAAGGGAGCCAATCGCAACTTCACCGGACTGACCTTTATCTATAGGTAGCCTTAAATTCGCTTCTAAAGCCGGAGGCCACACGGGTCTGGGCCTAGCATAACCGCCCTGCCTGGCAGCCTCGCCAATAGTTTCTATTAGCCGTTCCAGATCGTTGCTTGTCTGCTCGGCGGGACTGTCGGGCTCGCCCAATGCAACATCCACACCGAAGGCAAAATCGGCAAAAATTAGCTCCTCTTGCCCTCTGCCTCCGGTAGTGCCCGTAGAGAGAGCTGTTTGTATGGGGGTTATGTCGCCCTCGCCCAACTTTACGTAGGCGCGTCCGCGTTGGGTACGGTCAATAGTAGATGCCGAAGGGGTGCCGATTACATAGTTCGAATCGTCGCGGCTTTGCACGCGCAGAGCAACGCGCAGGTTGGTGTTAGCCAAAATATCTTCGTTTACTACCCCTGCCGGACGCTGAGTTGCCAACACCATGTGTACCCCTAGCGTTCTGCCAACTGCAGCAATGCTCACCAAGGAAGACAGCACATCGGGGTATTCTTTAGCCAGCTGCGCAAATTCGTCCACTACCAACACTAGGCGCGGCATAGGCTGGGCAGGGTTAGTTGCTAGGTAGGCGTCCAGGTTGTCTATCCCCTCCCCAGCAGCCGCGAACACTTCTTGCCTGTAGCGCATTTCTGCCTCCAAGGCGCGGATCGCCCTGTTTGCCAGCTGCTGGTCCAGGTTCGAAACGGTACCTATGGTGTGCGGCAGTGCCTCACAAGTTTTGAAGGCCGCCCCACCCTTGAAATCGATCAGGATGAACGTCAGGTGGTCCGGATCGATGCGAGCTGCCAGAGAGGCCACGAGTGTACGCAAGAACTCCGACTTGCCCGAGCCGGTAGTTCCCCCTACCAGGCCGTGGGGGCCGTCGCGCACCAGATCCAAGGCAAAACTACCTTCTTCTGATACCCCAACCGGCGCACCTACCCCAGCATTGGTTTTCCAGTCCGCCAGAATCTTCGCGGCGTCTAAGGTGCCGGGCGCCAACAGCGAAAGTAAATTTACTACCTGCGGCAAAGTCCCACCTGGCAGAGCCAGTTCGGGATCTTCAAAATGCGCTAGGTTGCGTGCACATTGTTCAGCAACGTCAGCTCTGATGCCGGCTAGCAGTACGTCCTCTTGAATAGATAGGTCGGCGGGATGAAATACCTGTGCACTGGCATCTTCGCCCACGCGCACTATCGCCGTACATGCTGCAGGTAGGGCACGTTCAGTCGCTGCAATGACAATTCCCGATACTGCCGTTTCGGCCTTTGCGAAATAGGCCTGGTCTTTATTGCGTCCGTGCCCAAGTAACTCTCGAACTGGCGCTTCGCGCCCTTCGAGTAGCGCCTCAGAGTCTACTAGCGCCAACACTGTAGGGGTGGCGAACGCCGAGGAATTCTCTAGTATTGCGCGGGCTAAAGATTCGCTGCGCTCCCTGTTACTTGAAGCCCATTGGGTATAGCCGCCACCGACGTGTCTGCGCAGGTGGGGAAGCCATTTTGCCCATTGCCACGCTTCTTCGCGTCCGCGCTCGCAAAAAATGGCAACACTTAGATCAGCTGGCCCGGCATGCACGGTGGCCTGCAGCAGCAGGGAGCGAGCAACTGCCAGGCAGTCGTTTCTTGGGCCTACGATCCCAACTACTCCACCCCCAGTTAGTTCCACCCCCACGGGGGCTGCGGGAATTGTGACCTGCTCCAGCACCTGCTTGATCTCAGGTTCTAATTTGGTGGTGCTGGCCTTCACTACCTGCGGTTTCCATTTCAGATCTGCTATCCCCAGGTGCACGGCTAGGAAATCCTTGGCGTCGGCGCGTCTTTGCCAGAGGCGCACTGAGGGCTGGCAGGCCCTCCAGATCATCCAAGCCGGATCTGGGAGCTGTTGCCACAGGCGTTTTCGTTGACTGGCTACGGCCTCCTCTATTTCAGTTTTGAACTGGAGCATAGATTTTCCAAAGCGCCCAGTTTCTTCTCGCGCGTTCTTCTTAGCTCTGCGCTTTTGCTCTACCCACGTTGCCACCGCCAGTACGGGGCTCAACAGTGCAATCATGCCGTATCTGGCGTTTCCCATCAGCACCATCAGAGCTACCGCCATTATGAGCGGAGCCAGAAAGCTTGCCCAACTAAACTTTGCTGCCTCCGGCGGCTGTTTGCGTTCGGGCTGTTCAATTGCCTCCGGTTCTGGAGCTCTTCCCGGTCTTGGCGGCCGGTTGAATGGAACCGTGCCCTCGGCACTTATGTTGTGTTGGCTGCCTGGCTTCGGAACGGCTGCTTCTGCCTGCCTTTCCCGGATTACCAGGCTGATTCCCCCGGCAGTAACTACCGCCGTAGTTGTTACTAGTTCGCCCTCTTGGGAAACTGCCACCCCGTCCAGATACGTCCCGTTGGCAGAATCCATATCGAAAACGCGCACCCCTTCCCCTTCTGGGACTAGGGCAGCATGAATCCAAGAAGTTGAGGGCGAGTAGCTTCTAATGTGCGATTCCGGCGCCCTACCAACTATTAGCTTGCCGGTAACCGCAATGCGCGCACCAGCGGCCAATCCTCCAGAAAGCAGCACTTCCCACCTACTCGGAAGAGGGTTTCGGGGCTGCTTATCGCTAATGAGCGAACCATCTAGCAGCGGTAGATCGGCAAGTTTCGTTGCAGCACCTACTTCCGCCCCATCCAAGTACAGGGGGTGGCCACTGATTTGGATTGAGTGCGTCTGCCGTATTAGCTCCGCCAGGGTTTTCGTAGCTGGCGCCTTTTGCAGAATGATTGTTCGGGAATAATCCGAAACGTCAATCAGTAGCCGCATAGGTGATTTCTTACTTTTGCGCTTCGGTTAGATCAAACCAGTACAGGCGCTGGGGAGCATTTTCGCGAACCCCGGGACTTTGCACGGTGGAAACAAGCGGCTTCGGCTCGTCCGCTATCTGAATTTGCCCGTTAGAGACGCTCATGTCTCCACTTACCAATCCGTCTTCGGTGGATAGTTCTAAGTCATTTAGAGATTTTGCTACGTCCTCAGGATCTACAGAACCAGCTTTTCCGGCAGCAGCTACCACAGCAATAAGGCCGTCGTGGGATATTCCGTCGGCTCTACCGGCTGCCTTCGAAAACTCTTCTTTACCTAGACTGTCTTTGATCTGTGGGTCGCTTGCGTACTGATTGAGCGCCGTGAAGAATGTCGCTGCTGACTCCCCTTTGGCGCCACCTTGCAGCGTAGCCATGTCAACATTTTCGATTCCTACGCCGTATAGATTCGCGTATAAAGAACCTTTTTCGGCCAGTTTGGATTCGAAGGCTTCGTTAGCCGTAACAGCAGGTATTACGATTGGGACATTTAGCTTTTCCCCCTGAAAGGCGGCAATAAGCTCCGCCTGCGAAAGCGGGTCCCCTACCACTACAGCTGCCCCAATTGAATGCCCAGCTTTAGCCTCTTGGGCTAGTTGATGCACCACCTGTACTTTGTCGGCCTCGCCGGCAGCCTGGACTTTACGAAATTTGAGCCCTAGGTCGCCCTCGCCAGCATCCACAACAACAATCTGGCGCAAGCCTGCGAGTTCTATAATCTTGCGAACCCCTTTAGCCTCTTCTGCGAGGTCGGGAACCATGCTGAAGCTAGTAGCGGCGGCCGGCTCGCTCCCCCCATAGGGGAAAATTGCGGCAATTCCATCCTTTTCTGCCTGCCTAGAGATGTATTTGGCATGCGCTCCGGAAGTACCCACAATTATTGCCGCCGCCCCCTGCTCCTTTAGGATGTCTACGGCTTCTTTCGCCCCCTCTTGTGAGCCCTTGTCATTGGCTGACAGCAAGGTCACTTCCGTATTAGCGGCGCGCAACCGCTCTTTCGCAACTACAACTCCCTGGACGGCATTCCTATACCCGTTTCCTTGCCTTGGATCGTCAGTCAAGCTGACGATCACGCCCACTTTTATCTTCTTCGGTGCGTTAGAAAGGCTGATTTCAAGAGGCTGTGTAGCGCTTTCGTGCCCGGTGCCTTTACTGGACGTGACAACAGCTGCTGCGATCAATGCGGCTAATACAATAACAACGCCAACTGCAGCTATGACCTTCTTATTCATTTAGTTCGCCTCAATCGAGAAGTTGTAGACGCTGGTTACTTCGCCTGAGAAATTTTTCTGGTTGGGGAATGGGGTGAGTTCTCGCCGAGCTTTTGCGCCCGCGCGGGTCTGTGCGGCTCGCAAAAGGCTGCCTTCTAAATTTTCACTTTGCACGTTCTGGTAAGCAGTTGATTTCCTGGTGGCATCTGCAACCTGGTAGTTCGCTGTTGCCGTGCCCGCAACATTGGAGGCCATGGTTCCTAGTAGCCCAGAACCGTGGACCTTAGACGAGCCCAGGTCTAGGAGCACTTTCGAAATGTCTCCAACCAGCATCGCGGAGGTAGCTTGCATATCGCGATTTGAGGCGGCCACTGACTGCTCAATCAGGCTGACATTTTGCGCAACCTGGTCTGTGCCGCTCTTTGCTAGCTTATGGCTGGTTGCAGTCAGGTTGCCGTTGGCATTGGTAACCATTTGGCGCCCATTCGAGGTGATGTCCGCCGCCGTATCTTGCAGTCCAGCGGAGGTGGTAGACAAAATGTTATACATCTGCTCTGCCGCCAACATGGTTTGCGATCTTACGGTTCGGATGGCCGGATCTATAGAACTGTCCGTACTTTCGGCAATCTGTTCCGTAGTGTGCGCTAGCAGTTCCCCCACTCGCTTCGCTGCGCTTTGCCGCTGCCAATTTACGGTAGTTACGAATCCAGCTAAAGAGGTTCTGCGCATATTCAGCTTGCTCACTGCTCCTCGCAGGGCTGCAATATTTTCCCCTAGCTCCCCGTTTGCCTTATCGGAATCGTCGTTTAGTTCTTTTAGCTTCGTTTTTGCCTCCGACAGGGAGCTGGCTACTAGATCAATTTGGGTGGCCAGGCCACTTTCTGTATTGTCCAGGTCGCTGCTTTCGGCTAAGAGTTGCCACTCATTTTGCTGCTGCTCGGCGATTGTCTCTAACGATTGCCCGCTCTTTCCTTTGTGTATGAGCAGGGGCCGCCCTTTTGCGTCTATTTGGTTGCCACAGGCACGTTCACTCAGGTAGCGCAACAGGCGGTCAGATTGGATGCGCGAAAGCGGTCCGTCACCGACTTCGGTGCTGTTCTCAGCATCTTCCCCCGGCAACACTGCGCCGTCGGTTAGCTTGCATATTTCTTCGCGCAGCTCGCCAACCTGGGTGTGTGCGTTGCCCGCATTTTCCGCCTGTTTTACCGCTTTTTCGTGCAGGGCGTTAAAGTAGCCCCTTAGATCTTCGAGGTTATGTTCTGCCCCAACTATGGCACTTTTTATTGGCCCCGAACGGGCGTGCAGTTTTGCTACAGGATCTGAAAGACTCAATTGCTCCAGTCGATCGCCTACCTGATCGACGCTGTCCGATAAATCTTTCATTGCAGCCACAGAATCTGCACCGGTGCGCGGATCTAGGGCAGCCAGAGCAGCGTTTCCGTTCTGTTCAAACCCAGTGGCTATTTTACGTAGTCTTCCCTTTGAATCAGTCAGCATACAAGATACCGATTCTGGTGCTGATTCGCAGGCTTCAGCGGTGGGATTTTCAGGGCCCACCAGTTCTAGGAAGGCCTGCCTTGTAGTTTCTTTGCAAGATTGCGCGGCTGAAGCAAACTCATCTAGCTGCGCACTTACCGCTTGTAGGTTGGAAAACAGCGAACGAGGCTCCCTCTGCTCGTCCACTGTTACAGCACACCCTTCACTGTCTACGCGCCGGACCGGTTTCGCTTCTTCTGGGTTTCCAAGTAAATTGCGAATCTCTGCTAGGGAAGAACCTAGCTGAGCATTAAACCCATCTTGGGCACCCGATAGGGATTGTTTCAGCCCCTGCCCCATTGTTTCGGTAGAGGAAATCATGGACTTAGCAGATTCGACAAGATGGTCATTTGACGCCTTTAGGTCGCCAATAGTTTTTGCCCCAATGGCGTTTGCCGACTGGCTCAATGATTGTCTGGCCGCCGATATGGTGTCCCCCGCCTGGGCAAGCGTGCCGTTGAGTTCAGCTAGCATCTCGACGGTGTTATTTACCGTTTTGAATTCGGTGGATTTAGCCGGGTCGAATGTGGATTCTAGGAGACTATTTATAGACGGGTCAGTTACGATTCCGGGCTGAACGTTAATTTCTAGATCGGGAACTTCGAAGTCTTTGGCGTTTACTACAAACTGCAATTTTGTTGAGGCAGACAGCTGAGGGGGAGCCAAAACACTCGCCCACTGCACTGCTGCCTTTCCGGACTCGTCCTGGCTCAAAACCCCGTTAGTACCGCCTTTGCCGCCGCGCTCAGGCATAACTACCCGTTCTGGGGAAAAGTCTGCTTTGGCCGCTGCAACCACAGTCAAGGGGACTCCAACCAAATCAGTTCGCGAGTGCGCTGCACCTGCAGAATCGAAGTGCAAGGTCTTCGGCCTCACTAATAAATTTTGCACCGATATATCGATCTCTACGCGCCCGTTTGTACCTTCTAGGTCTCGTAGATTTGTTCCCACCTTGCCGTCGTGCTTATAGGCTACTTTCACTCTGACGGGCAAATCAATGGCAGCTTTCGACGGATCGAAGGAATGGCTGCCTACTGCCTGCCCATTTTTCTTTGCGGAGCTCAGTTCCGAACTAGCGATGGAACGGACTGCCCCATTTGACCCCACTGAAACACTTACTGACTGCAACATTTGCTCTTTTGGAGTCGGCGCTTCTGCTGCCATCGCCGGGTAGGTCAGCGCAGGCAGTGCAACGGCTACAGCAGCCGCTGTAGCGAGGGCCAGTTTCGCGATAGTCCATCTAGGTTTTAGGGGCAACATCTGCAGTTTTCTTTCCGTCGGGTGCCATCCAGGCGAAAGGATACAGCATGCAGAAGTGGACAAACAACACTAAAGCATCTTCCAATTGACGCAATATATTGGGATAGAGTCACTACCGTGCACTACCATGAAGCTATCTTCGTTGTCATACGCGCCAGGAGGAGAGGTGTCTACTAACCCGCACAACCGGAGTTTGGGAGCAAACTACCAGCTGAGCACGCCAATTGGGGAGGGCAGCTCAGGCGTAGTCTGGCGCGGCGTCAATAAGACGTCTAATACTGTGGTAGCGGCCAAGATACTTCGCCCCCAGTACCTCAGCGATCCGAAAATTGTGACGAGTTTCCTTACCGAGCGCTCAATTCTTTTGACTCTGGAGCACCCCAATATCGTCAAGGTCTTGGATTTAGTTGCCGAAGGGCACACACTAGCGATAGTGCAGGAGTACATAGAGGGCCCCTCACTTACGGAGCTGGTATCCGCTGGGCCAATTGCCCCCGCACGTGCTCTAAAAATATCGGAGGGGATCTTTTCAGCCCTGGCATTCGCACATGCTCGTGGCGTGCTTCACCGGGACGTGAAATCGCAGAATATTCTTCTAAATAGGGGCTGGCAGGCCGCCCCTGCTGAACATGTAAAAGTTACAGATTTTGGCATCGCCCGCGTGCTGTCTGAATCGCATGCGCGTACTACTTCCCTGCTGGGAACCCCTAATTACATGTCACCAGAACTAATAGAGTTCGGGGAGGCTTCTTACCCGGCTGATGTGTATTCTGCGGGCATAGTGCTTTATGAATTGCTAGCTGGGCGCACCCCTTTTGAGGGCCCCGGAACTGATTTTACCGTTGCTCAAAGGCACGTTAATTCGCAACTTCCCAGCCTAGATCTGCCCTCTCCACTGTGGGAATTCCTGTGCTCGCTGTTGGAAAAGAATCCTGCTGACCGACCTTCAGCGAAAGGTGCGGCTACTACGGCCGCAAGCCTGGCAGAGTCCTTGCAAGGGGAAGTTGCCCGCACATTGCAGTCTCAGCCTGCCTCGTTTAGTAAGCACGGAGCCAAAACTGTTATTAGGGCTCGCAAGCCAAAACGGGCCCCAGCCCCCGCCGCTCCAGTTTCGTCGCGCCCAACTGTAGAGGCTGCTTCCCCAAAGGGCGACCAGACTATTTTGCGCGAAGTGCACCACCCCGCACCAATTTCGCTCCCCAAGCCCGAGCCAACTCCCAAGAGTTTGCTGAGTAGATTTCGCAGTCTTTCCCCTTTACAAACGGGAATTTGCGCCGTGGTAGCGGTGGCGGTTCTGGCTTGTGGCTTCCTTGGCATAAAACACTTGGCCTCTTCTCGCTCTGCCCCTTCGACGCCCGTTAGCGTAACTCAGAAAGATGAGCCTTTGCCTACCGGCCTAGTAGTAGAACGAAAAGCAACTTACGATCCTGCGAATAAGAAGGTAGCCTTACAGCTTAGTTACGAAGCTAGGAGCAGCGAACTAAAAGGCCCGTTTTTGGAGGTAGTAGCGGATGGTTCAGAGTGCGCGGAACCTAGTTGGGATGCTCCAGCACATCCGAATGCCGAGGAAGAAACCTATATCTCTGCCGACTGCTCGTGGGCTGTAGATCCCGGAGCCGTTCGAACCGACGCCCCCAGCATAGTGCATGCAACCATCCCTTTGGACTTAGGGAACAAGGTAACGAAAGCTTCTTTACGCAAATGGCTCAGCTTGAACGCCAAGCGCACCAGTGAAGTTCTCTTGGATAAAGGGGTGCGCAGTTCGTCTTACCCTGCGCAACGGTTGCAAGATATTGACGTTGTAACCCCGGACCGCACCACCATACAGAACCCAGTACCTATTTCAATTGTGCCTATCTGGCCGTATGGCCCAGACAAGCTAAACCCACTTTTCGTGAGCCCCCAAACAGGAACTTCGTCCAGCGTCCTGCAGGCTATAACTGGCAGTGCAGGGACAGTCCAATTCAACGACAACTGCGAAGGAGCAGTTTCAGTTTCGCGTGATAGAAAAACTGTGACGGCTTTGCGCCCAACCGACAACTGTGTCATTACAGCCACGGTTGGCGCTTTTACCGAGCGTCCCAGTAAAAACATGCAACTAGTGGGGAACGGCAGCTAGGTGCAAGCTCGGCGCACCTGCTCAAAGGCGGGCCAGTTTTCCAGCTAAGTAAGGGCAAGCCCCCTATAGGGATGGTAGTTGTTAGTGCCCGAAGACATGACGGCCTGCCCCATCACGCACCCTCACCATCCGGCTTCCCGGCTACCTGTATGCCCAGACGGCGACGTTCCTCATCCACCGGAGCAGTCCACTCTGCAGGCAAATGCGCCAAAGTTCGAATACGCTCCAACTCATCAGGAAAACGCACATAATAATTCCAATGATCCGCCACTATATCCTGCGCCCACCGAACCCTATGCTTTTGAGCCCACTCCTCATAGTCCGGAGCATCTTCCCCCTTCCCCTGCAACATAAACGCTCGCTTATCCAACTCCACCAACAGCCGGATCAACACCAACGTAAAATCAAAACGCACATAATTCAGCCGAATACGCTTCTTACCCGCATACAACCGATACCGCTGATCCGGAGTCTCAAAACGCGTCACCTCATCAAAACGAACCTCCTTATAATAAAAAGGCCCAAACCGCCACCACACCTTCTCCCAATCAACACCAGTACGAAAAAACACCCCATACGACAAAAACCACAAACAAAAAAGAAACAACCCTAAAAAGAACCCCACCCCTGCTCTACCATAATAAGGATCACCAGGGGCATAATTCTTCACAACATCAACAAGACCATAACCAAAAATAAAAACATCCGGAATCGCAATAGGAAGCACTATCTTCATCTGATTAAACTTACACGGCTGATCCGGATAATCAGTCATCCGCTTCACAAGATGCTGCGGCCCAGTCCCCATAGCCCCAGTACCGAAACTAATGCCACCATCAAAATCAACAGAAGAATGCTCCCTCTTATTCTCCTTCACCCTCACCCTATGCGGCTCGTAATAGGCTTCACCCCTATAAGGGCGGTAATCGTAGTCGTTAGTGCCCGAAGACATGACGGCCTGCCCCATCACGCACCCTCACCATCCGGCTTCCCGGCTACCTGTATGCCCAGACGGCGACGTTCCTCATCCACCGGGGCAGTCCACTCTGCAGGCAAATGCGCCAAAGTCCGAATACGCTCCAACTCATCAGGAAAACGCACATAATAATTCCAAT
>OBJZ01000051.1_pt1 | contig 157199 bp, 152 predicted proteins | sample 1481641 | NCBI WGS metagenome assembly OBJZ01 (sample SAMN02364493, study PRJEB22542) | human gut metagenome | isolation source: fecal sample | host: premature infant | place: USA: Chicago, IL | collected 2012-01 | reverse complement strand
TGTGCTCCTACAAGAATGACGAGGATAAAAAATTATGTTCCCAAGCAAAAGACAATGCATGTGGAGACGGTAGCACTATTGTCCAAACTAAATACAGAACAACATTTAGATATAGAAATAGGTGAAGATGAATTATCTGAAATTGACTTTTCAAAAGAGGCAACTTATGGAGAAATTAAAAAGTATGTGTTAGATAAATACGGGTTAAAAGTTTCAAGCCTATATATTGCACAAGTAAAAAGGAAATATGGTCTAATAGAAAGGGAAAACTACAATATTAGCAAGAAAGAAAATCAAAGAGTACCAAATTGTCCAGAAGAAAAAGAAAAAGCAATAGAAAATGCTTTAGAGTATTTTGGAATGATTTAAGAAAAATAATGCCTCAGATTAGATTCTGAGGTTTTATTTTTTACTTATTTTAACGCAGTAAATCATATAATTGAAAGGAATCTGTGTTATATGCTATAATTAGGTAGTTAATCTATACATTTAGAAAGGTAAAATATAGAATTGGAGAATGATATGGGATTTTCATATAATAAATTATGGAAGTTATTAATAGATAAAAATATGAAAAAAACAGACTTACAATGTGCAATAGCAACAACTCCCAAGACGATAGCAAAAATGGGAAGAGACGAAAATGTAAGCTTGGAAACATTAGGCAAGATTTGTGAGTATTTTCAATGTGATATTGGAGATATTATTGAATACAAAAGAAAGAACGAAGAGGAAATCAAATGAGATTCATTGGTGGCAAAACGCTGATTATACCATATATAATAGAGTTAATTAAAGAAAAAACAATAGATGTGAAAAGTATATCAGATGTATTTGCTGGTTCAGGAGTAGTCTCTCGTGAATTTAAAAATTTAGGATATGATGTTATATCTAATGATTTGATGTATTTTTCATATGTATTATTAAGAGGGACAGTTGGGATAAACTCTAAATTAGAATTTAAGAATCTTAATATATCAAATCCAATAGAACATTTAAATAATCTTAATTTAGAAAATATGAATTTAGATTTAGAAAACTGCTTTATTTATCAAAATTTTAGTCCTAAGGGTGGAAGGATGTATTTCACAGAAGAAAATGCTTTAAAAATTGATTTAATTAGGGTTCAAATTGAAAATTGGTATAACGATTCTCTTATCAATGAAGACGAGTATTTTTATTTACTTACGTGTCTTATAGAAGCTGTACCTTTTGTAAGCAATATAACTGGTGTATATGGAGCTTATTTAAAGCACTGGGATAAAAGAGCTTTAAATAATTTAGAATTAAAAAATGTAGATTTATCAATTAATAATTCAGTAGGACAAGCATATAATGAAGATTCTAATAAATTAATTGAAAATATAAAAACAGATTTAGCCTACTTTGATCCACCATATAATCAAAGACAGTATTTGCCCAATTATCATGTATTAGAAACAATAGCTAAATATGATTCTCCTAAAATAAAAGGAGTAACTGGATTAAGAGATTATTCTGAACAAAAAAGTGACTATTGTAGAAAAGATTCTGTATTTAATGCTTTTGAAGATTTAATAAAAAATACTAACTCGAGATATATTCTTCTTAGTTATAATACAGAAGGGTTATTATCCCATGATGAGATCATTAGTATTTTAGAAAAATATGGAAAGAAAAATACTGTGAACTATAAATTTATAGATTATAAAAGATATAAAAACGCACAGACAAATAAAAATAAAAACTTAAAAGAAGTATTATATTTTGTAGAAAAGGAGCAAATATGAGTGAAAATTATATAAAATCACCGTTTAATTACATTGGAAATAAACATAGATTATTAGCTCAAATATTGCCTTTGTTTCCTCAAAACATAGATACCTTCTATGATGTATTTTGTGGTGGTCTAGATGTTTCTGTTAATGTTAAAGCCGATAGAAAAATAGCTAATGATATAAACTATTTTGTAATTGAAATTTTAGAAATGTTTAAAAGGACTGATAGCAAAGAACTTTTACAAGATATTGATGATGTAATAAGTAAATTTAATCTATCCAAAGAAAACAAAGAATCTTATTATGAATTTAGAGAATATTACAATAAAAATAAAGATCCGCTTTTGCTATATGTTTTGATGTGCTATTCCTTTAATTATCAGTTTAGGTTTAATTCAAATCATGACTATAATAATCCTGCTGGAACTAATAGGAGTAGTTTTAATGAAAATATGAAAAACAGACTTACTTCCTTTAGAGACAAACTTTATAACATAGAATTTAGCAATAAGAACTTCAAAGAATTTGATTTCTCTAAAATGAAAAGTTCAGACTTTTTATATTGTGACCCCCCTTATAGAAGCTCTGTAGGTTCATATAATGATGGTAAAAGAGGATTTGAAGGCTGGACTCTTGATGATGATCTAGCTTTATTTGAGATATTAGATGAATTAAATGATAGAAAAATTAAGTTTGCATTATCAAATGTATTTTTTAATAATGGATTAGCTAATAAAGAGTTACAAGAGTGGAGTGGAAAATATAAAGTCCACTTGTTAAAGATAAACTACTCAAACAGTAATTATCAACGTAATAAGCTAGGCGAAACCAAAGAAGTTTTGATTACAAATTACTAGGAGGAAGTATGGCAGAGAGAACTTTAGGTTGGATTCAAAATCCATCAAGTTTTGAAAATCTAAAAAATGTAGTTTCTGTATTTGATAAAAACACTGAATTGTACAATGAAATTTTAAATACTAAACTTCATAGCTTGGTGGAAGATTTGGATTTAAGAAATAAATTGTTATCAGAAATGAGAAAAGAACCTCTGGAAATGGATTATGTTTTACTTAAAGGGCATGGTATAAAATCAGGACAAAAACGATCTGATGCAAAATGTAGTGGTATTGTTCAAGCTGCAATAACAACACAAGGTGGTAGAGCATACACAGATGACTGGACTGCAGATGGGTTTTTAAGATGGGGTATATCCATAGGTCTATTAGATTATGATTCAGAAAAAGATACTGTCTCTATAACACAACTGGGAAAGGATTTTGTTTACTCAGATTCTGAAGATTTGGATAAAGAAATATTAACTACTGCATTTTTATCATATCCACCAGCAGTAAGAATTTTGACTTTATTAGAAAATGGTGAGCATTTAACTAAGTTTGAATTAGGAAAACAACTTGGTGGACTTGGAGAAGCTGGATTTACCTCTATACCTCAAGATTTATATATCCAAGCAATAGAACTAGCAGCTGATAAAGACAAAGCAAGTATTCGTTCAAATACAGAAGGTTCAGCTGATAAGTATGCTAGGATGATTTCTGGCTGGTTATCTAAAGTCGGGTTAGTTCAAAGAATTGAAAAAGAAGTTTCTACTAAGATAGGTAATGTCGAGTATAAAGTTAAAATTGGTCATTCTTTTAGAATTACATTAAAAGGAATCAAAGAATTAAAAAGGGCAAGGGGTATATCATCTTATTCAAAGACTGATAAAATAGTGTATTGGCAAATGTTAGCAACTAAGGGCAAGGACAGAGACTATATTAGAAATAGGCGTGGACATATAATTAATTCAATTACTAATAGAGATAGAACCTTAGAAGATATAAAAGTTTATCTGTCAGAAAATGATATAAAAGAAAGCATTGCAACAATAGAAGATGAATTAAAAGTTATTGAAGCGATAGGATTATCAGTTAAACATGGTAGGAATGGATATTCGATAGATGATAATATAATTAAATTGGCAATTCCAAGAACAAAGATTTCTAAGACTAATGTATTGGAATTAAAAGACAAAGTTAGGGATAGATTGAAATATGTTGATCACAGATATCTCGCACTAATTGATTTAGCTTATGACGGAACTGCCAATAGAGATTTTGAGATTCAAACAATAGACCTTTTAATTAATGAACTTAAGTTTAAAGGGGTTCGTCTAGGAGAAAGCAGAAAACCAGATGGAATTATATCTTATAATATTAATGGCGTAATTATAGATAACAAGGCTTATTCTACTGGATATAATCTACCAATTAATCAAGCAGATGAAATGATTAGATATATCGAAGAAAATCAAACTAGAGATGAAAAAATAAATTCAAATAAATGGTGGGAAAGCTTTGATGAAAAAGTTAAGGATTTCAACTATTTATTTGTATCATCTTTCTTTAAGGGAAACTTTAAGAATAATTTGAAACATATAGCTAATAGAACTGGTGTAAATGGTGGAGCTATTAATGTAGAAAATTTATTGTATTTTGCAGAAGAATTAAAAGCTGGAAGATTATCTTATATTGATTCATTTACCATGTATGATAATGATGAGATATATGTAGGAAATTTTAGTGACTACAGTTATGTTAAATTTGCTGCAGAAGATCAAAGTGATTATAGAGTTTAGTTATTTATTTGAGGTGATAAAAATGAAGAGTTATTTTGAACCAACTGGAAGACTAATTATGTCTATTGGCAAAGATTTGATTAAAGATTTACCGGCAGCTATTGTCGAATTAGTGAAAAATTCATATGATGCTGATGCAACAAATGTACAAATGATATTTAAAAAAAATAAAGATTCAGTTGAAATAATTGTAAAAGATGATGGTCATGGGATGTCAAAAGACACGGTTCTAGGAGCATGGATGGTACCATCCACTGATTACAAATTAAAAAACAAAACAAGTCCAAAAGGAAGAATATATCAGGGGAGGAAAGGCATAGGACGATATGCTGTTTCCTTATTAGGTAACAAATTAAAATTATCAACTATACATGATGGATTTAAGACTCTTGCTTTTTTTAACTGGAGTGACTTTAATACTAATAAAAAGTTGTCTGATATTCCTGTTGATATTGAAACTGAAAAAACTAATGAAGTATCAGGAACAACTTTGTATATTACAAATGATATTGGGAATGATTTATCTGAAAGGATATCAGATGAAGATACAAAAAAAATTGAAATAGAACTTTCACGACTTTTATACGATAAAACAGATTTCAGTATAGAAGTTTGCTATGAAAATTTTTTTGATGACACAAGTAAAAACATATGTAAGTTTATAGAGCCAGTTGAATTTTATGATACATGCCATTATAGGCTATTTGGTTGTATTAATGAAGACTTTTCTTATGAATTAAAATATTGTAATTACTATTCAGGCAAAGAAAAAATGATTAATGGACAAATTGATATATTTTCGAAGGAAGATTTAACAAAATGTGGTAAAATTATGATTGATTATAGGGTCTATGACAAGGATCCAGAGGGAATAGAAATAATTGCTAACTTCATCAATAATACACAGGATGCAAGATATACAAAAACAGATATAAGGAATATTTTAAAGGAGCAATCAGGTATAAGTATATATAGAAATGGATTTAGAATAAGACCTTATGGAGATCAAGGATATGATTGGTTAAACTTAGACGCTCAGCGTGTTCAAAATCCTACTTTGTCAATAGGTTCAGAACAGATTAATGGGCGAATCAGCATTGAAGATGAAGAAAAGTCTGGGTTAAAAGAAAAAAGTGCAAGAGACGGACTTTATGAAAATGATAGTTATTGGACATTACAGAAAATTTCTAATTTTGCATTAAGCATTTTAGAAAAAGAAAGATTTAAGTATAGGCGAGATAAAAAGCCTAAAAAGAAAGATAAACCTTTGGAAAAACTGTTTGATTTTAGCAATGTAAAGTTAAATGTAGAGAAATCAATTGAAAAAACAAGAAAAGAATTGAAGAAAAGTCCAGAGAAGCAAGAAGAAATTTTTGAAGTATTAAATAAAGAAGTGAGCCAAGAAATTATAAATTTAGAAAAAGAAAAAGAAGAAGATTTTTTAGAAGTAAAAGAAGCGATTGCTATTTATCAAAAACACACTACTCTAGGGAATGTCATTAGTGTAGTTTTACATGAGGGCAGAAAGCCTTTATCATGGTATACTAATAAAATTCCATCAATAGAGGAGTATTTAAAAAATTCATATCAAAGTGATGAGTTAGGAAAATATAGCTATGAAAAACTATCGAAAGATATGCAAAAATTAAGTGCAGAAGCGAAAAGACTAAGTGTATTTTTTAATCGCTTAGATCCGCTTTCATCTAATAAGAGAGGAAGACGTAAAAAAACAAGCTTGAATAATCTAATCAAGAATGTATTAGAACTTTTCCAAGAAGTATCAGACGAGCAAGGAATTAAAATGAAATTTGTATCATCTGACGAATTCTATGCTAATATAATACAAGAAGATTTATATATGGCTTTAACAAATATTATTGAAAACGCAATATTTTGGGTTAAGTATACAGATGAAGCTACTATGAATATTGATGTTTCAATTTTTGATAAAGATGATAAAGTATTTGTTGAAATATCAGATAATGGAATAGGAGTTTCAACTGATGATTTAGTAGATGATATTATTTTTACTCCTGGATATTCTGCTAAAAAAAGAGTTATTGAAGATAACGGTACTGGACTAGGATTAGCTATAGCAGGAGAAGCTGTTCAAAGGAATAATGGTAAATTGGAAGTAATTGATGCAACCAACGGAGCTTGCTTTCGAATAACATTGGATAGGAGCTAAGATATGGACGAGTTTAAGATATTACTGGTAGATGATGATTATGAACAAAGAGAACAATTGCAGGAAACTATTGACAATTATAATAAAAAGTTATTTATAGAAGAACTTAGAAATAGAAGTGTTATCGATGATGAAAAATATATTTCTAAGTTGATGATGCTTGAAAACAAAGAAGCGGTATATAAAAAACTACAAGAAGATGGCAAAATAAGTGATGAATTTGATATATTAAATAAAATTGAAATTTCTTTTGAAGTTGCCACGACACCTGAAGAAGCTGCCATTGCACTGTTTCAGAATAATTTTGAGGCTGTCATAGTAGATTTAATGCTAGTACCGCAAAAAGATATAGGTGAAGACGATGAACAAATATCAGGTAATATTTTATTAAAGAATATTATTGATAGAGAAATTATTCCAATTATTGTAAGAACTGGTTTTAGTCAAAAAATCAGTGAATATGTTGATACAAATATTATAAAAGTTCAGTCAAAAGATGAAAGCTCATTTGAAGATGTAATAAGTGAATTAATTAATTACTATGAAGACTCTATTTTCCGTTTGCTAGGATCTAGAGGTAAAGTAAATAATAATATAAAAGAATTTTTTTGGGAAATTATACCAGAGTGTTTCTCTAATAAAAAAGAAGAATTAATGGAACTGAATAAAGAAACGCAAGAATTTGTATTGATTCGTTATATCTCTAGTTGGTTAAGTAACAGATTTATGTTCAATGAAAAATATTTAGATGTCGAACCTATAGAAATGTATATGTTCCCAAACCCTATCACACAGGTTTGCAGTTGTGATATTTATGAAGATTGTGATAACAAACAAAAGTTTTTAGTATTGACTCCAGCGTGTGACTTGGCAAATTCAAAAACAAATGAGATTCTCTTTGCTAAAATTAAGAAGTATGATGAAGTTCAAGACTTTAGTGATATATTAGAAAAATGCTTAAATAAAGACGGGAATGAAATATCTAATAAGAACAAAAATAAGATTGCACAATGGTCAAGAAACTCTGATCAAAGATCTATGAGGTATCATTTCTTACCTAAAGTTAGTTTTTTTGAGGGTGGATTTATTGATTTTCGTTCGTTGATAACTTTAGAGTATGATTATGAAAAGAATCAGTTTAAGGATAGAAAATTAAAAAAATTAGGAGTTATTACAGACGTTTTTAAAAGAGATATAATTGCAAGATTTAGTTCTTATTATCATAGGCAAGGACAACCATCATTTAACACAGAGAGTATCTTAAATAAACTATTGGAAGGCTAATTAACATTATATATATTTAGAAAGGAGGTTGACAATGAAAATCATTGATATTTTTTCAGGTGGTGGAGGATTAAGTGAGGGATTTAGAATAGATGAATTCCAGTTTATTTGTCACATTGAAAAAGAAGCATCAGCATGCTTAACTCTTAAGTTAAGAAACATATATTATTATTTAAAGGAACTTAATAATTTAGAGTTATATAACAAATATCTTAGGAAAGAAATAAATTTACAAGAGCTTATAGAAGTAATCCCAGGCTTTATTTTAGATGATGTGTTAAATTTAGAGATTAATGAAGAAACTATTTTAGATGTTTTTACTTTTATTGATAAAAGACTTAACGGAGAACATTTAGATGGCATAATTGGTGGACCTCCTTGTCAAGCATATTCCACAATTGGTAGGTTTAATAATAAGCATAAAAAAGAAACGGATAAAAGAATTTATTTATATGAATATTATGTTCAGTTTTTAGAAAAGTATAAACCAAAGTTCTTTGTGTTTGAAAATGTCAAAGGATTACTTTCGTTTAAAGATTATAAAGATAATCCATTGCTACCAATGATTATAAAAGAATTTGATTCTGCTGGTTATGAAGTTAGATATGAAATTATAAATGCTGAAGATTATGGAGTCTGTCAAAGAAGAGAGAGACTGTTTTTAGTAGGTTTTAGAAAAGATATTGAAGTAAAGAAAAATTTCTTCGAGATATTAAAAACCTATCAATCTAAGGCACCTACAATAAAAGAATTATTTTCTGATTTGCCGAACTTAAAAGCAGGTGAGTTTAAAAATGAATATTCGAAATCAATTGATGAATCTGAAGTCTCTCAAGAATATCGAGATGTTTTGACGGATGTATTAACACAGCATATTAGTAGGTCAAATAACGAGAATGATTTAAAAATTTATAAATTAGTTTCGGATGCGAAGAAAGAAGGATTAAATCTAAAATATAACGAACTACCAGAAGAGTTAATTACACATACAAATACTAAATCTTTTTTAGACAGATACAAGGCTATTGATAGTAATTCAGTCTCACATACAGTTGTTGCTCATATTTCAAAAGATGGGCATTACTATATACATCCAGATAGCTCCCAAAATAGATCTATAAGTGTAAGAGAGGCAGCGAGAATACAAGGTTTTCCAGATAATTATTATTTTGAATCTTCTAGGACATCTGCCTTTATTCAAATTGGAAATGCCGTGCCACCAAAGCTATCAAAAAATTTAGCAGCTACAATTTTAAAGACTTTAGAAATTGATTAGAGTCTACCTCTCCACCTCTTTCCCATAATAATTTTCATAGTTTTTCAATGCTCAACAAGATTAAAAGATAGCTCTTTATTCGAAGAATACTCTTGCATAAGGGTGTTCTTTTTTATTGTAAATTATCAAGCTTTTATAGTATTTAAATTTAGTTCAATTCGAAATTAATGTATTTCCTAACCGTATTCCTTGATAGCTTAAACTTCCTCGCAGTTTCAGATATATTCCCATTCTCATGATAATATTCTATAACCGATAAAATTAATTTTTCTTTTTCTTCTCTTTTTTGTTTAGCTATAGTCTCTTTTTCAGTGTAAGGTCTGAGACATGACATAAACTGACTTTCTTCTTCTGAAATATCTAACCATTCCATGATTTTTTTGTTTGATAATTTCTTGAATTTAGAAGCCACATTCCTCATAGCGCTCCTCCATTTTGATTATATATACCTCTCTTTTTCAAATCCTCCGCCAATTAAACTTCCGATTTCATATAAAATATCTTTAGATAGGTCGCCATTAATAATTGTCCATGCAGCTTGAATCATAATTTTATCTCTACTACCAACAAGTGTATTATTTTCTTTTCTTATCTTAATTAATGTTTTATAATCAGCAATTCTTTTTAAGCTTAGTTTTTCAATGTTTGTTTTGTGGACATAATTGTCATTATTTATATCTTTATTTGGCTTTAATTCATTTATCCACAAACCAAGATAATATCTAGGAAAATCGTTAATATCTATTAGAGTCCCCCTTGCTTTAGCTGAGCTATTATAGGATAAGGGCAGTCTTATAATTTGTAATACGTTCGATCCAACATTTTTATCTAAATCAATGTTTTTTAATGCATAGACATCTGAACCTTTTAATTCAGAGATTTTTTCATACAAACTTTCTTTTAGATATGCTGCACAATCTTGATATAAACTTATCTGTTGTTCTTTTTTTATTTTGTCTTTATAAAAATATACGGGTTCTATTAAATAAAACAGATGTAACCCTCTACCTGAATTAAGTACTATATGAGGACAAAGGACATCATCAAAGACATTAAATGTTCTTAATGCGTTGTAAACTTGCTCCGCTTTTTCATGGCTCCATTCAGAAGATCTGCAGTAATCTAGGTCAACAACAATGTAAGAAACACGCTTAATAGTATCTAAGTCGATAATTGCTTTGTTTGTTGTATTATTAAATGAAGGAAACCTCTCAGCAACTGAAATGTAAATATTTTTTTTGTTACAATATTGAAGTCTATTAAGTTCTATAAATTTAACTGTATGCTTTCTGCTTTTTATCCTCATGTATATAATTCTTTTTTCATTATTCTTTGGATAAAGAAGATTTAAAAGTTTATCTCTAATTTTATTATCTGACATAAAATACTCCTTTTAATTTCTTAAAAGGTATATGTCAGAAAATTTTTTAAAACTTCGTTTTTATTAAACATCTTTGATGAAATATAGGTGGTAAAAAAATCTCCTATTACAGGGGTACTTTACTGATGCCTTAGCAACATACATACTAATGTTATAGTAAGTTTACTTTAAACTACTATTTATAATCCTAGATTTTACTTATACATCTATTTATTTTAGTACAGATAAGATTGAGCGATTACATCAATACGATTATGTCCTAAGTATTTGCTGGTTATTAACATAGCTTTTCGATCTAATATTTCCCCAGCTCTATCATTTCTCATGATATATCTTTCTCCACCTTCTGAAATTAAACCGTCAGGTATTTCATCTATTGGTCTTGCATAATGATTATAAATTCTCTTGGCGTATACTGCTCTGCAGTGGTGGTTGTCATAATGAGAAGGTAATTTTGGTGCTATTTTAAGTTCTCCAGCTTCTTTAAAAATATTTATTATTTCTTCTGTTTCTTCTTTATCCTTGCCCATGATTAAAGCTAAGCGTTTTTTTCCACCCTTTCCTTGTCTAACTTTTACATAATATTTTCCGTTGACTTCTTTTAAATCAACCCCCCTTACAGCTTCCATTTCTTTTTTTCTTAATCCTGTAGAGCTTGTTATTTTAGAAAATTTTCTTTCTAGATCTTCGGATATGTGTTTATCTCTATTAGCTTCATATCGACTTCTTTTGATTGATTTTCTTGTCCTTGGTGGTGTCGCTATGAAGTTTGTAGATGATGTTCTTAAAACCTTTGCTATAGCTGATTTGGCTGTGCTAATTGAGTAAGCAGATAAGCCTTGATTAGTTAAGTTTTTCAGATATTCATTTACATGTTCTGTTTTAACTTGTTGTATTTTCTTTATTTCAGGATGATTTTCTTTTAAGAATTCTGAAAATTTATAACATTGTTTTTTGTATGTCTTATAAGTTGTAACGCTATAAATTTTATTGTTTGCAGTAGCTGATGAATCGTGCTTATCATCATTTCTTGATGTACTCATACCATCATTCAACATTTTTGTTAATCTATCATAAATCTGATTTTTTAAAATGTATTTCTGCTTTCTATTATCCCATTTTTTAGTTTTTTTCTTTTCTTTATCTATTATTCCAAATGCTTTGTTAAAAGCTTCGTTTGTGATATTAAATGACATAGAATGCTCCTTTCAATATTAACTATCTTTTTAAAATTAAAGATCTTAAAAGCGATTCTAGAGACTTATTTGCTACTCTAATTGTTAAGACTAAGCTTTTTATACTACCGAGTCCGTATAAGCTTCTAAGTTGTCTAATCTAAGACAAAACACATTTTTTAAAGAGCTTGGATTGCTATTTAATACTTTTGTAAGTGCATTTCTACACTATACATTTTTTTACCTATTAAAATTTTTGCTCTTTAAATCTTTTTTATTTTTTCCTTACTCCATATTTTGCAACTTCCTTTCTTTGTTTCCTCATTTTTTATCACTTCCTTTTTTGTTTTCTCCATGCCATCAATCTTCTATCTATAATTTGTCAGAAAGGGTCCTTAATAACAAAAGAGTTTAAAAACTTATCCTGGATAAGTACCATAAATCTGTTTATACGTCCATAAATGGAGCGTATAAACAGATTTTTTGTGAGTAAAATAAATTAACAGTATTTTTTTGGGAAATTATATTATTAGGTAAGTTCTAAAAAAATTTCTGACATATACAAGTTGAAATTAAAATATCGGAGGATTCTAACTTGGATAATATGTCAAATAAAAATAATCAATTAGATTCTTTGGCTGTGCTTCTTCAAGAATTAATAGAAAAGTATGTAGATCAAATAGACTTTGAAAAATTGGAAGTACCGCCAAGACTTTCAAAAAAAAATAAAAATGAGGATAATATTAATTCGTCGGATTAGGCTACTGCATTGACTTTTATATTAAGACTTATGTAAAATATAGGTATAACTATAACGTGAAAATATGTCCAAACTAAAGGCGGGAAAAATGAAAAAGAAAAAAGCGTATGTATATACAAGAGTGTCAACATCCATCCAAATTGATGGTTACTCACTTGATGCTCAGGAAGAAAGAATAAAACAGTATGCAAAAGCTTATGATATAGAAATAATACAAACCTATAAAGATGCTGGAAAATCAGGAACATCTATTACAGGTAGAAATGAATTTATAGCTATGCTTAATGATATAGAAGCTGAAAAAGATAAAGTTGATTATGTAATGGTTTTTAAATTATCAAGATTTGGAAGAAATGCGGCGGATGTGTTGCAGTCATTACAAGTCATGGAAAATCATAATGTAAATCTGATTTGTGTTGATGATAGTTTAGATAGTTCTAAAGATTCTGGAAAGCTTGTTATAACAATTCTTTCAGCAGTAGCAGAAATGGAACGTGAAAATATACTTTCTCAAACTATGGAAGGTCGAAAACAAAAGGCTAGAGAAGGTAAATGGAATGGTGATTTTGCTCCAATTGGCTATTCCTTAAATAATGGAGAATTAGTTGTTAATGAAGAAGAAGCTAAAGCAGTAAGGATGATTTTTGATTTATATGCTAATTCAGATATGGGAGCCAATGGAGTATCTAAGTATTTAGTTTCTTTAGGTATTAATAAACCTATAAGACAAAATGGCAAGAATCCATATTTTTCAGCTAGTTTAATAAGACAAATATTGGACAATCCTGTATATAATGGGAAAATTGCATATGGAAGAAGAAAAACGATTAAAGATAAAACTACTGGTAAAATTAAATTAGAAAAATCTGATCATTATATTATAGCTCAAGGAAATCATGAACCTTTAATTGACGATGAGTTGTGGAATGAAGTACAGGAAAAAAGAAAATTACAAGCTAAAAGGTATGAGAAGATAAATAGAGGAAAAGATGAGAGAGTTCATATCTTATCAAATCTAATAAAATGCCCATATTGTGGTGCTGGTTTGTATGGAAATAAAAGTCGTAAACGCAATAAAAATAAAGAAGGGGAACATTACAAGGATTATTACTATTACGGTTGTAAACATCGACAAATGATTAATGGACATAAATGTACTTTTAATAAATAAATTAGAGATGAATTAATTGAAAAAGAAGTAGAAACAATCATTACTCAAATAGTTAGCAACCCTACTTTTGCCAAAAAAATTGAAGATAAAATCGATATTCAAATAGATACAAAAGAAATTGACGAAGTTATTAATAAGCACTTATCGAAGATTAGGCAATTAACAGGTACAAAAGCATCACTAATTAACCAAATAGATTCTTTAAATTTTGAAGATAAACATTATGATAGAAAATATACTGATTTAAATCTTAGACTTGATGCTATATATGACCAGTTAGAGTATACAGAAATGCAGTTAAATGATAGCAGAAAAAGGAAAGAGGCAATCCTGGAAGAAAAAATAACCTCCGATAATATTTATAAGATTCTTGTAAATTTTAATAGCCTTTATACAGTCCTTTCATATATCGACAAGAAGAGATTACTTAATGAAATGATAGAAGAAATTCAAATTTATGACGAAAAAACAGAAAAAGGCACTTGGATAAAATCGGTTGTTTTCAAGCTTCCGCTTATAGATAATGAGATTTACTTTGGTTTGGACAATAAAGACAATGTGGAGAGTGTAGTATTGATGTCAAGAAAATAGGATAACAAGCTATAAAACTGTCGAAATAAGTGGCTTTTAGGATTTTAATAGAAATCAGTTCTATAATAAATTAAAAATCGTGTTGGTAGAAAATCGTCTACTTCTACCAACACGATTTTACAAAGAGCCAGTACTTACATCTCTTTTTCTCCTGTAAAACTATTGTATCTTGATACTTTAAGGAGTTTCAATCATTCTATATGTTAATTGTCATTTTTTCGGATCTAATCTTAATAAAATAGCATTAATTGCAACTAAGACTGTTGACACAGACATTAGAATTGCTCCTACTGCAGGACTTAATGTGAAGCCAAAAGGGGCCAAAATTCCAGCAGCTAGAGGAATAGCTATAAAGTTATAGCCGGCTCCCCAAAAGAGATTTTGTTTCATTTTACGAGTTGTTTTGTGTGCTAATTCAATAAATGATTCAATATCTCCTGGATCAGATTGAGTCAAGATAACATCAGCTGAATCCAATGCCACTTGGGTTCCAGCACCTACAGCTATACCAACGTCTGCCAAGGCAAGAGAAGGGGCATCATTGACACCGTCACCTACCATGATAACTTTTTTTCCTTCATCTTTAAGTTCTTTTACTAATTCATACTTGTCTTGTGGAGATTGATTTGATCTATATTCAATCCCTAAGTCTTCTGCCGCTCCTTGAGCCGCTTTTTCATTATCACCTGTTGCCATAATTGGCTCTATATTGTTATTTTTAAGAGCTTGTATTAACTCTTTGCTGGTTGGTTTTAATTCATCCCCCAAAGCTACAGCACCAATGGCATCATCGTTTTCTGTTAATATACTGAGAGTTGCTCCTTTTGGAATATCCATATCCAGATTACGTCCGTATGCTTTTTGACTGATTAATTGGTAACTATGGCCCTTGGCTTTACCTTCTACACCAGCACCGGAAATCACATCAATTGAATCAAATGATACTGGACTTATATCTTGCTCGTCGGCGAAACTTATAATTGATTGAGCAATCGGGTGGCTAGATCCTCCTTCAATACCTGCCAGTAAGGCAATGATTTCCTCTTTTGTATATTTATCATTAAGAAGTTTTACATCTAATACTTTAAATTCACCAGTTGTTAAAGTACCCGTTTTATCTAAAATCATCACATCTGCATCTTGAGCTATTTCTAAAGATTCTCGGTCTTTTACTAGTAAGCCACGACTTGCCCCTAAGCTTGTGCTACGAGCGGTGACCAATGGAATAGCTAGACCCAAAGCGTGAGGACAGGCTATAACTAATGTTGTGATAGCAAATTTTACTGCCGTTGGGATGTCCGCTATAAGCGTCCATACTACAAAAGCTATTAGTGCGGCAGTTACTGCAATATAGAACAGCCATCCCGCAACTTTTTGAGCAATATTTTCTGCACGAGAAGGTTGACTTTGAGCTTGGCTAATTAAATCCTGTACTTGAGAGATAAAGGACTTGTCACCTGTCTCATTCACTTTAATATAAAGAACCCCTTCTCCATTTGTTGAGCCCCCGATCACTTCATCACCAGGACCTTTTTTAACTGCTTTTGATTCTCCAGTCAAAAGAGCTTCATTTACACGTGATTCTCCGCGCTCGATAGTTCCATCTGCCGGCACATTTTCTCCAGCTTGAACTCGAATTAAATCACCTACCTTTAAGTCAGCAACTGGTCGTGTTTCTATTGAATCGTCATCTAATACTACATGTGCATCTTTTGGTACTAGCTTAGCCAGTTCTTCTTGTGCATCTCCTGCTTCTCCAATAGCTTTCATCTCAATCCAGTGACCTAATAACATGATTAATAGTAATGAAGCAAATTCAAAGAAAAAATCCATAATTTGTTCACCTGTTACGTAGCTTGCTATTACAGTATAAATACTATATAAATATGAAACACTTAAACCTAAAGAAACGAGAGCCATCATTCCAGGTTCTTTTTGTTTAAATTCGTCAACTGCCCCTTGATAGAATGGACGTCCACCATAAATAATTAATATAGTAGATAAAATAGCTACTACAATATCAGAATATGGAAAAGTAAACTGGAATGGTAGGTCAAACCCAGCCATAGGGGATAAGAGCATAATAATGATTCCTAGCGGTAATGATTTTAAGAAAAGTTCCTTAAAGTTTCCGTGATGATGGTGGTCATGCCCACCGTGTCCACCGTGATCATGGTGGGCATTATGTTCTTGATGTTGATCCTTATGGTCTCCATGTTCTTCCGTGCTTACGTGCTTATGTTTTGACTGATCCATGTCGCTATGATTATGGTGACTGTGGGATGAATGTTTGTTGTTATTGTTCATTTTCAATTCCTCCTTATTCTTAATGATGATGTAAATGACACTCGCATTGTCCTTCTGGACAATTGCAATCCACTTCTTCTACTGCGAAAGCTTTTTTCATCTCTAATATTCTTTCTAGTCGATCTATATCATCGAAGCTTAAAACATGATCTTCAATGATGTTTCCTATTACATTTCCGACTTTCTTATTGCAAATACGGTTAAAAATATCTTCTGTATAATCCCTTACGGCTTCTTTCTCTTCAATATTGGCAGTGTAAATAAACTTTCTACCTTCTTGCTCTGTATTTAGTACGCCTTTTTCAACTAATCGACCTAAGATCGTTTTGATAGTGGATTCTGTCCAGTCCATTTTTTCTTGCAATACGGAGATGACTTTTTTACTAGTTACTCGATCATTTGCCCATACTACACGCATGACTTCCCATTCAGCATCTGTGATATGAGTATTATATACTATTGTATCCATTTTCTTTCCCTTCTTTCTGTTTACAATTGTAGACTTAATTCTTAAAATAAGTTTACTCTTGTAAACTTACCCTGTCAAGTATTTTTAATAAATGTAATCAACGATTATTACGTTTTTTTCCAATTTCTTCCCAGTACGATTTATAAGGTTATCATTGCTTTACATTTATCGCTTTTTTAATTCATTATTTTTAATAATAAGTTCCAAATATGATAAATATGATGACACCTTTTCTGAATTTATTGTTTGGCTAAATATATAGTCATAAATTTCACAAATTCTACCCTTTCATTTTTCATGGTAGTTTGGTTTAATTCACTTCAGTTGATAAGATAAAAGTGAATAGAGGACTTTGTCTTAAATTTACATCCCCATCAATGACAGGAATACCTGATAGGATAATACTTCTGACTAAAGGAAAGATTGAAATTATTGAAGTAAAAAGACCTGGAAGAGAACCAAGACCAATTCAAAAAAAGAATATGGACATTTAAAAAATTAAATTTTAAGATTTATGTTCTTGATTTTAAAGAAAATATTGATGAAATAATAAAGAGAATCGAAGATGACAACTTGGAATACACTCTACGTAAATATCAAAACTATCCTACTGAATTTATAAAAGAAAATAGAAAATCGTCACTTTTACTAGATATGGGTTTAGACAAGACGGTTATAGGCGTAATGGCTATAAAAGATTTATTCTTAGATGCTTTTGCAATTTCTAAAGTTTTAATCACAGTACCATTAAGAGTTGCCAGATATACTTGGAAAGAGGAGATATCAGGGTAGTCCTACCCTGATATCTTAAAATATTCAATATTAATATGTAGTGAAGAAGAAAGAATAAAAGGAGTAGATATATTCCCAAGAACGAGGCTTTCCTAAAAATTTAAATTTTATCAATACTGACCACCCAAATCATGTAGAATCAGTTGCCAATTTAATAAAAACAGTAACTAGTAAAATTACCCGACATACGTTATAAAGTGTTTTAAGTCGGGTTTTTTATTGTCATTTTATCTAAAAATTCATATAATAAATAGAGCGAAAATAAATCAAAATTTTTAATAATATAAAATGAAAATAAAAAACTATGGGAGAGAACATGACTATAAGTAAAGAAGATATGAAAATATTATTAAAATCTCAACAGGGAGAATTAGATGTAGTTTTGATGTACCAAGCCCTTGCTGATGTAGTTAAAGATAAAAATGATGCTGCTACTTTTAGAAAGCTTGCAGCAGAGGAGGGTCATCATGCTGCGGTTTTTCATAAACTTACAAGGAAAAATTTAAAACCAAAGAAAACCTTGGATTTCTTTATGCCTATCCTTTATATGCTAATCGGTAAGAAAAGATTGTATCCAAAAATTGTAAAGGGAGAGTATAAAGCTTCTGAAAATTATGCTCCATTAGCAAAAAAGTTTCCAGAAATCGAAAGGGTTAGGAAGGATGAAAAAAGGCACGGCGATATGGTCGCAAGCTTGTTATAAGAAAGCCTAGGAGCTTGAAATCCCTTGGCTAAACTTTACTTTAGAAATCACTATGAATAAAACATTAATTAGTACACCTATAAAAACCTCCATAGCAGCTACTTTATCTTACGGAAAATTCATTAAAGAAAGTCAAAAAGAAGAATTAAAGGGTAAATTATAACCTACAACAAAAGATGCAGAAAAGATCCTGAAAGAAATATTAGATCAAAAAAGTAGCGAAGCTTCTACAAAAAAAGATTCTAAAAATTTTATAGCAGAAAATTAAGGGCTAAGCAGAGAAGAACTAGACTTATTTAATTATTATGCAAATAAAACTAAAGCTTATATAGAAGAAGTGAAAGATTTCTAGAAAAACTAATCGGATTAGCAAAAAAAGAGCTAAGTGTAGAAAAAATATACAAGCAAAAGAAAGCTAAATATTAATGACCTTATCTACAGTTATCTTGAATTTGTTGAAGCTGAGAAAAAAGAAAATTACAAAAATCTTAAAATCTTTGATAAAATTTTTTAGAATCCCAAGATAAGTTACTGCTTGAGCATATAGAAATATCGTTTTTAATAGATAATTCTGGCTCTATGGATAAAGAAAAAGTAGAAGCTACTAGAAAAACTCTAGCATTAACCCTCTTATCTTTGAATGACTTTTATAAGTACCTGCAAATACAATCTCAAAAACAAATCAAAAAATAGATCTACTAATAGAAACTTGGTTTTTGGAAAAGACCACGATAAAGTAAAAAGTTTTGAAGACACTAAGGAGCAGGTTCAAGTAAAATTATATCTTATATAATAAAGATTGATGGAACTTGCGGCAAAACAGACGATGCATGTGGAAGCTGTAGTGTTTCTGACAATGAAGAACCTTTAAAAACCCTTATATACTTGAAATAAATATATCCTTGATTTGATAAATCACAATATTATCATATTTTAATATCATTACAATATAAAATAAAGGAAAATAATATGAATAAAATTGTCGTTAATGAAAATATAAAACTTGTTCCATATTTTGAAAATTATGAAACAACTTTGAAGTGGTACGAAGATAAAGATGTATGCAAACAAGTTGACAACATAGATTTCTTATACGATATTGAAAGACTTAAAAAAATGTACAATTATTTGAATACTCATGGGACATTATACTACATTGAATATAAAAATGAATTAGTTGGAGATATCTCCTTGAGTGATGACGATGAAATAGCAATAGTTGTGTGCAAAGAATTTCAAAATAAACATATAGGACGAAATTGTGTCAAAATGATTTTGAAATTAGCAAAAGAAAAGGAATCAAAATCTGTTATGGCAAAAATTTACGCTTTTAATCATCAAAGCAGAAAAATGTTTGAAGCTGTAGGTTTTAAGCAAATCGACGAAGAAGTATATGTATACAATTTATAAGCGACGAACTAGTCGCTTTTTTGTTGTAAAAATTTATTAACTATTGCAAAATTTTTAATTGATATTCATTTTTTAATTGATATTCATATTGATATTTTTAATGTAATATCGTAATATTGAATTATACAATTTTGTATTTTATAATATGGATTAGGTGAGAATATATAATTTATTGGTTTTGAAAATCATAAAAGGCGAATACAAGGCTTTTGACAATTATGTACTTGTTGCTGAAAAATTCTCAGAAGTTGAAAACGTTAAAATTTATGAGAAAAGACACGGCGATATTATTGCTGGTTTGTTAGAAGTTTTAGTGCTTAAGATGGATATTTTAAAATTGAACAATTTATAAAATACACAACACCATATAATTAGAGAATCAACGCAAAATCAGTATATTTATAAAAAACAAACTTTAAATTGAAGGAATAACTATGAAGAAAACATTACTCAGCACAACTATAAAAACAGCTATAGCAGCCACCTTATCACTTATTGTAGCTAAATATTTAGGACTTGAATTTTCATCTTCAGCAGGAATTATTACCATACTTGATATATTTGAGACTAGACAAGCTACACTGAAGGGTGGATTTAAAAGGGTATTATCTGCTATAATAGCCCTTATTTTAGGAGTTTTGGTATTTGAAATTTTTTCATACAAAACTTGGGCTTTCGGCATATATTTACTCTTATTTGTACCTATATCTTTCCTATTAAAAATTGAACTAGGTCTTGGGCCATCAAGCGTAATAGTTACACATTTATTAAGCTATGGAACGATTAATTCTCAAATTATTATAAATGAACTGGGCCTTGTACTAATTGGAACTGGATTTGCTATGTTGACCAACTTATATGCACCAGAAAGTCAGGATGAGTTGGTAGATTGGATAGAAGATATTGATGGTGATATAAAGGATATCTTAAATTTTTATGGAAATATTCTTGTGAAACATCTTGATGTAGAAGTTTATGAGGGGAAGATCAAAAAGCTTGAATATGACATAGATAAGGCACTTGATCTTGCGATTATTGAAAAAGACAACCGTATAGAAAATAGTAAGAATTTGCTTATTAAACTTAACCAAAGGGAAAGAGAGATGGACCTTTTAAAGGAGATGTATGACGACTTGAAGGAAATTCCCGTAGAATATGCTGATGGAAAATTGATATCTGATATAATAATTGATACTTCAAATAACCTTACAGAAGATGGAGATATGGTTACGGTCAAAAATAGAATTGAATTTTTAAAAGAGCATTTTAATATGATGGAACTACCTGAAACTCATGAAGACTTTCTTATACGTTCAGCTATTTTTCAAGTTTTTAGAAGCTTGAATCAGTTTATAGATTTAAGAAGGAATATTAATTCGGAAGTTTTCGAAAATTTGACGGAAAATAAGGGTGATTATTAAATTATAAACAGTAATAACATGATTTATACAGAATATGGATTATTAGATTTTGGAGTGACTTATGAAAATACAAGTTATGAACGTATAGGATATCTATAAAGTACTTGATATATATTAATTACTATAATAAAGTATAAGGATCCAGCTGGAATAAGAAAACAGCATATAAAAGAATACATCAGGTTGTGAGTATGGAGGATTCATTTTCTTTGATTGCTCAAGATAAGACCAAAACTTTAGGTTTTGTTATGGGGTATTTTAAACAATATGATGATATTATAGGTTATACTTTAGAGGAGATAGTAATTGATTACAAGTTCCAAAATAGAGGGTATGGTACAGCATTAGTTAAAAGACTTGAAAATTATGTAAAGGATATGGGAGCTTAATGTGTAGAGCTTAAAGCGGTGAATGACAAAATGCACGACAACTTTTATGGGAAAAGTGGCTATCAAGACTCAAGTAGTTTTATTGACAAGGTTAAGTGGCTAGATTAACACATAAGTATCAACTATTTATTAACTTTCACAATATCGGATATTGCTTATATTAAGATTAATCATGTCGCATATCGTGATAATTACAAATGCAGATAATATATTTGTCTTATAAATATATTAAAAAACATAATTTTTTAAAGATATAATGTAGTTTAAATTTGAAAAATAATATATGGAGGTATATTTTATGCTAGGTGAAATAATAGTTGTAGGTGTTGGAGTTGTATTTATTATATTAGGATATCTAGTATGGATAAAAGAGAAAATAAATATACTTCATAGTTATCATTATAGAAATGTTTCTCCAGAAAATAAAAAAGTTTTTTGTAAAATGACGGGGCAAGGTTTGATTTTAATAGGTAGTGGTCTATTAATTACTGAGATAGTCATATCTAAAACACAGTCTATGTATAGTTTTATAGCTTTCGCTGTTGGGTTTATTGCTGGAATAACCTTGTTAGTTTATGCTGGGGCAAAATATAATAATTAACAAATATATAATAAAATAGCTCAATAAAAAACTGCTGATAAAGCAGTTTTTCTTTTATGTGATCAAATAACTTATTTAAGTAATGGATTATTCGGAGTATCACTTATATTTTTCTTAATCTTCTTTTTGGATGATTTCAATCTTGTAACCATCTGGATCTGTCACAAAGAAATATTTATCAGAATTATCACTTAGACCTCTAAGTTCTGTTACTTCAAATCCTTTTTCTATAAATTCTTCTCTTAATGATTTGATATCTGGGTGAGAGATCGCTATATGACCATACCCTGTACCTAGATCATAGGCTTCTTCTTGGTCATAATTGTAGGTTAACTCAAGCTCGTAGTCTGGGCTTTGAGGAAGTTTTAAATAAACTAGATCGAACTTCTTGTCAGGAAACTCCTTTCTTCTAGATTCTACAAATCCTAATTCTTCAGTATAAAATTTATAAGACTTATCAAGGTCCTTTACTCTGATCATTGTGTGTAAAAATTTCATATTTACCTCCTAGTTAATATATAACCCAAAGAGGAGAAATTTACACATGTATATCGTTAGTTAAGTTTTAAGGTATGTGATATTTAAAATCTATTTATATATCAAACAATGACTAACCAGTGAAAGAATATTAAAATCTTTACTATAAATTATCATCTCTACACTATCTCATCTCCTAAGTGTCTTAGTTTATCTACTTGATCTTCTCTTCCTAGAACTATCAGGACATCACCAAGTTTAAAAGTGTAGTCAGTCTGAGGATTGAAAAGCATTTTATTATCTTCAATCTTTTTTATTGCAAGGACTATAAGTCCAGTTTTGTTAGGGATTTCAGCTTCAAGGAGAGTTTTATTTGCTAGATATGATCCAGCTTTAACTGTTACCTCTTCAAGGTCAAGTTCTATATCTCCCATCCTAGTAGCTATATCCAAAAAAGCCATTATATTTGGTTTTATCATCAAAGAAGCCATCCTATTGCCGCTAATTTCGGTGGCTGATAGAGTTTTATTGGCGCCTACTTTAAGCAATTTATCGTTACCCGATTTTGTTATATAATTTGCTATTATATAAATATCTTTATTAAGATCTCTTGCCGTAAGCACAGTTACAATATTATCTACTTCATTATCAAGAGTTGCTATAAGCCCCTTAGCTTTATCTATCCTGGCTTCTTTCAAGGAATTTTCATCGGTAGCCTCGCCTTCAACTACTAATACATTGTGATGGCTATATTCATCAAGGTCGGTCCTATCATTAGTTATAACAACAAAATCTAACTTTTTATCTGCAAATTTATTTATAATTACTTCAGCCAGTTCCCCTGATCCACATATTATATAATGATCGGTAAGGGAGGATATTTTTCTATTCATCTTGCTTCCTTTCCAAAAATCTACAAGCTTTCCTTCAACAAAGATTGCCACAACAGTAGTAAAAGTATAACCAACTATACCTACCCCTAAAAAAATCATAAAAACTGAAAATATTTCAGATATATTAGAGATTGTTCCTACCTCGCCAAAACCGACAGTTGAAATAGTTATTACAGTCATATATAAGGCATCGACAAAGCCAACATTTAATATTTTCATATAACCAACTACACCAATCACAAGTAAGAGGGTAAAGGCATAAAAAATAAATTTTATTTTTCTCTTATCATCCATAAATAGCTCCTTTTTATAAATTATAGTCTAGTTTTGTATAAAATACTAGATAAAGAAAGATATATTCCAAAATTTATTCGCCTATATTTTTACATTAAATTGACAGACAAATAGATGTAAGTATAATTGAGATGTGAATAGTTGACTAGTCAACTATAATGAAAAGGAGCACATATGAAAGTACTAGATAAATTAACCAATAAAAATATTTCTTTTAAAAATAGAGTAATAATGCCACCTATGGCAACAGCTAAAGCTGATGATAATGGACATATAACAGAAGATATCCTTGACTACTATGAGGAGAAGACAAAAAATAAATTATTCGCAGCAGTCATTGTTGAACATAGTTTTGTGGATAAGAGTGGTAAGGCTAGCAAAAATCAAACTTCTATAGCTGATGATTCTGATGTTGATGGTTTAAGTAAACTTGTGAATTTGATTCATGAGAATGGGAGTCTTGCGATAGCACAGCTTTCGCATGCAGGTAGTTCTACAAGTGAAGCTATAACAGGACAAGTTCCCCTAGGACCTTCAGCAATAACAAATCCCTCAAATCCTAAGGCAGACCTTCCAAAAGAAATGAGTAAGGAAGAAATAGAAGATATTGTAAATAAATTTGTAGAAGCTGCTAGAAGAGCTAAGGAAGCTGGATTTGATGGGGTAGAAATTCATTCAGCCCACGGATATCTTTTAAATCAATTTTTATCTCCACTTACAAACAAAAGAACAGATGAATACGGCGGAGATATCTATGGAAGAATAAAAATCCACCTAGAAATTATTAGAAAAATTAGAGAAAATCTTGGGGATTCATATCCAATATTTTTAAGGCTTGGAGCAGGTGATAATAGGGAAGATGGACTAAGTATTGATGATGCAGTAAAAGCCTCTAAAGAATTTGAAAATGCTGGCGTAGATGTGCTGGACATATCCGGTGGAATGTGTTTATTTATGATCGAAGATCAAAGGCCTGGTTTCTTTGACAATCTTTCTAAACCAATTTTTGACAGGGTTAGTGTTCCTGTAATCTTAACAGGAGGAGTAAAAGCTGGCAAAGATATTGAAGACATCTTACAAAAAAATGTCTGTGATCTTGTAGGTGTAGGTAGGTCAGTCTTTAAAGATTCATCCTGGATGGAAAAAGAAGTCCTGCCTTTTTATAGATAATTTTATTATAGATATGGAAATTAAAGATTTTAGCAAGACCCTCCATAGGCTTAGAACTTTAGAGAAAAAAATTGTAAGAGAATTTGAATCTAGCACAGGATTTTCTTTAACTAGATATGAAATTCTTAGTTATCTTTCTGAAAATGGATATTGCCTCCAGACAGACATTGCTAATTATGTAGGTCTAGACCCAGCTGCAATAACTCGCCAACTTAAAATATTGGAAAGAGAAAATTATGTAACAAGGAAAAGAAACTCTGACAATGCAAGAGAGATTATAGTAAGCCTTACTAATTTTGCTAAGGAAGAATTAAAGTCTTGTTGTGAAAGGCACAAGTCTGAAAGATGTAATATAACATTTTCTGTAGAAAAAGATGATTTAAAAAATCTTGTTGAAGTTTTAGACAGTATTAATAATAAAATAAATGAAGGAGAATAATATGATTAACAATAATTTTGAAGATGTGGTATTAAATAGAAGATCAATTAGGGTCTTTGATGAGTACTATAAGATTGATAGAAAAGAAATGGAAGAGATTTTAAAAGAAGCAAGCCAAGCTCCGTCTTCAGTTAATAGCCAACCTTGGAGATTTGTTGTTGTTGATTCTGAGGAAGGTAAAGATAAGCTTAGACCGTTGGTTAAATTTAATAGTACCCAAAATGATACATCTTCAGCTATGGTTGTAGTGTTTGGAGATATGAAGTGTTATGAAAAGATTGATGAAATTTATACATCTTCTGTTGATGAAGGATACATCACAGAGGAGGATAAAAATAGAAGCTTAGATTTCGTTCTTCCTTATTACAAATCTTTATCCAAAGAAGAAATGGGAAAAACTATCAGTATAGATGCAAGCCTTATAGCAATGCAGTTAATGCTTGTAGCTAGAGCTCATGGCTATGATAGCAACCCAATAGGAGGTTTTGATAAAGAAAATATAGCAAAAAGTTTTGGCTTAGATCCTGAAAGATATGTTCCAGTAATAATTATAGCAATGGGGAGAGCAGCAGAAGAAGGAAAAGAATCAACAAGATTAGAAGTAAATGAAATATCTAAATTTATGTAAAGATATATAAAAAAGAGCTTGTATCTTATAAAATAACCAATAAATTAAAATCTTTTAATTAGATAAGGAGCTTAAGTTAAATAAAGATATGTCAATTTATTTTACTAAATCTCTTTTTTCTATTATAATGATAAATGTAAATTAATGATCTATGGGAGCTATGTGCTGAGAGGAAGTTCGACTTCGACCATCAAACCGGTCAGGATAATGCCTGCGAGGGATGAAGCATATTTATTCTCCTATAAATATTTTTAGGAGGTTTTTTTAATTTATGAAGTATAAGACACAGATGGAAGCTGCAAAACATGGTTTTGTAACAGAAGAGATGAAAATCGTTGCTAAAAAAGAGAACGTTAGTGAACAATTTCTTTTAGAAAAGATTGCCAAGGGAGAGATTGTTATTCCTAGAAATAGGAACCACAAGTCTATATCTCCAGAAGGAATTGGTTCAGGACTTAAGACTAAGATTAACGTAAATCTTGGTATATCAAAGGACTTAAACGATTTAGATCTTGAGATGGAAAAGGTAGATATGGCTCTTAAAATGGGAGCAGAATCTATAATGGATCTATCAAACTACGGCAAGACCCAAGAATTTAGAGAAAAGCTTATAGAAAAATCGACAGCTATGATTGGTACTGTACCAATGTACGATGCAGTAGGATTTTTAGATAAGGGACTAAGCTACATCAAAGCTCATGAGTTTTTGGATGTTGTTAGAAACCATGCCGAAAATGGAGTGGATTTTGTAACTATCCATTGTGGAATAAACAAAGCAAATGCTGAGATCTTTATGAGAAATAGAAGGGTAAATGAGATTGTATCTCGTGGGGGTTCGCTTCTTTTTGGTTGGATGAAGATGAACAATCAAGAAAATCCTTTCTATGAATATTATGACGAACTACTAGATATCTTAAGGGAATATGATGTAACACTATCCTTAGGAGATTCCCTAAGACCGGGTGGCATCCACGATGCTACAGATCCTGCCCAAATAGCAGAGCTTATAACCTTAGGAGAATTAACAAAAAGAGCTTGGGAAAAAGATGTTCAAGTTATAATCGAAGGACCTGGCCATGTGCCAATAGATGATATAGAAATGAACATGAAGCTTGAGAAAAAACTTTGCCACAATGCACCTTTCTATGTACTAGGACCTTTGGTAACTGATATTGCACCAGGATATGACCACATAACAAGTGCTATAGGTGGAGCGATTGCAGCAAGTCATGGAGCAGACTTCCTATGTTATGTAACGCCTGCTGAACATTTGAGATTACCTGATGTAAATGATGTAAAAGAAGGAATTGTTGCTACAAAAATAGCTGCTCATGCAGGAGATATTGCAAAATTAAAAGATGCGAGAAATATCGACCTTGAGATGAGTAAAAGAAGACAAAAACTAGATTGGGAAGGAATGTTTGAGCTTGCAATAGATCCAGTAAAATGTAGGGAATATAGAGACGCATCCAATCCAGAAGACGAGGGGACTTGCACTATGTGCGGTAGTATGTGTTCTATGAAAAATATGAACCTAATCCTTGAAGGAAAAGATATAGTTTTATAGAAAAATTATTAGCCTTATGATTTCTATCAACGAAATTGTAAGGCTTTTTTATATCTACATTTTCATAATATTGGGTATAAAGGAAGTTGAGACTTTAATAGTCAATATTTAATAATAAATAGAAAAGGAGTTAATTTGATTACCTATAAAAATGTATCTATGGCTTATCCTGATAGCGGAAAAGTTTTAGATGATTTAAATTTTAATATAAAAAAAGGTGAGTTCTTTGTAATAGTAGGTCCAAGCGGTAGTGGAAAAACTACCACACTAAAACTCATAAATAGACTTATCGAGCAAACGGAAGGTGATATTTATTTTAAAGATAAAAAACTAAAGGATTATCCTTTAAGAGATCTTAGACTAAATATAGGCTATGTTCTCCAACAAATAGCTCTATTTCCAAATCTTACTGTAGCTGAGAATATTTCTCTCATTCCAGAAATGAAAAAGATGAATAAAAAAGTTATAGCAGAAAGGACAGATGAACTGTTAGAGCAGGTTGGTCTTGATCCAGATAAATATAGAAACAGACTACCAGAAGATTTATCGGGAGGAGAAAAACAAAGGATAGGAATTCTAAGAGCTATATCTGCAAATCCAGAAATCCTTCTTATGGATGAGCCATTTTCAGCACTAGATCCAATTAGTAAAACTCAACTACAAGATTTGATTAAGAAAATCCATGATGACTACAAGATAACAACTGTATTTGTAACTCATGATATGGATGAAGCCTTGAAGCTTGCTGATAGGATTTGTGTTATGAAAGATGGAAAGATTGTTCAGATAGCAGAGCCTAGTGAGATTATGGATAATCCAGAGAATGATTTTGTTAGCGAATTCTTCAAAAATGAAAGTGACATAAGTTATGAATGATTTAATAAGAACACTAGTTGAAAGAAAGTCTGATTTAGTAACAGCTTTATATGAGCACTTGCAAATATCTTTGATATCTTTGGTATTGGCGATATTTATTGCCGTTCCTCTAGCAATATTATTATCTGAAAGGAAGAAAATAAATGAAGGAGTCTTGCAAGTAACAGGAATATTTCAAACAATTCCATCACTTGCATTACTAGGACTATTTATTCCATTTATGGGAATTGGAAAGATACCAGCTATAACAGCTTTAGTTATCTATGCTATTTTTTCAATATATCAAGGAGCAGTTACAGGTTTTTCCGAGATAGACCCTTCCTTAGAGGAAGCTGCGACTGCGTTTGGTATGACAAAATGGGAAAAACTCAAAAAATATAAACTAAGTTTGGCTATGCCTATTATAATGTCAGGTGTAAGAACGTCAGCAATTATGATTATAGGTACAGCAACCCTTGCTGCACTTGTAGGAGCAGGTGGTTTGGGTTCATTTATCCTTTTAGGTATAGATAGAAATAACTCATCTCTTATACTAATAGGTGCTATATCATCTGCCTTGTTGGCAATATTATTTGGAGGATTAATAAAACTATTACAAAACAAAAAGCCAAGAACTATATTAATATCATTGATATTAACAGTCGGCATAGTTTTAATTAGTCTTGTTCCTTTCAAATCCAAAGGAAATAAAAAATTAGTTCTTGCTGGTAAACTTGGGGCAGAGCCAGAGATTTTGATAAATATGTATAAGGAACTAATTGAAGATGAGACTGATATAAAAGTAGAACTAAAGCCAAATTTTGGAAAAACAAGCTTCTTATATGAAGCCTTGAAATCTGGAAGCATCGATCTATATCCAGAATTTTCCGGAACCATCACATCTAGTTTATTAAAGGAAGACATCGGTAAAGTATCAAATGATCCTGAAGAAGTTTATAATTTAGCTAGAGATAAAATATTAGCTCAAGATTCCTTAGTATATTTAAAACCAAGCAAGTTTCAAAATACTTATGCCTTGGCAGTGAGAGAAGACTACGCTAGTGAGAATAAATTAGAAAAAATATCTGACTTAAAAAATTTAGAAAGTAAGGTAAATGCTGGCTTTACTCTTGAATTTAACGATAGGGAAGATGGAAATTTGGGTCTTAAAAACTTGTATGGTTTAAACTTTGATGTAAAAACTATGGAACCAGCACTCAGATACACAGCTATTTCCAACAAATCCATAGACCTAACCGATGTTTATTCGACTGATAGTCAAATAATAGCAAATAATTTAAAAATCTTAGAAGATGATAAAAAACTATTTCCACCATATCAAGCAGCCCCACTTCTAAGAGAAGAAACACTAAAAGAATATCCAGAGCTTAAAGATGTATTAGAAAAATTAGCCGGAAAAATAACATCAGAAGAAATGACAAAAATGAACTATGCGGTTGATGTTGAAGGAAAATCAGCAAATGAAGTTGCAAGGGAGTATCTTTTAGATGAAGGTCTAATTAGTAAATGATAGGTTTGAATAATTAAATTAATAAAAAGTATGATAGATATAAAAACTATAATTTATTAATTTTTAAGAGATGATTAATCTAAAGTCATCTCTTATTTTATGTTATTAAAAATCACATGATAAAATTGTAAAGAAAAAATGAAATTAGATCTTTTTTAATAAGGGTTAATCTTATGTAAATACCAATTACCATGGGTGTAGTAAATTTAATGCAAGTAATGAAGCTTTAGCAAACAGAAATACTTACAGCTTTAGCATAAACAAGAAATAGAAGCTAAGAAAATTCAAAGTATCACAGAAATTGGTTGATAATAATGCTGGGACAAGTATGTTCCAATGGTCAAGAAAAGGAAAATGGAATAACAAGGAGCTAATTTCTTGTGATGAATTTATTGGTGTGAATATCGACAATATAACAAGCGAATTAAAATACACCAATAAATTTTATATTCAGATTCGAAAAAAGATGGCACGCATTACGTTCCAACGTTGAAAGGAGATAAGAAATGAATTTAAAAAAATACTTTAATAAAAATGTTAAAATTACGTTTTATGACAATCAGGTTTTAAAAGGATATGTAGAAACTTATACTCCTAGTTTTGATTCTTATGATAATGAAGAAGAAATTGCAATATTGACTATAGAGAAAAAGCTACCGTTAATTGGTATAAATGAAACTGAAATCAAAAAAATAGAAACATTAGACTAAGCATACTAGCAATATTTAGATATGATTTTTTCTCTGAAAAATAGTAGGGGATATGGAAATTATAGTCTTGGTGATAGTGTTGTTTATGATATAAAGCTAAAAACCTTATTTATGGGTTTTGGTATTCTATACTTACCTTTGCTTAGCATTTTTATCTATAGTTGTGATATCATTTGATGCAATAATAATATTTATGAAAAATGGAAAGGTATTTTTTGAAAGAAATAAAAAAGACTAACCACCATCTCTACCATAGTGTTTCACGGTCAGTGATTAGTGTTTATATTTAATAGGTATACCATAAAAATTGTAAGAAATAATAAAAACAAAGCACATGGCACAACCCAAAGGAAATCCTCTTAAGGGGGTCACGTATGTGCTCTGTTGTTTTGATAGTATACTTTAATTCTTATGGGAATCAATAATGATCGGTATTATAGTAATGATATATGAAATGTTAACAGCATTAAACAATGTATCTTGCTTTCGGCGGATGGTATTCTTTCTAATAATGATTTCAGACGGAATATCTTTAGCATTATTTTTTGCAGGCTTGTTGTTATGATAACAGATGAAGACCTAAATTAGAGCGGGAGGATATGTCAATTTTTCCATAGAAAGATATCAAAGTATAAGATGGAAAGAGATCTAAAACGTCAGATTAACTTTTGTAGGTTATCATTTCACTCTTCCACAAGGTCGAAGTAAACCTAAAATACTAGAGAAGCACAAATCTATAGTCATAATACAATACTAACATATAAGAAATAATCAATTGTTTTTTGGTTGATAGAAACTCCTAGGTGAATAATAAAATAACTATTAGGTAGAAGAAAAAGAAAGTCCATAATAATCAAGATATTAGCTTAAGGGGCTTTTTCTATGTTAAAATAGAAGACAAATACTATTTATATAAAAATTTTCCTATAAAAGTAATGTAGATCCTATTAATCTGATAGGAGATATTAAAACATACAAGTCAAGTTATTAATATAAAAATGTTAGCAAATATAATTATAAAACCTAATGACTTAATAAGTAAGACCATAAAATGGAGTTGAAAATATCTATACTACTATATTAACAAAGTGCTAACATTTTAGTTGATAAAATACTAGGAAATACTTAAGATCTTAATAAAACCCAACATTATTTTGTAGATTGTAAGAAAAAAATAGTATAAAAACTAAATATATTAAATGAATGTTTAAGCTAAAACTCTAGACCTTAACAAATTTAATCACCTTAAACCTAGTATAAATATATAATAATACTTTACAAATGATACAATAATGATATAATAAGGCTAAGAGGTGGTAAGTATGGCACAAATCAATTTAAGAGTAGATGACGACGTAAAGAAACAAGCTGAACTTGTATGCGGTGAAATTGGCATTTCTCTATCATCAGCTATAAATATATATTTAAAAAAGCTAGGTAGAGAGTACAAAATACCTTTTGAAGTATCAGCCGACCCATTTTATAGCGAAAAGAATATTAAGTATCTTGAACAAAAATTCGAGGAATACAAGAGCGGTAAGATGAAATTGGTTGAAAACGAACTAATTGATGATGAAGATTAATAATATCAAACGGAACTTTGATGCGTGGGAAGAATACCAATACTGGTATAAAATAAACAAAACAAACTTTAAGAAGATAAATAAACTAATTAAAGATATGAAAAGAATCCCATTCGATGGATTGGGAAAGCCCGAACCCTTAAAGAATAATTTATCTGGTTTGTGGAGTAGGAGAATAGACAAAGAGCATAGAATAGTATATCTTGTAGAAGATGATTGCCTAGTAATATTCCAATGTAAGGGACACTATAACTAAATAACTTAATTAATCGTGAGTTAATCGAAAGGTTACCCACGATTTTTTTAAGAATAAAAAAGATAGCGTTCTAACTAAAAAGGTATTTTATGTTTAAGGCATATTATTATGTGTCGGTATTAGAAAACAATACTTTTAATTTTCATGATAGTAGTTTTATTTCATTACCTATAACAATAATATATCCCATGAAACTGCGAATAATATACTAAAATGAAACTATTTGTATATCCGATAACAAATTTAATAAAAATCTTGTCTTATACTAATGACATATTTTTAAATGATATAAAGAATATATAGGGTGGTATCTTAAAAATAGCAAATTATTGATTAAAAGTAAGTTGAAAAATATAAATAATATAAATTGTTAAAATGGCTTATGAATTATTGAAAATAGATTATATAGAAAATCATATCTCATTTTTGTATCTGAATAGGGGAGCTATGCTAATAGAATATATATTAATGAATGCTTATGTAATAATAATCTTATACATAAGTACTAAAATGTAGTACTTTTTATATTCTTAGTACCTTTTTAGTACTCCAAAAAAATAAAGCCTTGAAATATCAAGGCTTACAAGCTGTTTGGTGGAGATGAAGGGATTTGAACCCTTGTCCGTGGAAGATTTCCCAATAGCATCTACAAGTTTATTTAGATTTGAGTTTTCGCATAAAAAATAAAAATCTAACGAAAAATTATTATGCTAGCTTCATTTTACTGATTGTATGGCAAAGCTTACATACAATAGTTGTCGCTTAATTATGAAACGAATATCAAACTTGCGACGAGCTTGAGATTCATTGCTGGCCTATTCTTAGGCAGCTAGTGCGAAGTTTGCTTCGCTATTGTTGTTTGCGTTTATATTTAATTGCTAGTTTACGTTTTTGCATACGACTTGCAGCTAAAGACTCCTCAACCACGTCGAAACCAAGTCATCCCCGCTCATGCATTATACTTCTATTGATTAGCTTGTCAAAATTATAAATATTAGATAAAATATATACAAGAAAAGGTTTCTGTATATATAAATGGGTATACATTTAATAAGTAATAAATTTCTTATTTAAGGAGGAATTATGAGAAATTCTAATAAAATTGCAGCTATGTTATTAGCTGGAGGACAAGGGTCAAGACTTAAAGCCTTAACTAGAGATATGGCAAAACCTGTTGTGCCTTTCGGTGGAAAGTATAAAATAATAGATTTTGCTTTGAGTAATGCGACAAATTCCGATATCAAAGATATAGGAGTTCTAACTCAATATAAACCTCAATTACTAAATCAACACCTTGGTATAGGAGCACCTTGGGATTATGACAGAAACTTTGGTGGACTCAGGATTCTTACCCCATATTATACAGAAGAAGGAGGAAGATGGTTTGAAGGTACTGCTTCTGCTATATACGAAAATATCAATTACCTTGATGAAGTAAATCCTGAATATGTTCTTATTCTTTCAGGGGATCATATATACAAAATGGACTATAGGGAGTTATTGGATGTTCATAAGAAAAATGGAGCTGATGCTACAATCGCTGTTATGGAAGTTGATTGGGATGAAGCATCTAGATTCGGTATTATGAATGCTGATGAAAATGGTAAAATCATAGAGTTTGAAGAAAAACCAGAAAATCCAAAGTCTAACCTAGCTTCTATGGGAATATATATTTTTAACTGGCAAGTTCTTAGAAGAGAGTTGATTGAAGATAGCAAGAATAAAGATTCTTCTAACGATTTTGGTAAGGACATCATTCCTAAAATGTTAGCTGAGGATTTAAAACTCTTTGTTTATAAATTTGATGGTTATTGGAAGGACGTTGGAACTGTAAGAAGCTTCTGGCAAGCAAATCTTGACTTGATAGATCCTTCAAATGAGCTTAATATTTACGATGAAAATTGGAAAATATATACAGCTTCTTTAAATCTTCCACCTCATAGAGTAGGAAAGACTGGACAATTAAGTGATTCATTGGTGAATGAAGCGTGCGTTATAGATGGATCAGTATCTAACTCTGTACTATTTTCAAGTGTTGAGATAGAAGAAGGTGCAGAAGTTTATAATTCTGTTTTACTAAATGGAGTTAAAGTAAAAAGTGGAGTAAAACTATACAACTGTGTAGTTGCTTCTGATATGGAGATTACTGAAAGTATTGGTAAAGAGGATGATAACAATGTTTATCTAGTAAGTACTGAAGGTATTGAGGAGGAATAATATGCCTAGTATTGTAGCTTTAATATATAGTTCAGAATTTGAAGAAAGAAATTATGGAGCTTTGTGCAAGAGTAGACCAGACTACATGCTGCCATTTGGTGGAAGATATAGGTTAATCGACTTCTCTTTATCCAATATTTCAAACCATGATATATCTAGGGTTGTTTTGTATGCAGATAGAATGTTAAGATCAACCTTAGACCATATTGGTAATGGTAAAAGTTGGGAGCTAAATAGAAGAAATGGCGGACTTTTAATCAATTCTCCAAATTATAATTCTAAGGGAAATCTAAGTGAAATAGAAACATACTACGATACTATTAGATACTTTGAAGATCATCCTTCTGATTATATTTATATTAAAAATCCTATGTATATCAATAAAGTTGATATAACTGATGCAAAGGAAACTATGGAATCAAATGATCTTGATTGTCTAATATTTTCAACAAAGACAGAAGATAGAGATGGATATTATCTAAATAGAAGAATCATATCTTCAGATGAAAATGGTAAGCCATGTTCAGTTGGCCTAAACTTGGGATTATCTGATGAGATTGATCTTTTCTTAGGCTCAATCATGATTAAAAGGGATATGTTCTTGAGAATCTTAAGAACTGCCATGGAAAAGAACTCCCAAATGTCTCTACTAAATGCAATCTTCTCATTTGCAGGAGATATGAATATTGACTTTTATAGACATAACAAAGAATTTGAAATTATTTCTGATATCAATTCTTTCTTTGAAGCTAATATGAAACTACTTAAAAAAGATGACTTCAACCAGTTATTCTATGAAGATGGTCTTGTTTACACTAAATCAAAAGATGAGCCTTCAACATCATATACAAAAGAATCTAATGTAAAAAATTCTTTGATTGCGAACGGTTCAATCATCAGAGGAGAAGTTGAAAACTCAATTATATTTAGAGGCGTAACTATAGGAAAGGGTGCTGTTGTTAAAAATTCAATAGTATTCCAAGATACAGTTATTTCTGATGGAGCAATCCTAAACTATGCAATAACAGACAAGAGGACATTTATAGATAAGGATACTAGATTATTTGGTAATAGATCTCATCCATTTGTAACAAGCAAGAATGAAAAACTAGAGAAAGGAATTTAGAATGAACGTTCTTTTTCTAACAGGTGAAGCAGTTCCATTTATAAAAACAGGTGGCCTTGCAGATGTTGCAGGGGCTCTACCTAAAGAACTTGTAAAAAAGGGAGTCGACTGTAGAGTTGTTTTACCTTTGTATAAATCAATTGATGATAAATATAAACAAAAAATGGAAAAAGTCACCGAGTTTTATGTAGACTTGGATTGGAAACATCAATATGCTGGTGTTTATTACTTAAAATGGGATGGGGTTATCTTCTATTTTATAGACAATATGGAATATTTTAATAGAGATGGATCATATGGTTTTGATGATGATGCTGAGAGATTTATATTCTTCTCCAAGGCTTGTACTCTACTAGGTAAAGAAATTAATTTCAAACCTGATATCATCCATTCTAATGATTGGCACACTGCAATGGTAAATATTTTTGTAAATGACTTTAGAAAAGGGGACTCATATTTTGAATATATCAGGACCTTGTTTACCATCCATAACCTCAAATACCAAGGTGTATTTGGTGCTGATAATTTAAGACTTGCAGGACTTGATGGATCTTACTTCAACGAAAATGATCTAAAATACTATGAGGCAATTAACTTTGTTAAAGGTGGTATAATCCATGCAACTGCGGTAAATACTGTATCTGAAAATTATGCTAGAGAAATACAATATCCATTCTATGGAGAAGGGCTGGATGGAATTATTAGAAAATATTCTGATAAACTTTCAGGAATAGTAAATGGTATTGATTTTGACATATGGAATCCTAAAACTGATGGCTTGCTAGCAGAAAATTATGATGTAAATTCTATAGATAAGAAAAATATCAATAAGCTAGAATTACAAAAGGCTTATGGTTTACCAGAAAGAAGTGATGTTCCGCTAATTGGAATTTGCTCAAGGCTAACAGAAATGAAAGGCCTTGATCTAGTTAGATATATCTTAGATGAATTGTTACAAGAAGATATACAATTTGTAGTATTAGGAACTGGCGATTATACTTACGAAGAGATGTTTAAATATTTTGAATGGAAATATCATGACAAATTAGCTGCAAGAATGTACTACAGTGGAGAAGAAAGTCACAAGATTTACGCAGCAAGCGACTTTTACTTGATGCCTAGTGTGTCAGAGCCTTGCGGTATAAGTCAGTTAATTGCGATGAGATATGGATCTTTACCTATTGTAAGGGAGGCTGGAGGACTAAAAGATACTGTTACAGCCTATAATGAATTTACAGGAGAAGGAACTGGATTTTCTTTTGCTAATATAAATGCCCATGAGCTTTTATTCTGTATAAAAAATGCACTTAAGATTTACAAAGAGGATAAGGATGCTTACGAAAGACTAGTTGTAAATGCAATGAATGAAAACAATGATTGGGAAAAATCAGGCGAAAGATATTTAGATTTATACAATGAAATTAAAGCAAACTAAGAATGAAACAAATTTACTAGAAAGAATACAAATATTTTTGTATTCTTTTTATGCTAAAGATATAAAAAATGCAAGAATAAACGAAGTATATGATTGTCTCTGCAGAGCCTTGATGGAAGATATCGGTAAGAAGTGGGTTTATAGCAAGTCAAACGATGATGAATTTGAAGTATATGTATTAAGCTTTGAATACTTGCCAGGTAAATTTATAGAAAGAAATATTGCGAGATTAGGAAAAGAGAAAGAAGTAAGAGAAACTTTAGATAAAATTGGATTTTCCTATGATGAGATAATTGATTTTGAAAAAGAAGCTAACTTGGGACTTGGAGATATTGGTATTGGGTCAAGTTATCTAATAAGTGAGCTTGCCAATAAAAATATTAGATCTGTTGCCTATGCGCTACGCTACGAAAATGGAGATTTGAAACAGAAGATTGTAGATGGTAGGCAAGTTGAATATTCAGAATATTGGCTTGAAGAAGGTAATAATTGGGAACACAAAAAGGGATTTTCTTATGAAATAAATATAGATGGACGAAAACATAAATCAATAGCTTATGATATCCCAATTTTAAGTGATAAAGCTGATTTTGTTGCAACCCTTAGACTGTTCCAATCAGAACCTACTAAGGCCGTTAGTTATAGCGACTTTGCTAGGGGAGATATACTAAAGGCGTATGACGAATATATTTCTACTAGCTCTATTAACCAATTTTTATATTTAGATGATTCCTCCTATGATGGGAAACTTTTGAGATTAAAGCAAGAATATTTCTATTCAGCTAGTGCTGTTAGGGATATTTTCAAAAGGTATAAGAATAGATATGGTTCTATAGATAAAATTGATAAGAGGATAAAGATAATAGTAAATGATATCCATCCTACTCTTGCTCTAATTGAATTTATAAGAATTTTAACTATAGACTTCACTTTGGATATTAGAAAGTCTATAGATATTACCAGAAGTGTATTCGAACACATAGCATTTTCTATAACTGATGATAGTCTAGAAGCCTACCCTGTAGAAATGGTAAAGAGAATAAATTCTGATATTTTAGATACTATATTAAATATTCAAGAGGCATTGAAACTAGATAACATTGATTCAGTTCTTATAAAAAATGGTTATGTTATGTTTAAAAACATCAATATGGCCTTGTCTAATGAATACATTTATCTATCCAAAATTCTGAAAAATAATAGACCAGCTAATAGAACTCTATCAAATACAAATTTTGGAACTGATAGGTTGTTATACTTAGAGAAAAATAATACTGAACTAATGGAAGTATTTAAGGAATTTGGAATTAATTCTAGTTCTTATGATGAGATAAATAAGTTAAATGACCTAAAAGATAATAATAACTTTATAGATAAAGTAGAAAAAGCTAAATTTATTAATAAAAAGAAACTAATTGAGCTTTCTAATGAACCTATTAATCCATATTCAATATTTGATGTTCAGTTATCAATCTTTCATGAAGGAAAAAGGCAAATTCTAAATGCTCTAGATATTGCCTACAGATATTATTTACTTAAAACAAATGCAAACCTAAGAGCTGTTCCTACCACATACATTTTTTCTGGAAAAGCCAATGAAGGGTATTTCATGGCTAAGGAAACTATCAAATTCATTTTAGCACTTAAGAAAATGATAGATAAAGATAAAATAATAAAAGAAAAAATAAAAATAGTATTTATTGAAGATATAGATATTCATAAGTCAAAAATTATCCTTAAATCCTTAGACGTATATAACAACTTTACTCTAGCCACTTTAGATAATCAGGATTTTAATATGTTAAATGCAGCTTTCAATATGTCAAATATTGTAACAAGCAAGGGTGGCATAAGTCAGAATATTGAAGGATACGATTCATTCTACACCATAGGAGAGTCCTATGATGATATTGTAAAATCAAATAGAAATGATTTATACAATGCGAATGATTTCTACTATTCAAATGATATGGTAAAATACACAGTAGAAAATCTAATAAGAGAAAGTTATGAAAATTTCCCATACGATTTTAAACAAATGTATGACCAAATAATGATGTATAATGACTCGTTTAGAATATTTAAAGATCTTAATAACCTGATAGAAACGAGAAATAAGAGAGAAATTGATTATTTAGATAAAGAAAAATGGGTCAGAAATGAAATCGATAATATACTATGGGCTAATAATTTTAGGTTAGATAATAAAATTATAAGGAATGGTATAGATGACTGAAAAAAAAGTATCCTATAGAAAAAGAATAGAAACAATCAGTTATGATGAAATAAAAAATGAAAAACTAGGAGCTATCTATAGCAAGGATAAGACAACATTTAGAGTTTTTGCTCCATATGCTGATACAGTAGAGCTATTGATAACTGATAATTATAAAAAAACTAGAAAAGATTCCTACAAAATGATAAGAAATGATATAGGGATTTGTGAGATAACTCTTAAGGGCGATTATGAAGGATATTTCTATAATTATCTGGTAGATAGCAAATATGAAGTTACAGATCCTTATTCATTTACATCGTCAATTAACAGTATAAGCTCTGTTGTAGTTGATATGACAAAGACAGATCCTGTTGGATTTAGAGAACAAGCTCTTACAAAAAATAAAGAAGAAGATGCTATAATATATGAAATGTCCGTCAAAAACTACACCGCCGATCAAACAAGTGGTGTCGTAAATAGAGGTAAATTCTTAGGATTGACAGAAAGCGGAACAAAGTATAAAGGCAAAAAGACAGGATTAGATAATCTAAAAGAATTGGGTGTAACTCACGTACAGCTTTTGCCAATCTACGATTTCATATCTGTGGATGAAGACAATGGCCATTTCTTTGATGATGATAACTATAATTGGGGTTATGATCCAGAACTTTATTTTGCTCCAGAAGGTTCGTACTCAACAAATCCCTATGATCCATTATCAAGAATAGTAGAAGTTAAAGAAATGGTTAAATCATTTCATGAAAATAATATTTCTGTAATTATGGATGTGGTCTATAATCATACCTTTAAATCATACGATTCTAATTTGGATACCCTTGCCAAAGGATATTATCATAGAAGAAATGAAGACGGTAGTTTTGCTAATGGATCTGGAGTTGGAAATGAAGTATGTAGCGAAAAAGCATTTGTAAGGAAATTGATAGTAGATTCTTTGATTCATTGGGTGAAAGAATACAAGATAGATGGATTTAGATTTGATTTAATGGCCTTAATAGATATTGATACTATAAAGATCGCCCTAAAAGAGCTGAGAAAAATAAATCCTAACATAATAATCTATGGGGAACCTTGGATGGCTTTTTCATCTCCTTTGCCTTTGGATAAGCAAATTTTAAAAGGATCACAAAGATCAAACGGTTTTGGTGTTTTCAATGACGATTTTAGAGATGCTATAAAAGGAGATGTCAATGGTTATGAAAGAGGATATATCCAAGGAGTATTTTCTAAAAAAACTGCTATTGAAACAGGAATAGCTGGATCAATAGCTTATGACGATAAAAGATATGGTTTTGCTGATAAGGCGAGTGAATCAATTAATTATTTCAACTGTCACGATAACTTGATTTTATACGACAAACTTGCTATTTCTTTAAATCAAGAAACAAACATAGATGATTATGTGAAAATGGCTCTTAGTATAATATTTCTATCTTTTGGAAAGCCTTTTATTTACGAGGGAAATGAGTTTAACCAAACAAAGAACAATGAAGCAAATTCATATAGATCACCCCTAAAAATCAATTCTATAAAATGGGATAAAAAACTTGAAAATTACGATATTTTCACATACACCAGAGACCTTATAGAACTTAGAAAATCCATGAAAGTATTAAGATATATACATCCTAAAGATATTAGGAGAGCGTTGACTTTTATGGATGATATTGATGATAGCAAAATACTATATAAATTAGAAAATGAAGACCAAATTTACTTGGTGGCGATTAATGCCAATAATCATAGATCAAATATAGGCAAAAATAAATTAGATAAGCTCTTTTCAAAGAAGGCTTATAAATTAATAAATATATTCTCTAAAAAGGGTATAAATGAAGTAGTAGTAGATACTGATCAAGGATTAATTTTAGATGAAAGATCGGTAAATGTATATAAGTTAGGAGAAAGAAATGGACTATAAAGATACTTATAAAAAGTGGCTTGAAGATGATAGATTCGACGAAGAAACTAAGAAAGATCTATTAAGCATTAAGGATGATGAGGAAGATATAAAAGATAGATTCCACCAATCTCTTAAATTTGGTACAGCAGGGCTACGTGGTAAGCTTGGCGCGGGTACAAACAGAATGAATATCTACAATGTAGCTCAAGCAACTCAAGGTTTTGCTGATACTATAGCTGAAGGTGGCGAAGAAGCTAAAAATAAAGGCGTTGCCATAGCCTATGATGTTAGACATATGTCAGAAGAATTTGCAAAAATTGCTGCTGAAGTATTTGCAGCTAATGGAATCAAAGTCTACATTCATAAAGAAATCCAACCAACACCAGTTTGTTCTTACACTATAAGAAAACTAGGAAATGTTGCTGGTGTAATGGTAACAGCAAGCCACAATCCAAGAGAATACAATGGTTACAAAGCATATAATCAAGAAGGAAGTCAAATTCTAGATGAAACAGCTGATAAAATATTAGGTCACATTGCTGAGCACCCAGACTTTTTCGAAATCCCAAGAATTGACTTTGAAGAAGGTCTCAAAGATGGCATTATAGAATATGTAGATGACAAGCTAATAGAAGATTACATCAAAGAAATACTAGATTGCACTATAAATGATGAAGGAATTGATAAAGATATAAATGTAGTTTATACTCCTTTAAACGGTGCAGGAAATAAATTGGTAAGAAGGATTCTTGATGAAAGAGGATTTAAGAATATTAATGTAGTTAAAGAACAAGAAAATCCAGATCCAGACTTCACAACAGTAGGATATCCTAACCCAGAAGATCCAAAAGCCTTTAAATATTCTGAAAATTTAGGAAAAGAAGTAGGAGCAGATTTGCTTCTTGCGACTGATCCAGACTCAGATAGATGTGCTGTTGAAGTTAGAGATGAAGATGGAAATTATAAGTTCTTGACAGGAAACCTAATTGGATCATTGTTGACAAACTATATATTAGGAGCGCTAAAAGATAATGGAGAGCTTCCAGAAAATGCAGCTGTTGTTAAATCACTAGTATCTACAGATCTTGTAAAACCAATAGCTAACAAATATGGAGTTAAGGTTTATGATGTACTAACAGGATTTAAAAACATTTATGCTGTTGCAAACGAACTAGATGAAAACAATAGTGGCAAATTTGTCTTTGGTTTTGAAGAAAGTATAGGTTACAACTATAAAGATTTTGTTAGAGATAAAGATGCAGTAAACTCTGCAATGATGATTACAGAAATGGCTGCTTATTATAAATCTCAAGGAAAGAGCCTATTAGATGTTATAGATGAGTTGTTTAATGAATATGGATACTATTCTAATGAGGTTGTTTCTATAGTTCTTGAAGGTCTTGATGGACAAGAAAGAATTTCTAGAATTATGACTCAAATTAGAAATAATCCTATCAATGAAGTTTGTGGTTACCAAGTTAAAAACATAATCGACTATCAAAATGATGATACAGGTCTACCAAAATCTAATGTTTTGAAATATTATTTAGAAGATGATTCTTGGTTTGCAATTAGACCTTCTGGTACAGAACCAAAAATTAAAATTTATATCAATGCCATAGGTAAGGATATGGATGAATCTAAAGACAAACTTGTAAAAATAAATAAATTTATGCAAGATATAATTGATTCTATTGAATAAACTACTTTCTAAAGCTGCCTTTTGGCAGCTTTTTTCTATACTTTTCTAAAATACTTGCACTTTTATTAGAAATGAAATAACATATATCAAAAGGAGTAAAAAAATGGAAGGTTTTTTTAATGTTATAGATAAAATATTTTCAGTTAATGTATTTGGAAGTTTAACTTTATATCAATTATTATCAACAATATTAAAGTATATTTTTGTATTTATTGTTTTTTACTTTATTTATTCTATAATTAGAATAATATATTATGATGTAAGAACAACACTCAAAAAAGAATCAAAATCAGATACATATCTAAAATTATTGAATGTTGACGACAAATTTTCTTTTGATGTTCAAGAATTCTATTTCCTAGCATCAGATAACACAATAGGCAGAGATGATAGAAATAGCATTTGTATTAAAGATAAATTTCTATCAAAATTTCATGCGAGAATTGTGGAAGATGAAGGGATATATTTTATAGAAGATTTAAAGTCAGCTAATGGAACTTTTCTTAATAGGGAAAAGATAGAAGATGCGATAGAGCTAAAGTCAAACGACTTAATAAATATTGGAACACTGAAGTTCTTGTTTATCCAAGGTGATGAAGATGAATAGGCTCAAAAATTTAGTGGTAAATAGGCAAAGGTCTCAAAGAAAAGCAGTGTTTTTGCTTTTGATATTTGAGTTTTTGTCTTTATCTCTAGCACTAATTTATAATATAGAAAGTATAGAAACAACGGATTTTATTACTTATCTGGCGCTTTTGGTTTCTACAATTGTATCAACGATGATTCTAAGAAAGATTAGCAAGTCTGACGTTATTTTATTAATGATTGTAAATATGCTATTTTCAATAGGTGTCGCTATTATATATAGGCTTGACCCAGCTCTTGGAAAGAGGCAATTACAGTATTATTTGTTTGGATTACTTATGTTTTTTGTAACATATTTAATTCTTAGGTCAAATCAATCTTGGCACAAATTATCAAAAGTATATTTTGGAATATCTGTCTTGCTATTTCTTGTAACTTTAGTATTTGGATCATACCTTGGAGGAGCCAAGAACTGGATATTCATAGGAAATATAAGTATCCAACCATCAGAGTTTATAAAAGTACCGCTAGCATTTTATATAGCAAGCTTTTATACTCATTATAACGAATATGCGAAAAAGCCATTTGGTAAGTATTACATGAATTTGGTTGTGTATATATTTATAGGATTTTTATTCTTACAAAAGGATTTGGGAACTGCTCTAATATTCTTTGGAACAATGATTCTTAGTCAATTTGTTTATGATAAGGATAGAAAACTCATAATATTAAATATGCTTGCCATGATATTAGGATCAATAGTAGCATATTTTCTGTTTAGTCACGTAAGGGTAAGAGTTGCAACATGGAAGGATCCATGGTCAGATATAGATGTTACAGGATACCAAATAACTCAAGCCTTGTTTGCTATGGCAAGTGGGGGACTTTTTGGCAGTGGTATAGGCTTAGGTAGACCAGATTATATTCCGGTAGCAGAATCAGATTTTATATTTTCAGCTATTTGCGAGGAAATGGGAATATTCATGGGAATTGCTGTTGTACTCTTGTTTATGATCCTTGTTTATAGGGCTATCAAAATTTCTTTGATACAAAAAGATAAATTTTATTCTATCTTAGCTTTTGTAATCGGTATTTTATTTGCTCTACAAACATTTATTATATTGGGAGGGGTGTTAAAGTTAATTCCTCTAACAGGTGTTACTTTGCCTTTCATAAGCCAAGGAGGATCGTCCATGATAGCGGGCTTTATTTTATTAGGTTGCCTACAATATTGTGGTGAGGAAGTTAAATATGGTGATGAAATAAATGAAGAATGAAAAAGATACTAGTAAAAAAAGAAAAAACGGAGAAAGCCTAATAGATAGGATAAAAAAACTAGAAGAGAAAAAGAGGCTTGAAGAGAATAACCAATTAAATATTCTATCAAAGACTACAATCAATAAAAGATTGGTATTTGTGATGGTATTTTTCGTAGCTTTATTTATGACTCTTGCCTTGTATTTGGTTTATTTCCAACTTTTTAGAAGAGCAGATATAGAAAATGATTCCCATAACAGGAGACTTTGGGTTAATGAAGATCACATCAAAAGAGGGAACATTGTCGATAGAAATGGTAATATCCTAGCTTACAATGAAACTGATTATGATGGAACTCAATACAGGGTTTATAATTATGGGGTAGTATCATCATCTATTACTGGCTATTCATCTAAGACTTATGGAAAAACAGGCATAGAAAAAACTTATAATAAACAATTACTTGCCTTAAGTGGTGATGGATTTTCTAATTTTAGAAAAATGGTAGTCAAAAATGATACCGGCTATGATGTTGAGCTTACAATGGATCAAAATATCCAAGATATTGTTTATAATCATATGAAAGATATTAAAGGGTCTTGTGTAATAATGGATCCAACAACTGGAGACATACTAGCCTTAGTTTCAAATCCTACTTTTGATCCAAATTCTTTAGATGAAGATTGGGGATATTTGATAGAAAATGAAGATGCTCCTCTTGTAAATAGGGCAACCTCTGGTTCATATAGACCAGGATCTACCTTTAAGATTGTAACAGCTACAGGGATTCTTTCTAGTGGGATGGATACTTCTTATAATGATACTGGTGTTGAAACAATACAAGGTTATGATATAAAAAACTTTGCTGATCAAGTGTATGGAATGGTCAATCTAAGGTCTGCCTTTGTAAACTCGGTAAATACTTATTTTGCTGCTAAAACTAACAATTTAGGAAAAGAAGAATTTAAACAATTAGCAGAAAAGTTTATGATAAATAAGGATTATCCTTTTGATTTAGATAAAAACAATGCCAAAATTCCGTTTGATGATCTTAATAAAGTTGACTTAGCTATGACTGGTTTTGGTTATGGTAAGACAGAAATTACGCCACTTCATATGGCGATGATTGCATCAAGTATTGCAAATGAAGGAAAAATGATGAAGCCAAGACTTGTTAGAAAAGTCGTAGATGAGGATGGAAAAATCATTGAAGAGAAAAAAAGCGAAGTTTTATCTGAAGTTACAAGCACAGAAGATGCTAACTATATTAGAGATCTGATGGTTGCAGTTGTTAATGAAGGGACTGGTAGCAAAGCTTACTTGGATTCTATCCAAGTTGCCGGAAAAACTGGAACAGCTGACAAGAACAATGGCCTCTTAGATGCATGGTTTGTAGGATTTGCACCAGCATATAATCCAAAGCTTGCTATTGCAATTGTGGTTGAAGACAGTGACGATACAGGTGGAGAAACGGCTGCTCCAATAGCGAGAGATATAATAAGTGACATTTACGAAAACGTAAATTTAGATTAAACTACATTAACTTATTCTTGATATTAGTCCAATAGTGATTTTTATTGAGAATAAGTTTTTTTATTTTCCTATCAGAAACTCCAATTCTTATCTTGTAGTCCTTGCTCGAATATTCTTTTCCGTCAAAGATAAAAACTGTATGGTAATTATCTCTTTTAGAAATATTAATATCAATTGTTGCATCATTAGGAAGTACTACAGGACATCTTAGAGACTTATTCATATTTGAATATACAGGTGCAATTGGAGTCAATTGAAAACCGTTTAAAGATTGGTGGAGAATAGCGCCTCCTGCAGACAAGTTGTAGGCAGTTGAACCGTGAGGAGTTGAGATAATTAATCCATCTCCAGAATATGCTTCTATGAAATTGCCATCAATATATACCTTTAGCCTAATGATTTGATTTCTATCACTCTTAACAACTACTTCATTTATGGAATTAATTATTTTGTTGTTAATTTTAGCTTCTAAAATAGAAAGATTTTCAATCCTATAGTCTTTATTATCAAAAGATCTTATGAAGTTTTCAATCATATTCACTTCGACTTCTTGGTAAAATCCCAAATGTCCTGTGTTGATTCCAATAAAAGGTATATCAGAAAAATCTGACAAGTGTACGGCATTTAAAAAAGTTCCATCTCCACCAATAACTAGGTTTAAAACTGCGTCATCTTCATAGGAACTTGTAAAAGTATATCCGTATTTTTGCATTATCTTCTTTGATTTTTGAAAAACTGATTTAGAAAATTTTGATTTATTCTTAAAAACATTAACTTTATTTGTCATTTAATCCACCTCTCATATAATATCTATATTATAACATAGAGGTTTAAAAATGAGATATATAAAATATGAAGTAGTAGAAAAAACTACCGTAAGAAAATTTCTTCTAAATAAAGGATATTCAAAAAGAAGTGTTGAGGAGATACTATCTGAAGGCTTTTTATTAAATAATAAATTATCTAAAAAATCTAAAAATTTAAAGCCGGCAGATAAACTTTCAGTGATAATTAGAGATGAAAATATAGACTACGAGCCTGTCAAAGGGAATTTTAAAATAATATATGAAGATAGGGATACCCTGGTTATCAGCAAAGATCCAAATATCACAGTAAACTCAAAAGGGCAGATAAGTCTTGCTAACAATATAGCTTATTATTTTAAAAGTAATAATATAAATTCGAAAGTTAGGTTTGTAAACAGGTTAGATATGGATACATCGGGGCTAATACTAGTAGCAAAAAATAAATACGCTCACGCCTTTTATCAGAAACAGATTGAAAATAATGAAATGATTAAGAAATATATTGCTATAGTAGGTCCTAATGCCAATTTAGATATGTTGTACGAAGAAAAATTTTCCTATGACGAAAAGTCAAAATCTTATGTAGTTAGTGAAGATGGCAAAACAGCAAAAACAATATTTAAATCATTAAAATTGCTTGAAGATAGAACTATTGTGGAATGTCAAATTTTAACAGGAAAGACTCATCAAATTAGGGCAAGTTTATCATCACTAGGCTACCCAATATTTGGAGATAAACTTTATGGGTCAGACAAAAATCTTGATAGATTTTTACTCCACTCATATAAGTTATCATTTAGGAATTTCAAGGATGAGGAAAACATCAAACTAGTTGATTATCCTAATTTCATAAGCTTTAGAGATGAATGATGAAAACAATATAATTTGCAAAAATCCTTTTCATATTATATAATAAAATCATCCTAAGGTGTTTGGTCCAAATTTAAACCTACAACTACTATAAGGGATTGCGGAGTTCTAACTTCGATGACAAGCCTCCAAAGAGTGGAAGTCAGAGATTTTAGACAGCTTGCCCACCTTCACATACGGGAAGGTATTAAAAATAGGGCCCCCTTGGGATTTATTTTAAAATAAGTTTTATTTTAGTTGTTATGGGTATAAATAATCTAAGATAAAAATAACAAAGGAGTTTATATGTCAATATCAGATTACATTGAAGAAAGAGCAAAAGCTAAAAAAAGAGAAGTAAAATATGAAATTTGGAAAGCTAAAAATCACGATAGCAGAATGAGAGCTCAAGGAGCTATCCTAGGTACATTACTAGGTGTGACTGCAGGAGTATTATTAGCACCAAAATCAGGAAAAGAAACTAGAGAAGATATAGTTGATGCTTTCAACGATACAGTAGATACTGTAAAGGATGGAGCAATCAATGCGGTAGATACTGCTAAAGATGGCTATGAAGATTTAAGATATAGAGCATACACAGATCTACAACCAATCAAAGACGGTTTCGAATACGGAACAGAGATTGTTAAAGAAACTGGAGAAAATGTAAAAGAAGCTACAAAATCTGCAGCAACTAATTTAAAAGATGGCGCAAGCGATGTTAAAGATATCGTAAAAGAAGGTGCTAAAGAGACTAAAAAGGTTGCTGAAGAAACAGGAAAAGACGTAAAAAAAGATGCTGAAAAAGCTGCTGATGATGTAAAAGAAGGCGCTAAGGAAACTAAAAAAGAAGCAAAAGAAACAGCTAAAGAAGTAAAAGAAGAAGACAAGAAGGCTAAGAAAAACTAAGGAGATTTAAATGGTAACCATTAACTTTAATCTTCTTGGAAATGTAATATTAACAATCCTAGGGATTGTTGCTTTAGTGTTTTTGATTCTACTACTAAAGAATGTAAATTCGCTAATACAAAAAATCCAAGGAGTGCTTGACAAGAACTCAAATAATCTTGATCAAGTAATAAACAAGTTGCCTGAGCTAGCAGATCAAGCAAATACACTTGTAGCAAATGTTAATACAATAGCATCTGATCCTAATTTGAAGATGGCAATAGCTAAGGCTAATGACACTATGACAAATGTAAATAGCATAACTGACGATATTAGAGATACTGTAAACTATGTCGGAGTAACAGCTGTTGATAGTGTCGATACATTAGGAGCAGGAGTTGCCTCTATTACAGATTACTCAACATTAATTATGGATGTAATTGATATAGCTAGAAATGTAATATCAGGTAGATAAGATTAAGGTCATCATTTGATGGCCTTAATTATTTTATAAAAATATAATAAATAATAAAGGAGGGAGAATGGGTCAACCAACAATAAAGGATGTAGCAAAACTTGCTGGAGTATCTATATCAACTGTATCAAGAGTCATGAACAATTCAAAGCCAGTTAGCCCAGAAGCTAGAAAAAAAGTTCTAGATGCGATTAATAAACTCGACTTTAAACCTAATGAACTTGCTAGATCACTTGTAATGAGAAAGTCAAACCTAGTGGGTGTTATAGTTGAAGACATAGGTATAGAATATATGGCTCAACTTATAAGAGGTATAGAAGAAATAGGAAGAGTTTACAAGTACGATATTTTACTATCTAGCTCATATGGTGATGAAGAAGCTCTAGAAAATTCAATAGATTTTTTAGCTACTAAGCAAGTAGAAGGTCTAGTTATCATAACTGAAAATATTTCTCCTGAAGTTTTAGTTAAACTTAGGGACAGAAGAATTCCTTTTGTGCTTCTTGATAAATACCATACATACAAGAATGTTAAATCCGTAAAAGTTGATTACAAGGAAGAAGCAAAAAGACTTGTCGAAAGTTTGATTGATGATGGACACGAAAAAATCTTATATATAAACCATTCTGAAAATAATATCTTTAATGAAAATATGCTGAATGGATATAAAGAAGCAATTACTAGTAATGAAAAGAAATCTTATATCATTGAAACAAATGGCATTAGTTCAGATGATGGCTATAATATCGGTGGAAAAGTGTATAATCTTGTCAAAAAAGAAGGCATAACAGCTGTAACATGTGTAAATGATAATGTAGCTATCGGATTTATCAACTATTGTATTGATAATAATATTTCTGTACCAGATGATTTATCTGTAGCAGGATTTGGTGATTCTAGTATAGCAAGTATTTATAGACCAAAACTAAGCACAGTTTCAATACCTTATTACGATATTGGTGCAATTTCAATTAGAGCTTTGATTAAAAGAATCAAAGAAGAAGAGGATATTCTCGAAGATGATTGGATAATAGACGGTCAAATTATTAAAAGGGAATCTACAAAGGCTATCAAATAATAGTAGGCTAAGAGCTTATTGTTTATTTATAAAAATATAGTAAAATAATAGTATAAGAATAAAATAGGAGGCATGAATATGGCAGAAAGAAAAGTAGTAGTAGCTAATGAAACTGGCCTACACGCAAGACCAGCTGCATCATTAGTACAATTCGTTAAAAATTACCCAGGTGAGGTTAAGATAATAAAAGACGGCAAAGAGGCAAATGCTAAATCAATCTTCAACGTAATGAGCCTAGGAATAGCTAAAGGAACTGAAATAACTTTAGTTGTTGAAGGTGAAGATGAAGAAAAATTTGCAGATGAACTTGTTGAATTTGTCAATAACTTATCTGAATAATACGATTGAATAGAAGGATACTTAACAGTATCCTTTTTTTAAAATAAGGAGTAATTAATAATGACTGAAAGATATGAAGGAATAAAAGCTAGTGGAGGACTTGCCATTGGTAATTTATATCTATTTTCTAGAGAAGAAGTAGTAGTTGATGATAGGAAAATAAGGGAAGAAGAAGCAGATGATGAGTTTAATAAGGTAAAAGATTCTATAGATGCCTATATAGACCAACTTTCAAATAATGAAGGGGCAAGCGAAGCTCAAAAAAATATAGCAGCTGCTCACACTGAATTATTGTCTGACCCATATTTTACAGATACAATAGAATCAAAAATAAAAAATGAACTTAAAAACTCTGAATTAGCTTTGGATGAAACAATCAAAGAAATGGTTGAGATAATGAGTCAAATCGATGATGATTATCTTAGAGAGCGTGCAAGCGATTATAAAGATATTGGCTTACAAGTTATGTATAAGCTAAAGAAAATCACACCAAAAGATTTAGCACATCTTGATAAAAATAGTATTGTTATCTCAAAAGAATTGACTCCATCAGATACTTCAAATATGGACAAAGAAGCCGTAGTTGGATTTGCAACAGATCTAGGTGGTAAAACAAGCCATACATCAATAATAGCTCAAACCCTTGATATGCCTGCGCTAGTTGGTATGGGAGATATTTCTACAAAAATCAAAGGTGGAGAAAAAGCTATTCTTGACGGAAACGAAGGTTTATTAATTGTAAATCCTAGCCAAGAAGAGATTGACAATTACACTGCCCTAATCAAGGAACAAAAAGAAAAGAAAGAAAGACTTAAACTAATAAAAGATAAAGAAGCTGTTACAAAAGATGGAAAGAAAATAGAAGTTTCAGCTAATATTGGTAACTTAGAAGACCTTAAAATCGCTATAGAAAATGGTTGTGATGGGGTAGGACTATTTAGAACAGAGTTCCTATATATGCAAAGTTCAGAATTTCCTAGCGAAGAAAAACAATTTGAAGTATACAAAGAAGCTACACAAATGCTTGGAGACAAGCCACTAATTATCAGAACTCTTGATATTGGTGGAGATAAGGGTCTAGATTACTTTGAATTCCCTAAAGAAGAAAATCCATTTTTAGGATACAGAGCTATTAGACTTTGCTTAGATAAAAAAGAAATGTTTAAAGACCAACTTAGAGCTTTGGTAAGAGCTTCTGCATTTGGTAATCTAAAAATAATGATTCCATTTGTTGTAAATATCAATGAACTTAAAGAAGCTAGAAATATGATCGAAGAGATTAAAAAAGAGCTTGATCAAGAAGGCGTAGCTTACAATAAAGATCTCGATGTCGGAATAATGGTAGAAACATCTGCGTCAATAATCATGGCAGACAAGTTTATTAAGTACGCTGATTTCTTCTCTATAGGAACAAATGACTTAACTCAATATACTTTGGCAGTAGATAGAGGAAATGAAAATATAGCTGATTTATATTCAAATTACAATCCTGCTGTCCTTAGAGCAATCAAACATGTTATTGATATTTCTCACGAAGCTGGTAAATGGACAGGTATGTGTGGAGCCTTTGCTTCAGATACAGAAGCTACTAAGCTATTATTAGGATTAGGTTTAGATGAATTTTCTGGTTCATCTGCTAAAATTGCAGAAATCAAAGATACAATTATAAACTCAGATCAAAATAAAGAATCTGAATTTGCTGCTAAAGCCATAGATTGCGAATTGACTGAAGAAGTAGAAAGTCTTGTAAAAGAGCATAAATAAAATGAAAGATGATTATGGTTTCCTAAAACATACAGATTTTTTTTCTAACAAAGAAATTATAAAAACTGTTGAAAAAATTTCTAAAAATAAATTAAAAGTTACAACAACTGACGAAAATTATTATGTTGTGTCACTATATGATATGGATGATCATGAGAATATATCAAATGAGAAATTTATCCAAGATCGTCTGAATAAAATTGGTCTAGATCCTCTATTAATTTATGAAGAGGGGATACTACCAGATATAAATAAGTCTTATAAAATTTTTGAATATAGAAAAGAAATATCGTTAGAAGAGTTTTTAGATAAAGCAAGTTGTGAAAATTCTTTTAGGATAGGTGAAAGCTTTGGTAAGATATTAAAAAATATACACCAAACTAGAATAACTGAACCAGTGGATTGGGAGAAGAAATTTTTAACTAAAGCTAACTATCTCTTCTATATCCATGGCTTATCTGAAAATATAGGAGATTCTGACTATATCCTAATAGATTATATTGAAGCTAATATCCATCTTACAAAAAATACACCAATAAATCTTATATATGGCAAGATAAATGAAAAAAATATCAGAGTATATGATGAAAATAAACTCGATTTGAGAGCTATAAAAGAGATTATATACGGAGATGGAGTATTTGATTTTGTAGATATAAATAAGTTAGCAATAAAATATCCGGATTTTGCTAGAGGCGTACTAGAAGGATATTTTGATTATAATAAGCCAACTAGAAAGTTTTATAGACTTTTAAGCTTATACCAAGCTTATATTTTACTTTACAATAAGGTTTTGAAGGATCAGGAAAAGGATCATAATCTAGAAGAAAATGAAATTGATGTTATCATGCAGATGTATGATAACTTTAATCAAATTATACCTAGTTGGGCTCAATAGTACGAAAGATGCTTAAGGATTCCTTAGGCATCTTTTTATATTATTAAAATTGAATATCTAGTTAATTTATGATAACATTTTACTATAGATAGTGGAGGAATGAAATGAAGAAATATATATGGATTTTTTTCGGATCCTTTTTAATTTCTGCTGGTTTATATTTTTTCTTGATACAGCATGATATAGCAGCAGGTGGTGTATCTGGATTTTCTGTAGTCCTATCAAATATCTTTCCAGTGCTTTCGGTAGGTGTTACAAATGCAGTTTTAAACGTCCTTATAATGTCTTTGGGTGTTATAATTTTAGGGTTTGATTTTGCTAAAAAATCCATATTTGCCTCCTTAATTTTATCCCTGTTTATAATTATCTTCGAGAGAGTTTTTCCTAATGTTATTTTAACTAATGATAAAATAATCAATATTATATTTGGTGCAATAACAATGAGTTTAGGATTGGCTATAGTTTTCTATAACGGTTCTTCTACAGGCGGAACAGATCTTATAGCTTCTGTATTAAATAAACTTACGGGAATACCAATACATATATCGATGTTTTTAGCTGATTTTGTAGTTGTAACTTCATCAATGATTGTTTTTGGAGTAGAACTAGGTCTATATGCAGTTTTGACTATTATGATTCAATCGATAGGTATTGATTATTTTATCCAAGGATTTGGTAGAAAAATAGCAATATTAGTCATATCTGATAAATACGAAGAAATAAATAAACTAATAATTTCTAAACATAAAAAAGGTGTCACCTTGCTAAAGGCCGAGGGAGGATATTCTTATGATGACAAAAAAGTTGTTATGACTGTTACACCGTTTAGAATGTATCCAAAAATTAGAGAAGAAATTATAAATGTCGATAAAAAAGCATTTATATTCACATATCAAGTATCAGAAGTATTGGGAGAAGGGTTTACCTTTGACCAATTTAGTGAGAATTAGGAGAAAAATATTAAAGAGTTTAGTATAAAAAGATTTAATAAAAATAAAGCTTATCTGAAAACAAAGATGGGCGATGCTGTTATTGACAAAGTTCTTGTCAAAGATAAAAAAATCGGTGACAAAGTTGATGCGGTTTTATATCATGATAGAAATCAAGTTCTTAGGGCTAGTATGGATTTTCCCTATGAAATTGGAAGCATTGAGTCATTAACAGCAGTAGATATTGATAAAAAAGGTGTATATTTTAAGATTACCGATAATAGAAATATATTTATGCCATTTGAAGAGAGAACCTATAAGGTTCTAATGGATATGACATATCCTGTAGCAATTAAAGAAAATAATGCTGGATACGTTTATCTTAGCTCAAAAATTAGAGATCTATTATCAAATGATCATGATTACAAAGAAAATGATGAGGTTAGTGGAAGAATATATTCTATAAATAAAGCAATCGGAGCTTTTATCGCTATAGATAATAAGTATGATTCTCTTCTAAGAATCCATGAACTAAGAGGTGTTCATATTGAAGGTGAACTCATTGAAGCTAGGGTTAAAGAAGTAAAATCAGACGGAAAAATCGAACTATCCTTAAGACAAAGAGCCTATATTCAAATGGATGCTGATAGTGATAAGATACTAGATTATTTATATGAAAACGATGGTGTTGTTTATCTTTCTGATAAATCTTCCCCTGACAAGATATTTAAAATATTTAACATGAGCAAATCTGCATACAAGAGAGCTATCGGTAGACTATATAAAAATAACGATATTGTTATTTATAATAATAGAATAGAATTGAAAGAAGGTAAGAATGACAGAAAATAACAAACTTCTAGCGGAAGTAAACGGCAAGAAAATTTATACACAAGATGTTTATAATCTAATGGCAAATATGGAAGACGGCCAAAGATTTAATAATGAAGAAGGTATAAAAGTTCTTTGCGATGAAATTGTAAATCAAGAAATACTTTTAAAAGACGCACTAGATAAGAAACTTGACGAAGATACAGACTTTGTAAAAGAATTAGAAGCTGTAAAAGATAATATGCTCAAGAATTATGCTATGCACAAGATTTTTGAAGAAATTAAGTTAGATGATAGCGAAATAAAAGCTTATTATGAAAAAAACAAAGAGAATTTGAATCCACCTTTATTATATGAAGCATCCCATATTTTAGTTAAAGATTTAGAGGAAGCTAATAAAATCAAAAAAGAAATAGAAGAAGGCCTAGAATTTTCTGAAGCAGCCAAGAAATATTCCATAGATCCATCTAAGGATAATGGAGGATCACTTGGAAAATTCCCTAAGGGCGTAATGGTAAAAGAATTCCAAGAAGGTTTAGATTCTATAGAAGTGGGTCAAATATCAGATCCTGTTAAGTCTCAGTTCGGATATCACTTGATTAAACTAGAAAATGTAGAAAATGTTGAGACTCCTTCATATGATGAAATTAAAGATCAAGTAAAACAAAGAGTTTTAATGATTAAAAGACAAGAGGTTTATCTAAACAAACTTGACGAAATTAAAAAGGATGTTGAAGTAAAGAAATATTACTAGGGTAATCTATGGATTATGTAACAGATAGAAATAATCTAAGCGAATATGTAAAAAGTCTCGCTGGACGATATGCTGACAATATATCCGACAATTCTATAGAGACTTTAATACTGGATACTGCAAGAGATTTAAAGCTTGATATTGTCAACATAGATGATAGTTATTATATAAAAAAAGGCGAGAAACCCAAAGCTCTCTTGCATTTAAACATAGATTATAATAAAAACAAGTTATCATTTTCTATGGAAGATGATAATATAGAAATAATAAAATCTGAATATGGTATAAATCTAATAACTTCATCCATCTTAATTTGCTATTTATTAAATTTTAGCCATGAGAGCTTTGACGTTCTTATAACTCATAACAATATTAACATGTGTGATATGAAATACAGTGCGGTAGCTAAAATACTTAGGACTGACAATGTAATAAACTTAAATTTAAGACAAGCAAATTGTATAGCAGATGAGTTTTCATCGTTGAAACTTTTCTTAAATCAAGTAAAGGTTGAAAGATTTAAGCCGACATATGAGTATGGAAGCTACAGGATTAGCTTACATGATTTAAGTGGAGGACATGCTGGAGAAGAGGCAGATAAAGTAAAATTAAATTCTATTAAGCTTTTAGTAACCATTATTAGAAAAATAAAATCCAAAGTAGATATAGATATAGTTTCTTTAGTTGGTGGTGAAAGATATGAATATATACCTTCGACGGCTTATATAGATTTCGTAGTTGATAGCCAGTATGAAGCTGATCTCTTAAATATATTTGAGATAGTTAAAAATGAGAGTTTAGAAAAAAACTTGAAGTATGAGCCTGACATGAAACTCAGTCTAACTAAAATAGATACTAAGAAAAAAGATCCCATAACCAAGGAATCATTTAACTATCTAGCATCATTTATTGAATTGATTCCACTTGGAAGTTTTTTTGTAAACTCAATTGATGATAAAACTATTAGTTCAAGTAATCTTGCTACGGCTAGAAGTCTTAAAAATCATGTTAATTTAATTATAGTATTAAGATCTTTATCAGAAGACAGTATGAATTCTATGATTGAAAGAATAAATGTCGCCTCTTCAATATCTAATTCTATTTTAAATGAGAAATTTCATATTGATAAATGGAAAAATAAAGATACTTATTTGACTGACGTTTTCAAAACTTCTTATAGTGAAATAAATAATGATGAATTAAATGTAGTAAAGACCCAATATTCGCTAGATAGCAGTATTATATTTAATGACTTAAATGTGAAAATCATATCAATTGGGGTAAAATATAAGAAAGCAGATAATGTATATTATTCAAGTATTGAAGACTTATTTTTAGTTGTAAATTTACTTGAAAAAGTACTTAATAAAATTTATTAAAGTTAGGAGAGACTATGACAGAAAAATTCAATCTACATGGTCATGAAGTAGAATTTGGTAAGAACCAAGGCAAAGCCATCATTGAAATAGGATTTGATGAAAACACTGATCAATGTTATTTAGTTGATATATTCACAGTTGATGAGACAGATTATGTTGCCTTGTTGTCTAGCGATAGTTCACAAATTTACCTATTTTACTACAATGATTCCTTTGATAACGATGATATCAATTTAGAAATAATAGATGATGAAGAAGAACTAGACGAAGTTTTCCATATATTTAGTCACTATTGGGATGAAGAAGCCCTTGATAATTTAGTTGATGATTATGAAAGTGATATGGACGAAGACGAAATGATAGATGAATAATATACCTTATTATTCAGTCAGTGAGTATTATAAAGATACTTATGGAGAAAAAGTATATAAACTGCCTATAAAACTATCACTCACTTGTCCAAATAGAGATGGATCTTGCGGAGTGGGTGGTTGTATCTTCTGTTCTGAGGCAGGGGGTTCATTTGAGAATCTTCCATCAAGTATGACTGTAGAGGAACAGTTAAGTCGTAACAAAGATTATATAGGTAGTAGATATAAAGCGAACAAATTCATAGCTTACTTTCAAAATTTTTCAAATACTTATATGCCACTTAGCAAATTCAAAGAAGTAATAAATGCTTGCAACAAGGACTATATAGTTGCTATCGCTGTTTCAACTAGAAGTGACTGTGTGACTTATGATAAGTTAGTTTTTCTAAATGAATTTAGAGAAAAAACAGGCATAGATATTACATTTGAACTTGGTTTGCAGACGGCTAATTATAAAACATTAGACATCTTAAACAGAGGTGAATCGCTAGCTGATTTTATAAGGGCTGCAAGTCTACTTAAGGAGTTTAATATAAGGGTGTGCACTCATGTTATCTTATCACTTCCTTGGGATGATATTAGAGACGTGATAGAAAGTGCAAGGATTATAAACGCCCTATCTGTCAAAGAAGTTAAGATGCATTCTTTATTTATAGTTAAAGATACAAAACTTGCTAATATGTATTTAAATAATGAAATAAATATGATTAGCAAGGAAGAATATCAGAGAAATGTAATTGAGTTTCTAAGATATTTGGATAAGGATGTTGCAATAGCTAGACTTGTTGGGCGTGCTCCAAAAGAAGAAACCTTGTTTTGTAATTGGGATACGTCTTGGTGGTTAATAAGAGATGAGATTGTTAAATATATGAATGACAATGGAATTGTTCAAGGCGATAAAAGCAAAAATATAATTTTTGAAAAAATAAAGGAGGATTGAAATGATTTATTTAGTATTAGGTGAGCAAGGTGTTGGTAAAACAAAATATCTAGTAGAAGAAGCTAACAAAGAAAAAGAAAAAGGCAACAACAACATAGTATTTATAGATGCCGATGATAGCCAAATTACAACTCTTGACTACAAAGTAAGACTAATAAATGCTAAAAGCTATAAAGTAGCTAATGTTGATGGACTATTAGGATTTGTTGGTGGAATACTTGCTCGTGACTATGATATCGGAAAAATCTACATCGACGGTATATATGATATAATCGATATTAACGATAATAATATAGAAGAAGTTTGCAATAGACTTAAAAACTTATCTGAATATTCAAAAGCTGACATATACCTAGGATTAGATTGGACAAGTAAAGACGTTCCTAGTTCTCTAGATGCAGAAACTATTGAATTAAAACTAGAAGATTAGTAGTAACCGTCTCACTTGAGACGGTTTTTTATTATGAATATAGAAGAAAAGAAATTAAATATATTTGAAAATTGGAGAAAGGAATCCATTGGTTTATTAGATGAGTCTAAAATTGATAAGGATGAGTTTTTAAACTTAAATTATAACTTTATTAAAAAACTAGACCTCAAACCTTTTTCTCAGATAAGCACTGAAAAAGAAGCAATTTATAACTATCAGTATTACAATATAATGGCAAAAAGATGTAATTTTGAAGCTAGATTATGTCAAAATGTTAAGAAGAAAAGAAAGAATTACAACAAATTAATAAATGATAGGGAAAATTACTACTATTTAAAAGATATAGCTACCCAAAGATTATTGGAAATAATTGATTATAAAAACATGGAATCTTATTATATAATTCTAAAATCAAAAAGACTTAAAGGTAGTATATTTGAAATTAATATTCTTGATATGGAAAAAACTGTGCTTCATTCAAAGAATAAAAAGTTGCTTGAAAAACTAAGGGAAAAGGGCGTGTTTAGTGAAGACTCAAAAGAGTCTATAATAGACTCATATGTCAATAAATCATACTAATTATGATAGAAATAGAAATAAGTGAAAATGATGGAAATCAAAGGTTTGATAGATTCTTAAGAAAATATTTTGAAAATGCTCCACTTTCTGTTATACAAAAAAATATTAGGAAGAAAAATTTCAAAATTAACGATAAAAGAGCTAAAAAAGATGATTTTGTGTATGCTCATGACAAGGTCAAGATGTATATCAAAGATGAGGACTATAAGAGATGGCTAACTAAAACGGACTTTGTGCCACAAGATTTCAACCTCAACATAATTTATGAAGATGATAATATAATAATAATGGACAAAGACCGAGGAGTTTTAACTCATAGTTCTTCAAAAAAGGATTATGGTAATAACTTAGTTGATAATATGCTATCTTATTTGTACAAGACAAAATCATTTGATATGTCAGATAAAACATTTAAACCAGCTGTAGTAAATAGACTCGATAGAAATACTGCGGGGTTAGTTATTGGAGCAAAAAATGCTAAGTCTCTCAGAGCTTTAAATGAAGCAATAAGAGATAATTTGATAGATAAATATTATCTAACAATCGTAAAAGGTAATATAGCAAATGAATTTACGATTGATACTAATATTAAGAAAAATGAAAATAAAAATAAAATAAAAAAGGCTTCTGAAGGATCTAGGATTAGAACCTTCTTTAGTCCGATTGAAAGTAACGACAAATTTACACTTCTAGAATGTAAACTAGATACAGGAAAAACTCACCAAATAAGATTTTCCCTAAGAGAAAATGGAACTCCAATTATAGGAGATAGAAAATATGGGAGTAAATCTGTTAATGACACCCTAAACAAATATGGAGTACATAATCAAATATTACTTGCGTATAAAATTAAATTTTCAAAAATAAAGGGGTTGGAATACCTAGAAGGTAAAGAGTTTTATTCGGAAAAGAAAAAAGAAATATTTAGATTAAAAGAAAAGATTTTTACTAAGGAGTAGGAATGAAAAAAGTTATTGGAATTGATATTGGTGGTACAAAGATAAACGCTTGTTTAATAGATGAAGAAGGAAAAATTTTAGAAAGAAAAGAAGTTCCTACAAATGCAAATAGAGGTAGGGAAGTAGTTTTAGATAATATTAAAAATGCTATCTATGCTCTTAATTATAAAGAAGCTAGTGCAATAGGAATTGGTACACCTGGTTTTATTGATTCAGAAAATGGTCTTGTAACTTTTGCTGGAAATATAAAGGGTTGGACTGGACTTAACTTAAAAGAAGCTGTAGAAGAATTTGTAGATGTTCCTGTTTTTGTAGAAAATGACGCAAATATTGCACTAATTGCAGAAAAATGGATCGGATCATGCAAAGATTTTGATAATATAGTCATGATAACCTTAGGAACTGGTTTGGGTGGTGCTATATACACAAAAGAAGGTGGACTATTAAAAGGATCAAACTTCCAAGGTGCTGAGTTAGGTCACATGCTTCTACACCCTGATGGAGATCCATGTACATGTGGGCAAAATGGGTGTGCAGAAAGCTATTGCGCAGGTTCTGCTCTAACTAAAGACTATAAAAATCTTACTGGTAAGGAATTGAGTGGCCAGGCAATATTTGATTTGGTTGATAGTGACGATGATGCTAGAAAGGTACTAGATAATTATCAAAAAAATCTTGGATTCTTGCTTACATCACTAAGAAATATATTCGATCCAGAAGTTATAGTAGTAGGAGGAGGAGTAATCCATGCCAAAGAAGTATTTTGGGATGGTATGATATCAAGATTTCAAGAATATTGTAACAAGCCAGGTGATGTTGAAATAATACCAGCTCAATTTTTAAATAATGCAGGTGTTATTGGGGCTGCTAAGATTGCCTTTGAGAGGACAACTGATGGAAAATAACAAGATACTAATTGTTGATGATGAAGATCCAATAAGACAGTTTATGAAGATTAACCTTGATTATCAAGGTTATCAAACTGTTGAAGCTGCAAGTGGTGAGGAAGCTATAAAGGTATTTGAAGCAGAAAAGCCAGCGGTTGCTATTTTAGATATAATGCTCCCAGGAATAAGTGGATATGATGTATGCGAGAGGATACGAGATATTTCACCTATGACTGGAATTATTATGGTTTCAGCTAAATCTCAAGATATAGATAAAATCTTAGGTTTAGAAAAAGGTGCTGATGATTATATTATTAAACCCTTTAACCCACAGGAGTTGATTCTTAGAATTAGATCTCTAATGAGAAGAGTTAATCTAACAAGCAATCAAGATAAAGAAAAGAGCAAGCAAACTATAACAGATGGACCCTTTACCCTTGATATATATGCAAAGAGCTTTTTTAAAAATGATAAAGAAATTGATGTAACCCCTACAGAATTTACAATCCTTGAAAATTTTATTAATAATAAAGGAAAAGCAATGACTAGAGATGAGATAATGGCCATGACTTGGGGCAATAACTATAGTAACGATACAAAAATTGTAGATGTAAATATAAGAAGGATAAGAGCTAAAATAGAGGATAATCCTGCCAAACCAGAATATATAGAAACCGTATGGGGCACAGGTTATAGATGGAAATAATAAAAAACGAAGAATTTATAGATAAAGAGATAAAATCTTATAACAACCAAAATCCAAATGATAGTATAAAGTTTTCAGTGATTAAAATCGTAATGTTATTTGTTATTACAGTTGTTATTGGATTTGAAATCTTTTCTTTTAACAGCATAAGAATTTACTATGAATCTGCCCTTGCTGATTCTATGAAAAATCAAGCAAGAATTAATCAGCTCCAATATAGTAACTATATGAATAGGTACGACTTGAGTGATATTATAATCGGAGATAAGAACTTATTTTATAGGCAAAACGATACTCAAGTACAAATTCTGGATAATTCTGGAGTTGTTTTATTTGATTCTCAAGCGTCCAATCAAGTTGGAAAAAAACTTGAAACTATGGATGTAAACTCTGCAATTGAAGGAAAGCAAGAATTTATAAAGTCAAAAAGAGAAGCTACTGGAGACAAGGTATTATCACTTTCCTATCCCTTGGTATCCTCAGAGCAACAAGTTGGTATTATTAGACTGACAAGTTCTCTAGAAAAAGTGGATAAGAGAATAAGTGATGATACATTTTGGTATATATTATTTGGGCTAATAGTAATATTTGCAGCTTTAATAATTTCTTTTTTTGCAGCAACGAACTTTATAAAACCAATAAATGACTTAATTGATGTTTCTGAAAAACTAGCTACAGGCGACTATTCAGCAAAAGCTAATGTAAAGGGAAATAATGAGATATCAGAACTTGCTATTACATTAAATAATCTGAGTGAAAATATTGTAAAAAGAGAAGATATGAAAAATGAATTTATATCTTCAGTATCTCATGAGCTTAGAACACCACTAACTTCTATAAAAGGATGGGCTATAACCCTACAAGCTCCAGAAATTCAGAAGAATGAGGATATGATGAGTCAGGGCTTAAAAATAATAGAAGACGAAGGAGATAGGCTTTCGATGATGGTCGAAGATTTACTAGATTTTTCAAGATTATCTTCTACTAATTATAAATACGATAAAGAAAAACTTGATATCGTTGAGCTTTCTAAACAAATCCATACACAACTTTATCCAAGGACTCAAAGTCAAAATATTGATTTTAGGTTTGTAACTATCTACAAAAATATAATGGTATATGCTGACAAAAATAGGATGAAGGAAGTTCTAATAAATATAATAGATAATGCAATAAAGTTCACTGACGAGGGCGGAAATATAGATTTGATAATAGATCAGAACGATGAAAAGGTCCTAATTACTGTCAAGGATAACGGTGAAGGAATAAAAGAGGACGAAATAGCCTTTGTTGCTAGTAAATTTTATAAGGGTTCTTCGTCAAAATCACATACTGGCCTAGGGCTTTCGATTTGCGAGGAAATAGTTAAAGGTCACGGTGGAAAACTTGTTATTAAAAGTAAATATACCGTTGGTACATCAGTAATAGTAGAAATTCCGAGGTTAGTAGATGAAGAAAATAGTTAAAAATTTATTTGTTTTGTTGATTATAATATTATTAACATCTTGTACAAATAAAAGTCCTGAGGAACTTAATAGTCTAATACAGATGCCTAAACAAGAGGATTTATCTATAACAGGAACTTGGAAAGTTGTTGATATCAAAAATGGCAAAAAAACAAGATCAGAAGATAATTACAAAATTGGAGATCTGGTTTATATAGACAATAATCTAGTAGCAATAGGAGACAATTATGCCTTTCCACCAACTTATTCTTCTAAATATGTAAATCTATCTAAGTATTTGGCTAACAGAGGAATTGAAACTCATAACATAGATAAAAATGAAAATGTAGTAGTAATTAATGCATCCCAAGGGCAACTTTTCTCAAAAGATTTTATAAAGAAGAGTGAAACAAAGATGTATTTTACAATAAACGATAGTTTTGTAGAAATCGAAAAGATTTCTAATAAAGTTGATTCAAAGGTACTTGCTGACTATTCTAAGAAAGCTAGCAAAGATAGAACTACAACACCTGACGGGGAAGAAGTAGAAGAAGATGTTGCCCTTTTATTAGGAGTAAGAGAAAGAATAGATAGTGCAGCAGACGAATCGATATATAATTATTACACTTATCTATTAAGAATAAAGGATTCGGATACAATTTCCTATAAAAAAGTTTATAATATTTTTGTTAAAAATAATGAGGAATATTGGTCAGTCAATTCTAAAAATAATAATATTACTAGTAATTATGACGAAATTATTTCTTATCCAGTTAGGCTCAGGGATAAAATGATTGATACAGGTACTAGAACTACGTATTCTTATAAGGATATAAATCTAGATATGAGAATAAATTACGTTTCTAATGATTTTATTTCGATGGATTATACGAGAAGTGAAAATGAGAATCCGATAAGAAAATACGCTATACTAGAAACTAAAAATTTGAAAAACCCAAAATTTCTATCTCTAGAAGAATTTACAGGGGAAGACGATTCTGACTTGATATTTAAAGAAAGAGTATTAGATGAAGCAGAGTCGGAATTTGAAAATATAGACAAAGAAAAAGTAGCTTTTGATAATACAAACTTTGGAATAGTTAGAAATCAAGGGCAATGGATTTTTCAATCCTCAATTTATACTGGCGATGGAGATAGTTTTGTACAGAATTTCTTTCCTATGGAAATTGCCATAGGTAATCAAATGTTAAATAAAAATACTACTGGCAATTCAATTACTAGAGATATGGTTAGAAACATCAATAACCAATTCAAGGATTACTATGTGTTATCTAATGGAAAGTATATTGTTATACAAACTCCTGATGAAATATTGGTTCATAGAATTAAGGATAATTTAATTGAGAAAAACCCAATATACTCAATTCCAACTATAAATTCTTCAACTATTGTTAGTGTTGAAGAACAGTTAGGCACAAGTGCAGAAAATCTCGAGACTGCCTTTACAAACTATAATGAAATTATAGAAAACAAGAACTGATTTATTTGACTGAAAAATGATAAATCTGTTATTATTTTAAGAGGAGACTATATGGAATTATTATTCGCAACTGGAAATAAGGACAAACTAAGAGAAGTAAAAAAAATGCTAGCTAATGACTCTATAAAGATGCCTAAAGATATTGGTATAGACGATTTTGATGTAATAGAAGATGGTAGCACCTTAAAAGAAAATGCCTATAAAAAAGCTAATGCACTCTATAAATTAACTAAAAGAGCTGTATTTGCTGATGACACAGGTCTTTTTGTAGAAGCTCTTTGTGGTAGACCAGGAATTTATTCTCATAGGTACGCGGGTGATAATGCAAGTTATCTTGACAATAGAAATAAACTGTTAAGCGAATTAGAAGATAAAGAAAACCGAGATGCCTATTTTGAAACTGTAATAGCTTATATTGATGAGAATGGAAATGATCATTATTTTAATGGAGTCTTGAAAGGCAAAATTAGTAGCGAAGACCGTGGAGAGGGTGAATTTGGTTACGACAAGATTTTTCTAATAGAAGATATTGATAAAACTCTTGGTGAGATGACTATAGAAGAGAAGAATGAAATATCTCATAGAGCAAGAGCTATGGAAAAATTTAAAGAATTTTTGGATATCAAATGAAAATATTAATTACAAGTGATACCCATGGTATGTATGATTCTGTTAGCGATTATATTCTAAGCCATGAAGATATTGATTTACTAATCCATGCTGGAGATGGATTAGAAGATGTGAAAAACATTTATTATGAAACAGGATTAAACTACTACGCTGTAAAGGGTAATAATGATTTTTTTATTAATGAAGAATATGAAAAAGTAATAGATATATATGGTAAAAGGTTGTTTTTAACTCATGGTCATAAATATGATGTAGGATATACTTATGAAAATTTAGTTGAAAAGGCTTATGAACTTAACTGCGACATAATTGTGTTTGGTCATATACATACCTACGTTAATGAAATTAAAAATGATATTTTATTGTTAAACCCTGGATCTCCATCTTTACCTAGAGATGGAGTAGGTAGCTTTATTATTCTCGATATAAATGATAAAATTAATGTAACAAAAGTAAGTTTGAATTAACGGAGGATTTATGGCTGGATTAATTAATTTAGTTTCTCAATACTCATCAAGATTAGCAATATTGCCAATTTTTGCTTTTATAATGGGAGCTATATCAGTAGTCCTATATTTCATGAATGAGAAGAGAATAGTTAAATTTATTCCATCTATCGGAGTTGGGATCGTTGGTTTAGTAATAGGAATCATATCCTTAATAACATTTACAAGCAAGAATGGGCTAAATTTGGCTTGGATTGCTATATTTTTAGTGAGTGCTTCTTTAACTGGCATAATAGTTGCCTTTATGGTGGAATTAATTGTTAAAATAAAGGAAAATATTGAAGATATGGATGAAGAAAATAATATCAATCCTAATAGCAATAAAAGAGTAGCAAAAAAACGTCAGGCTGTTAAAAAGTCAAAAAATAAGGGAGCTTAATATGGCAAAAAGAAAGGCAGCCTTTTTTGATATAGATGGAACATTATTTAGAAATTCTTTGCTTGTTGAGCATTTTATAAAGCTTAGTGAAAATGGCATACTTTCTGATAATGCATGGTCTGATGAGATTGGACCTTTATTTGAGAAATATCAAAATAGATTAGGAGCTTATGAAGATTATCTTGATAAAGCAGCTCTAGTTTATCAAAAAAGCATAGTCGGATTAGATAAAGATGTTGTTGAAAAATACTCAAAGCAAGTAATTGAAGAAAATAAAAATAAAGTATATATGGTAACTAGAAAAGCTGTTGAGTGGCATAGAGCAAATGGAGATCTGATTTTCTTTATTTCAGGATCTCCTGATTTTTTGGTCGATGATTTTTCCAAGTTTTATGGAGCAACAGAATCAATATCTACAGCCTATGTTTTTGATGAAAATAATAAATTTTCTGGTAAAATTAACCCAATGTGGGATGGAAAAAGTAAACTTTCGGCTATCATTGATTTAGATAAGAGGTATAATATTGACTTGGACAGCTCATATTCTTATGGGGATACTAATGGAGATATAACTATGTTTCAAATGGTTGGCAATCCTCATGCTATAAATCCTAGTTTTGAGCTGATTGATAAGCTTTTTTCAGATGAAGACTTGAGGAATAAAGCTGTTATAAACATCGAAAGAAAAGATGTCAATTATAATTTTAGATTAAAAGATATGCAGGTGGAATTTAAAAAGTTTTAAGAATTTTAGATGAATATACTTTTACTATTTAATTTATTTTGGCTAAATTGAAAGAAAAATATACGAAAATTTATTTTCTATGAATATTGTTTCTTTAATTTAGCTTTTTTAATTCTAAGCAAATAAGAAAATCAATAAAATAAATGGATTTTATGGTAAAATAGTATAAGAGGTAGGAATGTAATGAAGGCAAATTTAAGTGAACAATATCCAATAATTGAAAAACTTGAATATAATTTTTTAGTAAATGAAGATATATACTCATTGAATACACTTATGTCTTTGTTGCATGATAAGAACTTTATCAATTTTTCAAAGAATTCTTTCTATGTTAATGATTATGTACTAAAGAATTTAAAAAAATATTTCTGGAATCTTAGAGATATAGATCAAGTAGTAGATTCTTTAGATAGTTTAATATCCTCTGCTATATATAGGTATGAATATGTAATTTCAATTAAAGCACAATTTAGAGCATTTAGAGATAAAAAAGCAGTGGATAAATTGGAATACACATTGATAGATGAATTCGGTGCAGACTACTTAATAGAATCTACGAATTTTTACTATAATAGGTTTGATCCTAAAATTATCGAAATAAGTAACGAGTTTAAAAGAAAAATATACGATAATAAAGGGCTTGTAAAAGAATTAAATAAAGACATCAAGGCTTATGCTGATTTGATGCTTAAAGAAAAGATTTACAATATAGATACAACGACTCACAAACAGCTTAGTTTCGACACTGATTCTATATTTACTGAAGATATAACAAGTCAACAATCTAAAAAAATGTATGAAAAAACATTAACATATTTATATAAATCAATAGTTGACACTTATGCTGAGTATTACTTTAGAGGTCTGATTAGAGAAGTGTTTAGGAGATATCAATAGGGCTTATAGCCCTTTTTATTTTGGAGATTATGATTATATTAGGAATAGACCCAGGAATAGCAATTATGGGTTATGGAGTAATTGAATTTAAAAATAATAAGGTTAAAGTATTAGAAAATGGTGTAATAACAACTTCATCTAAAACAAAAACAGGAAAGAGACTAGAATTGTTATATGATAATTTAGATGTTATAATTAATGAATTTAGTCCAGATGAATTTGCTATTGAAGAATTGTTTTTTAATGCTAATGTAAAAACTGCAATAACTGTTGGGCATGCTAGAGGAATTCAAGTCCTTTGCGCACAAAAAAATAATTTGCCGATTTATGAATATACACCATTACAGATCAAACAGGCAATTACAGGCTACGGAAGAGCAAATAAGAAGCAAATGCAACTAACTATTACTAAGCTTCTGAATTTGAAAGAAATTCCAAAGCCAGATGATGCGGCAGATGCTTTGTCTGTTGCCTTGTGCCATGCCCTAAGTCAGAGATTTAAAGAAAGTTTTAGGTTAAATTAATGATATCATATATAATAGGTCAAATTAGAGCGATAAATGAAGACAACTTCGTAATTGAGAATAACAGTATGGGATATATTATATTTTCTTCTCTTACAACACTTGCTAATATTGAAATAAATAACGAGTATAAGATTTATACTTCTATGCAAGTTAGAGAAGACGATATTTCCCTTTTTGGATTTATTAGTAAAGACGAGCTAGAAATGTTTTTACATTTAACTAGTGTTTCTACAATAGGCCCTAAGACTGCCCTAGGAATATTGTCTTCATTGTCTGTTAATGAGATTAAAAATGCCATTTTAAATAACGATATAAATAAGCTAACTGTAGCAAAAGGAATAGGCAAGAAGTCTGCTTCTAGAATAATTTTGGAATTAGTCGATAAAGTTAAAAAGATGAATTTTGTTCCGATAGAAAAAACTGAGGATGTAAGCGTAGTAAATGAAGACTTCGATGTTGCTAAAGAAGCACTATTGAATCTAGGCTATCAGAAAAATGACATTGATAGAGTTCTCTTAGAGCTAAAAGATAATGAATTAAGTCTAGAGGAATTAATAAAAGAAAGTTTAAAAAGATTGATTTAGGTGATTAAATGTATGATGAAAATGATAGAATAGTAAGCAGTAATGAACAAGTAGAAGATTTATTTGCTGAAAATAGCATAAGACCAAAGTGGTTAAAAGATTACATAGGTCAAGATAAAGTTAAAGAAAAATTAGATATTTTCATCAAGTCTTCACTTTCTAGAAATGAGCCGCTAGATCATGTTTTGCTTCAGGGGCCTCCAGGCCTAGGTAAAACAACCCTGTCAACTATAATAGCAAACGAGCTTGGTGTAAATCTTAGAGTAACAAGTGGGCCAGCTATTGAACGTCCTTCTGATTTGGCTAGTATTTTAACCAATCTTTCTAGTGGAGATGTATTATTTATAGATGAGATCCACAGGATAAATAGGTCTGTAGAAGAAATACTATATTCAGCTATGGAAGATTTTGTTTTAGATATAATTGTAGGAAAAGGACCTAATGCTCAGTCTATTAGAATTGATCTGGAGAAATTCACCCTTATAGGTGCTACAACAAGAGCTGGAATGCTTTCAGCTCCTCTTAGGGATAGATTTGGAGTATTGCTTGCTCTAAACTTATATGACACAAAAGATCTTACAACTATAGTTAAAAGATCTGCTCAAATTTTAGATATTCCAATTGATGACAAAGGAGCTATAGAGATAGCTAGAAGATCAAGAGGTACACCAAGAATAGCGAATAGATTATTAAAAAGAGTTAGAGATTTTGCTATAGTTAAGGCTGATGAAAAAATAGATTATGATACTAGTAAAAAGGGCCTTGAATTGTTAGAGATTGATCCAATGGGTCTTGATACAATGGATAAAAAAATAATCATGACCATGTATGACAATTTTGGTGGCGGCCCTGTAGGTGTGGATACTATAGCTGCATCAACAGGGATTGAAAATGTAACTATAGAAGACGTATATGAACCATATCTGCTACAAATAGGATTTATAAGTAGAACACCTAGAGGTAGGGTTTTAACAAGAAAAGCATATGAACATTATGGTTTAAAAATAGAGGAGTAAGATGAGAACAGAAGATTTTGATTATTATTTACCAGAAGATTTAATTGCCCAACATCCATCAGATAAAAGAGATGAAGCTAGGATGATGGTTTTAGATAAGAAAACCGGAGAAACTTGTAATAAGTACTTTTATGATGTTATAGATTACCTAAATCCAGGTGATGTATTAGTTATGAATGACACTAGAGTTATCCCTGCAAGACTATTTGGGCACAGAGATGGCAAGGATGAGTCTATAGAAGTATTTTTGCTTCATAATATAGAAGGAAAAAAATGGGAAGTCTTGGTAAGACCTGGAAAGAAAATGAAAATAGGTACTGAGGTAATTTTCTCAGATGAGCTTAGTGCAAAAGTAATTGATATCAAAGAAGACGGAAATAGGGTGGTAGAATTTTCTTATGATGGAATATTCAATGAAATACTTGATAAACTAGGAAATGTTCCACTTCCTCCATATATTAAGGAAAAATTAAAAGATCCTGAAGAATATCAAACAGTTTATTCTAAAAACCCTGGATCTGTAGCAGCACCTACAGCTGGACTTCACTTCACTAAAGACCTTCTTAAAAAAATAGAAGAAAAGGGAGTAAAACTTGCATTTCTAACATTAAACGTTGGACTTGGAACATTTAGACCTGTTAATGAAGAAGATATTACAGATCATAAAATGCACTCAGAGTTCTACACTCTAAATAAAGAAACTGCTGAGATAATAAATGAAGCAAAGAAAAATAATAAAAAAATAATAGCAGTTGGTACTACTAGTATTAGAACTTTAGAGTCAGTATATAAAAAATGTGGTGAGATTAGAGAAGATTCAGGTTGGACTGATATTTTTATATATCCTGGTTTTGAGTATAAGGTTGTAGATTCAGTTATTACAAACTTCCACCTACCTAAATCAACTCTTATAATGCTTGTAGCTGCATTCACTAGTAAAGATATAATTTTAAACGCATATAATTACGCAGTTAAAGAAAAATATAGGTTCTTTAGCTTTGGCGATTGTATGCTAATTCAATAAGGAGAAATATGGCTTTGACATACGAATTAATAAAAAAAGATAAACACACTAATGCTCGTGTAGGAGTAATTCATACAGCTCATGGGGATATTCCTACTCCAATTTTTATGCCTGTAGGTACTCTTGGTACTGTAAAAACAATGACTCCAGAAGATTTAGAAGAGATGGGTGCAAAGATAATACTAGGAAATACTTACCATCTCTACCTAAAACCTGGTATGGATATTATGAAAAAAGCAGGAGGACTACACAAATTTATGAATTGGGATAAGCCAATTCTTACTGATTCAGGTGGTTTTCAAGTATTCTCCTTATCTGACAATAGAAAGATAACAGAAGAAGGAGTTACATTTAGGTCTCACATAGATGGATCCAAGCATCTATTTACACCAGAAAAATCAATCAGCATACAAAATGATATTCATTCAGACATAATGATGAGTTTTGATGAGTGTGTCGATGCTAGAGCAGATTATAACTATGTAGAAAATTCTATGAAAAGAACATTAAGATGGGCTAAGAGAGGTCTTGATTATCACAAAGTAAACTCTCACCCTGACCAATCTCTTTTTGGAATAGTTCAAGGTGGGATGTTTAAGGACCTAAGAGAAATATCTGCGAGAGAAACTACAGCTATGGATTTCGATGGATATTCTATAGGAGGTTTGTCTGTTGGTGAAACTAAAGAAGAAATGATTGATATCTTGAACTTTACAACTCCATTTTTACCAGAAAATAAACCCAGATATAACATGGGAGTAGGTACACCTGATTACTTATTCGAATCTTTCCAAGCTGGAATAGATATGGCAGATTGTGTTCTTCCAACAAGGATTGCTAGAAATGGTACTGCCTTGACTTCACATGGTAGACTAGTAGTTAAAAATGCAGGCTTTAAAGAAGATTTTACGCCACTAGACCATGAGTGTGATTGTTATACTTGTAGAAATTACTCAAGAGCTTATATTAGACATTTGATGAATGTTAATGAAATACTTGGTGCTAGATTATTAACCTATCACAACCTTTATTTCTTATTGAAACTATGTGAAAATATTAGACAAGCAATAATGGAAGATAGATTTTTAGAATACAAGGAAGATTTTTATAATAAATACGGTTATTAATGAAATTAGAATATTTAATCATAATAATAATTTTATACTATTTTTACGAAACTAGTCTTAAAAATGAGATGATTGAAAAAAAGAATAAAAAATTTATTGATAAGAATTTATCTGAAGGTTCTAAAATAGTAACTAAATCTGGGATAATAGGTGAAGTTACGAAGATAGAAGATAATTATGTAATAATTGCAACAGGAAGTTTGGATAATATAACATATCTTAAGGTTGAAAAAGATTCAATTAAATCAATTTTAGACATGTAGAATGAAGGGAGGCTAAAGCCTCCTTTCTTTATAAGAAAGATTTAAGTAGTATAGTTAATAAGAAGAAAGGAAGGTCTATGGCAAACTGGTTTATATATAATAAGAGAGAAAATTACATAAATAATTCAAAGATTGAAGGAATTAATAAGCTTGATGCTCTTATTTTAGGAAATAGAGATATAGTTGATCCTAAACTAGTTGATATGTATATTAATCCAAGTTTAAACAAACTCCACAATCCATATGATCTTCCAGATATGACTGAAGCTATTGATATCATCATAGAAACCATACAAGAAAATGGCGAGATTAGAATCTTTGGAGATTATGACCAAGATGGAATAGCATCTGTTATGACCTTGTTGGATGGCCTTTTATTTTACTATGATAATATTAGCTACGATATTCCACATAGAGTAGACGAAGGATATGGTATATCAAGTGGCATGAGCGATAAGGCCATAGAGGATAAGGTTAGTTTAGTAATCACTTGTGATAATGGAATTACTGGGTTTGAACAGGTTAAAAAACTTAAAGAAAATGGAATTAAAGTAATAGTGACAGACCACCACCAAATTGAAAAGGAAGATAAAGACGGATGGGTTGATCAAATCCTACCTGATGCAGATTGTGTTATTAATCCACATAGGCTTGACAGCAAATATCCTTTTAAAGACTTATGCGGAGCTGGTGTTTCCTTTAAGTTGATGCAGGCTTTATACATGAAGCTTGATGGTGATTTTGAGTACCTTGCATCCTTATTAGAATACGTAGCAATGGGAACTGTATGTGATATAGTTTCTCTTACCGATGAAAATAGGATTTTTGTAATAGAAGGTCTTAAGAGACTAAATATGACAGAAAAATATGCCATAAAAATTTTACTAGAAGAGGCTGGTTGGAATAAAGAAATAGATGAGTACACACTGGGCTTTATAATCGGTCCATTGATGAATGCTACTGGAAGACTATCCACAGCAAAACTTGCTATAGAACTTCTTATGGAAGAAGATATGGATAGGATTAGACAGTTAGCCAAAGAGCTAGTAGAGCTTAATAACACAAGGAAAAACCTTACCCAAGAAGGGCTCGATAAATGCGATAAACTAGTCAAGGAAAATTCATATGATAAGGGTGATGTAATAGTTGTCTACGAGCCATCAATAGATGAAAGCATATGTGGAATAGTCGCAGGTAGGATTAAAGAAAAGTATTATAGGCCAACTATTGTTCTAACTAATTCAGCCGAAGATGGGATACTCAAAGGCTCAGGTAGGTCAATAGAAACATATAATATGCATAAAGCAATTCTTCCATTTGAAGACAAGTTAGAATCATTTGGTGGTCATCCAATGGCATGTGGTTTATCTATAAAGAATGATATGGTTGATGACTTTAGAAATTTTCTTAACTCCCAATCAAAATTAACTAAAAATGATCTGGAAGAGGTTATTAACATAGATACTCAAATCAAAATCAGCAAATTATCACTAGAGTTTGCAGAGAAGTTAGATAAGTATAGACCATTTGGAAAAGACAATCCAAGACCTGTGTTTGCTAACAAAGGTGTTGATATAGCTGATATCCAGATGATAGGGAAAGATAAAAAAACTATGAGAATAAACCTTCACCAGAACGGACGATACTTTAACTCAATTAAGTTTAATGCAGTTGATGACTACGAATATCTAAAACTAAAGTTTAATAATAATATAAAAGGCAACAAAATCGATATTGTTTATTATCCAGATGTCAATGAATTTAGAGGAAACAAGAACTTACAATTAAGGCTAATAGATATAAGGTGATAGCATGGCAACAGATTTCAAAAAAGAATATGAGATATTCGAAGAATACATTATAAAAAATAATCCAAAAGCAGATATTGAATTAATAAAAAAAGCATATGATTTTGGCGAGCTACACCATAGAGGACAAAAAAGAAACTCTGGAGAAGATTATTTTATCCACCCGATTGCAGTAGCTAAGAAACTTTCTGAGATGAAGTTAGATGATCAAACCATATGTGCAGGCCTAATGCATGATGTCCTAGAGGATACTGATGTCACAAGAGATCAGATGGCTGAAGTTTTTGGTGAAGAGATAACTTTCTTAGTTGATGGTGTAACCAAGCTTAAAAACCTAAACTACACTTCTAGAGAAGAAAAACAAGCTGAAAATATTAGAAAAATGGTCATGGCTATGTCAAATGATGTAAGAGTTGTTCTTATCAAGTTATCTGATAGGCTTCATAATATGAGAACTCTTGAATATATGACTAGGAAAAAACAGATTCAAATAGCTGATGAAACCCTTGAAATATATGTACCGCTGGCTCATAGACTTGGTATTTATTCCCTCAAATGGGAGCTTGAGGATTTGTGCTTTAGATATCAAGAACCAGAAAAGTATTACGAACTTGCTGATATGGTTAATGTCAAAAGACGAGAAAGAGAAGCATATATCAATGAAATAATTGAATCTCTATCTAAATCTCTGGAAGGAACTGATATTAACTTTGAGATATCTGGTAGACCTAAATCACTCTATTCAATAAATAAGAAAATGCAGAGAAATGGTATTGCCTTTGAGGAAATATATGATTTAACAGCTGTAAGAGTTCTAGTAGATACTATAGCAGAATGTTATGCAGTTTTAGGAAAGGTTCACTCACTTTGGAGGCCAATTCCAAATAGAATAAAAGATTATATTGGTCAACCTAAACCTAACGGTTATAGATCACTTCATACAACGGTTTTTGGAGATGATTCGAGACCATTTGAGGTTCAAATTAGAACTAGGACAATGCACAAGGAATGTGAATATGGTGTAGCAGCTCACTGGAGATACAAGGAAAATAATAATACAAAATCTGACTTCGATGATGCCATGAGTTTTCTAAGAAGGATAGTAGAATGGCAACAAGAAGGTGGCAAGGACGAGAACAATCAAGAGTTTATGGAGACTCTGAAAAAAGATTTTTTCTCAAGGGAAATCTATGTATATTCTCCTGCTGGTGAGGTTTATTCACTGCCTATGGATTCTTGTTCAATAGATTTTGCCTACAAGATTCACACTGAAGTGGGTAATAATTGTGTAGGAGCTAAGGTAAACGGTAGAATGGTTCCTTTGACTCATAAATTAAAAACAGGAGATTTGGTAGAAATAATAACTAGTAAAAATTCCCATGGACCTTCTAGAGATTGGCTAAAGATTGTAAAAAGTAACCAAGCCAAAAACAAAATCAAGCAATTTTTCAAAAGAAATGATAAAGAAGAAAACATTGAAATTGGTAAAAATGCAGTAATTAAGGATATCAAAAAATATAGAGAAGGTTATAAGGCTGTTTTAAAAGATGAGTGGCTTGATATAATCTGTAAGGAATTAGGTTATCCTAGCGAAGATGAGATGTATGCATCTATTGGCTATGGCAAAACGAATGTTGAACAGGTTACTCAAAAGCTTTTTAAATTTGAATCTGATGAAAAGAAAAAAGATGAAGAGGTCAAACCAAAAGAAATCAATCAAGCTGAGATTTCTAATAATGGTTCTAGTGAAATTAGAGTAAGCGACCTTGAAGAAGATGTAGAAGTAAAATTTGCTAAATGTTGTACGCCTGTTCCTGGAGATCCAATTATAGGATTTATAACTAAAGGTAATGGAATTTCTGTTCACGTTAAGAACTGTCCAAACATAATTAACCTCAAATCTCCAGAAAGACTTATAGATGTTTACTGGCAAAACTCCAAGGAAGATAAATTCCCTGTTAAAATCCAGATACTAACATCTAATGCGCCTTCAGTATTGTATGACATAACTAAGATGATTTCTACAGTTAATGTAAATATCTTAGGAATAAATGCTAGAACTGACCAAGAGCAGGGTACTATAGATTTAATAATTGAAGTAAATAATATGGATCAATTGTCAGATGTGATTACTAAATTAAAATCCTTAAAGACAGTTGATAATGTATATAGGATTAAGAATTAATGAGAGCAATAATACAAAAAGTAAGTAAAGCAAAAGTTGAAGTAGAAAATAAGCTAGTATCTGAAATAGGAGAGGGCTTTATGGTTCTACTAGGTGTAAAAGAAACTGACGAAGATAGCGACATAGAATATATCAAAAGAAAGATAAGTAATCTTAGAATTTTTGAAGATGAAAATGATAAAATGAACTTATCTTTAAAAGATGTCGGTGGTCAGATACTTTTAGTATCTCAATTCACATTATATGGTGATGCTAGAAAAGGAAATAGACCTTCATTTACTGAATCTGCTAAGGCGGAGAAGGCTATAAAATATTATGAAATACTAATAGATAGGCTTCGTGATGATGGATTTGATGTAAAAACTGGTCAATTCCAAACACATATGGAAGTAAGTTTAGTAAATGATGGACCAGTTACTATTATTTTAGATAGCGAAAGGATAGTTTAATGAAGATTCGCAGATTTGTTGAAGGACCAGTAATGACTAATATGTATGTTGTTAGTGACGAAAACAATGAAGGATTTTTAGTTGACTGTGCCTATCCTAGTGATAGAGTTAAACAATATATAGAAGATAATAATATAAAAATAAACTTTATCATTCAGACTCATACTCACTTTGACCATGTATTGGGGCTTGAATATTTCAAGAATTTGTACGATGTCAATGTATATGCATCTGAGGATAGCAAAGAAATATCTAATGATAAGGACTACAACTTAGCTTATTCATATGATGTAAATGTACCAATTGATAATTATCTAAAAGATGGAGAGGTATTTAGCAAGTATAATATATTAGCTATTAAAACTCCAGGTCATACATTGGATTCGATGTCTTATAAAATTGATGACGTTCTATTTTCTGGAGATACCTTATTTAAACAGTCAATAGGGAGAACAGATTTTCCTGGAGGAAATTATAATCAAATTATTGACTCAATAAAAAATAAATTTAGTAAATTTGATGGAGATACTAAAGTTTTATCTGGACATGGTGAAGAAACTACCATATCCTATGAATTTAACAATAATCCATTTTTAATATAATAGGAGGATGTATGGAATTTAAAAGAACAAATATGTGTGGTGACCTAAGAATCGAAAATGTCAATGATTCAGTTGTCCTAATGGGATGGGTTGCCAAAAAAAGAAATTTGGGATCACTAGTTTTTATTGACTTGAGAGATAAAACTGGAATAACTCAAATTGTAGTAAGAGAAGAAGATAGTGAAAATTATGCTAAAACTCGTGAGATTTCACAAGAATATGTAATTGAAGTTAAGGGAAAAGTTAGCGAAAGAGAATCTAAAAATAAGGATATACCAACAGGTGATATCGAAATAATCGCTGATAAAATCAATATTTTAGATAAGGCTAAGACACCACCTATTTATATTAAAGATGATGATGATGTTAGTGAAAATTTGAGATTAAAATATAGATACTTAGATATGAGAAAACCATCTGTACAAAGAAATCTTAAGCTTAGAAGTGACATTGTTAGAACCATTAGAGAATACATGTATGAAAATGACTTTACTGAAGTTGAGACACCATTTTTAACAAAACCAACTCCAGAAGGAGCTAGAGACTATCTTGTTCCATCAAGGATAAACTCTGGTAAGTTCTATGCACTACCACAATCACCACAATTATTAAAACAAATATTGATGATTGGTTCACTAGATAGATATTTCCAAGTTGTTAAATGTTTTAGAGATGAAGACTTGAGAGCAAATAGACAACCAGAATTTACACAAATGGATCTTGAAATGAGCTTTTCAAATCAAGATGATGTTATTGCCATGAATGAGGGTTTGTTAAAAGAGCTTTTCGACAAGTATACAGACTATGATTTAAAATTGCCAATAGATAGAATGGACTATGCTGAGGCAATGAATTCATATGGTTCAGATAAACCAGATTTAAGATATGGTTATAAGATAGAAGATGTAAGTGAAGTATTTGTAGATAGTGATTTCAAAGTATTTGCAGATAATACAAAAGATGGCAAATCTGTTAGAGCCTTAAACTTTAAGGGCATAGCTGATAATTATTCTAGAAAACAACTAGATAAACTTACAGACTTTGTCAAAGATTATGGTCTAAAAGGTCTATCATATATAAAATATTCTGATGAGATTCAATCTTCTATCAAAAAGTTCTTGACTGATGATATAATTTCAGGTTTAAAAGAAAAACTTAACATGGAAGATGGTGACCTTATATTAATTGGAGCAGACAAAGATAGAGTTGTACTTGAGGCAATGGGTGCACTTAGAAGAAAGGTAGCAAAAGATAACGACCTTATTGAGAAAGAATATGCACTTTGCTGGGTAGTCAACTTCCCAATGTTTGAGTATAGCGAAGAAGAAGATAGGTATGTAGCTCAACACCATCCATTCACTATGCCTAATGAAGACGATATAGATTTACTTCTAACAGAACCAGAAAAAGTTAGAACTCAAGCCTATGACATTGTTATAAATGGTGATGAGATGGGCGGTGGATCTGTTAGAATTAATAATTCTGAACTTCAAGAAAAAGTATTTGAAGCACTAAAACTTTCAGAAGAAGATATCAAGCATAAATTTGGATTTTTCATTGAAGCTCTTCAATATGGTACACCTCCACATGCTGGTTTAGCATATGGACTTGATAGATTGTTGATGCTATTTGCGAAAACTGACAATATAAAAGACATTATAGCTTTCCCTAAAACACAATCTGCTACTTGCCCACTTACAGAAGCACCAAGTATCGTAGATGAGAAAGCTCTAAATGAATTGAATATAAAATTAAAGTAGGTGAATATGGACAAAGTTACAAAAGAAGGGATTGTATTAGATAATAATAAGGGTCATTTGACCGTTCAAATTTTCAGAAATGGCGCTTGCGGATCATGCTCTGCGAGTGGTTCATGTGCTGAAAGTAAGACAACTGAAATTGAACTTTTCACTCACGAAAATATTAAAAAGGGTGATAGAGTTATGATAGAAGGTGAATCTAGTGATGTAACAAAACTAACAGCAGTAGTTTATATATTTCCTGTAGTGATGATTCTAATTGGTGCGATTTTACCTAATGTATTTCTCAAAAACACAGGAATTGATTTAAACTTGTTGACTCTTCTGTCTGTACTTGTTTTCTTACTCATATCACTTGTTTTTGTAAAAGGACTAGATAGCAAAGTTAAAGATAGAAATATAATGAAGGTTAGAAAAATTAACTAATTAAAATTTATTTCAGATATATTTTTTAAGATACGGAGACAAATTATGGCGATGCCTATGGTAACACTGGTCGGTAGGACCAATGTGGGTAAATCTACCCTATTTAACAGGCTTGTTGGAAAGAAAAAATCCATAACTGAGGATGTTTCTGGAGTTACCAGAGATAGAATCGTAGATAAGGTTGAGTGGCAAAACAATGAATTTTTGCTAGTTGATACAGGTGGTTTAGATATTTCTAACAAGGAAATAATGAATACAGAAGTTAAGTCTCAAGTAGAGAAGGCGCTACTTGAGACTGATATGATTTTGTTTGTTGTCGATGGGAAAGAAGGGGTCAACCCTTATGATATAGATATTGCAAATGAAATAAGAAAATATAATAAACCAGTAATAATAGTAGCTAATAAACTAGACTCATTTAAAATACCAGATGATATATATGATTTTTATCAATTTGGTTTTGATGATTTGTCAATGATTTCTGCTGAGCAAAGCAAAGGTTTGGGAGATTTACTAGATAAAATAATTTCTTTTATCGATTTCTCAGCATATGAGGCGATTGAAGATGAAACTAGGATAGCTATAATTGGTAAACCAAATGCTGGTAAATCATCCTTAGTTAATCTTCTCCTAAATGAAGATAGGATGATTGTAACAGATATTGCAGGCACTACTAGAGATGCTGTAGATAGTTATTGGACATATAATGACAACAACTATGTCTTGATAGATACTGCAGGTCTTAGGAGAAAGTCAAAAGTAAAAGAGAATGTAGAATACTACGCAAACCAAAGAACTTTTGATGCAGTTGATAGTGCTGAGATTTGTTTATTCTTGATAGATGCAAATGTTGGGGTAACAGAACAAGACGCAAAAATCGCTGGCTATGCTCACAATAATAAAAAAGCTATGATAATAGCAGTAAATAAATGGGATCTAGTAGATAAAGATACAAATACAATGAGAGAGCTAGAGGCAGATATAAGAAAAACACTATCTTTTGCTCCTTACGCTCCAATTGTATTCATTTCTGTTTTAGAAAATAAGAGAATAGATAAACTCTTGGAACTATTTGAAGTTGTATCTAACAATTACCACACAAGAATAAAAACTGGAGTTTTAAATAATATATTACAGGATGCTATTTTGCTAAATCCTCCTCCACAAGACAAGGGAAAGAGACTAAAGATCTACTATATGTCACAAGTAGCAACAGCACCACCAAAGTTTTTATTGTCTATTAATGATAGGGAACTAGTACATTTTTCATACATGAGATACTTAGAAAATCAAATAAGACAAAACTATAGCCTGGTAGGTGTTCCTTTTAGTTTCGTATTTAAACAAAAAGGTGAGAAAAAATGATTTTTTTAGTAGCTGTAATATCCTATATCTTAGGTTCGATACCAGCTGGCTTTATAATAAGCAACATAATATTTAAGACAGATATTAGAAAATTAGGGTCAGGAAATGTTGGAGCAACAAATGTGTTTAGGAATTTTGGAAAAGGACCAGGATTTGTAACTTTTGTGTTTGATTTTCTAAAAGGAACTCTAGCCTGCTATATAGGAAAAAAATTAGGTGGCGAATTTGGTCAAGCTGTGGCTTTATTATTTGCGGTACTTGGCCATATGTATAGTTTCGTATTGAAATTTAAAGCAGGAAAAGGTGTTGCTACCGCATTTGGTTCGCTTTTAGCCATTGATTACAGGTTTGCTTTACTTTTACTTGCGATTTTTATTGTGATTTTACTACTATTTAGAATAGTATCTTTAGCTTCAATAATAGCAGCTACAATTTCTGGTATTTTGGGATTTGTATGGTTTGGATTTTCGCCCTTATCCATATCAATCTTTTTGATTGCAAGCCTCATAGTTTATAAGCATAAATCTAATATAAAGAGACTTAAAGCAAGAGAAGAGAAAAAGATTTTCTAAGGAGTATTATGGAAATTTCAATAATCGGAGCAGGATCATGGGCTAGTGCAATTGCAAATGTTCTATCCGAAAAATATGATGTTTTAATGTATGCTAGAGATATAAATCAAGTATATTCAATAAATAAAGAAAATATAAATAAGAAGTATTTTCCTGACAAAAAATTAAGAAAAAATGTTAGGGCAACTTCTAGTTTAGAGTTTGTACTTGCTAATAAATATATTATAAATGCAATTCCAACTCAAAACATTAGACAAGTTTACATCGGACTTGATAAAAATATTTTACACGAAAAGGTTCTGATAAACTTATCAAAAGGAATTGAATTAGAAAGTAATTATAGAATATCAGAGATATTTGAAAGTATATTTGGAGAAATTTCATATGTAGTATTGAGTGGTCCATCTCATGCTGAAGAAGTAATTAATGAAATGCCTACTACAATCGTATGTGCCTCAAATAATCTCAATCTCTCAAAAGATGTTCAAAAAATATTTAACAGAGATTATTTTAGAGTGTATACTTCAACTGATGTTGTTGGGGTTGAAATAGGTGGCAGCATAAAAAATATTTTGGCTTTAGGAATTGGAATGGCAGATGGATTAGGCTACGGAGATAACTCAAAGGCTGCAATGATTACTAGAGGGATTCATGAGATGGAAAGATTTGCTAAATCTTTTGATGCTGATCCAAAAACTATCAATGGTTTGGCAGGAATAGGAGATCTTATAGTAACTGCAACAAGTAATCATTCGAGAAATAACAGAGCAGGAAAATTAATCGGTAAAGGTATGAGTGTCAAAGAAGCAAGTAAAGAAATAAAAATGGTTGTTGAGGGAATTCCAACTACCAAGGCTGTATATGATTTAGCTGAGAAAAATAATATTGATTTACCAATTACTACAGAGCTTTACAAAGTTTTATTTATGGGAAAATCACCTCATCAGTCTGTAAGCGATTTGATGAATAGAGATTTAAAAAATGAATATTAAATTCGAAAAAATTTCTAATATACGTTATAATAGATAATAAGACAAAAAGAAAAAATAAAGGAAGTAATTATGTTAGATAGGTTTAAAGAATTTATAGGAATCGACGACAAATACGATGATTATGATGAAGATCAGTTGTACTTTGACGATGATGTAGAAGAAAAAGAAGTGAAAGATGATGTAAAAGAAGATAAAAAAGAAACATATGGATCTTTTTTCTCAGATAATAGCTATACAAGTGAAGAGAAAACAAGCACTTATAAACCATCTTTCTCAGATAGCTACACCAGCGATGATACTTCAACCTTTAAAAGCAGTAAAACATCTAGAAGAGGAGATAATGTAGTAAGTATGAGTAAACAAAATTTTTCAGGATCAAATTCAATGAGGATTTCAATTCAAGAACCTCTAGACTATGAAACAGATGGTCCAAAAATAATTGACGATATTTTAAGCAATAAGGTTGTCGTTTTAAATCTTGAAATGGTAAACTCTGATTTGAGAAGACAAATATTCGATTTCGTAAGTGGAGCTGTTTATGCATTAAATGGATCAGTTGAAAAAGTTACAAAGGGAATCTTTGTTATAAGTCCGAGTGGTGTACAAGTTGATTCATCAGTGACTGAACAAATTTCTGAAGGAAATTATAACCAACTATAGATCGATATTAATATCGATCTTTATTTTTGCTTATGAGTTTAGATTATAATTTAGATTTTATTATTGATAAGTCAAAAAAATCAAATATAAAAAAAGCTATCTCTATCCTTGAGAAAGCTTACTATTCACATCAAGAAACATCTAGCTTTTTCTTAGATCCTTTTGAACAGAAGGTTATAGATCAAATAGCTAAAAAGAACAATATTGATATTTTATTCATAGGTGGGAATGAATTAAGCGAGAGAAAAATTTTTGTTGCTAATTTTTATTATGAACCTTTGTTTGAAGGAAATTACCTTAAAATACTAAAATTTAGTAGTCAAAATATTAATCACCCAGATGTTTTGGGAGCTTTGATTCATTTAGGTATTGATAGAAGTTCAATTGGAGATATTTCTATTTTAAATGACAGTATAGAATTTGCTGTCTTAGATGAAGATGCGGCTTTTATAAAATATAATTTAACTAAAATTAAAAGAGAAAACATTTCAGTCGAGATAAAAGAAGATAACGCTCTAAACTTAAAAGATTTAGATTATTTAAAGGAAAGTGGATTTGTATCTTCTCTTAGGTTTGACAATATAGTTTCGCTAGTTTTAAATATTTCTAGAACAAAAGCAAAAAACATTATAAACTCAAGATTAGTTAAAGTAGATTTTCAGTATATTACAGATCCAAGTTTTATGTTAAAAGAAGGATCCTTATTATCTATAAGAAAAGAAGGTAGATTTATATTTGATAATATAAGTGGTGTAAGCAAAAAAGGAAATTACCATATCGAGTATAGGAAGATTATATGATATACATTTTAATTATAATAGCAGGAATAGTATTGGATAGGATTACTAAAATATATGCTGTAAAGCACTTTATAAGTTATCCTCATAGTGGCTCACTTATAAATTTAACTTATTTGGAAAATAGAGGGGCTGCTTTTGGAATTTTGCAAGATAAAAGGATTTTGTTTGTTATACTAACTATAGCCATAGTTTTGTATCTACTGTATTACTTTATTACTAACTTAAAATCCAATCCTCTTGTTTTAAATATTGCGTTTTCTTTGATAATATCAGGAGCTTTGGGTAACTTTTATGACAGGTTATTTCAAGGGTATGTAGTTGATTTTATAGAATTTGCTTTTGTAGATTTTCCAGTATTTAATATAGCGGATATTTTTGTTACTGTAGGATGTGGATTACTTATAATATATATCTTATTCCACGGAGAAAAGAGGTCTTAAGTGGCAGTTGAAATTGGTAATGATTGGGATAATCTTTTAAAAGATCAATGGTCACAGCCATATTATAGAAATTTGAGAAAATTCTTGATTGATGAATACAAACATTATAGAATTTACCCAAACATGTATGACATATTTAATGCTTTAAAATATGTTTCATATGAAGATGTAAAGGTAGTTATCCTTGGTCAAGATCCTTATCATGGAAGAGGTCAGGCCCACGGATTCTCTTTTTCTGTTCAAAATAATGTTGCTATACCACCATCCTTACAGAATATCTATAAAGAATTACACGATGATTTAGGTTGTTACATACCTGATAATGGAAATCTCATAAAATGGGCTGAGCAAGGTGTTCTATTGTTAAATACCGTATTAACAGTCAGAGAAAAAACTCCAAATTCTCATAAGGGTAGAGGATGGGAGTTTCTGACTGATAGAATAATAGAGTTATTAAATGAGAGAGAAAAACCTATGGTATTCATTTTGTGGGGTGCAAATGCAAAATCTAAGGAAAAATTAATTACTAATCCTAATCATTTAATTTTAAAATCAGTTCATCCGTCTCCGCTATCGGCATATAGAGGATTTTTTGGATCAAAAGTATTTTCAAAGACTAATGAATTTTTAAAACAAAATAACATGAGTGAAATAGATTGGCAAATAGAGAATCAAAGATGATTCTCTATTATTTTTTTACACAAAATTAGAATATTATTATAGTTATAAATTCTATTTTCCTTAATTATTAGAAAATGTTCATCAATATCGAGTGCTGAATTATTAATTATTCCAAAATTATTAAGGCAGACAAATCCTCTAGTTTTCTTATCAAGTTTGCCATAAAGAACTTGAAGGTTTATTGTTATAGAATCTTCTTTTACCATTAGTTCATAATTTTTTCCACTAAAGTATGCTTCATCTAAATCTACACATGAATTTGCTACGATATTTGCAATGTCATTGTTTATAAAGACTGACTTTAGAGTTATCTCTCCAAATTGTGCCTTAATCGTAAGTTTAGCATCAAAGTAATCATCTACATTAATCAAAAGCTCAGTAGCGACTAGATCATTTTCGTTGTGCTTCATAATAGGGTAAGGATTGGATCTAGTTTTTATTTCTTCGGTAAGTTTGCTGATAGATTTATATCTGGATGGATCATTTCTCTCAAATCCAATGATTTTTTCGATATCCATCAGCCTTAAAGAATCAAAATCAAAGAAATATCTATAAGGTTTGATAATCTTTAATAAGTCAATGCTTCTTGGAAATACAGGAAGCATATTATTTCTAATTAGTCTGTTATTTAAAAATGGAATATCAAAAGTATCACCATTATATGTAATGATGGTTTTGTTAGGAATTATCTTTTCATATATGTCTAATAGTCTTTTCTCTTCTAAGTCATTTTCTGCAAAGTATTGGACTAGATAAGATTTATTATTTTCAACAAGTATAATCCCTAAAAGAACTAATTTATCTACTGAAGAGTCTAGACCGGTTGTTTCAATATCTAGGACTATTTCATTGTCTTTTAAGTTTTTAAAATAATATCTTTTTTTAAATGTAATCATATAGTGACTATACTGCATTTGTAAAATGAGTGGGAAATAATATAATATTGTAGTTAAGGAGTAAGTGATGATTTATTTAGACAATGCAGCTACAACTAAAATGTACAGAGAAGTTATAGAAAAAGAAATGGATGTGTTGGAAAATTATTATGCAAACTCATCCGCTATTCATTCTTTTGGAATGGAATCAGAAAATTTAATAAAGAAAGCAAAGAATATTTTTGCTAGAGAAATAAATTGCAAAGAGAGCGAAATACACTTTACAAAAGGTGCAACTGAATCAAATAATATAGTGGTAAACTCGTTTTCAACTAGTGAGAATAAAGCAATCACTACTAGCATCGAACATCCATCAATATATGATGCATTTACAAATGCTAATTGCAAAGACGTTATTTTTCTAAAAAATGATAACGAAGGTTTTGTAGACCTAAATCATTTGAGAGAAAGCCTTGATGAAGATGTAAGACTTGTTTCAATTATATATGTTAATAATGAAACCGGAGTTATCCAGAACATAAGCGAAATTAGTAGAATAGTAAAAGATTTTAACAAGAATATTTGTCTTCATATCGATGCTACTCAAGCACTTGGAAAAATATCATGTGATGTAGATAAATTAGGCGTAGATGTAATGAGTTTTAGTGGGCATAAATTTCACGGCCCAAAGGGAGTCGGTGGTCTTTACATAAGAAGTGAATTTTTACCGAAAATTAAGCCTGTTTTATACGGGGGTAGGCAACAAATAATCTCCTCTGGAACAGATAATCATCCTGCTATTTATGCTGCAGCACTTGCCTTAGAAATGCAGTTAGATGAGAAAGAATATGAATATATTTCTAAGTTAAATAAATATTTGAGAGAAAATATATCTAAAAACATAGATGATGTTTATATTATTTCTCCAACTCATAATTCGTCAGCTTATATATTGGATGTTGCCTTCAAGAATATAAAAAGTGAAGTATTAGTTCATTATCTGGAAGATAATGAGATTTATGTATCTTCTGGATCTGCCTGCTCACATGGTGAAGACAATAGAGTGTTGACAAATCTTGGAGTAGATAAAGATTATATAGATGGAGCTATTAGATTTTCTTTTTCATCATTTGTAAGTTTTGATGACTTAGATAAAACTATAGCTGTATTAAAAGATGGAATTGAAATGATAAGAGAGGTGTTTTAATGCAATGGTTACTTGCCGTTAGTTTTGGAGAAATATTTCTAAAGGGAAGAAATAGGAATACCTTCTATAAAACAGCAACAAATAATATAAAAAGAAACATTAAAGATATTGGCTATGAGGACATGTACTCTGAGTCATCTAAGTTATATATAAAAGCTAATAGAAAAGATTTTGATAGACTTACAGAAGAAATTAAAAAAGTATTTGGCATTGTATATATTTCTGAGGTTGTTAAGTGTGAAAAAACATTAGAAGATATAAGCAAAACTTCAAAAGAGATGATTAAGTATTATGAAAAAGAGAAAGATTTAACTTTCAAAGTTGAATCTAAAAGGACTGATAAATCTTTCTCGTTAACATCTCCTGAACTTAATGCTAAAATCGGGGCAGATATATTAAAAGGATATAACGACCTAAAAGTAGATATACACAATCCTGATTTTACTGTTTTTATAGATGTAAAAAGTTCTGCTTATATTTATATTAAAAGAACTAGGGGACTTGGAGGACTCCCTCTTGGATCAAGCGGAGAGGGACTCCTTCTATTATCTGGAGGAATAGATTCTCCTGTGGCGGGCTTTATGATGGCCAAAAGAGGAATGAACATAAATGCTATCCATTTTCATTCTTATCCTTTCACATCCAAAAGAGCCCATCAAAAAGCTATGGATCTTGCAAAAATATTATCTAAATATACTGGCAAGATGACAGTTTATTCTATAAATCTTGCAGAAATTTATAAAGCTATTAGTAAAAACTGCCCTAGAAGAGAAACTACAATTTTATCTAGGAGATTTATGATGAGAATCGCCTCCAAAATCTCAGAAAAATATGAGTATCAGGCTTTAATCACAGGAGAAAGCCTAGGACAAGTTGCAAGTCAGACTATTGAATCAATGTCAGTTATTAATGAATCAAGCAAATATCCAATTCTTAGACCTTTAATTGCTATGGATAAGAAAGATATAATTGAAATAAGTGAAAAAATCGGTTCATATGAAAAAGCAATCGAACCATATGATGACTGTTGTTCAATATTTGCCCCTGATTCGCCAGTAACAAAACCAAAGCTAAAATATATAGAAAAATCTGAAGAAAATTTAGATATTGAAAACCTAGAAGATGAGGCAATTAACAACATGGAAATAATAGAAATTGCTTGACATTTACTGATACAGATAGTATTATAATCAAGTAAACCGCTCAGTCCGGGTGCTGATCCCCAAAACTGGCGAGAATTTAAGTAATAGGAGGTTTCCATGTACGCAATTATTAAAACAGGTGGAAAACAATACAAAGTATCAGAAGGTGACTTAGTAAGAGTTGAAAAACTTCCTTACGAAGTTGGTGACACTGTTGAATTTGATGAAGTTCTTTTAGTAGCAGGAGATGAAGTTAAAGTTGGTTCTCCAGTGATTGAAAATGCTAAAGTAACTGCAACAGTAGAAGATCAAAATAAAGATAAGAAAATTGTTGTATTCAAATATAAACCAAAAAAACAATACAGAAAAAAACACGGTCACAGACAACCTTATACTTTAGTAAAAATTGATAGCATAAGTCTTTAATGATTAATGTTGATTTATTAATCAAGAATAAGAGGACTATAGGATATTTCATTACAGGTCATGCAGATTTTAGTGAGCATGGCAGTGATATAGTTTGTTCTGCAGTCACAATACTTGCTTATACTTGTGTCAATACTCTAGATAAATTTGCTGATGAGGTTAAGTTTATAGATGACGGTGACATACTTCATCTTGAGACGTCAGATAGTAGTTTAGAAATTGATACAGTATTTACCTATTTTGAGACTGGCATACAAACTTTGCTAGGTAATTATAGCGATTACGTAAAATTAAGATATAAGGAGACATAAAATGATATTAAATATTAATCTACAAAGATTGTCAAGCAAAAAGGGAGTATCATCTTCAAAAAACGGTAGAGATTCCCGTGCTAAAAGACTAGGTGTTAAGAGAAGCGATGGACAATTTGTTAATGCTGGAACTATAATAGTTAGACAAAGAGGAACAAAGATTCACCCAGGTAACAATGTTAAAATCGGTGCTGATGATACTCTTTACGCTTCATGTGAAGGTGTTGTTAAATTCGAAAGAAAAGGAAAAAGCAGAAAACAAGTTTCTGTTTATGCCAAAGAAGATATCGCTTAAGAACTTAGGGCTTGCCAATTGGCAAGCTTTTTTTTATGAGAGGATATAATTATGATAGATTATGCGAAAGTAAGTCTTAAAGCAGGAGACGGAGGCAATGGTGCAGTTGCTTGGAGGCGTGAAAAATATGAGCCAAGTGGTGGTCCTGCTGGTGGAGACGGCGGAAATGGTGGATCGATAATTATTAGAGCTACTAGAAACCTATCTACTCTTGATGAATTTAGATATAAAACAAACTATAAAGCCCAAAATGGTGAAGCTGGCGGAAAAAGCAAGAAGTTTGGTAGAAAGGGAGATGATTTAATCATTAACGTACCAGTTGGTACTCTTATAAGAGAATCCTTAAGTAATACCATAATAAAAGATTTGAACACTGACGGAGAAGAATTTATTATAGCTAAGGGTGGCCGAGGAGGACGTGGAAACGTTCATTTCAAAAACTCTATTAGACAAGCTCCACGTTTTGCAGAAAATGGCAAGAAGGGTCAAGAAATAGAAGTTATCTTTGAGCTTAAAATACTTGCGGATGTTGGCTTGGTTGGTCTTCCTAATGTAGGAAAATCCACTCTTATATCCGTTATATCCAAGGCAAAACCAAAGATTGCAAATTACCACTTTACTACAATTGATCCTAATCTTGGAGTTGTAAATATTGATAGAGAAAGATCTTTTATAGTTGCTGATATACCAGGCTTAATAGAAGGTGCAAACGAAGGGAATGGCTTAGGCCATGATTTCTTAAAGCATGTTGAAAGATGCAGAGTCTTAGTTCACCTTGTAGATATTTCTGGTATAGAAGGTAGAAATCCTATTGAAGATTTTAATATGATCAATGAAGAATTAAAACTTTATAATGAAAAATTATCTGAAAAGCCAATGATTGTAGCACTAAACAAATCTGATTTAGATTTTTCTAATAACTGTGATGAATTTATTAGAGAGTTTGGTGATAAATATCAAATATTCAAAATTTCAGCAGCAACTACATCAGGTATAAAAGAATTAGTTGATGCTATATCAGAACTTCTTGCAACAAGTAAAATTAAGGAATTTGATCCTATGGAAGAAGTCGATTCTGAGTTCTTAGATAATTACTACAATAAAGAAATCGACTATGACTTAAACTTTAGAAAAGAAAATGACATATATGTTGTAGATGGAAAACGTGTAGATAATTTGATGTCTAAAGTAAACCTAGATGATTATGACGGACAAATGTACTTTGAGAAAACATTGAGAGAAATGGAAGTCTTTGATAAACTGAAAGAAATGGGTATACAAGAAGGTGACAGCGTAGCTTTTGGAGATTTAGTTTTCGAATATTACGAATAGGAGGTCATTTATGATAACAGGAAAACAAAGAGCCTATCTAAAACAAGAGGCACATGATTTTAAACCAGTTGTAAACATTGGCAAGTTTTCAGTAACAGATGAGCTTATCAAAGCTATTGATGAAGCGCTTGAGGCTAGAGAGCTTATTAAAATAAAAATATTAAACAACAATATGGATGATCAAGATGAGATTGTAGATACAATTCTTGAAAAAACTAATGCAGAGTTTATATCTCATTTAGGATCAATTATAACAATTTATAGAAAAAATAAAGATAATAAATACGAATTATAATGAGAATTGGACTTTATGGTGGTACATTTGATCCTATTCATACAGGGCATTTGATTGTGATTGAAAATGCTATTAACTATATGAATTTAGATAAGGTTATAATCCTTCCTAGTTCAAATCCGCCACATAAAAAACATAAAAAAAAGACAGCCACAAATATTAGAGTTGAGATGGTGGCAGAAGCCATAAAAGACAACGACAAAATAATTCTATCCACTTACGAGTCAACTGATCATACCGTAAGGTATACTCACGAGACAATTAGATATTTTAAAAAGTACTTTCCTGAAGATGAGATTTTTTATATACTTGGTGAAGATTCCTTTTTAACAATAGATACATGGAGAAACTACGAAGATATCTTAGATGAAAATATTATAGTGTTTACAAGAAGTAATATTGATTTAAATAGTGAACTTGTAAAAAAAGTAGGAATAATTAAAAAAGATAATCCAAATATATTTTTAATTAATAATCTAAACATTAATATTTCATCTACTTTAATTAGAGGTTTAGTAAAGGATGAGAAGAGTATAAAATATCTAGTAAGCGATGGAGTAAAGTATATAATTGAAAAAAGAGGTCTATATGTTTGATTATAATAAGTATAAAGATAAATTGTTATCTGATATTGGCGAAAAACGCTATAATCATAGCCTAAGGGTTGTAGACTGTGCAATTAAATTAAGTGAAGGTAAAGAGGTTGATTTAGAAAAAGTTAAAATCGCCTCTTTTCTTCATGATTGTGCCAAATACAACGAAGCTAAATATATGAAGGAACTAAATATCAAAGGATTTGATGAAATAAACAACGAATTTTCAAAATCTGTTATTCATTCATTTTTAGGAGCGGAAGTAGCTAAAAAAGTGTATAATGTAAAAGACGAAGAGATATTAAAAGCTATTAAATATCATACAACGGGTAGAGAAAACATGACAACATTGGAAAAAATTGTATTTATGGCTGATGCTGTAGAAGAGAAAAGATCATACCCGGGTGTTGAAGAAATTAGGCAGATGGCATTTGAAAATTTAGATGAAGCTGTGCTTATGACACTAAATCACAATATTAAATTTTTAATTGATATAGAAGCTTTTATTGATCCTCTTACACTAAATGCAAGAAATTATTTTATAAGGGAGAAAAATGGATAAGGTAGAAGTCATTTTAAAAACATTAGATGAGAAATTAGCTGAAGATATAAAAGTGGTTAATTTAGATAATTCTTCGATTGCAGATACATTTATTATTGCAAGTGGAGGCAGCATTAACCAAACAAAAGCCTTAGCTGATTATATAGAAGATGATCTAGAAAAAGAAGGTTATCACTTGCTATCCAAAGAAGGACTTAGAGAAGGCGAATGGATATTACTCGATGCAGGTGAAGTTATTGTTCACATATTTACTCAAAGACAACGTGAATTTTATGATTTAGATAATTTATGGGAGAGTTAATCTCTCATAAATTACTAGGAGTATTATATGTCTGATGATAAGAAAGATAAGATTATATATGGACTCATAGTGGCTGTTGTGATTTTACTTGCTAATTTTATATATATGAATGATGTAGGTAGCTTTTTCGATAATGATAATAGAATTAGTCTAATAGATCAAGATAAGTTAGAAGACAATAAAATTGATGATAGTCTGGATGTAGAAGATGAGTCTATAGATAAATCTATTAAGAAAGTTTATATATCTGGAGAAATTAATAATCCTGGCGTATATGAAATTTGTGATGAACAAAGACTTGAAGATCTAATAAAAGAGGCCGGTGGCTTAACAAACGAGGCAGATGATAGAAATTTAAATTTAGCTCAAAGATTAGAAGATCAAATGAAAATTTACATACCAAATATAAATGAAGAGAATTTATTGGAAAATACTGATCGTAATCAAGAAGCTTTGCCTGTAGGAAATACCGCTTCAAGTTTAGTCAATATAAATACTGCTAACAAAGATGACCTTATGAGTCTTCCTAATATAGGAGATAAAAGGGCAGATGCTATTATCGAATATAGGAAAACTCAAAAGTTTGAAAAAATTGAAGATATAAAAAATGTTACTGGAATAGGCGAAAAATATTATGAAGCCTTGAAAGATTTGATTACTGTATAGGTGAATAAGATGAAATTATCTACTAGAGGAAGGTATGGGCTAAGGGCCATGTGTTACTTGGCCAGTAATGAAGATAGGGGTTATATTTCTGTTTCAGAAATGAGCGAAAAGTTGAACTTATCTGAAAATTACTTAGAACAATTAATAAGATTATTGAAAAATGATGGACTCATAAAGTCAGCCAGAGGGCCAAAAGGCGGATACAAAATAACTAAGGATCTAGACGAAATATCAGTAGGTGAAGTCCTAAGGGTTCTTGAAGGCAACATTACTATGAGTGATTGTGTAAGCGGGGAGCATTTTTGCGATGATAAATGTGATGCTTACTATGTTTTCAACAGAATTGATCAAGTGATTAATGATGCTGTTGATTCAATTAGTTTAAAAAATATGATAAATCAGGAAGTTTGAGGTAAATGATGAAGAACTTGGGAATGAATGAGTTAAGAAGTAAATATTTGAATTTTTTTGCTAATGAGAATGGACATACTTTATTAAAATCCTTTCCATTAATACCAGTAGATGATGATTCGTTATTATTGATAAATGCTGGTATGGCACCACTAAAAAAATATTTTACTGGTGAGAAAAAGATGAAAAATAATAGAGCAACTTCTTCTCAAAAGTGTGTAAGAACTGCAGATATTGAAAGAGTTGGTAAGACTGAACGTCACGGAACATTCTTTGAAATGTTAGGTAATTTTTCTTTTGGCGATTATTTCAAAAAAGAAGCTATTACATGGGCGTATCAATTCTTGACAAAAGAATTAGAAATCTCAAAAGATGATATTTGGGTTACAGTCTTTAAAGAAGATGACGAAGCTTACAATATTTGGCATGATGAAATTGGACTAGACTCAGAAAGAATCTTAAGAGAAGGTAAAGAAGATAACTTCTGGGAACTAGAAGTAGGTCCATGCGGTCCATGTTCTGAGATCTTTGTAGATAGAGGAAGCGATAGAGCAGTAGATGAGAATGATGTAAAACCTGGTAATGACGATTCAGATAGGTTTATGGAAGTTTGGAATCTAGTGTTTACCCAATTTAATAAAGATGCCCAAGGAAATTACACTCCTCTTGCTCATCCAAATATAGATACTGGAATGGGACTTGAGAGAATAGCCATGGTTTTACAAAATAAAGACAATATTTTTGAAGTAGATGTAATGGTTGAAATTATCTCTGAAATAGAAAGATTAGCTGGAATAAAATATAAAGAAGATAAGAAAGCTGATGTATCTATCAGAGTAATCGCTGACCATGCTAAGGCTATGACTTTCCTAGTTGCTGATGGAGTTATCCCATCAAATGAGAAAAGGGGCTACGTTCTTAGAAGACTCATAAGAAGGGCATATAGACACGGTAAACTTTTAGGAATCAAGGGAGAATTCTTAACAAATATAATCGACAAAGTTATAGATACTTACAAAGTTGAATATGCAGAATTAGCTACAAATAGAGAAAAGATAAAAGAAATCATAAAAGACGAAGAAGATAGATTCCAAAAAACAATCGATCAAGGTCTTGAGAGATTAGAAGATCTAATTTCTGATATGGAAGAAGAAAATAAAGATATTTTAAATGGTGAGGAAGCATTCAAGCTATATGATACTTATGGTTTCCCACTAGACTTGACAAAAGAGATTTTAGAAGAAAAGAATCTAAAAGTTGATGAAGAAGTATTCAATGAGCAAATGAATATCCAAAAACAAACTGCTAGACAAGCTAGAAAGAAGGATGCTGGGTGGTCATTAGATAATTTAAATACAGATAGTATAAGAAAAACTGACTTTGTTGGATACGATGATTTAGATGTAGATGGCAAAATATTAAATATATTTGTTGAAAACAACCAAGTATCTTCGATTAATGAAGGATCTAAGGGTATAATAATTAGTGATAAGACTTCATTTTATGCCGAAGGTGGTGGAGAGGTTGCTGATACAGGAGTTATTTCTTCTGACAACTTTGAAGCTAAAGTAATAGATGTTCAAAAATTAAAAGATATTTATTTCCATTATGTAGAAATAATTAGCGGAAAAATCAGTGTTAACGACACCGCCAAGTTTAAGGTTGATAGAGATAAAAGATTTGATATCCAAAGAAATCACTCTGCGACACATTTACTAGATCAAGCGTTAAGAGATGTTTTAGGAGAAAGTATCAAACAAGCTGGTTCATTAGTTGATGAAAACAAGTTAAGATTTGATTTTACTCACAATAAAGCTTTGTCAACAGGAGAATTAAGACAAGTAGAAGATATAGTAAATAATGAAATAGCTAAACAAAATTTCGTAAAAAAAGAAGTTGTTGACTACAAGAAGTCTCAAGAAATGGGTGCTATCGGATTATTTGAAGATAAGTATAAAGATAAGGTTAGAGTGGTATCAATGGGAGATTACTCTAAAGAATTATGTGGTGGTTGCCATGTAAATTATACAAGTGACATTCTAATGTTTAAGATTGTTCAAGAATCATCTGTTTCTGCGGGTGTAAGAAGAATAGAAGCAATAACTGGAAGAAAAGCCTACGAATTACTTCAAAATTCTGATAAATCAATTAAAACAATTGCAAACAAGTTAAATACCAATGCCAATAACATTTCTAATAGAATTGATAGTATTGAAAAAGAGATAGAAAACTATAAGAGTGAAATTTCTAGACTAAAGAGTACAAATTCATCTGACATAATAAACGAGCTTAAAAATAACGTGAGAAATGTCAAAGGAATTAATCTTTTAGTAAAGAAATTTGAAAATGCTTCGATGGATGAGTTAAGAGAATATGAAAATAGAATCAAAAACTCATTCGATAATATGATAATTGTATTTGCATCAGTTAGCGATAAGATTGTGTTTACTGTTTCAGTTGATGATAAGTTAGTTGATAAGTATAATGCAGGAAAAATTGTAAGAGAAATCGCTCAAGTAACTGGTGGAAATGGAGGAGGCAAAAAGAATTTTGCCCAAGCTGGAGGAAAGGATATCTCCAAGCTTGATGAAGCTTTAAACAAAGTCAACGAAATTATTTAAGGAGAAATTATGACTGATAAAAATAACTTCAATGAGACCATGCTCTTTAAAAGAGAAAAAGATCAAGATAAAGATATTAGAGAAATTCTAACAACTGTTTATAAAGCATTGGAAGATAAAGGATACAAACCAACAGGTCAAATAGTAGGATATTTATTATCAGGAGATCCAACTTATATTACAGCCCACGGCGGAGCTAGAAAACTAATTAGAACAGTTGATAGGGATAAAATCCTTGAAGAGTTACTAGAAGCATATATAAATGAGTAGAATAATGGGACTTGATGTCGGCGATAAAACAATTGGGGTTGCTCTTAGTGACCCTATGTTTTTGCTGGCACAAGCAAAAGAAACTATTAAAAGAAAAAAAGCAAGTTTAGATATACAAAGACTACTAGAAATCATTGATGAAAATGATGTTAACCTAATAGTTGTAGGTTTGCCTAAAAATATGAATAATACAATCGGACCTCAATCTATGAAGGTAATGAGTTTTGTAGATTTATTAAAAAAACAAACTGATGTAGAAATTGTATATGAAGATGAGAGAATGACTACTATTCAATCAGAGTCAGTTCTGATAGATATGAAAGTCAGAAGAGAAAACCGCAAGCAATATATAGACAAGATTGCGGCGACTTTTATATTGCAAACTTATTTGGATAGGAGAAAAAATGGATAAAATCATTTTACTTGACCAAGATAATAATGAAGTCGAATTTGAACTAATAGATACATTCGGAGTAGATGAGGCTAATTATGCAGCCTTAAAGCAAATTAATGATGATCTAATACTTATGGTTGAGCTTATTGAAAGTGATGGAGAAGTTATATTTAAAGCTATAGAAGACCAAGATGAATTAGATGAAATAATTGCTTTATATGAGGACATGAAAGAAGATTTGGATGAATACTGATCAGATTAGAAAAATTTTTGAAGAAAATAATCAAAAGTTTACTAAACAAAGAGAAATAATCTTCAATGCACTTAAAAATTCAGAGGCAAAACATATTACCCCTGAAGAGTTGTTTTCATCAGTACACAAGGATCATAAGCAAGTAGGTATAGCAACCATTTATAGAACATTAAATATTTTTGAAGAGCTAGGAATTGTGAATAAACAAGAATTTACTGACCAAGCTTACACTTATGAACTTATAGATCCTAAAAATGATCACCACGATCATATAATATGTACTTCATGTGGAAAAATCATTGAAGAAGAATTTTTGTCAAAAGACGAAATAAAAGAATCATTAAGAGAGAAATATGATTTTGATCTTGATTATTATTCTTTAAGAATCTTTGGAACTTGCTCCGATTGTAAAAATACAAGGAGTAAAAATGCAGAATGACAAAAAATTAAGAATAATCCCTTTAGGTGGATTACAAGAAGTAGGTAAAAACTGTACTGTAGTAGAATATGGTAATGACATGATTATGATTGATTGCGGATTGACCTTTCCTGATGCAGAAATGTTGGGAGTTGATATCGTAATACCAGATTTTACTTATGTAGAAGAAAATAAAAAGAAATTGAAGGGTATATTTGTAACCCATGGTCACGAAGACCATATAGGTGCTATTCCATATTTCTTAAAAAATATAGACACAAATGTTTATTGTTCTAAGCTAACAAAAGGTTTATTGGAAAATAAGTTCAAAGAGCATGGACTAAATCCAAATAAAATTAAGATGGTTAATGTAAATAACACTGTTAAAGCTGGTTCTTTATCATGTGAGTTTATTAGGGTTAGCCATTCTATTCCAGATGCTTGCTCCATTGCAGTTAAATCACCTGTAGGAACGGTTATATTTACTGGTGACTTTAAAATGGATTTTACACCAATTGATAATGATCCAACCGATATACAAAGATTAGCTGAACTTGGGAAAAAAGGAGTTCTAGCTCTATTTGCTGATAGTACCAATGTGGAAAGAGAAGGCTATTCAGTAAGTGAAAAAACCGTTGGTGACACATTTATACAAATATTTGGTAGAGCAAAATCTAGAATAATAGTAGCTACTTTTGCCTCAAACCTTCATAGAGTACAACAAATAATTTATGCAGCTGAAAGATACAACAAAAAAGTAGCCTTATCAGGTCGCTCTATGTTAAATAACGTTAGGATTGCAAGTGACTTAGGATATTTAAAAATTAAAAATAATACTATAATTGATATGAAGAGTATTAAGAATTATGCTGACGATGAAATTGTAGTATTATCTACAGGTACGCAAGGTGAGCCACTATCTGCTCTTACAAGAATGGCAAACAGAGAACATAAACAAATAAACCTAAATGAAACTGATACAGTAATATTATCTTCATCAGCTATACCAGGCAATGAAATGGCAATAAATAATACAATAAATAACCTTACAAAAATAGGTTGCAAGATTATTTATTCATCTTTAGCAAAGGTTCATGCTTCTGGTCACGCTTGCCAAGAAGAAATTAAATTGATGTACCAATTGACAACACCTAAGTATTTACTACCCGCCCATGGAGAAGTTAGACAGCTTCAAAAACACGCGGAAATAGCTGAAGATATGGGTCAACCTAAGGAAAACATCTTGATAGGTAAAAATGGTGATGTATATGAATTCACTAAAAAGTCTGGAACAATAAATGGAAGAGTACAAGCAGGAAACATCCTAGTAGATGGATCAGGCATTGGTGATGTTGGGAATATTGTTCTAAAGGATAGAAAACACCTATCAGAAGACGGGTTAATGGTTGTATCAATTACTTTTGATAAACATACACAACAACTACTAGCTGGACCTGAGATAGTATCTCGTGGTTTCGTATACGTAAAAGAAAATCAAGATATCATTGAAAACGCAAAAGATGTTGTAATAAGATCAATAAAAAGATGTGCTGACAAAGATATAAGAGCTATTAGCCAAATAAAATACAAGATAAGAGAAGACTTAAAATCCTATATTTATAATGAATTAGGTCGTGACCCTATGATTCTACCTGTAATATCAGAGCTTGAAACAAATGAGTCATATAAATAATGAATATGTATCATCATTTATAAACTTTTTATCAGAAGATATGGATTATCTCGAACTTAGAGAGTATGCAGAGGCTAATAATGTGCCTATAATGAAAACTGAAACTAAGGAATTTCTAAGAACCTTAGTTTCAATATCAAATCCTAAATCTATTTTAGAAATAGGTACAGCAATTGGCTATTCTTCTCTGGTATTTTCAAAATATTCTGATGCTGACATTACAACTATTGAATTATCTAGTGAAATGGCGAATATTGCAAAAGATAATTTCAAAAGATATGGTAAAAATATAAACTTAATAAATGATGATGCAGAAAAAGCCTTGACTACTTTAAATCAAGGCTTTGATTTTGTTTTCATAGATGCTAATAAATCAAATTATAAATTTTACTTCGATTATGTAGATAAATATCTACTAAATAAAGGTGGAATCATAGTAGCAGATAATATTTTATTTAGAGGCGAAGTATGTAATGATGATTTGATTGAAAAGAGAAAAATCACTATTGTAAAAAGATTGAGAAATTTTTTAGCATATATTACCAAAAGAGAAGACTATAAAACAAGTATAGTTCCGATTGGAGATGGACTAAGTATTAGTTATAAGGAGATATAATGACAAACAACAAAAAAGTAGAATTGCTTGCGCCCGCAGGGGATATGGAAAGATTAGAAACAGCAATAAAATTTGGAGCAAACGCAGTATTTTTAGCAGGAGATAGTTTTGGATTAAGAGCAAATGCCAAAAATTTTGATAAGGATGAATTAACAAAAGCTGTTAAACTTGCTCATGATAACAATGTAAGAGTACATGTTACTATGAATATATTACCGCACGATGATGACATGACTGGTCTTGTAGAATATCTTGAATTCTTGGATTCTATAAAGGTAGATGCTTTAATAATTTCAGATCCTGGGATTTTTTCTTTGGCTAAGGAGCATACTGATATAGATCTTCATATTAGCACTCAAGCATCAGTTACAAATTCTGCTACTGTTAAATTCTGGCATGATATGGGAGCTAAGAGAGTTATCTTAGCTAGGGAACTTTCTTTTGAAGAGATTAAAGAAGTAAAGAAAAACGCACCAGAAGATATGGAGATTGAATGCTTTATTCATGGAGCTATGTGCATATCATATTCAGGTAGATGCTTATTATCGAATTATATGACAGGTAGAGATGCTAACAGAGGCGACTGTGCTCAATCTTGTAGGTGGAAATATTCTATACAAGAAGAAACAAGACCTGGAGAATATTATCCAATAGAAGAAGATGGCAAGGGCGGCACTTTCATAATGAATTCAAAAGATCTATGCTTGATAGATGAAATAGATAAATTAATCGAGGCAGGTATAGATAGCTTTAAAATCGAAGGAAGAATGAAAACAGCCTTTTATGTAGCTACAGTTATTAGAAGCTATAGGCAAGCTATTGATAGTTACTATGCAGGTACATTCAATGAAGAAGTTGCCAAAAAATATTATGATGAAATAACAAAGGCTAGCCACAGACACTTTACAAAAGCATTTTTCTATAACAAACCAGATTCAAGTGCTCAAATATATGAAAACTCATCATATATTAGAAATTATGATTTCATAGGTACAGTTTTAGATTACGACAGGGAAACAAAAATTGCGACTATTGAACAGAGAAATAGGTTCTTCTTAGGTGATAAGATTGAAATATTCTCTAACTCTCCAGACTTTTATGAATTAGAAATAGACAATATGAAAAATAAAAAAGGAGAAGATATAGAGGTTGCTAATCAACCAAAAGAGGAAATTTTCATAAAGATAGATCTTCCTTTAGAAAAAGGAGATATGTTAAGAAGAAAAATTGAAAAATAGATATTTTAAAAGCCCAAGTATAACTTGGGCTTTTATGTAATTATTTATCTTCTGATGGATTTTCAGAGAAATCTGCTCTTGTTCTACGTGATTCAACGCCTACATTTGAGTTTTCATCAGCTTCATCGCTAATGCTTCTTAAGTTTTCTTGGTCTGGACCTAATTTTTTATCTAATGATTCTCCGCCAGTTTCTTTGTTTTCTTCTCTGACTTTTTTGTCAAGCTCGTCATTTCCTTTGTATTGGTTATCATTAGTAACTTTGTTATTATCTGTCATAAAAAACTCTCCTTCTATGTTTTAAATTTTACTTACAATTATATTATAACAGATATTAATAAAAATTTCACTAGTTATCGTTTGCAACAATATATTTTATCTATATATTCTATATAACAAATAAGACGTATGGTAAAATCATAACTAAAGTATCGTTGTAAAATAATCGAAAATTGGTATATTATTAAAGGAAAAGGTGGATATTATGGATAATAAAAGATTAAAAATGATTGTAGAATCTAAAGTTCCATCATATGGAACTGTTCATTCTGCGGGAATAGATTTATACTCATATACTAAAAATGATATTGTCATAAAACCAGGAGAAACTGTAAAGGTACATACTGGAGTTAAGGTTGAGATTCCAGAAGGTTATTTTGGAGGAGTTTATCCAAGATCATCTACTGGGGTTAAGAGGCAATTAATGTTAGCCAACACAATAGGAGTCATTGATTCTGATTATAGGGGAGAAATTATGGTTTTCTTCTACAATTATGGAAAGGAAGATCAAGTTATAAAAAACGGCGACAGACTAGCCCAACTTGTGATTCAACCATACCAGAAATTTGACATAGAATTAGTTGATGAACTTGAAGATACAGCAAGAGGAGAGGAAGGATTCGGTTCAACCGGAAAATGAGTAAGAATAATTGGTCTAAAACTTTTAAAAAGAATAAATATAGAATATATCTAGGTTTAATTGGACTTTTCGTATTATTTATTTTATTAATATTTATAAAAAATGGAATATCTAATCATAGTCTAAAGAATTATGAGAATGATATATTAATTGTCAAAGATAACAATGATAATCAAAAGTCCTTTTCTCTAAAGGAACTAAGATCTTATAAAAATATAGATCAAAAAATAAGTTTAAATAATAATAGAGAAGAAGTAAATGTCACAGGTGTGCCGCTTGAACAATTATTAGGTGATCTTTCATACAATTTAGAAGAGTCGCCAGAAATACTCGTTGAAGATTCTAATGGGAAAACTGAAACATTACCAATGTCAGTTGCTCTTGAAGTAAATAGGATTCTCGTTGTATATAAAATCAACGGCAAAGCCAATAAGGATTACGATAAAGCTTTGGGATCTTTTACTTTAATTGATACAACAGATAAAAGCAAAGACTCTTGGATAAAAGATGCAAAAGTACTTAGTATCCAATAATTTATCTGAATTGTTTTTATATCAAATCAAGTTAATAATGATAAGGGAATTTTAAGAGAGATTTAATCTCTCTTTTTTATTAGCTATTTTAGTTTGATAACTAATAGATTTATGCTATAATATATAGGCAATGTTTCTTGGGACCCATTGAAAAAAATATCAAGGAGTTTAATATGAAGAATAATTTAGATACCAATTATTTGGTAAAATCAGCGGTGGTAGCAGCTTTATATGCTGTACTTACAATAATGTTGCCTATGGCATCATATGGGCCTATACAGCTAAGATTTAGTGAAATCATGGTGCTGTTAGTGTTTTATAACAAAAGGTTTATACCTGGTTTGGTTTTAGGATGCGCTATAGCAAACCTATTTTCACCTATGGCAGCCTTCGATGTTACTTTAGGCACTTTATCATCATTGATTGCTTTCGAGTTGATTAAAAGAACTAAAAATCTTTTTATATCATCACTTTGGCCTGTTCTAATGGTAATAGTTCCAGCTTTAGGAACATATTTTATACTAGATAATAGTATTTCTTTTTGGATAATGGCAGGACAATTTATGGCAAGCGAGTTTGTTATGGTAAGTATTATTGGAGTGTTAGTATTTAAAATACTTGAAAAAAACGATGGTTTTATGAAATATATTTACGAATTTTAAAAGCTCCCTTCTATTTATTAAATAGAGGGGAGCTTGTTATATTACTTTTATCTATTCTTTTCTTCTTGTTCTTGTTTTTTCTTAAATTCTTCCTTAGTTAAGATATCAACGATATTAACTTTTACTGCTTTAACATTAATACCAGTTAGGTTTTTAATTTCTGTCTTAATTGCTTTATCTAGATTTCTAAATACTTCTTCAGCTCTTTTTCCATATTCTAAGATTATGCCAGCTTCAACAACTGAATCCATATCTTTTTGACTGATTGAAATTCCACTAGTTGATTCAGAATCTGTAGAAAAAGAACTTGTGATGTTATCAAAGAATCCACGTTGAATATCTAAGACACCGTCAACTTTATCTACAACTTTTTTAGAAATTTTAGCTAGTACTTTATCACTAACTACATATTCACTAACTTCTCCAGCAAAATTTTCATTTTTATTTATTTCTGTCATAAAACATCTCCTTAATATTTAAATGTACCATCCTTGTACTTTATGTATACCCACTTAATTATATTTTATTTAGTTTATCTATTATTTTTTCTATTTCTTCAATTTTATTCTTCAAGTCGTCAGGATCATCATTATTGATGGAGTTATAGAGGCAATGTTTTAGATGAGCGTGGAGAACATCTTTATTTATATTTTTAAGTATTGATATTGATGCCATTAGTTGATTAGAAACATCTATACAGTACCTATCATTTTCAACCATTTTAATTAAACCGTCGATTTGGCCACCGACGGTTTTTAGTTTCCTGATAGTTTTATCTTTATCAGCTTGCATTATTTATATTCGATTCCTTTGTATTCATATCCAGCTTCTTCGATTGCTGCTTCAATTTCTTTTTCTTCTACTGATCCGAAGTAATCAACAACTGCCTCTTTGTCTTTTAGATTTACATCTACACTTTCAATGCCAGCTAATTTTTCTAGTGCTTCTGTAACGTGTTTAGCGCAATTTTCACAGCTCATTCCTTCAACTTTAACTATCATTTTATTTAATTCACTCATATTTTCCTCCATATTATTTATATTAGTATTTTTGCTATTAGCATAGTCGTCTTTGAACTTCCTGAGTCTCAGTGAATTAAGACAAACAAAGACAGATGACATACTCATAGCGAATGCTGCAAACATTGGATTTAATGTCAATCCAGTAGATGGATACAAAATCCCAGCAGCTAATGGTATTAGTATAATGTTATAGAAAAACGCCCAAAACAGATTTTCTCTGATGATTTTTATTGTCATTTGAGATAGTTTTATAGATTTTACTATATCAAGTAAAGAATCTTTTATTAAAACTATATCAGCAGAATCTATAGCAACATCGGTACCGCTTCCTATTGCAATCCCAATATCTGCTCTAGCAAGTGCTGGGGCGTCATTTATTCCATCACCAACCATTGTTACATTTTTACCCTCATCTTGAAGTTTTCTCACAACTTTTTCTTTATCTTGAGGTAGAACTTCTGCATATTTTTCATCTATATTTAAGTTTTTCCTAATAGATTCTGCAGTTTTCTCGTTATCGCCTGTTATCATAATCACCTTATAACCAAGTGACTTTAGTTCGTTAATAGCAAGCTTTGAATCTTCCTTAGCTTGATCTTGAACAGCGATTAAACCAATTACTTGATTTTCATTTGCAAAGTACATGCAAGTTTTTCCATCGGAAGAATATTCATTCGCTTTAACTTCAAAGTTTGAAATGTCAATATTGTTATCTCTTATTAGACTTATATTTCCAGCAAAATATATATTTCCATTTAACTTGGCTTTAATGCCTTTTCCAGTAATTGATTCAAATTCTTCGCTATCTATAATAGATATATTGTTTTGATTTGCATATTCTGTTATTGCATTGCTTAGTGGATGCTCAGAAGATTCTTCTAAACTTGCTGCTATAGAAATAAATTCTTTCTCATCCATATTAGTATAGATATCTGTAACTACAGGTTTTCCTGCTGTAATTGTACCAGTTTTATCCAGCAATATAGCATCAGTTTTATATAGATTTTCTAGACTCTCAGCACTTTTGAATAGTAATCCTAATTCTGCCGATTTACCAGTAGATACCATTATAGCCATTGGTGTTGCAAGACCAAGTGCACACGGACATGATATAACTAATACAGCGATCATTAAATTTAAAGCAAATTCATAATCTTTAGTAAATATTGACCACAATACAAATGTTAGTATTGATATTGCTATTACAACCGGCACAAAAACAGCAGCTACTTTGTCAGCCATCATTGCTATAGGTGCTTTTGTGTCATTTGCTTCATTAACTAGGTTAATAATTTGAGAAATAGTTGTATCTTCTCCAACCTTACTAGCTTTGAATTTGAATGAACCATGTTTATTTATGGTAGCAGAAATAACTTCATCCCCAACTTCTTTGGATACAGGGATACTTTCTCCAGTGATTGAAGATTGATCTACTATTGATTTTCCTTCTACTATGATTCCGTCTACAGCAACAGTTTCGCCGGGTCTAACAACTATAATATCACCTACATTAATTTCGCTAATATCAAGAGTAACTTCCTTGTTATCTCTAATTACATTAGCTGTTTGTGGTGCAAGCTCCATCAAGTTTTTAAGAGATGATTTTGTTTCACCCTTACTTCTTGCTTCGAAATATTTACCTAGCGTAATTAGAGTTAAAATCATAGCACTTGTTTCAAAATATATATTGTGTCTGTAGTGGTTTATTGTATCTAAATCACCAAGTCCTTGTGCGTGACTCATTCTCATTATGGCAAATATTCCAAATAGGGCAGCAGCACTGGATCCAAGAGCTACAAGTGTATCCATGTTAGGCGCTTTGTTTATTAAACCCTTAAATCCACTAACAAAGAATTTTCTGTTTACAAATATAACTGGTAAAGCCAATAGAAACTGAACAAAAGCGTAATTAACAGCGCCATTAGATCCAATAAATAAACTAGGAATAGGTAAACCTATCATAGGCCCCATTGCTATATACATCAAAGGAATTAAGAAGGCAAAAGAAATCTTTAGTCTAGTTTTCGTAGACATTTCTTCTGCTTCTTTTAAATCTTCCTTATTTTCATCTTTTGTCTTATTTTTTTTCAAACTTGCATGATAGCCAATATTGTCAACAGCATTAATTATATCGTCATTAGTGATTTCACTAGGGTTATATTCAACAACCATAGATTCATTTATGAGGTTGACATTTACACTATCAACGCCAAGTTTTTCCACAGCTTTTTGAACGTTAGCCTGACAAGCAGAACAAGTCATGCCGCTAACATCAAAACGTTCTTTCATATTACCTCCTTACACCCCTAGGGGGTATATGAAAATTATAGTATAAATAAATCTTCTGTCAAGTAAACAATCATAGAAAGAAATACTTTACAAGTTTATTTGTTAATGTTATATTATATTAAAGGAGTGAAAATGGAAAGACTAAAGATTAATTTTAAAGGGAGGGTACAAGGAGTCGGTTTTAGGTTCCAAGCCTTTAGAATAGCAAATAATCTTAATTTAACTGGCAACGTTAAAAATATGTACGATGGAAGTGTTGTAGTTCATGCCCAAGGTAAAAAACGCAATATAGATGCATTCATAGATGCAATAAAAAATGAAAGATTTATAAGAGTTGAATCTGTTGATATTATGAAATTAGAAGTGGATGATAATGAAAAATCTTTTGAAATTTTATATTGATATGGCATAATACTTTTTTTTGGTATATAGTAAAGCTATGAGATTAAAAAGTAAAATAGTAAAAAATATAGCAAAATTAATACGATCTTCATTAAGATTGACTAATCATAAGGCTACATCACTTCCTGGCTATATCGCCTACAAGTTAGATAAGGATATTTTAGATGAATTGTCAAAAAATACAAAGTTTATTTTTGTGACAGGTACAAACGGAAAGACTATGACTACACATTTTCTCACAAATATCTTGAGACAACATTATGACTATGTCTATACCAATGATTCTGGATCAAATATGGTCCAAGGGATAATAACATCACTATTAGATAACCCTTCTAACAAAGAAACTGTTGCTGTCTTAGAAGTAGATGAAGCTAACTTAGTCAGAATTGGCAAATTCTTAAAAGCGGATTATGTAGTATTTACTAATATCTTCAGAGATCAAATGGATAGATTCGGAGAAATATATAATATTTTCGATAAAATCATGGAAGGTATGGAAACAATACCTGATGCCAAAATAATTGCGAATGGTGATCTTCCTATATTTGCCTATGAGAAAATGGATAAATATGATACATCTTATTATGCTATCAGAGATAAGGATAAGATAGTTGAGGATTATACTCTAGATGCTGAAATGAATTCTGATGGGATTATATGTCCTAAATGTAATAATATTCTTAAATATAGAGTTGTTAACTATTCTTCTCTAGGAGATTTTTCTTGCCCGAATTGTGATTTCAAATCTAAGGATGTTGATTACACTATTGATAGACTAGTTGAACTATCTAGTGATTATTCTAAATTCATGATAGGAGATGAAGACTACGAAGTTAATGTCGGTGGGCTTTATAACGTGTATAATGCATTAGCCGCAGCTGCAACTGCTAAAAAACTAGGTTTATCATATAGGGAAATTAGTGACGGTCTTAGGACTCAGAAAAATGTTTTTGGAAGGCAAGAAAATATTAATATTTCTGGTAAGAATGTGATAATAAATCTTGTTAAAAATCCAGCAGGATTAAACCAAATTATTGAACTTATGCTCTTAAACGAGAATAATGTAAGTCTTATTTGCCTTTTAAATGATAACTATGCTGATGGTCTTGATGTAAGCTGGATATATGATTCACACTACGAAAAGCTTAGAAAAATGAACATTACTGACATATATGTATCAGGAAAAAGATCATTTGATATGAAAAGAAGACTTGAAATAGCTGAGATATATGGTGGAAATATAGAAGAATTTGATTATGAAAAAGATATTGTTGAAGTAATAAACAATTGCAAAAGTGATGAAGTTTACATTTTATCTACTTATACAGCTATGCTAAAACTTAGAGAGGTTCTTAAATTATCATGATCATTAATATAGCACATTTATATGGAAACTTACTTAATACGTATGGTGATGTTGGAAATGTTATGGCATTTTCCCACGAAGCTAGAAAAAATAACTACGAAGTTAACACTGATATTATAAGTATTGGTGATGAGTTTGACCCCCAAAAATATGATTTTGTATTTTTTGGTGGAGGTCAAGATTATGAACAAAGTATTGTACAAAAGGATTTAATGAAAAAAAGAGATTCTTTAGTAGAATACATCGAAAATTATGGTATATTATTAGCTATATGTGGGGGATATCAGCTATTGGGACAGTATTATTATGATGCCCATAACGAAAAAATAGAGGGTCTAAAGATATTTGACCACTATACAATAAATCAAGAAAATAAAAATAGGTTTACTGGCAATATTAAAATAAAATCTAGCTTAGATCCAAATGAAATATATACTGGATTTGAAAATCACGGAGGACAAACGTTTCTATCTGAAAATCAAAAACCTTTTGGAGAGGTTGTTGAAGGAAATGGTAACAATGGAAATGATTTAAGTGAAGGCTTCATTTATAAAAATACCATAGGTACATACCTTCATGGTCCTTTGCTAGCTAAAAATAAAAATTTGTGTGAAAGTCTATTTGATATTGTAAATAAGAGGAGAAGTAAATGAAAGAAAATAAATTAAGAAATAATGAAATTGATGAATTATTTGAAGCAGTATTAATGCTAGAAGATGTTGAGCAATGCTACGATTTCTTTACTGATATATGTACAGCTAGAGAAATTCAATCAATAGCTCAAAGATTACATGTTGCAAAACTTTTGAAAATTAGAAAAACATATAGTGTAATAGAAGAAGAAACTGGTGCTTCGACAGCCACAATTTCTAGAGTCAATAGATCACTAAACTATGGAGCAAACGGATACGATCTTGTACTAGAGAAACTAATAGAAAAAAACCTAAAAGAAGAAAAAAACAAAGAGTGAGTATAACTTACTCTTTTATTTTTTGTGGTATAATGTCATAGATGGAAGGATGTGGAATATGAAGTTAGATAGTTTAAATAATATGCAAAAAAAGGCAGTACTTCATGAAAAGGGACCTTTACTAGTTCTTGCTGGAGCAGGATCAGGGAAAACAAGGGTTCTAACAACAAGTATTGCCTATCTTATTGAAGAAAAAAATATCGATCCTAGAAATATCATAGCAATTACCTTTACTAATAAGGCTGCCAATGAGATGAAAGAAAGGATCTCTAACTTGTTAAATATGGATGTTTCACATCTATGGATAGGTACTTTTCACTCTATATGCGCTAGAATTCTGAGGATGAATATAGATAAAATTGGGTATGACAAAAACTTTACTATATACGATTCTAGTGATCAAAAAACATTAGTGAAAGAAATCATAAATGAATTAGGATTAAAGGAAGATATAACACCTAGAGAAGCTTTGAGTGTAATATCTCAAGCTAAAAATAAATCCATGTCACCGGACGAGTTTTTGCAATTAAATACATACTATACAAAGGGCGATTCATACTACGAAATATATAAAAAGTATGAAGAAAAAAAGTTTTATTATAATGCCCTTGATTTTGACGACTTGATAGACAAGGTCTTATACCTTTTCTCAAAAGATATAGAAACCCTAAAGTTTTACCAAGAAAAGTTTCAGTATGTCTTTGTTGATGAGTACCAAGATACAAATAATAGCCAATATGAGCTTATTAAATATTTTTCAGGTTTTCATAATAATATAACAGTTGTGGGCGATGCGGACCAATCAATCTACAGTTTTAGAGGAGCTGATATATCAAACATTTTAAACTTTGAAAAAGACTTTAAAGATGCGGATGTAATAAAACTTGAACAAAACTATAGGTCTACGGATAAAATACTGGATACAGCAAATGTCCTTATAGAAAATAACAGTGAAAGAAAAGATAAGAATCTATGGACAGACAATAAAAATGGTTCAAAACCGATATATAGATCAACTAATGTTGAAAGTGAAGAAGCGAAATTTGTCTTGGATAACATCAAAGAATTGACTTATCAAGGCTATGATGCAAAAGACTTTGCAATATTATATAGAACCAACGCCCAGTCAAGGTCCTTCGAAGAAATTCTTATGAAAAATCTCATAAACTATAAGGTTATAGGTGGCCTAAAATTCTATGACAGAAAAGAAATAAAAGATTTGGTTTCATACTTGAAAATAATAGTTAATCCTAAAGATGACTTAGCTTTAAAAAGAATTATAAATGAACCTAAAAGAGGAATAGGTAATAAATCTATTGCAGAGATAGAAAATATTGCATCTTTACATGAAATATCAATGCTTGATTTATTAAGAATAGACGAGTTTAGGCCTCTATTAACTGATAGACTCAAGAAATTGGCTGACAAATTTTATATGCCACTTAAGGACATATACGACAACATAGAGAAATATAAAATAGTTGATTTAATAAATGAAGTATTAGACAAGTCTGGTTATATAAAAATGCTTGAAACATCCTATTCTGTCGAAGATAGGTCTAGAATTGATAACATCAATGAATTTATATCATCAGCAGCCGAGTATGAAGAAGAAAATCCAGATGATACTATTTTTGATTATTTGGAGAATTTATCCCTTCTATCTGACTTGGATAAGACAGAAGATAAAGATAATTCTGTTTCGCTAATGACTATGCATGCAGCAAAGGGCTTGGAGTTTCCTATAGTTTTTGTGGTTGGCTTGGATGAGGGACTATTTCCCGGAAAGAGAAGCATAGATGAGGGAAATGTAGAGGAAGAGAGAAGATTGTTCTATGTTGGAATAACCAGAGCTAGAGAAAAACTTTTTCTAACAAGTTCTAAATCTAGGAGAAATTACGGCAAGCCTATTTTCTATAAGCCATCAAGATTTGTAGATGAAATAATCGACAAAGTTATCGTAGAGGAAGATTCTTCCTCATATGGATATACATCTAGAGAATATGAAAAAGCAATGGCTGAAGATTATATGCGTGAAAAAACAAGGCAGTCAGTTCTAAATAAAAAGTTGGTTAAAACAGATGCTAGCGACAGTGATTTCCAAGTTGGAGATAAGATTAGGCATAGTAAGTGGGGAATGGGAACTATAGTCCAAATAAAGGAACAAGATAAAGGTAATGAGCTTGTTGTTGCTTTTGATAAAAAAGGATTGAAGAAACTAAATCAGGACTATGCACCAATAGAAAAGGTTTAAAATGGATATTAGAGAAGAAATCAATCAGCTAATCGAAGAAATTAATAGACTAAATTATCATTATTATACTTTGGATGAACCCTTGGTCTCAGATGGTGAATACGATGAGATTTATGATAGACTAGTTAAGCTAGAAGGTAAGACTGGATATATAAATGAAAATTCTCCTACACAAAAAGTTGGTGGAGAAGTTTTAGAAAAGTTTGAGAAGCATTTTCATATAACAAAACTTTTATCTCAAGATAAGGCTCAAACATATGATAAGCTTGAGGATTGGATCAATAGAGCTAATAGATTAAGAAGAGATTACAATAATAGTCATGATGGTCAACTTGAAAAGCTCACTTTTATAATGGAGTATAAGTTTGATGGGTTGACCGTAAATCTAACCTATGATGATGGCGCGCTAGTTAATGCTGCAACTAGAGGAAATGGAACTGTTGGAGAAGAAATATCAGCTCAAGTAAATACAATAAAATCAATACCTAAGCGAATAGAAGAAAAATCTTTACTTGAAATCCAAGGCGAAGCTCTAATGCCATTAAGTGAGCTTAAAAAATATAATGAAAATAATGAAGTACAGCTTAAAAACGCAAGAAATGCTGCAGCTGGTGCTCTAAGAAATTTGAATCCGAGAGAAACAGCTAAAAGAAATCTAACAGCATATTTTTATTCTATCCCAACAAATAATCTTGACTTCAAAAGTGAAGAAGAAATGCTAGAATTTCTAAAAAATCAAGGGTTACAAACTCATCCATACCATAAAAAGGTTAACAATTTAGATGAAATAATAGCTGAACTTGAAAGAATTAAAGAAGAAAGAACGACATTAGATATTTTAACTGATGGAGTTGTTATAAAAATAAATGACAAAAAAACTCAAGAAGTTCTTGGAACTACTAACAAATTTCCTCGATGGTCTATAGCTTATAAATATGAAGCGGAAGAATTCACAACGACTCTTAAAGAAGTTGTATGGAATGTTGGAAGGACTGGAAAAGTTACACCAAGTGCAATTCTAGAACCAGTAGACTTTTCGGGAGTGACAGTTACTAGAGCTACCCTAAATAATTATGATGACATATTAAGAAAAAAAGTAAAGATTGGTTCAAAGGTATTTATTAGAAGGTCTAACGATGTAATACCTGAAATATTGGGAGTTGTTGATGAGGATCAACCCGAAACCTTAGAAATAGAAAAACCAAAGCATTGTCCATACTGTGGAAGCGAGCTTATTGAGGGAAATGTTCATATAATTTGTCCTAATTCTATATCTTGTAAACCTCAGCTACTTGCAAGAATGGAGCACTTTGCTTCAAGAAATGCAATGGATATCGAAGGTCTATCTGAAAAAACCATAAGTCAATTGATGGACTCGCTCGATATAAATGAAATAGATGATATCTACGATTTGACTTACGATATGCTAATTAATCTCGATAGATTTGGCGACAAAAAAACCAAGAATCTCCTAAATGCTATTGAAGCTAGTAAAAAAGTAGACCTTCATAATTTTATATATGCTATCGGTATACCTAATGTAGGAGAACGAACATCAAGAGATTTAGCGAATAAGTTTAAAAGTTTTGATAGACTTAGACAAGCAAAGGAAGATGAGCTTGTAGATGTTGAAGACATAGGTGAAATTACTGCACAAAATATAATCGAATATTTTAATGATCCTAATATTAAAAGGTCAATAGATATTTTATTAGAAAAAGGTATAGAAATTTCTAATCCAAAAGAAGATAATAATAGTAATGGTTTAGAAGGTACGACTTTTGTAATTACAGGAACTATAGATAATTACAAGAGAGATGATATTAAAAACCTAATTGAAAAAAATGCTGGTAAAGTTACTGGCTCCGTATCAAAGAATACTGACTATGTTTTATGTGGAGATAAGGCTGGATCAAAAAAGGACAAGGCTCTTAATCTAGGTATTGAAATATACGAAGGTGATAAACTTTACGAGTTTTTAGAGAAATTAGAAGGGAAGAAAAATGGATAACAAAGAAGTAGAAAAAATATACAGACTTTCTAATCTTAGTCTTGAAGGAAAAGATGTGGAAGTGATATCTAAAAAATTTAATACTGTTATTGACTTCATAGAAGATATATTTACTGTGGATACTGATAAAGTTAATATGACTGAAATACTACCAAACCACAAAGCAGTTTTTAGAAAAGATGTGGCTATTGATTCAGTAAGCCGTGAAAAAGCATTGGAAAATGCAAAAGATACTGAATTTGGTTACTTTAGACTTGATTGGAAATTGTAGGAGCTATAATGAATATTGAAAATCTAATAGATGAATATAAAAAAGGTAATTTAAGCGTAGAAGATCATATCAAATCTACAATAAATAAAATAGAAGCTGATACTTTGAATGCTTATATTAGCATTGATGGTGATGGCGCTATAAATAAAGCTAGAGAACTTGATGAGAAGCTAAAAAATGGAGAAAAACTAGGAAAATTATTTGGTATTCCTGTTGTAGTTAAGGACAACATTTCCTACGATCAAATGAGGATGACTTGTGCTTCTAAAATGTTAGAAGACTTTACACCTATTTTTAATGCTACAGTAGTTGAAAATCTCATCAAAGAAGATGCTATAATTGTAGCTAAATCTAACATGGACGAATTTGCAATGGGTGGTAGAGGCGAAAGTTCATATTTTGGTCCAACAAAAAACCCTCTTGATGAATCAAGAGTACCAGGCGGATCCTCATCAGGTTCAGCTGTAGCTGTTGCCAAAGATGATGTTTTAATTTCACTAGGAACTGATACAGGTGGATCAGTTAGATGTCCTGCATCATACTGTAATATAATCGGATATAAGCCTACTTACTCACTTATGAGTAGGTCTGGAGTAGTATCTATGGCTAATACATTAGATCAAGTGTCTTTATTTGCTAAAAATATCGAAGATATAAGGGTATTAGCAAACACAACTTCATCACCTGATTCTAAAGATATGACATCTATTCTAGAAAAATATGATTACAAATATGAAGATTATGATTTTAAAGGTAAAAAAATTGGTTATATAAATACGTCTTCAAATTTATATAAGGGAATTGAAGATACAGTTGGAAAGGACTATGAAAAAGCCTTAAATCAATTAAAAGAACTAGGTGCCCAGTTAGAAGAAGTTAAGTTAGAATACGCAAAATATGCAAATCCTGTATATAATGTAGTTATGAGCTCAGAAGTATCATCAAACATGAGTAGATTTGATGGAGTACGATTCGGATACCAAGCAGATAAATATGAAAATGTAGAGGAACTTTTTGTAAAATCTAGATCAGAGGGACTTGGAGAAGAAGTGCAAAGAAGAATAGCTCTTGGAACTATGTATTTATCAGCTAACGATGATCAAAAAATATATAAAAAAGGTCTAAAAATAAGAAGCCTAATAAGGAATGAATTAGAAGATCTATTTAAAGAATATGATTTTATCATTACCCCAACAACTACAAATCTTGCACCAAAACTTGGTGAGGCTAATGATGACCCATTGAGCGATTTTAGATCAGATGGATTTAATGTAATAGTTAATTTGGCAGGTATGTGCGGAATATCATTACCAGTTAGAAAAGGACTTTCTGGTTCTGTTCAGCTTATAGCAGATAGGTTTGATGATAATAATTTGTTAAATGCAAGTGAAAAATTTTTAAGGAGTATAAATGAAAACTAAAACAATAATAGGATTAGAAATTCACGTGGAAATGGCCACTGATACAAAAATGTTTTGCTCCTGTAAAAACGAGTTCGGTGCCGTTCCTAACACTAATGTATGTCCAGTATGCTTAGGTCATCCAGGTGCTTTACCACAAATGAATGAAAAGGCAGTAGAGCTTGCAGTAAGGGCTGGTTTAGCTTTTAATTGTGATATTAGAAATGATCAAAAAATGGATAGAAAAAAATATTTTTATCCTGACCTTGTAAAGGGATATCAGATTACACAATTTGATAAGCCATATGCTACAAATGGGTTTATAGAACTAGAATCAGGCAAAAAGATTAGAATAGCTGAAATTCATATGGAAGAAGATACTGGAAAATCTAATCATGATGAGAAAAACGCAACTCTAATGGACTATAATAGATCAGGTGTACCTTTGATTGAAATTGTAAGTGAACCAGATTTATCATCTCCTGACGAGGCTAGAGAGTATGTAGAAACTTTAGCTTCTACATTAAGATTCTTAGGTGTTTCTGATTGTATAATGGCACAAGGATCAATGCGTGTTGACGTAAATATAAACTTGGAGAATCTTGATAACGGTGAAAGAACTGCCATAGCTGAGATTAAAAACATTAACTCTATAAAAGCTATTGAAAATGCCCTAAGCTATGAAGTTGAAAGACAGGTTAGTTTACTTAAACAAGGAGATCTTGGAGTTAAGGAAACAAGAAGATGGGATGATGAAAAACTTGAAACTATTCACATGAGAAATAAAGAAGTGGGTAACGACTATAGGTTCTCAGTTGATGGTGATATCCCTCTAATTGAACTTAGCGATGAATTTATAGAAAATATAAGAGAAAATCTTCCTGAACTACCAAAAGATAAAGAAAAAAGATACATCGATACTCTAAAGCTTAGTCAATATGATGCAAATCTTCTAGCAAATGATAGAAAACTTGCTAAACTTTTCGAAGATACTAACAAAATTGTGGATGATCCAAATACATGCGCAAATTGGATTTTATCTGAACTATCAAGAAGACTAAATGAGTTTGAACAAACTCCTTCAGATATGAATTTGTCTACTGAGAATTTTGCAAAGTTAATAATATTAGCTAAAGACAACAAAATAAATAATAATGTCGCTAAAAAGCTACTTAGAGAAATATATGAAACAAATGAAGATCCTCAAAAGCTAGCTGAGGAAAGAAACTTACTTCAGATATCAGATTCATCTTATCTAGAAGAAATTGTAGAAGAAGTTTTAAAAGAAAATCCTGAATCAATTGAGGATATCAAGGCAGGAAAAGATAGAGCCTTTGGATTCTTAGTAGGTCAATCAATGAAGAAAACTAAGGGTAAAGGAAATCCACAAGAAATTAATAAACTATTAAGAGAGAAGATTGGAGAGTAGGGAGTGGTGATTGCACCACTCTCTTTTTTAAAATATGAAGATATTAATAAAAAACACAAAATTATTAAGTATGGAAGATGAAAAAATCACCACAACTAATATTTATATAAAGGACGATAAAATACATAAAATTGGTTACTTAGACGATTTCGCAGCTGATAAAATAATAGATGGTGAAGGATACATCACAATGCCAGGTCTAATAAATGCTCATACTCATGTAGCTATGACATTATTTAGAAACTATGGACCTGAAACAGACCTTATGACATGGCTAAATGATTATATTTGGCCCTTGGAAGATAAATTAATAGCAAGTGACGTGTACAATTCCTCAAAGCTTGCTATATTAGAGATGATAAAATCAGGCACAACTGCCTTCGCTGATATGTACTTTTTCTGTGAGGAAACTGTAAAGGCAGCAATAGATGTAGGAATGAGGGCACAAATATCAAGAGGATTATCTATACCAGATCTAGGATATGAAAAAATAAGGGAGAACTTAGAGCTAGCAAACAAATATAGAGATAACAATTTAATAGACATAGGATTTGGGCCTCATGCAATATATACTACAGATTTAGATTATCTAAGAAAAGTATCAGATTATGCTCAAAAATACGATATGCCAATACATATACATCTTTCTGAAACTAAAACAGAAAATGACCAATGTTATGAAAAATATAAGATGAGTCCAACTAAAGTATTTGAAAAATCTGGTATATTTAAAAATAAAACTATTGCAGCTCACGGTATATATTTATCAGATGAAGACCTTGATATTATAAAAGAGAACAATGTCAGCATAGTACACAATCCTAACAGCAATTTGAAATTATCTTCTGGATTTTTGGATGTTAGTAGGTTGATTGATAAGGGAATAAATGTATGCCTAGGTACTGATTCTGCATCAAGCAATAATAAGTTGTCGATGATTAGAGAAGTAGAAAATGCTATTTTAGTATCAAAACTTTTCTCTTCTAGACCTTTATCATGTTTTGAAATTCTTAAAATGGCTACCATAAATGGAGCAAGTGCCTTAGGAATGGAGGACAAAGTAGGACTAGTAAAAGAAGGTTATGATGCAGATTTAATTATGATTGACATAAATAATATAAATCATAGCCCTTGTAATGATTTACTGTCATCTATATGTTTTTCTACTTATGAAAGTGATATAAAAAATGTAATAATTAATGGAAACATAGTATTCGAAAATGGTGAATTTTTAAATATAGATGAAAAAGAATTAGTTAATTACATCGATCATACTTTTAATGATCTTAGGAATAGATAATGATAGGCATTGATATATTAGATGTTAGAAGGTTGAAAGCTAAGGATCAAAATTTCATAAAAAGAGTATTTTCTATAGATGAAATTACTTATGCTGAAAAAAAAGGTAATTATTTCCAAACTCTAGCTGGGATATATGCAGCTAAAGAAGCAGCTATTAAAGCCTGCGGTTTTTCCCTATCTTATATTATAAAAAATAGAATAGAAATTAAACATTCTAAAAATAAACCTGCTCTATACCTAGATGGTTTATTTTTAAGCGAGGATATAAGTATAAGCCACGATGGAAATTTTGCTATTGCTGTTTGTAACAGTCAAAACCATGCTTTGCTTACAGATGATAAGTTAAAAAAAATGATGCCTAAAAGAGATTCTAATAGTCACAAGGGCGATTATGGTAGAGTTGCAATACTAGGTGGTAGTGAAGGCATGAGTGGATCTGTTTATCTTTCATCCTTAGCGGCATTACGATCAGGGGCAGGACTGGTCTATATAATATGCCCTAAGTCAATAAGTACAATTCTTCAAATAAAGTGTAATGAGCAAATAATTCTTCCAGTAAATTCACCTAATTTTACCTTTAATGAATTAGATTTAGCTAATATTTATAAGTATCTAGAAGGCAAGGATGTTTTAGCTATAGGTCCAGGAATGGGGAGAGATAATTCACTAAATTTATTTATATCTAGCATTTTAAATAGATTTAGTGGTAAAATAATTATAGATGCGGATGGATTAAATGCAATTAGCTTAAATAAGGAAATTTTACATAATAATAAGAATATTGTACTAACTCCGCATCTTAAAGAATTTGAAAGACTAATAGGCTTAACTATTTCAAAGATAAATGAAAATAGGTGTTACTATGCTAAGAAATTTGCAAAAAAATATAAGGTGATTTTAGTTTTAAAATCAGAAAATACAATAGTTACAGATGGCGATAGGGTATATATAAATGAAATAGGAAATCCAGGCATGGCTACAGCAGGCAGCGGTGATGTTTTAACAGGAGTCATTTCTAGCTTTTTACATAGATTAGACCCATATGATGCATCATGTTTAGGTGTTTACATACATTCACTAGCTGGAGATATTGCATCCTATAAATTGAGTGAAGACTCATTAATAGCATCAGATATAGTAAATAATTTATATGAGGCTACAAAACTTTTGAGGTAAATATGTTAACTAATTATATCGAGATTGATATTGACAAAATTATAAACAATATAAAAAAAGTTAAAAGCATGAATAACCAGACACCAATTTGTGCAGTTGTAAAAGCGAATGCTTATGGACTGGGTGCTGTGCCAATTGCTGCATACATAGAAGATTATGTATCATATATTGCAGTTGCTAGATATTCTGAAGCTAAAGCATTGAGACTATCAGGCATAAAAAAACCGATTTTAATATTAGGATACGTTAGCCTAGAAGAAGCTATAAAATGTGCTGAATATGATATAGACATCTGTATATTTGACTTGGATTATACATTTGAAATTGATAAGGCTTTGAATAAAAAACTTAACGGACATTTAGCAATTGATACAGGTCACACTCGACTAGGATTTAGGAATTATGAAACTCAGAAAATTTTATCTTTAAAGAATTTAAAAAATATTAGAATTAGAGGTGCTTTTACTCATTATGCAACTGCTGATGAAAAAGATACATCTTTTTCTAAGTTACAAACAAAGTTATTTGAAGAGACGATATCTAAGGTAAGAGATGAGTTTAACATTGAAAATGTCCACATAGCAAATTCTGCAGCAGGTATAAGTTTCGATGTAAAGTCAGATATGATTAGACTTGGAATTTCTATGTATGGAATATATCCTTCTGATTATTTAAAAGATACTTCTAGCATTGATCTTGAAAAAGCATTTAAATTTATGTCAAGGATTGCTTTTGTAAAAGATGTTAAAAAAGGAACGCCTATTAGTTACGGTAGAACTTTCTATACTGAAAAAGACATGAAAATTGCGACAGTTCCTATAGGATATGCAGATGGTTACTTTAGAGCATTTTCTAATATAGGGGAAGTTCTTGTAAATGGAGAAAGTGCAAGAGTTTGTGGCAGAGTATGTATGGACCAAATGATGATTGATGTAAGTAATATCGAATGTAAAATTGGCGATGAAGTTGAAATATATTCTGACATTTATAAAGAAGCTAATAAGATTGATACGATCACTTATGAATTGATGACATCATTTGATATGAGATTAGAAAGAGTTTATAAGAAAGATGGAAAAGTTGTTAAAGTAGATGATTACATAGGAGAAATTTATGAAAATTAAAAGGGGGGATCTGTTTTATGCCGATTTATCTCCTGTTGTTGGCAGCGAACAAGGGGGAGTAAGACCTGTAATTATTGTCCAAAATAATGTAGGTAATAAATACTCTCCTACAATTATAGTTGCACCAGTAACTAGCCAATTAAATAAGGCTAAACTTCCTACTCATGTAAAACTTAAAGGTAATGAATTTGGATTACCTAAAAATAGTGTAGCTTTGATGGAGCAACTAAGGACTATAGACAAAAAGAGACTTAGGGAAAAAATCGGTAGTTTTAATCACGATGTTATGGTAAAAATTGATGAAGCTATGGCGATATCCTTAGATTTAGTAGTTAATTAAAGATTACATATAAAAAAGACTTTCTATGTTTTTATAGAAAGTCTTTTAAATTACTTATTTTGATCTTCAACAATCATTCTGGCAAGTACATCTGGATTACCACAACCTGTAGTTAAGACTAAATCATTTTTTTCAATATCTTTGTAAATATAATCTCTAGCATCCTCGAATTCACCAATGTATTTGGCATTTATTCCCTTTTTGGTTAATGCATTTACCACATCTTTAGAGTGAATAGTAGGATCGAATTTCTCTCTTGCTGCGTAGATATCTGTTACTATTACTTCATCAGCGGAATCAAAACAATTTAGAAAATCATTGAATAGAGTTTTAGTTCGGCTATAAGTGTGTGGTTGCCAAACGCATATAAGTTTCCCCTTAGTGTGTTCAGCTAAAGCATCCAAGGTTACTTGAATTTCGGATGGATGATGACCATAATCAGTCATTATAGTAGCATCGTCTACAAAACCAATTATTTGCATTCTCCTATCTAAACCAGTGTATTTTACCAAGTTAGTCCTGATAGTTTCAACAGGTATGCCGTTTTCATAAGTGGATATTATAGATGCCATAGCGTTGTTTATGTTGTGTCTTCCAATAACACCAAGTTCAAAGTGTTCAATAGATCCATCTGGAAATCTTAAATCAAAGTTAGGTCTTCCAACTTCATCGAATTTGATATTTACAGCATTGTAATCAGCATCTTCATTTTCTTGAGCATAGGTTATTAATCTGCCTTTAACTGAATCAAATATGAGTTTATTATTTTCTTCGTTTAGGTTTGTTATAGTAAGCGAATTTTCATCTTGATTAGACAAATATTCTTTGAAAGTATTAACTATATCATTTAAATCTTTGTAATAATCAAGATGGTCTTCATCAATATTAAGGACAATTACAGTTTGTGGATAGTAGTATCTAATGTTACCCTTATATTCGCAGGCTTCAGTTACTAGGTAATCTTCACTACCAACACGAACATTGCCTTTCATCTCGTCTAACTCTCCACCTAAAAGTATAGTAGCATCTACATCAGAATGCATAAGAATTTTTGAAATCATAGATGTAGTGGTAGACTTTCCATGAGAACCTGATACTGCAATTGAATTCTTATAATTTCTCATAAGTGCACCCAAAAACACTCCTCTAGTAACTACAGGACAACCAACATTTTTAGCAGCTATCAGTTCTTCATTATCATCAAGAATTGCATCTGTGTAAACAACTAAATCTGGATTAGTTATATTTTCTTTTCTTTGACCTATGTAAATTTTGGCACCAATTTCTCTAAGATGATTGATTATTTTACTTTCTGATCTATCTGATCCTGATACTCTATATCCCTTAGCTATTAGCAATTGGGCAAGTCCGCTCATAGATATACCACCAATACCTATAAAATGTATATATGTGTAATCATGTTTATCTAAACTAAATTTAAACATAAATGCTCCTTAACTATTATTTCGTTATGTTTTATTTAACATTATTATACCATATTTAAACAAACAAATATGTCAAGTAACTTTATAATATTGATTAGAATTAAGCTAAAAGTATACTATAAATGAAGGAGTTTATATGAAATTTGTAATAGGAAATGACCATGGCGGTCTAGATTTGGTAGAAGTTGTAAAGGAAGAATTAGAGTCTCTTGGGCATGAAGTTATCCATGTAGGAGCATACGACAATAAATCGGTTGACTATAGTGATTTTGCAAAAAAGGCTTGTCAAGAAATCCTCGATAAGAGTGCTGATTTGGGGATTTTAATTTGTGGTACTGGATTAGGAATGAGTATTTCTGCTAACAAAATAAAGGGAATACGTGCAGCGTGTGTATCTGAAGCATTTTCCGCCAGAATGAGTAGAGCTCATAACAACGCAAATGTACTTTGCATGGGGGCAAGAGTTATTGGAAGTGAAACTTGCAAGGTGATAGTTGATGAGTTTGCTAAAACAGAATTTGAAGGCGGTAGACATCAAAGAAGAGTAGACAAAATTAGTGCGATCGAAGAAAACTTAAATTAAGTTTTATAATTCTATTAAAAATGTTATTATATAAGTTGAGATTAAATTAAAAGGAGTTTAAATGACAATACCTACACCACATATTTCAGCAACTAGTGCTGATCAAATAGCTAAAACTGTATTGATGCCAGGAGATCCTTTGAGAGCAAAATTTATTGCTGATAATTTTTTGACTGATGTTGAAGAATTTACCAATACTAGAGGAATGCTAGGATTTACCGGATACTACAATGGAAAAAGAGTTTCAGTAATGGGCAGCGGCATGGGAATACCATCAGCTATGATTTATTATAATGAGCTATTCGCTTTCTATGACGTTGATACAATTATTAGGGTTGGAACAGCAGGAAGTATGCAAAAAAATGTTAAACTTCATGATATAGTAATAGCAAACTCTGCGTGTTCAGAATCTTCAATAAATGACAACTTATTTGGAAATGTACATTTCTCTCCAACGCCTGACTTTGATTTACTGCTAAAAGCATATGAAACATCAAATAAACTTGGATATACAACTCATTGTGGCCAAGTTCACTCATCTGACCAATTCTATAATGATATGCCTAAAGAAGTATTCGAAAATCTTCAAAAATATGGCGTTTTATGTGTAGAAATGGAATCCTATGGATTATTCATGGCAGCAAGAAAACACGGCAAAAAGGGCCTAGGTATATTTACAATAAGCGATTCTTTGGTCGAAAACGTTGCTGATAGTGCAGAAAACAGACAAAATTCATATACAAACATGATGAAACTTGCATTAGAAGTAGCTCCGGAATAAACTATGTTAAAAGTTATAATAATGGCAGCTGGTGAAGGAACAAGGATGAAATCTAATATTTCAAAGGTCCTTCACAAAATTAATAATAAAGAAATAGTAAGATATGTTTTCGATGCAAGTAAGATAAAAGATTCAAAAACTATTATAATTTCTGGGAAAAACACAAAACAAATTCAAGAAATGTTTGACAATGATATAGTTATTGAACAAAAAATTGGAGAAGAATACCCATATGGAACAGGATATGCGGTTTCACTTGCAACTGACTATATAGAAGATGAAGATGATGTACTAGTCTTGAATGGTGATATACCTCTTATAAATAGCGAATCTTTGGAAAGTTTTGTCAAAAGCCATAAGGAAAGTGATAGCGGTGTATCTGTGCTTTCAACTATAGTATCTGATCCTAGTGGTTATGGCAGAATAATAAGATCATCTGATGGAGAATTTCTAAAAATCACTGAACATAGGGATTTATCTGATGATGAGTTTGATATTGATGAAATTAATACTGGTATTTATATTTTCAAAGGTATAGACTTGAAAGAATCTTTAAAAAAGATAAAAGCCGACAACGACCAAAATGAACTATATCTAACAGATTGTATATCAATAATATCAAATGCTGGAAAGAAAGCTAGTGCGTTTGTAAATGCTGATCCTAGTTTATTTTATGGTATTAATAACAAGATAGAATTAGCTGACGCTGGCAAAATAATTAGAAAAAGAATCAACGACAAATTCATGTTAGATGGAGTTATAATAGAAACACCTGATATAGTAACTATAGATCCTAGTGCTAAGATAGGAAGAGATACAGTATTATCAGGAAATATTAAGATTTTGGGAAATACTGTAATAGGTAGCAATTGTGTTATTGAGGGATCTTGTAGGATTGAGAATTCAATTATCCATGATAATGTTAAAATTGATAATTCAGTTATAGAAGATTCCATAATGGAAGAATCAAGTGATATTGGTCCATTCTCGCATTTAAGACCTAAGGCAAAACTTGGAAGAAATGTCCATATAGGTAACTTCGTAGAAGTGAAAAACGCAAGTTTAGGAGATGGAACTAAGGCTGGACATTTGGCATATATTGGTGACGCAGATCTTGGAAAAAATATAAATATTGGATGCGGCGTGATTTTTGTCAATTATGATGGTAAATTTAAACATAGGTCTACTGTTGGGGATGATGCATTCATTGGATCAAACTCTAACATAGTTGCACCTGTTAACATTGCTGACGAAGGCTATGTTGCAGCAGGCTCTACAATCACAAAAGATGTTAGTGAAGGTGAGTTATCAATAGAACGTGCTGAGCAAAAGAATATCGCTGGTTATGTTGAAAAAAAGAAAAAAAGAGATGAAGAAAAAATAAAGGAGAAGAAATGACATCTAACTGTAATGGGGGCTCATACATCCAAAGAGGAGAATTGAAACTACTTTCAGGTAATTCAAATAAAGCGTTGGCTGAAAGTGTTGCAAAATATCTTGGTGTAGAATTAGGAAAAGCAGATATAGAAAAATTCCAAGATGGTGAAATATCTGTAAAGATCAATGAATCAATTAGAGGAAAAGATGTATATATAATGCAACCAACATCAAATCCAACTAATGATAACTTGATGGAATTGTTAATTTTAATTGATGCATGTAGAAGAGCATCAGCTGGATATATTAACGCTATTGTTCCTTACTATGGATATGCTAGACAAGATAGAAAAACTAGAGGCCGTGAACCAATAACAGCAAAACTTGTTGCAAATTTGTTGACAACAGCTGGAGCAGATAGAGTTATTACAATGGATCTTCACGCAGGTCAAATCCAAGGATATTTTGATATACCTGTTGATCATTTTTCAGCTATTAGACATCTATCAACACACTTTAAAGATATAGCTTATGATAAACCAGATGACTTCGTTGTAGTAAGTCCTGACTTGGGTGGAGTTAGAAGAGCTAGAGAATTTGCAGATTATTTAAAATTACCTATAGCTATAATTGAAAAAAGAAGACCAAGACCAAATGTATCAGAAGTAATGTCTGTAATTGGTGATTTCAAGGGTAAACATGCAATTATTGTTGATGATATGATAGATACAGCTGGTACTATTACTAATGCTGGAGAATTCTTGATAAATAACGGTGCAAAAGATGTTTATCTTGTAGCAACTCATGGTGTATTTAGTGGTAATGCAATTGAAAGAATTAACAAATCAAACGTAAAAGAGGTTGTAGTTACAGATACAATTGCCCTACCAGAAGAAAAGAAAATAGATAAAATTACACAAATGTCAATAGCTCCACTTCTATCTGAGGCAATTCATAGAATAAATACTTACGAATCTATAAGCGGTTTATTTGTGGACGGTAGATAGATGTATTGTATTGTAGGATTAGGTAATCCTGGATTAAAATACGAAAATACTAGACATAACGCAGGTTTTTTGACAATAGATTATTTAGCTAGTAAATATGGAATCGACGTTAAGAAGTCGAAATTTAAATCACTTTATGGCCAGGGAGTAATCTCTGGTCAAAAAGTCATGCTTGTAAAACCCCAAACCTATATGAATAATTCTGGAGAAGCTGTTAGAGAAATTAAAAATTTTTATAAATTTGATATAGATAAATTAATAGTAATATATGATGATATTGATATAGAATTTGGTACTATAAGAATTAGGAAAAAAGGTTCAGCTGGAACCCACAATGGTATGAAATCTATAATATATCAAATTCAAGATGATAAATTTCCTAGAATAAAAATCGCAGTAGGTAAGAAGCCTGAGTATATGGATCTTGCTAATTTTGTTCTAAGTGGTTTTACAGAAAAAGAAGCCGAAGTTATAAGAGAAGAGATAAAACTTGCTGCTGATTCAATTGAAACTATGATTGAAACAGGTATTGACATGTCTATGAATAAGTTTAATTCAGTAAAACTATTGGAAGATAATTAATGGATGATATATTAAAAAATATAAATTCTTTAAAGCAAGTCGAAGAAATTGAACATTATATAGATGATTATTCACCTATGTACTTATCAGGACTAACTGATGGATTTAAACCTCATTTAGTCCTTACTTTGTTTAGGAAATTTAACGAAACATGTCTAGTGATTGCAGAAAATGAAAAAAAAGCAGAAGAGTATATTAATGATATCAACGGTATTTGCGAAGATACGGCCATTTACTACCCAAATGTAGATATTAATTTTTACAATATAAAAGCTGTGGATAATGACAAGCTTTCACAGAGAATAAACATTCTAACTAAATTATCCAAAAATGAAAAATATATTATAGTAACATCCCTAGATGCTATCACCAATAAGCTAACAACTTTAGACGAATTTAACAATGGATTTGTTAAAATACAAGATGAAGATGTGATTGATGTTAATTACTTTATTCAAAAACTTGTAAGTTTAAATTATAACCCAACTAATCTGGTTGAGAGTAAAGGTGATTTCGCAAAAAGAGGCTCAATTATAGATTTTTGGCCAGTTCACTATGACAATCCTATTAGGTTAGAGTTATTTGATGATGAGGTAGATTCTATAAGGTTTTTTGATAAGGATAGTCAGAGGACCTTAGAAATTATATCTGAGGTTGAAGTTGGCCCTGTAAGCGAATTACTTTATAGCATGGAAGATTATAATAAAGTAATTGAGAATATCAATAAGGATATATCTTCTACAAAAAAGAATGGTGATTCAAATACACAGAAATTTATTAATAAGTATAAGCAGATAGTGTCATACATTGAAGACAGTATGTATGTTGCAAACCAAGATCTTATAAATGCATATAGGAATTGTAATTATGATAATTTTTTAGAATACCTCCCAAAAAATTCATTGATATTTTTTGATGATGTAACGAGGCTAATAGATAATTATGAAAAAAACACTGAAAGTTTCTTAGAAGATTTAACCTTACAAATGGAAAATGGTGAAGTTAGTAGAAATTTTGAGAATGTTAGAATTCCTATAGAAAGAATTTATAATAAATTGGAAGAGTTTAGATTACTAAATCTAACATCAATTTTAAAAAAATCTAAAAAATTTAATCCCAAAAAGATTATTGAAATAAAGTCAATTGAATCCGAAAATTTCAATAGAAAAGTTGATTTTTTTATAAACAGAACTATAGAATTAGCTGATAGAGGATCTAAAATATTGGTGCTATCATCTAATGAAAAAACTCGAGATCAAATATACGAAACATATCTTGAGAAAGATTATTTTAAAGTTTCAAAAAGTGATGATGAAGCCGATTTTTCGACAAATCCTATTAGAATAAGTGAAAAATCAAGCTCAAATGGTTATTATATACCTGCTTTGGACTTTTATGTATTTACCCATAAAGAGATATATGGAAATGTTAGAAAAAGCAAGGCAAGAAATCCTAAGAAAAAGACATCATCTAGAGATATAATAAATTATTCTGATCTTGAAATCGGGGATTATGTAGTCCATGAAAATAATGGTATAGGTTTATATAAAGGCTTAGAAAAAATCGAAGTAAATAATACTGAAAAAGATTTTGTTATTATCGAGTACAGAGGCACAGACAAACTATTTGTTCCTGTAGATCAAATGAACCTGATAAGCAAATATATCGGTAGTAGGGGAGAAAGTCCAAAATTATCTTCTCTTGGAACGCCAACATGGCAAAAAGCAAAAGCAAGAGCGAAAAAAGCTGTCGACGAGATAGCAGATGATCTTGTTAAACTTTATGCCGAAAGGTCAAAAATCAAGGGGCATGCTTTTTCTAAAGACACAGCGTGGCAAAATGATTTTGAAAACTCATTTCCTTTTGAGGAAACTTATTCACAAATTAGGTCAATAAATGAAATTAAATCTGACATGGAATCAGATAAACCTATGGACAGATTATTATGTGGTGATGTGGGCTATGGCAAAACTGAGGTAGCGATTAGGGCTGCTTTTAAAGCTATAATGGATGGATATCAAGTTGCTTTCTTGGTACCAACTACAATTCTTGCCAATCAACACTATGAGACTATTAGAAAAAGATTTGCAAAGTTTCCGGTAAATGTACAGATGCTATCAAGGTTTAATTCAAAGAACAAAAATGACCTAATAATAAAAGACTTAAAAGCGGGAAAAGTCGATTTGGTAATTGGAACGCATAGGCTTTTATCTAAAGATGTCTCTTATAGCAAACTTGGTTTACTCATAATCGATGAAGAACAGAGATTCGGTGTGAAACATAAAGAACAGCTAAAAGAACTCAAATCATCTTTGGATGTGTTGACTTTATCAGCCACACCGATCCCTAGAACTTTGCAAATGTCACTATCAGGTATAAGAGATCTATCAACTCTTGATGAGCCACCAGAAGAGAGAATGCCTGTTAATACTTATGTAATTGAATATGATAATTCAATTATAAAACAAGCTATAGAAAGAGAGATTTCTAGAGGCGGACAAGTCTATTTTGTATATAACAGAGTAAACGATATAGAGAAACTATACAACCACATAATAGATCTAGTACCTGATGCAAGAGTTGCTATAATACATGGTAAATTAAGTCCTAAGCAAATTGAAAAAACTATGCTTGAGTTTATTGATGGTGAAATTGATGTATTATTATCAACCACAATCATAGAAACAGGTATGGATATATCAAATGTTAACACAATGATTATCTATGATTCAGACATGATGGGACTAAGTCAGCTTTATCAACTTAAGGGTAGAATTGGTAGAGGCAATAGATCATCATATGCTTATTTCACCTATAGAAATGGAAAAATATTAACAGATATAAGTGAGAAGAGGCTAAAATCTATAAGAGACTTTTCTGATTTTGGTTCTGGATATAAAATTGCAATGAAAGATCTTGAACTAAGAGGAGCTGGCAATCTTTTAGGAAAAAGTCAGAGTGGACATGTAGAGGCTATAGGATATGATTTATATGTCAAATTCCTTCAAGAGGCAGTTGAAAAAGCAAGTGGTAAGGAAATAACAATAAAAGATAAAGAAGATATTTATATAGACATCAAGGTAGATGGATATATCCCTAGTTTCTATATCGAAGATCAATCCCAAAAAATCGAGATTTATAAAAGAATAGCACTTATACAGGGTGATGACGATTATAATGAATTGGTTGGAGACTTAATTGACGTATATGGTGATATACCAGTTATGGTAGATAATTTAATGTATATTTCTATGATAAAAGCTTTAGCAGATGAACTGAAATTTAGTGAAATTCGTGAAAAAAAGGGTAATGTGAACATATATTTCAAAGATAAAGATAAATTTAGCTTTGAAGAATTAGCTGAGATTAATGAAACGTTTGAGGGAGATATGTCTCTTGACCTTTCAACTAAACCAGCCTTTATGATTCCAGTATCTAAAACTAAACTAATGGATACCTATGAATTATTGAAAATTATTAAGAAAGTAAGGAGTAAACAATGAAAAACAAAATTATACCAGTAATGCTTATGGCATCACTTTTATTTGCAGGATGCAGTTCGAACAATAATAGTGATAAGGCGGATACTAACAAAACTGAACAAACAGAACAAGCAGATAAGAAATCATCAGAAAAATTAGATGATAAAACTGTTGCTATAGTAGACGGTGAAAAAATTAGCAAAGATGATTATAAGTCTGAACTTAGTTTCTACGCATCTATGCTAGCTAGTCAACAACAACTTAAAAATTCTATTGTAACTATGATGGTTCAAGATAAGCTAATTGCTAATGACATCAAGAAAAATGATATCAAAGTTGATGATAAAGAAGTTGAAGATGCATTGATGCAATCTGTTCAAAATTTCGGTGGTCAAGAAAACTTTGATAAAACTTTAGATGACTACAATATGGAACTTGATAAATTTAAGGAAACATTAAAAAAAGATTTAATGTATAAAAAACATAGAGAATGGTTCGATGAAAATAACAAAGTAACAGATGATGAAATAAAAAAATACTTCGAAGATAACAAAGATGAGTTTGCTAAGGTGGATGCATCTCACATATTAGTTGAAGATGAACAAACAGCAAATGACATAAAATCTAGACTTGACAATGGTGAAGACTTCGCAAGCCTTGCAAAAGAATACTCAAAAGATACCGCAAGTGCACAAAATGGTGGTGCTTTAGGAGCATTTGCTAAGGGACAAATGGTTAAAGAATTTGAAGATGCTGCATTTTCTATGAAAGAAGGAGAAATAAGCGCTCCTGTAAAATCTCAATTTGGATATCACATCATTAAAGTAAATTCTATCAAAGATTCATTTGAAGATTCAAAAGAGGAAATCACCAAAAAAATCAAAGATCAAAAATATGCAGATTACATCAAAAAATTACACGAAGAATCAAATGTTGTAACAGATCAAACAACAGATGAAGCTACTGATGAGGATAATAAAGAATCTGAAACTGAAATAAAAACAGAAGATAACAAAGCTGAGTCTAACGATCAAGATGCTAAAGAAACTAACGATGAAGAATCTAAGGGCGAAAACAAATAGAATATTCTTTTATACTATTTTAGCAGTTTTAGTTCTTACTGGATGCAAAAGATCGTCAAATAAAACTGACGCTGTTGCCATTGTCGATGGTAAAGAAATTAGTAGCAAGGACTATTCCAAGGAATTAAAATTCTATCAAAGTTACTATAGTAAGCTTTATGGAGATAATTACTTATCTGAGAAGAATAAAAATGGTTTAACTAATGACGAAACATTAAGAAAAGAACTATTAGATTCTATGATAAAAGATAAAATAATGTTATCAGATTTGGAGAAAAACAAAATAAAACTTGATGATAACAATGTCATAAAGCTAACCGATAATTTAAAAAAATCTATGAATGGTGAAGATTCCCTAGGAGCTAATGTTGACGCTTTGAATGCCAATGGTAATTTGTTCAATGAAATTATATTTAATGATGCTATAAGAAAATCTCATTACGAAATGTTTGTTTCAAAACAAAGTGTTAGAGATTCAGATGTTTTAGATTTCTATAAAAAGAATAACAAATATCAAAAAATGTATAAGTATAATCTCATTGTATTTGATGATGAAAATGAAGCTAAAAATATCAAAAAAAACATAACTAACGCAGAGAAATTCAATGAATATATTAATAAAAGTGTCAGAAACTATGATATAGTTAATTCAGAGTTTGTATATTCGGATGATGAAGTGTTAAAAGCATCTAAATTAACAGAAAAAAATAGACCTAGTGATGTGTTTAAATATAATGATAAATACATTATAGCTATGATTAACTCATATAACGAAAATGAAAATGAGTTACTTATGAACGCAAAAAGTGTTTATCAAAAAAAGGCTTATGAAGATTATCTAAATAAGTTAATAAAGTCTAGTAAAATAAAGGTGTATATCTAGACAAAGCTTGAAATTAATTTATTTCATATGTATAATCTATCTTAGAGTTAAACAGAATTATATTGATTTATAGGAGGAAATATGAATAAATCAGAATTATTAATTAATATTTCAGAAAAAAGCGGACTTAAAAAAAGCGAATCAGAAAAAGCTTTAAATGCATTTTTAGAAACTGTAACTGAAGCACTAATTGAAGGTGAAAAAGTTCAATTAGTTGGTTTTGGTACTTTTGAAGTAAGAGATAGAAAAGCTAGAGAAGGTAGAAACCCAAGAAAACCTGAAGAAGTAATTCAAATCCCAGCTTCTAAAGCTCCAGTATTTAAAGCAGGTAAAACTCTTAAAGAAGCTGTTAATAAATAATTTATAATTTAGAAAATAAAAACCGGTCTTGAAATAAAGAACCGGTTTTTTTAATTATTTAATTTCTTTTAATTCATCCATATAACTTAAAGAAGTATCTATTGTTACTGTTTTGAAATCTGTGTAATATACCATTCCAGGTTTTGCACCTTTAGGTTTGTTGACATTTTTCTTTTTTGTATAGTCTATATCAATTTTAGTTCCTATATTAACTGAAGAATTAATTGCTGCAAGATAAGCTGCAAGAATGATATCATTATCTTTTATATCTTCATTTCTTAGGACGACATGACTTCCAGGATGGTCTTTTATGTGAAACCAATAATCATCTTTGTTAGCTAATTTTAATGTTATATAATCATTTTGCTTACTGTTTTTACCAACGTATATATCACATTCATTCTTAGTTCTATAGTGATATGGTTTAGATTTTCTTGATGTTTTTTTCTTTTTATTAGACTTTCTTTTTATAATGCTATATTCTTCAAGTTCTGATCTAATCTCCTCCAGATCATCAATGCTAGAAGAACGTGTGATAAAATCTCTTGTTTGCTCAAGGTAATATAGTAAATCTTTTTGTTTGGGCAAATCTTTTATTGCGTAATCATAAGAAGATTTAAGTTTTTTAGATCTAGCATAAGCATTGTCTACATTCTCCCATGGACTTTTCTTAGGATCTATATCTATAACTCTTTCTGTGTTGTTATTGTAATAGTCAAGAACAGTTACGCTATTATCTCCTTTATCTATCTTATATATATTTGCAGCTAATAAATCTCCGATCTTTTTAAATTTATCTATAGTCTGCTTTTGATCTAAATTTGATTCAAGAATTTTAATTTTTTTATTAATTGCTTTTATATTAGAATCAATTTTTTTTCTTAGGTCCGTTTTCTTTTGATTTAATCTATCATTTGTCTTGTTAGTTTTGTAGAATAATTCAATAGATTCACTCATAGAATTAAATTTTTCTTTTTCAAAGTTTAGATGCTTAAATTCTATTGTGTGATAATCTTTGATTTTAATATTGTTTTTATATACGAAACTTGAGAGTTTGTTATTAAGAATATTATCCCTAAGAATATAAAGTTCTTTATTTAAAGCTTCTTTTTCTCTCTCACTAACTAAGCCCCAGTTAATTCTTTCATCTATTCCGGCTCTATATATTAATTCCTTACCAACTGACGGAGAGAATCCTGTGTAGTTTTCATGAAATATTTTATAAGGAATTTGTGTGTCAGCTAATTTCTGGTCTAAATATTTTATATCTTTTTCAAAGTCAACCTTGCTAATGTCAATCTTATTGTCATCTATAAAGCTATAAGTTAGAGAAGGAAGTATTTGCCTAACTGATGACATTTTATCATTTACTCTTTTGATAGAGTCTATTATTTTATAATCATCATCAACTAATATTATATTTGAATATTTTCCCATGATTTCTATGATAAGTTTTTTAGAAGTATCATAACCCATTTCATCAATAGAAGAAATTGAAAAAATAATAACTCTATCTAGTCCCTTCTGGCTAATATCAACAATTTTACCCTGATTTATATGTTTTCTAAGAACCATACAAAAATTAGGTGGAACATCAGGATTTTCATACTTTAAATTTGTAATATTTACTCTTGCCTCGTTATTATTTGCGCTTAATAAAAGCTTGTAGCTATTTCCCATTGAATATATATTAAAGACTATGTCGTTCTTAGAGGGTTGACTTATTTTTTGAATCTTTCCTCCAAGTAGTTTTTCTTTTAGTTCGTTAGTTATTTTTCGTGTAACTATTCCATCATAGCTCATACAATCACCTCCTTAGCATTATACAATTAATTTTACATACTTGAAGTAAAATAGTCTTAAAAGTAGAATAACTATAATAAGGGGGCGGAATGAAAAAGGGATTTTTATTAGTAATATCAGGTCCATCTGGTGTAGGCAAGGGTACAGTTCTACATGATCTTATGAATACACAGACCAATCTAGTTTATTCTGTATCAGCTACTACAAGAAAGAAACGTGAAGGCGAAATTGAAGGTGTTAGTTATTTTTATAAAAGCCATGAAGAATTTGAGCAAATGATTGAAGAAGATAAGTTCTTAGAATATGCACATGTTCACAATAACTATTATGGTACTCCAAAAGATTTCGTGGAAAATAAAATTAATGAAGGAAAAATTGTAATATTAGAAATAGATGTACAAGGAGCTCTAAATATCAAGAAAAATACTGATAATGGGGTCTTTATTTTTTTGGCACCGCCTTCTCTTACTGAATTGAAAAATAGAATTGTAGGTCGTGGAACAGAAACTGATGAAGATATTAAAATCAGAATGCATAACGCCAGAAAAGAACTAGAATATATTAAAGATTATGATTATTTGGTTGTAAATGACCACTTAAACTCTGCTATTACATCTGTTAATGAAATAATAAATGCAGAAAAACATAGAGTATTTAGAGAGAGTGAAATTGATTTTAAGGAGAGTGAAGATGAATAATCCATCATTTAAAAAATTAGGTGAAATAAGTCCAAGTAGATATGAAATTTGCATGATGTGTGCAAAAAGAGCTAGAAGAATCGTCAATGGATCTGCAGCTTTAACTAAAGAAGTAGAGGCTAAACCAGTTACTCAAGCTCTACACGAAATAATAGAAGAAAAAGTTACTAAAAAATGATAGATGGAAAAAATATACTTATTGGTGTTTGTGGAGGCATAGCCTCATATAAAATTTTAGACTTATGTTCTAGGTTAAAGAAGAAGAATGTAAATCTAAAGATTATTATGACTCCCTCAGCCTGTGAATTTGTTAAGCCACTTAGCTTTGAAACCATGGGCAAGTGCAAAGTATACACTGATTTGTTCGAAGGTAGCCACGAAAGTGTACACCACATAGATTTACCAAAGTGGGCGGATGTTTTTTTAATTGCACCAGCTAGTGCTAATACGATTGCAAAAATGGCTAATGGTATTGCAGACAATTTCCTATTATCATCATATTTGGCTTGTGATAAGGATGTAATCATTGCACCTTCTATGAATACTAATATGCTAAAGAACAAAGCTACATCAAAGAATATTGAGACATTAGTTGATTATGGAGTAAAAGTAATAAAGCCAGAGCCAGGACTTTTAGCATGTAATACTGTTGGTGATGGCAGATTGGAAGAACCAGAAAAAATAGTTGAATATCTAGAAGACTATTTTACAAAGAAAGACTTAGTTGGAAAAAAAGTAATAATAAGCGCTGGTCCTACTGTAGAACCTATTGATTTTGTAAGATATATAACTAATAAATCAAGTGGGAAAATGGGATACAATATAGCAAGAGCTGCCAAAAGAAGAGGTGCAGAAGTCATTCTAGTTTCAGGCCCTGTGAGTCCAATCGAAATTGATGGTATTAAAAGAATTGAAGTACGCACAAACAAAGAGATGCAAGAAGCTATAGAAAGAGATTTTTCTGATTCAGATGCACTAATAATGTCTGCAGCTCCAGTAGATTATAGAGTAGAAAATCCTAGTGATAGGAAAATCAAGAAAAACGGGAACAATCTAACTTTAGATTTAATAGAAAACAACGATATAATCAAGCACTTTGCAAATGTAAAAACAAATCAAAAAATCATAGGATTTGCTGCAGAAACAGATGATTTGATAGAAAATGCTACAACTAAGCTTAAAAGCAAGAATCTAGACTACATAGTTGCGAATGACTTGACTAAATGGGGTGCTGGATTTAACGTTGACACAAATGTAGCTTCAATAATATCAAAAGACGGTATTAAGAAACTTGATCTTATGCCAAAAGAAGATTTGGCAAATGAAATTTTAGATTTACTAAGGTGATGATTTGTACGCAAAAGTAATTATTGATAGCAATAGTAGATTTTTAGATAGGAGCTTTACATATAAAGTACCTGATAAATTTTTAGATAATATACAAATAGCTACTAGAGTCTTAGTTCCTTTTGGGAAGGGAGATAAGACAGTAGTGGCTTTTGTATACGAACTTGTAGAAGAAGTTAATACATCTTACACTATAAAAGAGATAATTGAGATAATAGATGATAGAAAGCTAATTTCAAATGAGTTAATGGATTTAGCTTTTTTTATGTCTAAAAGGTATATGTCTCCTATAAAAGCATGTTTAAAACAGGTTATGCCGCCAACTAAAGTAAAAGATATTAAAATATTTTATGAAAATATTAGTGATAAATCTGATGAATTTTTAGATTACTTAAATAAAAAAAGAGAACTAAGTGAAGTATCTGAGAAATTTAAAGATTACAAGCAAAAATTAGACTATTATCTGGACAATAATTTAATAAAGCAGACATTTGATATAAAATCTAGTCAAAGAGTTTCTTATGAAGAGATAGCAAATTTAAATGATAATATTAATATAAAACTTAGTTCAAATGCTAAAAAGCAGTTGGAAATAGTAAATTACCTAAAAGAAAATGGTAGCACAAATATTAAAAAAATATTATCAGAAACAAAATCAAGCAAGTCAAGTTTAGACTCACTAGTGAAAAAGTCTTTAGTTTTTATTTCGAAAATAGAAAAAAGTAAGGAAATAAGCTTCGTAAAAAGTGATTATAAGAAATTCGATTTAAATTATGAACAAGAAAAAGCATTCAATTTAATAAATGAAGATAGACAAGGTAAATTCCTATTATATGGGGTAACTGGTAGCGGAAAGACAGAAATTTTCCTCCAAGTTGTAGAAGAAATACTAAAAGAGGGTAAACAAGCTATAATATTAGTTCCGGAAATTTCCCTAACTCCTCAAACCATAGAAAGGTTTAAGGGTAGGTTTAATGAAAAAATAGCAATATTTCATTCGAATTTGACTCCTAAAGAAAAATTCAATCAATGGAGAATGATTAATAATGGTGAGGTAAATATTGCTATTGGGGCAAGATCTGCTATATTTGCGCCTTTTAAAAATCTCGGAATTATAATTATTGATGAAGAACATGACCAATCATATATATCCTCGATGGATCCAAAATACCACACGGCAGAAATAGCTAAAAAAAGAGCTGACTATAATTCTTGTAATCTGATTTTAGCATCTGCAACTCCATCTATAACTAGTATGCAAGAGGTAAATAAAGGAGAACTTAAGCTTATAAAACTTGAAAACAGGGTTAACAATAACATGCCTAAGGTAGAAATAGTCGATATGAAAGATGAATTAAAAGCATCAAACTATTCGATGATATCTAGGAGGCTTTTTAATGAAATAAGCTACAACCTAGAAAATTCTGAGCAAACAATTTTGTTTTTAAATAAAGTAGGTCATGATTCATTTACTTTTTGTAGGTCCTGTGGTCATGTTATAAAATGTGAGGCTTGCGATGTTGCGATGACTTACCATAAACATATTGATCGACTAGTTTGTCACTATTGTGGTAGAACATATAAGCAACCTAAGATTTGTCCTGTTTGTCATTCTAAGAAAATTAAGGAATTTGGAGCGGGCACAGAAAAGCTAGAAGAAGAAATTAGAAGATTGTTTCCTAAGGCTAACATAATGAGAATGGATTCAATAACAGCCACTAACAAAGAAAGCTACTTTAAAATGTATGAAGGAATGAAATCAAACACAATTGATATACTGATTGGCACACAAATGGTCGCTAAGGGTTTAGACTTTAAAAATGTATCTCTTGTAGGAATCGTATCTGCAGATCTAAGTATTAATGTTGGAGATTTCAAGGCAAATGAAACAACCTTTCAGCTTCTAACACAAGTATCTGGTAGAGCAGGACGAGATAAGTTAGATGGTAGAGTGATAATTCAAAGTTATAAGCCAAACAACTTTGTAATCCAATCTGCTAAGAATAACGATTATAATTCTTTTTATAATCATGAATTGAATTTAAGAAAATCTTTTAATTATCCTCCATATAAAAATATAATTACTATTAAAATTATAAATGAATCACGCTCAAAAACAATAAATGTTTCTAAAAAACTTCATAATGAACTAATTGATAAAATATATAGCGACAATGTTGATATAATTGGACCAAATCCGTGTAAAATATCAAGAATTAATAATAAGTTTAGGTATAATATACTTATAAAAGTTGGAGATTATGATTTAGATAATGTATTAAGTAAAATAACTGAAATTAGAAAAGAATATATAAACTTATACAAAGATACTAGCTTTATACCTGCACTTAACCCTGTAAATATAAATTAGGAGGAAATATGTTTGATTTTTTTAAGAAAAAGAAAAAAGATGATGAAATAAAAAAAGAAGATGAAAAAGTAGAACTACCAAAAGAAGAATCTACTGAAAGTGATTTCGGGGAAGATAACGAAGATACTTCTAAACTGCTTGATGGATCATTAGATGGAGTCGAAGATAATTTAGAAGAAGATAATAATACAATAAAAGAACCTGAAAATATAAGTTCAGTAGATGATAAGAATAAAAATACAGATGAAAATGTTGGTTTCTTTTCTAAAATAAAAAATGGATTGACAAAAACAAGGGATAGTTTTACTAGCAATCTTAAGAATTTATTTACTAGAAATGTAAAAATTGACGATGATTTATATGATCAATTAGAAGAAATATTAATTTCTGCTGATATAGGTATGACATCAACTGTTGAAATTGTAGACCAATTAAGAGAAGAAATCAAAAAGAGAAATATTAAAAATTCAGAAGAAATATATCCTGTTCTAAAAGAAATAATGATAGAAAAATTAGATGAGAATAATTTAAACAATGAATTAAATATTAAAGATAATGAGCTATCTATTATTTTGGTTATAGGAGTAAACGGAGTAGGAAAGACAACAACAATTGGTAAACTTGCAAATAGTTTAAAAAACGAAGGAAAATCAGTTATGCTTGCAGCAGCAGATACCTTCAGGGCTGCAGCTATAGAACAATTAGGTGAATGGGCTGACAGATCTGATATTGAAATGGTAGCACACCAAGAGGGTTCTGATCCATCAGCTGTAATATTTGACGCTATAAAATCTGCTAAATCTAAAAACGTCGATGTTTTAATTTGCGATACAGCAGGTAGACTTCATAACAAGAAAAATCTTATGAAAGAATTAGAAAAGATCAACAAAACAATAGATACTCATGCAAAGAATGCAAATAGAGATAACCTTCTAATATTAGATGCTACTACAGGACAAAATGCTGTAAGCCAATTAAGAGAGTTTAAAAATGTGACTGATATAAGTGGATTGATCCTTACTAAGCTTGATGGAACTGCTAAAGGCGGAGTAATATTTCCTCTTCAAGTAGAGCTAAAAGTTCCTGTAAAATATATAGGTGTTGGAGAAGGCGTTAATGATTTAGAACATTTTGATTCAGAAAGTTTTGTAGAAGCAATGTTTTAAGCTTGAAATGTAGCGTATTAAATGGTATTATAAATTAGTACTACGAATAAACACATCCTTGGATGAAGATTTCGTTGCCTTTTTAGGTTATATCTTCAGTCGAAGAGGGTGGAAGAAATAAACGGAGGTAATATTTATGGCAGTAGTTTCAATGAAAAAATTATTAGAAGCAGGCGTTCACTTTGGACACCAAACTAGAAGATGGAACCCTAAGATGGCTAAATACATCTTCACTGAAAGAAATGGTATTTATATCATTGACTTACAAAAAACAGCTATCCAAATAGAAGAAGCTTATAAAGAAGTTCGTGATATAGTTGCTGATGGCGGAAGAGTTCTATTTGTAGGAACTAAAAAACAAGCCCAAGATTCAATTGAACAAGAAGCTAAAAGATGTGGACAATTCTACGTTTCTCACAGATGGTTAGGTGGAATGTTAACTAACTTTGGTACAATTAGACAATCAATAGAAAAACTTAAGAAATATGAAGCTATGGAAGAAGATGGTACATTTGATCTTCTACCTAAGAAAGAAGTTCTTCAATATCAAAAAGAGATGGATAGATTAGAAAAGAACCTCGGTGGTATAAAAGAAATGGAACAACTACCAGATGTACTTTTCGTTGTTGACCCAGGTGAAGAAGAAATAGCAGTTCATGAAGCTAAAATTCTAGGTATTCCAGTAGTAGCAATAGTTGATACTAACTGTGATCCAGACAAAGTTGATGTTGCTATACCAGGAAATGATGATGCTATAAGAGCAGTAAAATTAATAACTTCAGTTATGGCTGATGCAGTAGTTGAAGCAAATCAAGGTAGCCAATTTGATGGATCAGAAGAAGACTTTGTTGAAGATGAAACTGACGAAGAAGAAGTTCAACAATCAGAAGAAGAAGTTTCTGACGATGAAATAAAAGAAGCTACAGAAGAATTGAAGTCACAATCACTTGAAGAATCAGAAGAAAATTAAGGAGATATAAATGGCTATTAGTGCAAAATTAGTTAAAGAATTGAGAGAAAGAACTGCAGCAGGAATGATGGACTGTAAAAAAGCTCTAGAAGAAGCTAATGGTGATATAGACCAAGCCCAAAAAATCCTTAAAGAAAAAGGACAAGCTACTCTTGATAAAAAATCTGGAAGAGTTGCAGCTGAAGGTGTTATTGGATCTTACATTCACAACGATAAAATTGGTGTAATGGTAGAGATTAATACAGAAACTGATTTCTCAGCAAATACTGATACAGTTAAAAACTTTGCAAAAGATATAGCTATGCATATCGCAGCTGTAAACCCACTTTTCATTTCTGAAGAAGATGCTGATGAAAATGTAGTAGCTGAACAAAAAGAAATCCTTGTTAATCAAGCTATTAATGAAGCTAATGACAACATGCCAGAAGATAAGAAAAAAATGATTGCTGAAAAGAAAGTTGAAGGAAGAATGAAAAAATGGTTCTCTGAAGTATGCTTACTAGATCAACCATTCGTTAAAAATCCTGACATTTCTATAGAAGAATATCTAAGAAACACAGCAAATGATGTTGGAGAAAATATTAAAATAAGAAGATTTGCAAGATTTGAAGTAGGTGAAGGAATCGAAAAGAAAGAAGAAGATTTCGCAGCTGAAGTTCAAAGCCAAATGAATATGTAATATTGTTAAAGAGAGCCTAGTGCTCTCTTTTTTATTATAAATATAGTTTTTGGGTATATATAGATATATAACAAATATAAGAACTTAATATTATATGAAAGGAATATTATGACTATAAAAAATAATGCTAAAGAATTAATAGGTAATACACCTCTATTAAAGCTGGAATCATTAAAAAAAGAGGGTAGAGCTGATATATACGTTAAGGTTGAGAAAAATAACGTAGCAGGCTCTATAAAAGATAGAATTGCATTATATATGATTGAAGAAGCCGAGAAAAATGGTGATTTAAAAGAAGGCGGAACAATAGTAGAGCCAACTAGTGGAAACACAGGAGTTGCTTTAGCAGCTCTTGCAGCAGCAAAAGGCTATAAGCTAATTTTAACCATGCCTGCTTCTATGAGTATAGAAAGAGCAAAACTAGCTATGGCATATGGTGCAGAGGTTATTAGAACTACAGAAAATGCTCTACAAGGTGCTTATGATAAAGCTAAAGAGTTATCTGATGAAAAGGGATATTTCTTCCCAGATCAATTTTCTAATCCTGCTAATATAAAAGCACATTACGAAACTACTGGTCCAGAAATATTAGAAGAATTAACTCCAGACGCCTTTATTGCTGGTGTTGGTACAGGTGGTACTATTACAGGTACTGGTAAGAGATTAAAAGAGAATGATGAACATACTAAGATATATGCTATAGAGCCAAAAGAAAGTCCACTTTTATCTGGAGGAAAAGCTGGTAGCCATAAAATACAAGGTATTGGAGGCAACTTTGTACCAAAGAACTTAGATTTTGAAATACTAGACGGTATAGTTGATGTTGCTTCAGATGATGCTATTGCTATGAGTAGACAACTAGCAAGTGATGAAGGTCTAGCAGTCGGCATTTCATCAGGAGCAAATGTGTGCGGTGCAATAGAAATAGCTGATAAATTAGGTGAAGGGAAATCAGTGGTAACTGTCCTACCAGATACTGGAGAAAGATACTTATCTACTGAATTATATAACAATGAACAGTTATAAAAAATATAAAGAAGAGCTAATAGAAAACGCCTTGAAAAGAGACCCTGCTTTAAAAAGCAGGGAAGAGGCTGCTCTCTTCTCTCCAGGAATAAGAGCTTTATTAAATCATTGGTACGCGCATAAACTATTTTTAGATGGAAGCTTGTATGAGGCGCAAGAAATATCTTACAAATCGAGAATAGAAACGGGTATAGAGATTCATCCGGGAGCTAAGATAGGAAGAAGATGTTACATAGATCATGGTATGGGAGTTGTAATAGGTGAAACAGCCGAAGTAGGTGATGACTGTTTGATATACCATTCTGTTACTCTAGGTGCAGTTTCTGACAAACAAGGAAAAAGACATCCAACTGTAGGAAACAATGTCATGCTTGGAGCAGGTGCTGTTTTGTTAGGGGATATTAAAATTGGAAACAATGTAAAAATTGGGGCAAATTCAGTAGTTCTAACTGATATTCCTGATGATACAACAGCAGTCGGTGCTCCCGCTAAGATTATTTATAGGAAGTAATTGTATACTTCCTTTTTTAGTAATCAATTTGCTATAAAATTGCTTTCATATTTTAGTATAAATATAAAAATATGGTATAATATTATAGGAATATAAAATTCCTAATCAGGAGGTGATATGATGTTTGAAAGTATTAACCCGATTGTTATTCTTATCATAGCTGTCGCCTTCGTATTGCTAGCTTTTAATTCTGGATATCTTTATCGTAAGAAGATTGGTGAATCAAAAATTAACTCTGCTGAAGAACTTAGTAGAAAAATAATTGAAGATGCAAACAATCAAGCTGAAGCTTTGAGAAGAGAAACTTTACTTGAAGCAAAAGAAGAAATATCTCAGCTTAGATCTGAAAATGAAGAACAATTTAAACAAATTAAAAAAGATCTCGATAAAAGAGAATCTCGTTTGTTAAAAAAAGAAGAAAGTCTAGACAATCGCTCTTTATTGATTGACAAAAAATCTGATCAAATCTCTAGTGATCAGAAAAAGTTAAAACAAAAAGAAGACAGAATTGATAAGTTGATAGAAGAACAGCAATTGGAATTACAAAACATCGCTGGACTCACCAATAGTGAAGCTAAAGAAATAATTCTTAAAAATGTAAAAAGTGAGACAATTCATGAATCAGCAAGGCTAATAAAAGAAGCTGAAGAAAGAGTAAAAGCTGAAAGTAAAAAGATTGCAACAGAAATATTGGCGACTACTATACAAAGGTATGCCGCTGAACAAGTTGCAGAAAACACAGTTTCAGTTATTTCTTTACCAAATGATGAAATGAAAGGTAGAATTATCGGTAGAGAAGGAAGAAATATCAGAGCGTTTGAACAAGTATCTGGGGTTGATCTTATAATAGACGATACTCCAGAAGCTGTAGTTATCTCTTCATTTGAACCAGTAAGACGCGAAGTGGCAAAAGTTGCCCTAGAAAGATTGATTCAAGACGGTCGAATCAATCCATCAAGAATTGAAGAAATGATTAATAAGGCTGATGAAGAAGTTGAACAGAGAATTATGGAAGATGGACAAGAAGCAGTAAATAAAGCTGGAGTTGTTAATCTTCATCCACAGTTAGTAAGATTAGTTGGAAAAATGAAGTTTAGAACTTCATATGGCCAAAATATTCTGAAACACTCAGTAGAAGTAGCGAATCTAGCAGGTATGTTAGCTGAAGAAATTGGAGCTAATCCACAAACAGCTAGACGTGGAGGTCTATTACACGATATAGGAAAAGCTATAGATCGTGAACAAGAAGGAACTCATGTTAGTCTAGGCGTAGAAATGGCAAATAAATATGGTGAAAATAAATATGTAATAAATGCTATAGAATCTCACCATGGCGAAGTCGAGCCTAATTGTGTGGAATCGATATTGGTCCAAACTGCAGATGCAATCTCAGCGGCAAGACCAGGTGCTAGACGCGAAAGTTTGGAAAAATACGTTAAAAGATTAGAAAATTTAGAAGGAATAGCTAATTCATTTGATGGTATAGAAAAATCATTTGCTCTACAAGCGGGTAGAGAATTGAGAATCTTAGTAAAACCAGATAAAATATCAGATGATGAAATGGTTGTAATTGCTAGAGAAATTGCAAAAAGAATTGAAGATGAATTAGAATATCCTGGTGAAATAAAAGTAAACGTACTAAGAGAGTCAAAAGCGATAGATTTTGCTAAATAAATATTGTATTTAACAAAAATAATTAAACAAAACCCCTCAATCTTATAAATGAGATTGAGGGGTTTTTATGATAAAAAAATAATTTATAATTTATCCTTATATCAAAATTAAGAAATAAATAAAATATAAATATTAGATTTATGAGTTTTAATTTTTTTGTAAAGAGTACATTTATATTAATTAAAAATTAAAATCGCTTAAAACGCAAAATATGAAGCGTTATTTATTGTATTATTTAGCTTTTGTAATCAGTTCGACATATTATGATTTTTGTAATGAGACAAGTCATATGAGTGTAAAATCAGAAATTGACAACGATAATCTTAAATAAGATATTTTGACATTAAGAGAGGAGTATGCTAGCAAAATAATTATTGCACAAAATTACTATTTTGTGCAATAATTTGTAATTAATTACAAAAAAGGTAGAATTACTATATATAAACAGACTAAAGTCAATTAATATAAATTTTATATATAATGAGGTTTTATTATGAAAGAAATTATCCAGCCTATTCTCTTAACAGATTATTTGAATTATTTAAAATCTATTAGAGGCTTATCTTCTAATACAATAAAAGAATATTCTTATGACCTTAATTTACTCATTAGGTTTATGATTGTAAGAAAAATATATTTCGGCAATACAGTTAAGTTTAACAAAGAGTTTAATGATGATGAGATTAATAGTATTATTAATCCTTCTTTTTTTGAAACATTGACCCTGCAAGATTTCTATTCTTATCTTAGTTATCTGGACAACGAAAAAAATGACACTGCATCTACTAGATCTAGAAAAATATCTGCAATCAAGTCTTTTTATAAGTATCTTTACTCTGAAATTGAAGTGATTAATTCAAATGTTAGTGAAAAGTTATCAAATCCTAAAATTAGCCAAAGACAGCCAGTTTACCTAACATTAACAGAAACTGAAAGACTTCTTGATACAATTAGTAACGAAAAAAATGACTTTCTAAGATCTAGAGATCTAGCTATTGTATTTACTTTCCTAACTACTGGCATGAGGCTTTCAGAGCTTGTTAGCATCAATATTACAGATATAGTTAATGATCATTTTAACATTATAGGTAAAGGAAATAAAGAAAGAACTGTTTATTTAACAGATAACTGTTTGCAGCTTATATATAGCTATATACTAGTAAGAGCAAACTATATTGGAGATAAGGATATTGATGCCCTCTTCATATCAACAAGAAAAAATAGAATATCTAATAGAGCCGTCCAAAGCACTATTGACAAATATCTTAAAAAAGCTGGTTTTGATACATCGATTTATTCTACACACAAACTTAGACATACTGCCGCTACTCTCATGTATAAATACGGAAACGTTGATATAAGAGCTTTAAAAGATATTTTAGGCCACTCCAATGTATCTACGACACAAATATATACACACTTAGATGATGATGATTTAAAAAATGCAGTAAATAAAAATCCCTTATCGAATTTAGATATTTAAAAAGCTTAAGAAATTACTCTTAAGCTTTTATTAATCTAATTAATATAATTATCTTTTTTAAATCTATCTAAAACAACCTTCAAGGCTAATTTTCCATGATTATAATTAAGTCCACCTTGTAGATATACCATATAAGGTTCTCTTATTGGGCCATCTGCTGATAGCTCTGATGTTGCGCCTTCAACAAATCCTCCTGCAGCCATGATTACTGGATCTTCATAGCCTGGCATCGCAAAAGCTTCTGGAACAAAATTAGAATCTACACTACATGCTTCTTGAATGGACTTACAAAATAATTTGACTTTTTCAGGATCTTTTAACATGATCGACTGAACCACATCGGATCTAGGATCATTTACAGCTGGTATTACTTTATATCCCAATTCATCAAATGTATTTGCAAATAAGAGTGCAACTTTCATGGCTTCCTTTACAACATGAGGAGCAAAATAAAGTCCCTCCGCAACTAATCTATTTGTGCCAAAACTTAATCCCTCGTCTTTTCCAATGCCAGGTGCAGTCAAATAGTTAGAACAATACTCTATAAGATCTTGTTTGCCACAAATATATCCACCAGTTATTGCAAGACCGCCGCCTAAATTTTTGATAAGTGATCCCGCTAAAATATCAGCACCAACTTCTATAGGTTCTTTTGTTTCTGTAAATTCACCATAACAGTTATCTACAAATATTATGGCATCAGGATTTGCTTTTCTAATTTCAAGAATTGCTTGTTCAATTTCTTCTATAGTAAAAGCCCTTCTTAATGTATATCCAGTTGATCTTTGGATTAGAACAAGTTTTGTATTTGAATCAACTATATTTTTTATATTATCATAATCTATACTATTATCCTTAGTCAAATCTAACTTATCGTAAATTATGCCTCTTTCAGTTAAATTTCCTTTTTTGTTTCCTGCGATACCAATTACTTGTTGCATGGTATCGTATGGATCATCTGTTATGGATACCATCTTATCACCATAATTTAGTAAAGAAAATAGTACTATAGATAGTGCATGTGTACCAGAAACTATACTTGGTCTAACTAAAGCGTCTTCCGCCTTAAAAATATTTGAAAATATCGCTTCAATTTTATCTCTACCATTATCTGCGTAACCGTATCCTGTAGCTTGATTAAAATCTGATGTTTGAAGATCACAAGCTTTAAATGCAGCTAATACTTTCATTTGATTGTATTCAGATATTTTATCTATAGACTTAAATTTATCATCTAGTTTACTTTCTATTTGTTTGATTTTATCAGTAAAATCATAATCTATTTTAAAATTGTTAAAAATATCGCTATAATTCATAAGCTCCCTTAATTATATCTAATATTATATCACTAGCATCATTCTTGCTTAAATTATCCATCATTATTTCATGGCCGAATCCATACTTAAGATATTTTTTCATCCAAGTTATTTGTCTTTTTGCATATCTACGAGTATTTCTTTGGATAAGATTAATCATCTCGTCCATACCAATAGATCCATCAATAAATTCTAGAACCTCTTTATAACCAATAGCTGCCATGGATTGAGAATTTTTATCTAAGTTATAAATTTTTATTAATGATTCAACTTCACTAACAAGTCCTTCATCAATCATTTTTAAAACTCTATTATTTATTTTATCGTATAGTATGTCTCTATTATTATAGTTTAAAAAGAAAATAATAGGTTCAATATTCTGATTTAGTTTTCTCTCTCCAATCCTAATATCAGAAGGCAGTTTTCCACTCAAATGATGGATCTCTAATGATCTTATAATTCTATTTAGTTCATTAGGATGGTATCTATTAGCTGTAATAGGATCTAGTAAGCGTAATTTTTCATATAAATATTGATTTCCTTTTTCTTTTGCTAAGTTTTCCAACTTTCTTCTATAATTTTCATCCTTTTTGACATTTCCATAATTCATGTCAAAAAGTAGAGAATCTATATAAAATCCAGTTCCTCCAGCTATTATTGGTATTCTAAGATTATTATTTATATCTCTTACTATAGATTTAGCCTCAGTCGAAAAATCTTCTACAGAAAAATTTTGGTCAGGATCAACTATATTTATCATAAAATGATCTACTTCAAAATTATAAGTTTTATTCGTTCCTATATCCATATCTCTGTAAACTTGTTGACTGTCAGCTGAAATAACTGGACTGTCGAGATATTTAGCGATATTTATTGCAATATCACTTTTACCACTTGCTGTCGGACCAGTGATAACTACCAATTTATCTTTCAAAATATTTCTCCAAATCTTCTTCACTCACTTTTATAATAGTAGGTTTTCCATCTAAAGTTTTATATGGATTTTCCATTGAAAACAACTCTTTTAAATAAGTTGTCGCTTCCTTCTCACCTATCTTGTTACCTTTTCTAAATAAAAGGTTAAGCTTTGATTTTTTTATCTTCTTATAGATATAATCTGTCCCCATATCATAATCAATATCTAATAAATCATAGAAAAAATCGTCATTTTCAGGGACTTCAAATATGACTGGAACAGATCTGATTATTATAGAAGATTCACCAATAATTTCTGCATCAAAACCTAATTTCTTTATAAATTCCTGTTTTTGCTTGAATTTCTCTACATCATTTTGCATAAGATTTATTATCTTAGCATCCATTAGAATTTGACTAGCAACAGACTCCCTCTTGAAGTCATTCATGAATTTGGTGATGTTAATTTTTTCCGATGCTCTCCTATGATTTAAAATATATAAAGTATTATCCTGTTCAAATAAAGAATATCGTCCCAAGAAGGATGTTTTGTATTCTATATGATCAATTTCATCAATAAATGAGTCTTTTGATAAAGTTGGAATTTGCTTAGATTCAGTATTCTTATGATTAGTATTTATGTATGAATGCTTATCTTCATTTAAGATATTTGCTTCTAAATCAAAAAAATTATCATCTACCACGTTACTTTGAGATTGTTCATTATTCTGACTTTGGCTTTCATATTTAATTTCGTCGTCATTTTCTTTCACAAATTTATTGGTGTTATTGTATTCATTTAATAATTTCGAATAGTCACTAAAGTCCATCAATTCATCGTCTTTGTCTTCAACAAACTTGATTTCATTAGGTTTGTAGTTATTTGATAATGCTTTTAATATACTCTTTTCAATCAAATTTAATAGAGATTCTTCGTAATTAAAATTGATTGTTTTTTTATTTGGATGAATATTAACATCAAGATTCTTAGCATTAGTTGTAATAAACAAGAAAAATGCTGGAAATCTATTACTTGGTATATTATTTTTATAGGCATGTTCAAGCGTGCTCACAATGATATCACTATCTATTAACCTATTATTGATAAATAAGTATTGTAACGACCTATTTCCTCTATAATAATTAGAATTTGAAATATATCCTTTTAGCTTGTACTCTTCATTAGAACCCTTAATTTCTAGTAAGTTATCTCCAAGACTATCATCTAGTAAATCAGAAACTTTATTTTTGAAATCGTAGGATTTGTTCGTAGTAAACAATACATTGTCATTTTTAATATATTTAAAGGAGATATTACTGTAACCTATAGCGAAAGCATACATCAATCTATTTATTTTATTAGCTTCTATAGCATCTGATCTTAAAAATTTGCGTCTAACTGGTATATCTCTAAAAATATCTTCAGCTATTATACTAGTTCCAATATTGGTCGCTATACTAGAGATTTTGCTTATTCCGTTATCTATTACAATCTTACTTCCTATATCTTCTTCTTTAGTTCTGGTGATTGCAGTAACTTTGCTAACAGTAACGATGCTTGATAGGGCCTCTCCTCTAAATCCTAGCGAATATATATCAAACAAGTCGTTAAAATCTTTTATTTTAGAAGTAGCGTGTTTGCTAAAAGCTAACTCTAAATCATCTCTTTCTATGCCACAACCATTGTCGGTAACTCTAATATATGTTTTTCCACCATTTTTGATTTCAACAGTAATTGAGTCAGCCTTAGAGTCGATGGAATTTTCTACTAATTCTTTAACAATAGACATTGGCGATTCTATTACTTCACCAGCTGCTATTTTTTCGATTGTTTTGTTGTCTAATTTTACTATAGGCATTATAACTCACCAATCTTAATTAATAATTTATTAAGTTCATTCATAGCTTCTATTGGAGTTAAATTGTTAACGTCGACAATTGAAGCATCTTTTTTAAGTTCTCTTATTTTATTATCAGAGATTTCTGTAATAGATTCTGATACTCCTGCTTTCTTGTCAGCATCAAAAACATCTTCGCTTCCAAGTTTATCCATAATAAGTTTGGCATTTTCTATAACTTCATCAGGTAATCCACTTAATTTTGCAACTTCTATTCCATAAGACCTATCAGATTTACCTTCCTTTATTTTCCTTAGAAATACAAGATTATTATTTTCCTCCAAAATTTCTATCTTGAGGTTTTTTACATTGTCTAGCTCATTTTCCATTATTGTTAACTCATGAAAGTGTGTAGCAAATACGGTTTTAACTTTTTTCTTTTTACTTAAATACTCAACTATAGCCATTGCTATGCTTAAACCATCATCAGAACTAGTACCTCTGCCAACTTCATCTAAAATAACAAAAGAATTCTCAGTTGAATTTTTGAGGATACTAGAAACTTCATTCATTTCTAACATAAAAGTTGATTCACCTTTGGAAATATTATCGCTAGCACCTATTCTAGTAAATACTTGATCGCATATGGATATTTGAGCAGATGTAGCAGGTACAAATGATCCCATTTGAGCAAGAATTATTATAATAGCCATCTGACGCATATAAGTAGACTTACCCGCCATATTTGGACCTGTTATAATCTGAATTAAATTGTCATCTTCACCAATATCGGTATCATTAGGAATAAACTCGTTCTCTTTAAGATTATTTTCTATTACAGGGTGTCTACCATCTGTTATTTTTATCAAATTGTCAGTCCTTATTTCAGGTCTAACATAAGCATTATCTCTTGCGATTTTAGCAAAGGTATTTAAAGTATCTATATTTGCTATCATTTTAGCTAGAGCTTGAAGTTTAATGGTATTTTTGAGTATTTCATCGCGAACCTTTTTAAATATTTCATATTCAAGACTATTTATTTTATCTTTTCCGCCCAAAATCAATTCTGATATTTCTTCTAGTGTTTCAGTCGTATATCTTTCTTGATTTTTAAGAGTTTGCTTTCTAACATATGAACTTGGAACTTTATCGAGATTTGATTTAGTAATTTCTATAGAATACCCATTATTTTTATTGTAAACTATCTTGTAGTTTTTAATCCCAGTAGCTTCTTTTTCGCTATTTTCATATTCTATTAATTTGCTCTGAGCTGAACTAGAGAGTTCTTTTAGCTCATCTAAGCTATTATCATAGCCTTTTCTAATCATTCCACCTTCAGTAATAGCTATAGGAGGATCACTGACTATTGACCTATCTATTAAATCATAAATAGAGTCAATGTCAGGTATATTTATTCCTATATTTTTTATATTTTGATCATCATGATTAACTAATATTTCTTTAAGCTTTGGTATATTATAAATAGAATTTTTGATACTTATTAAATCTCTGGCATTTGCTCTTTTATATGAAATCTTTGCTACAAGTCTTTCAAGATCATAAATATCTGATAGGTAATTAGAAATATTTGTCGAGAGAATAGAATCATTTAATAATGTTTCTACAATATCTAATCTTTTTTCTATTTGTATTTTATCAATTAGTGGTCTTTCCAAATATTCATTTATCATCCTTGAGCCCATGACTGTATCTGCTTTATCCAAAATGCTTAAAAGACTGTTTTCTTTAGTGTTATTATTAAGATTTCTATGAAGCTCTAGATTTTTCCTAGTACTAGCCTCTAATTGCATATAATTATTTATTTCTAGTATTTCAATATTATTTATATGAGTAAGGTTATCTTTATGGTATTTATATATATAGTCTATCAAATTCGCTAATGAAACAATTGAAAGGCGCAAATCTGATATTTTTTTCAAATTATCTATCCCTAAATGATTTTCAATTAATTTTGCCCTACTCTTATATTCTTTTGGATTTTGGATATAGTTTACAAATACCTCATTATCATTAAAATATGATTTTAAAACATTATCATCATAATCTGAATTAATTAAAATTTCTGAGGGATTTATCTTTTCTATTTGATCTATAGCTCTTCTTCCTATAGAAGAACTCATGCCTCTTATTTCTAAGGTAACGAGTTTACCTGTCGATATATCACAATAACTTAAAGATAGACCATATTTGTTTTGAAATAAAGATAGGAGATAATTGTTTTCTTTCTTATTCAAAGATTCCATATCTGTAATTGTACCTGGAGTAATTACTCTAGTAATAGCTCTTTTTACTAACCCCTTAGCTTCCTTTGGATCTTCAATTTGATCACACAGCGCCACTTTATAACCATGTTTAACTAATTTATAAGCATAATTATCTATTACATGATGAGGAACTCCACACATTGGAGCTTTTTTGTTATGGCCACATTCCTTTCCTGTTAATGTTAAAGACAAGACTTTGCTAGTAATTATTGCATCATCAAAAAAAGTTTCATAAAAATCTCCAACTCTATAAAGTAGAATTGAATCCTTAAAATCATTCTTAACATCTACATAATGTTTTAGCATAGGTGTAAGTTTATCATAGTTAAAGTTATTCTTCATAAAAACCCCCAGTCCGTATTATAATAATATACTCTTTATATAGGAGAATTTAAATCATTAAATTTTCAACTTGCATGAAATCAATTAAAGTCACTTGTCTAAAAATGATAAGGATAATAAATTGATAAATTAGCTTTGTAATGGTAATGTTAACTTATGAAGTTAAATAAAAAAATAGCTTTATTATTACTTCTAGTGCTCACATCTTGTCAATCTAAAACTATTGATAATGGTTATTTGGACAAGGAAAATGTGCAGATGATTGAAGATATAAATAATTTAGCTAGCGATACTTTTAAAAAAGGCAAAGAACTAATAAAGAATATGGATCTAATAAACAAGTCCAAGCCAGAATATAAATCAGATCGAAAAGAAGATCTAATAAAAAAACTCGAAATTCCAGCAAAAACTGATCCTAAAGCAAAATGGATTTACGACAATTATAACAAACTGCCAAATATTCAAGCATATTTGGTTGGAAACGATACAGATACTGTCGAATTTGTCTATAATTTAAATAATAATATCAATGAATTTGAATATAAAGAAGGAGAAAGCATTAAACTTAATAGGTCTACCCCCTACTATTTACAACGGGATAATAGGTGGGCTTATGATCAATTATCAGATTCAAATATAGGAATAGCTGGATGCGGCCCTACATCAATGTCGATGGTTTTATCAAGATTAACTAATGACCCATCTATAACTCCAAAGTTAATTGGAAAAGATGCTCAAGAATTCATGGTAGAAGAAGGTATAGCTTGGTCGTTTTTCGGGCATGAAGCGAACGAATATGGGTTTAAATGCGAAGATATTCCTAATGATAAGGATAAAATAATTGAATCATTAAAAGACGGTCCTTTAATTGTTTCAGTACAAAGAGGATATTTTACACTTTACGGACATATCTTAGTCATTGATTCTTATAAGGATGGAAAATTTATTATAAATGATCCAAATAGCGTAAAAAACACAATGAGAGAGTGGGAATATGATCAACTAAAAGATCAAATTGTTCACATTTGGAAAATTTCTTAAAAAATATTTGACAACTGCCTTATGTAGTGTTATTATATAAAGGTAGTTGATACGCACCATTAGCTCAGTCGGTAGAGCACCTGACTCTTAATCAGGGTGTCCAGAGTTCGAGTCTCTGATGGTGCACCAGTAATTTAGAGGCTTTGCCTCTTTTTTCTTTATAAAAATATATTAAAGATTAGATAATAAAAATTCGGAGCTATTAAATAAACTCCGATTTTTTATTATTATATTTAGTTTAAACTCATTTCTTACATCTTCTGGTTTTAGGTCTATAAATCCTTTTATAACACCGTTTTTACCACAAGCTTTTTTGCTCATAGCATCAAAGTTTTCTTCATCTATGCCTAGAGCATTTAAATTATTATCAAGACCTAATTTTTCAAAAAAGAACTCAGATACTTTTTCTGTTGTTTTTCTTGCTACTTCCATTTTATCTTCAGACTGTTCTAGGTTAAATACATTTACACCTAAATCATAAAATTTATTTACAGTATCATCACTTAGAACGTAGTCCATCCATCTTGGTGTCAATATAGCAAGTCCTAGTCCATGAGTTATATCGTAGAAAGCTGAAAGTTCATGTTCCATAGGGTGATTTGACCATTCTGCATTAGATGAAGCAGATAAAAATCCATTAATAGCCCATGAAGAGGCCCACATTAGATTTGCTCTCGCTTCATAGTTATTAGGATCTTTTATTGCTTTTGGTCCATATTCAATAACTGTTTTCATTAACGATTCCATCATTCTATCTAACATATACATGTTATCATTGTTGTTAAAGTATATTTCGAATAGATGAGACATAATATCTGCACTACCTGCAGCTGTTTGGAATTCGCTTACAGTATAAGTTAATTCTGGATTTAAGAATGATGCTTTTGGTCGTGTGTAATAGCTTCCAGAGGCGAGTTTTTCATTCGTTTCAGGATTTGATATTACAGCTCCCCCATTCATTTCTGAACCTGTTGCTGCCATCGTCAATACAGTAAATAAAGGTATAGCATCCTTAATTTCTTTTCCTTCCGAAATAAAATCCCATGGATCAAATTCAACTTTTGCTCCTGCAGACATGATCTTTGATGCATCAATAGTTGATCCGCCACCAACTGCCAAAATTGCGCCTATATCATTTTCTTTGATTAATTTAACCCCTTCTCTTACAGAATCTATTCTTGGGTTTGGCTTTATTCCAGAAAGCTCGAAAATCTCTATATTCTTGTTTTTTAATTCTTCTACTACCTTATCATATATACCATTTTTCTTTATTGATCCGCCACCATAGGTTAATAGCACCTTTTTGGAATATTTTCCTACTTCCTCTCAAATAAAGTCTAGTGCGTCCTTACCAAAATGAATTCTTGTTGGTATATCATAAGTAAAATTATTCATGATTCCTCCTATTTATATTAACGTCTCCAACTATTTGTACCCAATATAAGGTTAATAAAAAACCTATACTATTAAGTATAGGTTAGCCTCTATTTATCTTGAAGAACATCGTTAGCTGCTTCTAGAAGAGCAAGCCCTGTATAATAATTGTCTCCCATCAAATCATATATTGCATCTTCAGATAAAACAGCTTGGTTTATATCATCTCCTATCTCCCCTCTATTTGATGCATCCATGTCTTTAGTGAATTGATCGCTATAATAATAGCTTACAAGCTTTTTATATTCTTCTTGATGATCTTCAAAAGCTTCTAGCGATTTCTTTAAATCTTCTATTACCTTCTTGTGATTATCATAAATATCATTTAATTCATTTAAATAAGTATAATCCATTTTATTCTCCTTTGATACAGCTAATTATTTTTTCTACATCATCTTTTATTAAGCTAGCAAGTCCTTCATCACCTTGATTAGTAGTTACTATAATAATCTCTTCTTTCGGTAGAATAGCAATGATTTGACCACCAGTTCCGGTAGCAAAAATGACACCTTCATTACTAATCCATATGCCTAAACCATATCTGTTTTCCGATATATATTTGTACTTAGAAAAACTAGAAGTTTTTATTATTGGTGTACTCATCACTTCAATATATTTACTAGCTACTAGGTTTATACCCTCAAATTTTCCTTTACCTAATAATAATTTTCCTATTTTTAAAAGATCTAGGTCACTTAAATATAGTTTGGTAGCTCCTGCAATATGAGATCCATACCTATCCCACCTAGGATTTGTAATGCCAATCTTAGCAAATAAATTACTATTAATAAATTCATAAGTTTCTTCGTTTAAAAACTTATCCATTAAACATGAAAGAATATAATATCCTACATTTGAATATTTAAAATACCTTCCAGGTTCATATTTAATAGGATAATTTAGTGAGTAGATTATAAGTTTATCTTTATCAATTTTAGATATATCTTTTGACATTAGCAAAGGTTCATCATAACCCATAGTATGAGTTAGAAGATGTTTAACTTTTAACTTTTTTATATATTCTAAATTTTTAGTATTATTTATAGTTAATTCGTTATCTAAGTAGGGATAAATAAGTGTATCTATATTATATTTCTCATTTGATTTTTCTATAAGTATACCATAAGCAATAGCCATTACTGTTTTGGCTATAGATCTAGTATTAAAGCTTAAATCATCAGGTTCACCAAATAAAATATCTGATTTATTATCGTATATAAGTAGAGAACTTGCTTTAGTATGTTCTACTGCATTAGAGTATATTTTTTCTAAATTATATTCCATACTATTTTTCTAATAAGGCTATTGCCTCTAAGTGCGTTGTCTTTTGCTTGGGAACATAATTTTTTATCCTCGTCATTCTTGTAGGAGCACA